>Ga0157372_10005610_pt1 | contig 13344 bp, 15 predicted proteins | sample C55metaG_FD_115307 | JGI IMG/M metagenome (GOLD analysis project Ga0157372, IMG submission 115307) | Corn rhizosphere microbial communities from Kellogg Biological Station, Michigan, USA - C5-5 metaG | ecosystem: Host-associated > Plants > Roots > Rhizosphere > Soil | place: USA: Michigan... | reverse complement strand
GTAGAGAAAGTGGATAAATCCAAGTTGTTTAGCGGCGATCAGGGGAAATAATGCGGATGTGCAGATGCGAGGATGTGCGAATATGCAGATTAAATAAAATTATAAAGATTATTTTGATTGATTGCTAAATACAGGAGGTCTATGTAACTACATAGGCCTTTTTTTGGGCATTTGCACATCTGCATATCTGCTCATCTGCCCATTAAATTCGCACATCTGCACATTAAATTTGCACATTAAATTCGCACATTTGCACATCTGCACATTTGCATATCTAACCAAATGCATCAACAACATAATAAAATACTTGTAGTCGGCGGCGGGAGCTGGGCAACAGCTAACATTAAAATGCTAACCGATAATCCTGTAGAAAAGGAGATTTTTTGGTGGATGCGCAATGAGAAAGCAGCCGATCATATCCGCCAGTTCAGGCATAATCCGAATTATCTGAGCTCTGTAGAGATCAAAGTTCCGGCACAAAATATCTCAACCGACCTGAAATCGCTGATCGAAAAGGCTGATATTATTCTCTTAAATGTCCCCGCAGCCTTTCTGAAAAAAGCGTTGGAGGGCATAACTCCTGAAGATTTTGCCGGGAAAAAAGTAGTATCCGCGATAAAGGGCATCGTGCCGGATGAAAACCAGATCATAGGCGAATTTCTAAATCAGCACTATCATATTTCTTTTGATGATTTTATGGTAATCAGCGGCCCGTGTCATGCGGAGGAAGTAGCCCTTGAGAAATTATCCTAGCTCACTATTGCTTCTGGTGATACCGAACTGGCAGCCTGTTTTGCAGGAATGCTTGGCACACGCTACATCAGCACCATCGTATCTGACGATATTTACGGTACCGAATATGCTGCAGTTTTAAAAAATGTTTATGCCATAGCCAGCGGTATCTGTCATGGTGTGGGCTATGGCGACAATTTCCAGTCGGTTTTAATATCTAATGCCATCCGTGAACTCGAACGGTTTGTAGAGGCTGTACACCCTATAGACAGAGATATAAAAGAATCAGCCTACCTCGGCGATTTGCTAGTGACTGCATACTCACAATTTAGCCGTAACCGCACCTTTGGGAACATGATAGGCAAGGGCTATACGGTAACTTCCGCTCAGTTGGAAATGAACATGATTGCAGAAGGGTATTATGCTGTGAATTGTTTACACCAGGTAAACAAACAATACAAAGTTTTTATGCCTATTTGCAGTGCTGTTTACAGTATTTTGTATGAGAAAAGGAACCCGGCACTGGAAATGAAACATTTAGCCGCTCAACTTAGTTAATAACTTAGTTAATTTAATAATACACAGACCAATGAAAAAAGTAATAGGAGCCGCACTATTTGCTGCGGCATTGTTTGCAACCGGACAGGTGCATGCACAAAGTAAAGACACCATAACAAGTAAGGACACTACAACCTTTAAGCACAAGGTGCACAAAACAACAAGACAGGTTGGCGATGCCGCTACAAAAGTTGGCCACAAAACCTCGGAGCTAGCTGTTAAGGGCGCTTCTGCAGTTGTTGATAAAGAATATAAAGGAAAATGTGGCCCAGGTGGTGAAACTGTTTACATCAACAAACATTCGCAATACTATTATGTCGATAAAAAAGGGCATAAAGTTTATCTGAAAGAATCAGAATTGAAGGATAAAAAGATGTAATTTTATATGACAATTACCGAGCACCCCGGACCCTAAAGGGGTGCTTTCCTATTTTTAATGCTATGGAAATACCCGTTTTTAAAACTTCCCGCCAAAGCATAGGGTTTGGCCTTGTGTGGATGTTATTTTTGCTTGCTGCCTGTTCAAATTCCAACTCAGGCTCTGGTAACCGCCAGCTGCAAGGCGATTGGAAATTAAAAAGCGGGGATACTAAATTGAAGATAACCCAAAAAAAGTTCGCCATGGACAGCGACCTGCAATACGCTGAAGACTATTTTGTAAAGGGCGATACCATATTTTCCTCATTTCAGGGCAATCAGCCTTACAGCAAGTTTGTGATACAAAAACTGAACGAGCATGAACTAAAGCTACTCTCGCCCGACTCGACCATAATGGAATTTACCCGTTAAAGCAAAAGCCCCTCATCGGATGATGAGAGGCCTTGCAAACTAAACTAAACCTAAAACTTATTTCTTTGGTTGATTAAGTGAGCGGTTAAGTAGTTGATTAAGTTACAACTTATCCAACCCAATCAACTTAATCTAACTCAATCAACATTAAAACCGTCTGCGACGCTCACCGTTGTTATTACCCGAACGGTCTTCACGGCGTTTGCCTGAGAAATCGCGGAAACCGCCACCGTTTGCAGATCCGGCTTTTTCCCTGTTGTTACCGCCCTCGTGGCTGTAACCATTTCTGCGGAAACCACCCTCTCTCCTGTCGCCGCCTTCACGTCTTTTGTAATTAGACGCACCACCGCGACTTTCGTTACGGCTGTCACCAGAAATTTCTATTCTCACTTCACGTCCCTGGAAATCGGCGCCTTTAAAGCCGTTCATTACTTTTTCCTGATCCTCATTTGGAACTTCAAAGAATGAATAAACGCCTTTAACGTCAATCTTACCTACGGTTTTTCCACTAATCTTCGCCGTGTTACAAATATAACCCAGCAAATCGCCACGGCTAAATCCGTCAACAGAACCTAAATTGATAAACAAACGGGTAAAGTCTGAACGCATACCCGTACGGTTAAAGCGATCACCTGTGCTGTCGTTACGACGGCTTTCATCAACAGGAGCGTTCAGGTCAGGTGCATTTTTATAGTAATCAAGGAAGCTATTAAACTCCAATGATGCAAAACGCTTGATGATCTCTTCTTTACTGAGTTCCTTGAACTCGTCCATTATGCGTGGAAGATACTGATCAATCTGCTGTTCGTTCACCTGCACATTGTGCACTTTGTGAACAATTGCAAATAATTGTTTTTCGCAAACATCAAACCCTGTAGGGATTTCTGCCTTAATAAAGCGTTTGCCTATAGTTTTTTCTATCTGGCGGATCTTTCCTAATTCTTTACCGTGGATGATTGAAATAGATACGCCTGTTTTACCGGCACGGGCAGTACGTCCGCTGCGGTGGGTGTAGTTCTCAATTTCGTCAGGCAATGAATAGTTAATAACGTGGGTTACGTCGTTAACATCAATACCACGTGCCGCCACATCGGTTGCTATCAGCAATTGCAGACTGCGTTCGCGGTAGCGTTTCATTACCTTATCGCGTTGCTGCTGCGATAAGTCGCCATGCAGTGAATCGGCATTGTAACCGTCTTTAATTAAAGACTCAGCTATTTCCTGTGTCTCAATCTTGGTGCGGCAAAACACGATACCAAATATCTCAGGATTAAAATCTACGATGCGTTTAAAAGCAGCATATTTATCACGGGCACGCACTACATAGTATTCGTGTTCTATGTTTTCATTTCCTGTATTTTTTGTGCCCATGGTAAGCTCATAGGGATCGGTCATATATTTTTTCGCGATCCTTCTTACTTCTGAAGGCATGGTGGCCGAGAACAGCCAGGTCTTTTTCTCGTCGGGTGTGGTAGACAAAATACTGTCAATATCTTCCTGAAAGCCCATATTGAGCATTTCATCAGCTTCATCCAATACCACATATTTAACGCCGGTGAAGTCAATTGCACCGCGGTTAATAATGTCAAGCATACGGCCGGGGGTAGCAACAACAATTTGCACCCCACGACGTATTTGGCGTAGTTGGTCAGAAATGCTAGCTCCTCCATAAACAGCAACAACGTGTACGTTGTTCATTTTTTTGGAGTAGTTTTTTATGTCATTAGCAATCTGCAAGCAAAGCTCGCGGGTTGGACATAATACAAGCGCCTGTGGATGATTTTCTTCGAAATCCAACAGTTCTAATAGTGGTAGGCCGAAGGCAGCAGTTTTACCGGTCCCGGTTTGGGCCAATCCGACAAAATCGTTGCTGCCTGTAAGCAATACCGGGATTGACTGTTCCTGGATTGGAGTAGGGTTTTCGAACCCTAACTCAGAGATGGCATTAACAATATCATGACGGATTCCCAGATTCAAAAATGGGTTCATGATTTAAAATAACGTATCTGGCTACATCGCCAAATCGGGCGCAAAGGTACGGTTTATTATTTATAATTCAAAGAGTTGCATTAAAGCGTTTGGTGCCGTTGTGGTTATTGCGTGAGGTTTAATTATCAAAGAGATACCTGTTTATTTATCTGGCTTCAACAGCTCCCGTTAAAAACAGAATGGTTTGATGTGTTGAAATAAAGTATTAAATTTGATTAGATACTGTGTTATGGATATTCAAGCAGAAAAATTAAATTTGATTAAATGGTTAACTGAAGTGACTGAACCTTCGGTTATAAAGCGTTTTCTTGCTTTGAAAAACAGTGAAACTTCTGATTGGTGGGATGAAATTGATGCCGATGAAAAGGCTGAAATAGAACAAGGCCTGGCAGAGGCTGATAGAGGAGAGTTAACCGCCCATAAAGAAGTAATGGCTAAATATCAAAAATGGCTTTCGAAATAGTTTGGACGAAACGGGCTATCGCAGGTTACGAAAGAATTATTAATTATTTAGACGAAACTTTACTGAGAAAGAGATCATTCATTTCGTTTCGTCTACCAATAAGTTTTTTGAGACGCTCCAAGAATATCCTGAATTACTTCGGAAAACTTCGCGGCAAAAAAGCATGTTCATCGAGGGCCGATAAATCCACTTACTATTCTGACTTATCGTATAAAAATTCGAAAGAAGCAGATTGAACTAATCAATATCAAAGGAGCAAGGCAAAAGCCTTTGGCTTAACTAACCCACATTATCCGGCTTCAAAAACCCTTTCTGGGTATTCAAATACACAAAAAACAGCCCGATAACACCTGCAGTAATGCAAACGTCGGCTACGTTAAATATACCTGTGCGCAGGGTATCGCCTATGCCCATGTTCATAAAATCGGTAACGTGCCGGTCATAAATAATACGGTCTATGATGTTGCCTAAGCCACCGGCCACAACCATCGCGAAGCAAAACAACTTGAAATTGCTGAACTCCTTTACACGTCGCATCACATAAATAAACAGCATTACAATAACGCCTAAGGGCAGGATGCTCAGCAGCCAAAAGCTGAATGGCTGAGGCAGACTGTCGCCAAAACTCAGAGCAGCGCCGGTGTTTTCGACGTACTCTAAAATAAAGGTGTCGTGGAAATATGATTTTGGCTGGCTGTACATTAAATGTTCTTTAGCCAGTTGCTTGGTCCAGCGGTCAAGGCCTATAAAAGCTACGCAGGCCAGGCAAAATAAAAATACTTTTAGTCGGGTGCTCATGCGCTTATCTTAACCTGTCGGCCGAACGTACCAGTTTGTCGTCTTTTTGAATTGATTTTTGTGCGATGACGATAAGCAGCAAACTTAACGACAGCAAAATAATGCCAATGCCATAGTTGCTCATGCTCATGGTGGCATCGCCGATAGCGCTTTTTACCGTTTGCGAAACCCAATAGCTAAACGCAATGATCACCAGCATTAAACCGTAGCACAGGTTAATTTGCTTACGGCGGTTTTTATAAAAGAAGATAACCGCTAAAGGCATCAACGCTACAAGGGCAGTGCCTATAATGAGCGGAATAAATGTTTCAATGTGGGTCGATTGACCGTTTACGTCTTTAAAAACACCGGTAACCATAATGGTTTCAGGCTGCCCTTTTACATAGACGCCATGTACCAGCGGGAAAACAAAAAGCCCGGCAATTACCAGCCCTGCAACCAGCAGATATATAGTTTGAATGCGTTGTATCATTACTTAAAAATTAACGGAGCAAATATAATTGTGCTTGCCGATATATTGTTATAAGCAGTACAATATTAATTGTACTTTTAACTAGCTGAATTTATAGCAGTTTATTATGGCAGATACCTTTGATTCTTCGCTTAGCCCTAAAGATGCAAAATTGGAAGACAACCACCTTAAACGCATCTTCCGTGAACATTTAGACAGTATTTATTTTGGTAAGCAGCACCTGCTGGCTTTTTTTGACGAAATTGAAAGCATAGCCTCGCTACAGCAACTAAAGCTGGCCATTGACGAGGTGCGCACCGATACTAATAAACAAATCTCGCACATGGATGAGATATACCAATACATACAGGTCGATCCGTCGCAGATAAGTGTGTTGGGTATTAAGGGCATGACGCTGGAGGCTTACCTGTCGGTTATCAAATCGGGCAAGACGCCGCTGGAGCGCGATGTGTTTATTTTATTTTACCTGCAAATTATTGAAGGCATAGAAGTTACCTACTTTAAAGTGCTCAAGAACCTGGCCAAGGCCGCTGGCTACAGCCATACATTCCTCGACCAGACATTTGATTTGGCAGTAGAGAATAAATATTTATTTGAGATGATACATAAGGAGTATATTAGTTAATTAGAGATTAGAGGTAAGAGGTTAGGTTTGGCCTGTTGTCAATAGCAGGTTTCATCGCTACAAAAAGCGGTTGTTCAATAAGTCTTTGGCTTAAATCGTAATTCGTAACTCGTAATTCGTAAATCCACGTTACCTTTGCCCCGTGGCAAACCTCCAACGTTATTTTATTGAACTATCCTACGACGGTACCAACTACCACGGCTGGCAGGTGCAGCCCAATGCTGTAACTGTTCAGGAAGTTTTGGATAGGGCGCTGTCGACTGTACTACGCAGGCCGATAGAAACCGTTGGGTGCGGGCGTACCGATACAGGTGTGCATGCCACTGAGTTTTTTGCGCACTACGAGGTGGAGAGTTCTATGACTATAGATAAGGTGGTTCATAGCCTCAACGGCATCCTTCCCCCAGACATTGCCATCAAAAATATTTTTCCGGTTGATGATGAAATGCATGCTCGTTTTAGCGCCACGCTTCGATCATACCAATACCACATCCATTTTAATAAAGACCCTTTTAAACACGGATATTCCTGGTTGCTGCGCGATGAGCCGGATATCGACCTAATGAACCAGGCTGCTCAAATCATCATGCAGTACACTGATTTTAGCTGCTTCAGCAAATCAAATACCCAGGTTAAAACCAATAACTGCAAAATAAGCCGCGCCGAGTGGGTGAGGACAGACGACGGTATGGTGTTCCATATTTCCGCCGATAGATTTTTACGCAACATGGTGCGTGCCATAGTGGGCACGCTGCTGATGGTGGGCCGCAAAGAAATTACTCCCGAAGGTGTTCGCGAAATTATCAACAGTAAAGATCGGAGCAATGCGGGCATATCGGTTCCGGCTTGCGGATTGTATTTGACGGAGGTGAAATATCCTTTCGTAGATAAATAGTCTGTCATTTCGAGCGAAGCGAGAAATCTTATACGTTTTGCTAAGTCGCTTGTATAAGATTTTTTCGCTACGCTCAAGAGAGAAGGTCTCCTCGTACCTCGTCGAAATGACATTTCTTTTAAAAAATTATCCCTTAACTTTGAATCAGCGCTAACAACGCTAATCAAAAATATAATTCACTTAATCACTAATTCAATCATTCACTAATTGGACAAAGTCACCGGTAAAGCATTCGACTGGAACCTGCTGAAGCGGGTTATGCACTACGTGAAACCCTACAAGGCTATGTTTGTGGTATCTGCCTTTTTGACCATCTTTCTGGCGGTAAATGCGTTGGTGCAGCCTATCCTTATCCAAAAAACGCTGGATGAACACATTGTGGTGAACGACTACCAGGGCCTGCTATTTATGGTTGAGCTGATGATCGCTCAGCTGATTATACAGACCGTCGCACAATATTATCAGACTTATCTTACCAACGCTTTGGGCCAATCAGTTATTAAAGACCTGCGGATCGATATTTTTAATCATGTTACCAGTCTCCGGTTAAAATACTTTGACCGCACACCTATAGGGATGCTCATCACGCGTACGGTGTCTGACTTGGAAACCATTGCCGATATTTTCTCTGAGGGCTTGATCTCTATTATCGGCGATTTGCTGCTGGTAATAGCCGTTGTTGGTTTAATGTTGTATCAGGACTGGAAACTGGCGCTCATCACCATGATACCCATGCCGCTGCTATTTGCGTCGACTTATATTTTTAAGGAAGCTATCAAATCGTCTTTTCAGGAAGTGCGCACGCAGGTGGCCCATTTGAATACCTTCCTGGCCGAGCATATTTCAGGCATGAGCATTATCCAAAACTTTGCCCGCGAAGATCAGGAAATGCGTAAGTTCAAAGCGGTAAACATCAAATATCGCGACGCTAATATTCGCTCAAATTGGTATTACTCGATCTTTTTCCCTGTGGTCGAGATCTTGTTTGCCATTTGTATGGGCCTGCTGGTTTGGTATGGTTGTAAACGAATGCTGTCCGACGAGCAATTGGCGCATCTTACCGCATCGCACAAAGGCATCACACCGGGTGTAATTACCGGTTTTATCCTGCTGTTGAACATGTTGTTCAGGCCGATACGCCAGCTGGCCGATAAATTCAATACCCTGCAAATGGGCATGGTGGGCGCCGACCGTATTTTTAAGGTTTTGGATACCGACGAAGTCGCGCCCAACCCCGGCACGCTGCGTCCTGAACGTCTGCATGGCGAGATTGAATTTAACCACGTATGGTTTGCTTATAACGATGAGAATTGGGTACTTAAAGACATCAACTTCCATGTAAAACCGGGCGAGACGCTGGCCCTGGTTGGTGCGACGGGGGCTGGCAAATCATCCACCATCAACATCCTGAACCGTTTTTATGAAATTGGTAAAGGCGAGGTTAAAGTAGACGGCCATAACATTATGGAGTATGATGTAAGCTACCTGCGCTCGCAAATTGCGACGGTGATTCAGGATGTATTTTTGTTTACCGATACCATCGCCAATAACATCAGCCTGAATAATAAAGTCATTAGCCGCGAGCAGGTTATCGCGGCTGCAAAAGATGTAGGCGCTCATGAATTTATTGAACGACTGCCCGGCAGTTATGAATATAATGTGATGGAGCGCGGCTCGACACTGTCGGCAGGTCAGGCGCAGCTGATCTCCTTTATCCGCGCGCTGGTCTATGACCCGGCGATATTGGTGCTGGACGAAGCCACATCATCTGTAGATACAGAAACCGAATTGCTCATTCAAGACGCCATCAGCAAACTGATGCAGGGCCGTACGGCTATCGTCATCGCCCACCGTCTCTCTACCATCCAAAACGCCGACAAGATCATCGTACTCGATCACGGCGAGATCAAAGAAATGGGCACCCATCAGGAACTCCTCCGCATCGAAAACGGCTACTACCGCAAACTTTACGACCTGCAATTTAAATCGACTGGCATAGCGAGGTAGGTTTGAGTCTTGAGTCGAGAGCCTTGAGTCGGAAGTCCAAAGCCATGTCTATTTGACTCAAGACTCAGAACTTAAGACTCTCGACTCAGGACTTAGCCCCCGGCCCAACCGGCTGCTCTTCTTTTTCGTGTTTTTTGGCGATGTCGCCGCCGTGAGGTTTGTCGGCGTCATATTGTTTATCGGCTGCGCGCACTTTGCTTTTGTGGCCTTTGTCGTTTGGCCTGTCGGTCGGCGTATCCGAAGGCGATGCTTTATCTTTTGAATTTGCTGGCTTTGTCATGATTTATTTAACAGGTGGGTAGGGGATTTGTTTAACCCACGCTTTTGTCTTTGCGAGGAGGAACGACGAAGCAACCGCACGCGTTCATGTTTTTTTCCTTGCGGTTGCCACGCTACGCTCGCAATGACAAAAGTTGAATACTCCGTTAAATAATGTTAAACTCCTCCATAAAACGCAATTAAAAAAATATAAACTTTTACCTTTAGACACCGTTTCTTAATTTCGCAGGAAACAAAAAGCATACTATGGAAGAATTTGAAGTAAGCGAATCGGCCAATAAAACTAAAACCATTTACATATCAACCGTATTTGGTATCGCCATGGTATTGCTGATGATAGGCTTGCTGGGTTTGATTCTGGTGCATGCCAACAACCTTTCGCGCTATGTGAAAGAGAATATCGTCCTTAATATTTTTGTGGACGATGCTGCGCATGAAACTGATGTCCGTCAGCTTCAAACTCAGTTGGAGAGCAATCCTGCAGTTAAACAAGCCATTTACGTAAGTAAAGAGCTGGCTGCCCGCAACCTGCAGAAAGACCTGGGCGAGGATTTTGTGCGGTTCCTGGGTTATAATCCGCTGTCGCAGTCGCTGGATATTTATCTGAATGCCGACTACGCCAACAACGCCGAAATCACCAAATTCAAAGCCGAGTTGCTGAAAAACCCGATAGTAAAAGAGGTTAAATACCAACAGTCGCTGGTTGATCAGATGAATTCAAATATTACGTCAATCAGCTTAGTGATACTGGCTTTCACCGCTATTTTTGTGGTAGTGTCAGTAGCGCTGATCAATAATACTATTCGCCTGGCTATCTACTCGCAAAGATTCCTGATCAAATCAATGCAGTTGGTAGGGGCGACAAAAGCTTTCATCCGCAAGCCGTTTATCTTGTATGGTATATGGCACGGGTTACTTGGCGGACTGATCGCCGTCATCATCCTGATAGGTACGCTGTACTTTGCTAACCTTGAAATTCCTGATCTGGTTATCCTGCAAAACAATGCCGAGTTCGGTATTGTATTCTTAGGGGTAATTGGCCTCGGGATATTCATTTCAGGCTTTAGTACATACCTGGCGGTAAATAAATTTTTAAGACTAAAAATATACGATTTATACAGATAGTATGGTGAATGGTGAGTAAGTGAGCAGTGAATAGAGAGTGGTAAATAGATAATAGTGAGTGATCGTTAAATTATTTCTATCGGTTAATACTCACAAATTCACCCTCGTAAATATCAACTCACAATTCACCACTAACCATTCACTAATTCACTCATTCAATCATTAACATGGCAAAAACACAAACAGCTGCAAAATCGGCAGCTAAAACACCGGCAAACACAACCCCGGTAAAGTTTATATTCGATAAAAGTAACTACACCTGGTTCATCATTGCCATTGCAGTGGTTGCGTTTGGTTTTGTGCTGATGTCTGGCACTACCGACATTTACAGCACCACCAAAATTGTGATTGCACCGGTAGTGGTATTGGCTGGCTTCGGCATTGGCTTTTATGCTATTCTGAAAAAATCAGACACCAACAAATAGTTTATAGCTAAGCCTTAAATCTGCCCCCTTATAAATGAATATCATTCATGTACTCATCCTTGCATTAATTGAAGGATTGACTGAGTTTTTGCCGGTGTCGTCAACCGGGCACCTGGTTGTGGCCAGCGCCATTATGGGTATCGGTAAAGACGAGTTTGTAAAACTTTTCGAGATTGTTATACAATTAGGCGCCATCCTGGCGGTAGTGGTACTATATTTTAAACGCTTTTTCCGTTCTATAGATTTTTATGTAAAGCTGGTTATCGGGGTTATCCCGGCAGTAATATTTGGCGTGCTGCTTAAAAAGAAGATCGATATTTTATTGGAAAGTCCGCTGATTGTGGCCTTTGCCTTTGTAATAGGCGGTGTGATTTTGTTATTCGTCGACAGATGGTTTAACAAACCGACTATCCAGGAAGAAAAGCAGATATCGCACATCACAGCGTTAAAAATAGGTTTGTTTCAATGTCTGGCTATGATTCCGGGAGTGTCGCGTTCAGGTGCGTCAATCGTTGGTGGTATGTCGCAGAAACTAAGCCGCAAGGCCGCTGCCGAGTTTTCATTCTTCCTGGCGGTGCCTACCATGTTTGGTGCAACATTAAAAGATCTGTACGATTTTTACAAGCATAACCAAATCAGCGCTGACGCTCTGCATCAGGATATTAAATACCTGGTGATTGGTAGTGTGGTAGCATTCATCGTTGCGTTAGCTGCCATAAAATCATTCATCACTTACCTTGAACAAAAAGGCTTCAAACTTTTTGGCATTTACCGTATACTGGCAGGTTTAGTGATTATTGCATTGTACTATTATAGCAACGTACTGCACACAGTTTAAGACACTTACATTTCAAGTATAAGAGCGCATGGTCATTAAAACCTGCGCTCTTTTTTTATGTGTAATTATACTTATGTAACAAAAGTAATATGTCTGCAAAAGTGTACAATAAATCAATTCGGCACAGCGTTTGTACCATATCTTACAACAATCAGAATTAAGGTAATATGCTTAGTTGATGTGATTGTTCACTAAGTATATCTTTCTCATATATTGGTTTATAATTGGTTAGAAAACGCCCCTGCCCATCAGGGGCATTTTCGTTTACCTCTCCCGGCCCTATCCGAAGGAGAGGGGGATCTCAGCAAGCGGTTCGAGATGACATTTTTATTTAAGCTTTCTCCATCTCCCCGATACTCTTCCTTATCTGATTCTTTTCCTGCGATGTTTTAGCCAGCTTCAGTGCTATTTGCAAGTGCTGTAACGCCTCATGTTTATCAATGCCTTTGTACAAATAACCCATCAGCGAATGATACAGGTGATGGCCGCTGAGTTGGGTTAGTTTTTCGGCCTCGACGATGGCTTTTTCCTTGCCGTCGGCTTTGGCCAGGGCATAGGTGCGGTTAAGGGCAGCCATGGGCGAGTATTCCAGTATAAGCAGCTTATTATAGAGTTGCAATACATTTTCCCATTTTTCGGCCGTATCCGCTTTTTGAGTGTGCCAGTAGGCAATGGCCGCCTCCAAATGGTAGCGTGTGAGTTGATTGCCTGTTGATGCGCGGATTAAATAATGCGTGCCGCGCGATATCAATTCTTCGTTCCACAGGCTGCTGTCCTGATCGTCGTAAATGATGCTGTCGCCATTTTTGTCGATCCGCGCCTCAAATCGCGAAGCATGAAAACACATCAGCGAAAACAGCGCATTTACTTGAGGCAGATCAGTAGCTGCGTTTTCAACCAGCAAATAGGTCAGTCGCATAGCCTCCAGGCAAAGGTCCTTACGCAGGTTGGTATTGCCACTGGTAGAGTAATAGCCTTCGTTAAATAGCAGATATAGGGTAAGCAGCACCGTTTCCAGTCGCTTGTTGATTTCGTTATTATTGGGGAACTCGATCTTAACCTGCTGCTCGCGCAGTTTTTCTTTAGCGCGGAACAGACGCTTGTTGATGGTTTCTTTGTTCGACAGGAAAGCATCCGCAATTTCATCAATACTAAAACCGCACAATATGCGCAACGCCAAACCAATCTGCGCCTCGGCAGGAATGATAGACTGGCAAATAGCAAACATCATTTGCAGCTGACTATCCTTTATGTTGGCTTCCGACAGATCAATATTTAACTCCTCGCTTTCCCTCACCTCCGTTTTTAAATGCTGACTTACCTTTTGCTCAAACACCATATGGTGTTTC
>Ga0157372_10005609_pt1 | contig 13346 bp, 11 predicted proteins | sample C55metaG_FD_115307 | JGI IMG/M metagenome (GOLD analysis project Ga0157372, IMG submission 115307) | Corn rhizosphere microbial communities from Kellogg Biological Station, Michigan, USA - C5-5 metaG | ecosystem: Host-associated > Plants > Roots > Rhizosphere > Soil | place: USA: Michigan... | reverse complement strand
TGCAGATAATGTTGGTGATAATGTAGGTGATGTTGCCGGTATGGGAGCAGACCTGTTCGGTTCTTATGTTGCCACCATTTTAGCAACAATGGTGCTTGGTCAGGAAGCCTATTCACCTAATGATAATTTTGGAGGATTCGCTCCCATACTTTTACCGATGATTATTGCGGGTGTTGGAATTTTATTTTCAATTGTAGGAACCTTATTTGTAAAAGTAAGCGACAGCGCAGGTATCAGTACATCAAATGTTCAGAAGGCATTGAACATGGGCAACTGGGGTTCAATTATTCTTACAGCTATTGCCAGTGCTTTACTGGTATATTATATTTTACCTGATTCTGCTATTTATTTAAGAAGAGATTTTATAATGAATAACCCTGCTGAAATTGTGCCAGGTGCTGTTTCTATTACACGCGGTGGTGTGTTGGGTGCAATACTGGTTGGATTAGGTGTGGGGACTTTAATGAGTATGATTACTGAGCATTACACAGCCATGCATAAAGGTCCGGTAAAATCAATCATACGTCAATCGGCTACAGGTCACGCTACTAATATTATTGGTGGTTTAGCAGTAGGTATGGAATCAACTTTATTACCTATTCTTGTTTTAGCGGCAGGCATTTGGGGTTCTTATTCCTGTGCTGGTTTATATGGGGTTGCTATTGCTGCTGCGGGTATGATGGCAACAACGGCTATGCAATTGGCCATTGATGCATTTGGTCCCATTGCTGATAATGCAGGTGGCATTGCTGAAATGAGCGAATTACCAAAAGATGTTCGCGAAAAAACAGATGTACTCGATGCCGTAGGTAATACAACTGCTGCCACCGGTAAGGGGTTTGCACTTGCATCTGCAGCGCTTACTGCATTGGCTTTATTTGCAGCTTATGTTGGTGTAATAAATCACAACGGATATAACATGGCAGGTATTGATATTTATAAAGCAAAAGTTTTGGCTTCTTTATTTGTTGGAGGTGTTATTCCGTTTATATTTTCTTCTTTGGCAATACGTGCCGTTGGTCAGGCAGCTATGGCAATGGTTGAAGAAGTGCGTCGGCAGTTTAAAACAATTCCCGGAATTATGGAAGGAACCGGAAAGCCTGAATACGAAAAATGCGTTGCCATTTCAACCAATGCTTCTATTAAAAAGATGATGTTGCCCGGCGCCATTGCAATTGTTGCTCCTTTAATTATTGGTTTTCTTTTAGGCCCGGAGGCTTTGGGCGGATTTTTAGCAGGCGCAACTGTAAGCGGCGTATTAATGGGAATGTTTCAGAACAATGCCGGCGGTGCATGGGATAATGCAAAGAAAAGTTTTGAAAAAGGTGTTGAAATAAACGGCGAAACGTATTACAAAAAAAGTGAGCCGCATAAAGCATCTGTAACAGGTGATACAGTTGGTGATCCCTTTAAAGATACATCGGGTCCATCCATGAATATTCTTATAAAACTGATGAGCATTGTTTCTTTGGTAATTGCGCCAACACTTGCCAATCTTTATCATAATACAGATATGGGTGCTGTTAAACACAAAACAGAAATAACAACTTCTGCTGTTCATACAAAAAAATAAATCAATTCAATTTTTTTTATAAGGGTTGCTTTAATAAGGCAACCTTTTTTATTTTTATTAAAAGAAGATGAGAATAATTTTTTTTATTATTACAGCCATATTTTTTCTCTCATGCAATACCAATACTGCTAATAACTCACAGCCTGAAGATTCTGTTGTTTATACTACAAGCAGAATTCCTGATGTAAGAAAAACAATAAATCCAACAGCAATAAAAACATATAGCGAAACAATAAAAAGTTTTGAAACCACAGATGAGTTTAAGGTGTCGCTGTTTGAAACGCAAAAAACATTTAAATACCTTATCAAAATCAGCTACAAAAATCTTGATGCAGAAGACACATTAAATGTTCCCAATTTTGGGGAAGTGCCTGCAGTTGATATTAAAAAAGGAGATAAGCGCCCTTCCTGCATTGTAGGATTTTTAGATAACAATAAGCAGTTTAGAGAATCTAAGTTAATTTATTTTGAAGATAATAAAATTAAAGCTCATGTTTTAAAGCATTACGGTGTATATGTAAAATAATTATCTTTGTGCAACTGCTTATTTTTTAACCATAAACTAAGTGCTTTTACACATGATTCATTTCAACTCTAAAAGGAGATTAAAATCTTTCTTTAGCTTTTTGCTTTTTTTAAGTTCATATTCTGCTATCAATGCGCAACAAAAGCCTAATATAATTTTTATTTTAGCTGACGATGTAGGGTATGATATTTTATCTGTAAATGGCAATAAATCGTATTCCACGCCAAATATAGATTTAATGGCGCATCATGGAATAAATTTTACGCATTGCGAGGGAACTCCGTTATGTTCTCCATCACGATGTATGTTGTTAACAGGTAAATATAATTTTCGCAATTATAGTAACTGGGGTTATATGAGCGACAGGGAGAAAACATTTGGAAATGTAATGCAGGATGCCGGTTATAAAACAGGTTTTTTTGGTAAGCTGCAGTTACCTTTTTCTTATAGTTCTATGGCAAATTGGGGATTTAATAAGTTTACTGTTTTTGAGTTAATCGGAGATACCATAGAAACTTTAAGATATAAAAATCCAACATTGTATGATAATACAGGAAAAGTTTCCGACAGTTTAACACTAAATAAATATTGTGATGATATTCTAACAAGCCGGATATTAAATTTTATCGATAGCAATTCAAAGACCCCTTTTTTTATTTATTACTCGATGTCGATTGCTCATACGCCTTTTTCTCCCACTCCCGAAGACAGTGTTTTCAAGAATTGGAACCCGAGAAAAAAGATTAGTGATACCAGTTTTTTTAATTCTATGATAGCTCACATGGATGTGGAAGTAGGGAAAATTATTGACAAATTAAAAAAAACGGGATTAGATAAAAACACGATTATTTTGTTTGCTGGTGACAATGGTACCCCATTAGAAGTTTTTTATAATACTGATGAAGATGAATCTAATGAAGGTGAAAAAAGCTCTACTGCAGAAGGTGGAACTCATGTTCCCTTAATTGCATATTGGCCTTCACACATTCCAGAAAATACTGTTAACGATGATCTCGTAGATTTTACTGATTTTCTTCCCACTTTCGCAGAAGCTGGCGGCATTAAAGACCTATCTGCTTATGATGCAATTGATGGATTAAGTTTCTTTAATAGAATGCTGGGTGTGGAGGACCATTCAAAACCGCAGTTATTCATGCATTATTGTTCGCATCCGGGATTTAAACCTTTAAAAAGATGGGTGCGAGATAAAAATTATAAATTATACTATAACTTAAATAATGGCTCTTACAAATTTTACAATATCATGCAGGATAAAGAAGAAAAATCACCCCTGTTAAATGATAATTTGACTAAACAAGAGAAAGAAATTAAAAAAAGATTTAAATATATTTTAGATAGTATGCCTACATGGTCAGATGCGCCGGTAGTAAATAATCCATTTATAAAAGACGTAACATCTAAAAGTGCTACCATCGGAGCCACTATTATAAGTTCAGGAAGTACAACCTTAATAGATAGGGGTTCTAATCTTTGTGGTCCGTCAATACTCCCTCGGTTGGGCATAAATACATTACATGATTCTGTAGCTATTTTAGGCACTTTTTTTCAAAGTAGAACGAATTTAACCAGTGAGCATCAATACTTATTTTCTATATATGCAACGAATAAAAACGCTAGTCATAGTACAGATTATGTAAGAGGTAAGTTTTATACACTTTCAGAGCCGCCGCAAGAACAACCTTCTTATTTTAAGGCATGTGCAGATAGCTCTTCTATATTATTAAGTTGGGGCCATGCTACATTTCCTGCCAGTGGCGCAAGATTGAAAGGTTATGCTATTTTTTATTCAACTGATGAAATAACAGTGTCTCAAAATCCGGATGGCAAAGATTTTTCTAAGGTCACTGTTAACGCAAAATTATTATATGCTGACTCTAATATATATCCATGCAAACTGGATACGGTGCTGCATGTCTCATCGCTTGACAAAAACAAGCCATATCACTTTTTATTAGTTCCTTATACATGGAACGGTGGCACAGATTCTACCAATAATTATCTCATAGAAGGTGCACTTAAAGCTTCTGCCCAACTTACCTCTAATTTATTTAAAATACACCTTACTGATAATAACCCTTTATGTTTTAATACTTCCAATGGAAGTATTGCCGCATCTGTTTCTTATGGGGCTTCACCTTATCTATTTGAATTAAATAATAAGAGTTTTACATCTGACTCTATATTTAAAAACCTGAAGGCTGGCACATATTTGATTAGGGTAAAAGATAATAATGGTTGCGCAGACTCGCAAAAAGTTACACTTGCGAATCCAACACCTTTACAACTGAATGCCACCGGCATTTCAGCGGTTTGTTATGGAGATACTGCCTTTATTGTTGCATCGTCAAATAACGGAACCGCCCCTTATAAATATGCGTTGAACAATTCAGACTATGTTAATGATTCTGTTTTTACTAACCTTTCTAAAGAGTCTTATAATTTAAAAGTTAAAGATGTTAATGGTTGTGTTGACTCTGAAATAGTAGTTTTAACATCTCCGGAACAATTAAAATTAGATTTATCTGAAGAAGACGCAAATTGCGCGCCTGATGGTGAAATCATTGCTTCAGCCAGCAACGGTGTTCAACCTTATCTGTTCAGTTTTAATAACCATGAATTTAATACGGCACATGAATTTACAAATCTTGCCAAAGGCAGCTATACAATTAAGGTTAAAGACGGTAACAAGTGTACCGCCTCAGGCAATATAACTGTAAAGGCTATACAGCATTGTTTTACAGGCGTAACCATTTCTCCCAATCCAACCAATTCAGAATTTAAATTAAGAATTGGTAACAATTTGTCTTCAAATCATATTGCAATCAGAGTGTATGATGTTAAAGGCAAACTGGTTTATTCCAATCATGGCAACAACATAAAATCATATTCTTTTGGTAAAAATTTTATGTCAGGTATTTATTTTGTAAAGGTTGAATCAGGCAACGATAAATATAATTTTAAAATAATTAAAGAGTAATTATCGATAGAATTGCAAATTATTCATTGCTGTTCATTACCTTTGCCGTCCGAAAAAATTATTTTATGGCCAGAGTTTGCGAAGTAACCGGAAAGAAACCGATGGGCGGGCATTATGTTTCTCATTCAAATATTAAAACAAAGCGCCGCTTTTTGCCGAATCTTCAAACCAAGCGTTTTTATTTTGCTGAAGAAGACAGGTGGGTTACTTTAAAAGTTTCAACAGAAGCAATACGCACTATCAATAAAAAAGGATTAGCCGCTGTTATTAAAGAATTAAGAGCAAACGGCACTCATATTTAATCAGTTTACCATGGCAAAGAAAGGAAACAGGGTTCAGGTGATTTTAGAATGTACAGAGCATAAGAATAGCGGTTTGCCGGGTACAAGCCGTTATATCTCTACAAAAAATAAAAAGAACACACCTGAGCGTTTGGAATTAAAAAAGTATAACCCGATTCTTAAAAAAGTTACTGTTCATAAAGAAATAAAGTAATTAGCTAATACGCTAATGCATTTTGAGTTAGCATTTAAAATTTAAAAAATGGCAAAATCAGCAAAAACGGCTATTAAAACAAAAGACCAAAAAGCTGCAGCAGAAGCAAAGAACTGGAGCAAGGTTATTCGCACAGTGCGTAGCCCTAAAACAGGTGCATATACATTTAAAGAAGCCATTGTTCATAAAGACAAAGTGAAGGAATTTCTTTCAGGAAAATAATTTTAAGATAATTGTTTATTTAAGCTGCTCTTTTAGGCAGCTTTTTGTTTTGTATGCAACACATAATACAGCTTGCAAATTGTAATATTTCTTCTTTATAAATAAAAAATTCCCGCTCAGCAGTAAGTTTATCCTGTTTGGCAAGAATGCTTATTACTCTCTGCTATATATAACTACATTTATAGTCTCTTCTATAGCCTGTGAAATATGGGTAATGAATTTTTTGCCCATAAGCAACCATATCGAGTTTAAACAAGTTTTTTTAATCAAACAGGAGAACAAAACCTTGCAGGATATTTTAAACATTTTACAGGGTTGTATTAATGCAGATTCGCGCAGCCAAAAACAGTTTTACGATCGTTACCTGCACTTTGCTTTAAAAACCTCGTTTAGGTACGTGCATAGTTTTGAAAATGCTGCACATGCTGCAAACGATGCTTTTGTAAAAATTTTCAGAAACATTAAAAATTTTGAAATAAGAGACCCTGCTAATCTTGAAGTAATGCTGATGGCATGGATTAAGAGAATTGTTATTAATGCTTCAATAGATTATATGAGTAAGGAAAGCCTGGTGCCGCAAAATATTGAATTGTCTGAAGCTGTTTGGAAAAAACCTGCGGATGAAGAAAACGGAGAAGGCAAAATGTTGTATAAAGAATTAATTATACTCATAAGGAAATTAAGTCCTGCATACAGGGTTGTTTTTAATTTATATGTGATAGATGGCTATTCGCATCCGGAAATAGCAAAAATGCTGAATATTTCGATTGGTACATCAAAATCGAATCTTGCAAAAGCCAGGGCATTTTTGCAAAGACATTTTATAAAAGATAATAACGGCAATGCTTTATGTTTTACATAAAAAATGATGATATAGAAGACATGTTTAAAAAAGCAGCCGATGAGTATGAGCTGAACGAAGAAATGGCTGCTGACTGGAACACAGTATATGCTTCATTGCAGGATGATATAGAATTTGTGCCGGTGATAAAAAAAGAAAAGAAGCGCAGGCTTTATCTATTATGGCTGCTTTTATTAATACCTGCGATAGCAATCTTTACGTACAAAACAGTTTCTTTTTCCACTAATAAAAACGCACAACATTCGCCTGTAACAACAATACATAAAAAAAATAATGAGCAAAATTTATCTGTGACAAAAGATTTAGTTACAAAAAGCAATGCAAACAATTCAATTGAAAAAAGAAAGAGCAATATCAATGCTCAAGGTAATAGCAATAAAAAAGTAGTAGCTAATAATAAATTTATTTCTGCGCAGAATCAATTATTACCGCAAGCGAATAATACAACTGTTAGTGGTAGCAATAACAGTTTACTGCCCGATAACTCTAACTCATCAATCAATAATCTTTCACAAATAAATATTTCTGAGAATAACAGCAACGATAAGCTTTCGAAAGAAAATTTATCAAATCTAACTTTAAACAACCAGCAACTTCAGCCTTTAAATAATACAATTAAAAATAATACAATTAAAAATGAAGTGGTTCAATCGAACACTTCAAACCAAAAAAGAAAAAATAATAATAGCAATTATACAAGGCAGGCATTTTTTTATACGGGTTTTATTGGCAATGCAGATTTGAGTTTTGTGAAATTTCAAAGAGCATCTTCGCTCGGTTATGGTTTGGGTATTATTGGTGGTTATCATTTTAAAAATGGATTAAGTGTGGAAACAGGTTTGCTTTACGATAAGAAAAGCTATTTTACAAAGGGAGAGTATTTCGACAAAGACAAACTGCCGTATCTGCAAACTGTAAACCTTCTCTCAGCAAATGGCAATTGCCACATGTGGGAAGTTCCTGTAAACTTTAAATACGATTTCAGCGCACACAAAAATCACAACTGGTTTATTACAACAGGGCTTTCATCATATATAATGAATCGTGAGTATTACAATTTTCAGTATGAAAAAGATGGTGTGGTAAGCGAAAAAGGTTATAATTTTTATAATGCAAGCCGCAACTGGTTTTCTGTGTTAAATGTTGGCGGCGGTATTAATATAAAAACAAGTGATAAATATTTTTTACAGGTACAGCCTTATTATAAGGTTCCTTTGGGTGGAGTGGGTAAAGGAAGTTTATCATTAAGCAGCGCAGGAATTAATCTTTCCATTACACGCCGTTTGCACTAAGCAAATCCTAAATTATTTTTTTAGTACCTCTGCCATTGTTTTACCAATATCTGCTGGGCTTGCTACTACATGCACACCACATTCTTTTAATATTTTCATTTTAGCTGCGGCAGTATCATCAGCGCCGCCAATTATTGCACCCGCATGCCCCATTCTTCTTCCCGGGGGAGCAGTTTGCCCTGCAATAAAACCAACAACAGGTTTGCGGTTATTTTTTTCAATCCATCTTGCAGCTTCAGCTTCCATGCCGCCCCCAATTTCACCAATCATAACAATGCCTTCGGTTTCATCATCATTCATAAATAATTCAACCGCTTCTTTTGTTGTTGTACCGATAATCGGGTCGCCGCCAATACCAATAGCAGTACTTATTCCAAGACCTGCTTTCACTACCTGGTCTGCCGCTTCATAGGTAAGTGTTCCAGATTTTGAAACAATTCCAATGCGACCCTTTTTAAAAATAAACCCGGGCATTATTCCCACCTTCGCTTCATCTGCAGTTATAACGCCGGGGCAATTGGGCCCAATTAATTTTGAAGTTTTTCCCTGTAAATAATTTTTCACTTTCACCATATCCTGTACAGGAATGCCTTCAGTAATACAAACAATCAGTGCAATGCCTGCATCAGCACTTTCCATAATTGCATCTGCTGCAAAAGCCGGCGGAACAAATATGATGCTTACGTTAGCACCTGTACCTTTTACTGCATCTGAAACTGTATTAAAAACGGGTTTATCAAGATGTATGTTGCCACCTTTACCGGGTGTAACACCACCCACAACATCAGTTCCATATTCAATCATTTGTCTTGCATGAAATGTGCCTTCTGTTCCGGTAAAGCCTTGTACAATTACTTTAGAATTTTTATTCAGCAATACGCTCATCTGAATTTTATTTTATAGTGAAGATGCGCAAAAATAGTTGTTTCAAAGTTTCATTGTTTCAATGTTTCAATGTTTAAAGTTTTCATGTTTGACGATTCACGATTCACGTTCATCATTCATCCAGCTTATCCATTTCAGATTTACCTCTGAAAATTGCTTCCATATCTTTTGCACGATAAATATTACTGTTTTGTTTATTGCCCAAAACAATTATAGTTGCGGTGTCTTGTATAAGGCGAATAAAAGATGTGTTTGTGCCGTGCCATTTACCATTATGATAAACCACTGTGTCGCCGTTACTAATAAACAACCGCCAGGCTAAACCATAATTGTGCATTGATTTATGTTCAAAGCTTGTTGGCTGAAACGCCATATCTAAAGTTGATTTTTTTAAATAGGTGTGTTCATATAAAGCTTTGTCCCATTTAAACAAATCACGTGCGCTGGTATAAACATTTTTATCGCCATAAGTACAATCGTATTGATCCATCGGATACGGTTTTGAAACAGACCATGTGGGGTTATAATTGGCCGTATCACGTATGCAAAAAATGTACGTATCATTCATACCAAGCGGAGTAAATAATGTACGCTTCATATAATCAGGAAAATATTCGCCGGTAATTTTTTCAATAATCAATGCAAGCAACATAAAATTGGTGTTGCAATATTCAAAGTGTTTATCCGGTAAACTGTGTACGGCTGGATGATGTTCAATCATTGCATGTAAAACATCCTGGTTCGTCATCTCTTTGTGTTTATCAAAAAGACTGTCCATAAAATATAAATAATTTGGCAAGCCGCTCCTGTGACACAACAACATTTTTATAGTAATGCCATGATATGGAAACCGCGGAAAATATTTTTGTACACTATCATTCAAAGAAAGCTTTCCCTCTTCCCACAACTTTAATACAGCCATTCCCGTAAATGTTTTTGATATGGATGCAAGATGAAATGCTGTGTGTTCATTAATAGTATCTTTCGTGATAAAGTTGCTGTAACCTTTATAACGTTCAAAAAGTATTTGCCCGTTTTTTGCCACGAGAATAGCGCCATTAAAACCTTTTTCAAGATGATGCTCATAATAATCCTGGATGGCTGCAGTGTATGCTGCAGCTTTTTCCGCAGATAATGAATCAAATGCTGCATCTACAGTATGCAGATGCGTTTTTTTCTTTTTATCAGATTCTTTCGGGTCTTTTGCAGAACAATTGGTGAGCAGGATAACAAATGAAAAAATAAAAAAAATGTTTAAAAAAGTTTTTTGTTGCATGAACGGCTGCTTTATTGCTGTAAAGCGGTAAATGTAAATGAAAACACAACATAATTTTTTCGTTTCTATTCACATTCAACAATACTTTTACATTCATGGTAATTATTTTATTTGATAACAAAGCAAGAAACGGGCTGTATCCTTTTACACAAACAAAAGCGGTGGCAGATTTGCGTTATGGCATTTTTACGCCTAAAGAAAGATGGGAACTTATCAGCGGATTTCCTGCTTATATCAACACTATAAATTATTTATCTCCTTTATATAACGGTGATGAAATCACTGCGCCTGAAAATGATTTTTTATTTATTGATGCAGCGTTAAGAGATGCGGATACATTGCGCTCACAAATTCTTTCTTTACAAACAGGTGAAGCTTTACAAGATGAATTTGGTTTGATTGCAGGCAGAATGACAAACGACCTGCAAACTTTTGACGTAATTAATTTTCAAAAATTTTTTAATACAATTTCGCAAGCAGATAATGCAGAACGTTTGGAATATGCATGGCAATTAGCGCAATGGAATGATGAGCAATTACGCAAAGATTTTTTGTTGTTGTTTGCAAGAAGTTCTGCACAAAAGCTTTCCGAAACCAATAAAATTATTCAATCTGAAAATATAATTATTGAAGAAGATGCAGTAGTTGAACACTGTATTATTAATGCATCGGCAGGTCCTGTATACATTGGTAAACATGCAACCGTGATGGAGGGCTGTATATTGAGAGGACCCATTGCTATTTGCGAAAATGCAACAGTAAAAATGGGAACAAAAATATATGGCGCAACAACTGTTGGTCCGTATTGCACTGTTGGTGGTGAAATAAAAAACAGCGTGCTGCAATCGTTCAGCAATAAAGCGCATGACGGATATTTGGGCGATGCAGTAATTGGCTCGTGGTGTAACCTGGGTGCAGGCACCAGCAACAGCAATATAAAAAATTCTGCTGCAGATGTTTTGGTTTATAATGAGCTTACAAACAGCAGTGTGAATGCCGGAAAAAAATGCGGTGTAATTATGGGAGATTATACCCGCACAGCAATTAATACATCAATAAACACCGGCAGCGTGTTTGGTATTTGCTGCAGTATTTTTGGCGAAGGGCTTACGCCAATTATTATTAATGATTTTAGCTGGGGAATGAAAAACGCTTCGATGTATGAAATTCACAAAGCAATCGAACATATCAATAACTGGAAAAAATTAAAGGGACAGGAATTATCTGCAGAAGAAATTTCTGTATTAAAATATATTTTTGACAGAAAGCAATCGAATAATAAAACAAAATCTTCTAAAAAAAATTAACAAGCATGCGAAGCCTGCTCTGCGAAGCCTCCTGACTTCAGAGTTATATGGATAAAGCCTGCGGGCAGACAGGTCTCCGGCTTCAAAATACTTGTTGTTAAAACTGATAAAATAAAAAACGTTATGAGAAAACAAATTGCAGCAGCTAACTGGAAAATGAATTTAACTATTAACAAAGCACAATTTTTATTAGATGAAATTTTAGCAGCAAATATTAATTTAAGTGATGAGCATCTCACAGTATTTGCTGTACCCTTTCCTTATTTACAGATGGCACAACAAAAAATAAACGGCACTAAAAATTTTTTTATTGCTGCACAAAATTGTTACAGCAAAAAATCTGGTGCATATACAGGTGAAGTTTCTGCTGAAATGCTGCAATCACTCAATATAAAATATGTGGTGCTCGGGCATTCTGAACGCAGAGAATATTTTCAGGAGAGCAACCAGTTTCTTGCAGAAAAATTAAACATTGCACTTGAATATAATATTACACCAATCTTTTGTTGTGGTGAACCATTAAGCATTCGCGATGCGCAAACGCAAAATGAATATGTGGCAAAGCAATTGGAAGAATCTTTATTTCATTTTTCAAAAGACGATATACAAAAAATTGTAATTGCTTACGAACCTATCTGGGCAATTGGTACAGGTAAAACAGCAACCAGCGAACAGGCGCAGGAGATGCATGCGCATTTACGTAAAGTACTTGCAGATAAATTTGGAAAAGATGTTGCAGAAAATGTAAGTATCTTATACGGCGGCAGTGTAAAAGCTTCTAACGCAAAAGAAATTTTTTCTCAGCCTGATGTTGATGGCGGTTTGGTTGGCGGCGCTTCTTTAATTACATCGGAATTTATTACCATTATAAAGAGCCTGAAATAATATTATGCTTTCATGGGTTTAAAAAAATTACTTGCCCAAAGCATCATTTGGCGATGCTTTTATTTTTTTTCCATTTTATTGGTAAATGTTTTTTTATCCCGTTACATGAAAGCTGCCGGTACCGGTAACCTGTATTATCTCACACTTATTTTTTCATTTGCTCAAACGGTTTTAAGCCTAAGTGCAGAATCAGGAATTATTTATTTTGGTTCAGGCAGAATTATAGAACGTAATAAGTTTATAAACCTTATTGGCTGCTGGAGTTTTGTAGCGGGTTTGCTCACCATTTGTTTAACGTATATTTATTTTTTAATTGACCATTCGTTTACCAAAAGCGAATTTTTCACTTACTGCTTTTATAGTTTTTTTTATGTTTGCGGACAAACGCTGGCTAATTATTGCCTCGCTTTATATTATACAAGAGACAATTATTTTTTGCCTAATTTTTTGCTGGCGTTGGTTAACATTATTTTCGTCTTAATCATTCCGGGAAAAAATCACGCCGCTTCTGTACAGCAGGTTCAGCATGTTGTTTTTTTATATTTCACAACATTTTTTATTGCTGGCTTAGCTGTTTATATCAGTTACATTGTTAACTATAAAAACGAAGGCTCTTTTTCTTTTCCCGATAAAAAACTTTTCGCACAATTTTTAAAATATGTGCTGGCAGCGCTTACGGCAAGTGTTATTTCATTTCTTGTTTATAAAGTAGATTATGTGTTTGTGAATTACAGTCCTGTTTGTACCGATGCTGATTTGGGTAATTACATACAGGTCTCTAAACTGGGGCAAATGTTTTTGGTAGTGCCTCAAATTATTGCCAGCGTTGTGTTTCCGCAAACTGCAACCGGTAATGAACGCATGCGCATTAACAATGCAATTATTGCTATAGCAAGATTATTCTCGCAAATATTTTTAGTTGCTTTTATTGTTGTGGCATTATTTGGTGATTGGTTTTTTGTAAAAATTTTTGGTGAAAGCTTTAATAAAATGCAGGTGCCGATGCTGGTAATTATACCGGGCAT
>Ga0157372_10005606_pt1 | contig 13347 bp, 6 predicted proteins | sample C55metaG_FD_115307 | JGI IMG/M metagenome (GOLD analysis project Ga0157372, IMG submission 115307) | Corn rhizosphere microbial communities from Kellogg Biological Station, Michigan, USA - C5-5 metaG | ecosystem: Host-associated > Plants > Roots > Rhizosphere > Soil | place: USA: Michigan... | reverse complement strand
GATCCGGCACGGACGCGGCGGGAATCATATTCGATGCCCGTGACGGGCCGCGAAGCAGAACCGGAGGAGCCGATCGTACTGAGTTCGGCAATGAGGTCGGACCAGAGCATGTGGATGATTGTAGATGCGCGCTAGTCCATATTCCCCTGCCGCCCTGATCCTGAGCCCCGATTTGTTCAGGGTGCCAGCTTCCCATCGAACGTCGTGCAGCTATTCACATCTCCGCCATCGAGTCCCCGCTTGAACCACTCCTGTCTTTGAGCGCTCGAGCCATGCGTCCAGCTCTCCGGACTCACTGCTCTCCCGCTCATCTTCTGGAGGTGGTCGTCACCCACCGCCGCCGCGGCTCTCAGTGCTCCGGCAATGTCGTCCTCATGAACGATGTTGCGCTGTTCTGTGCTGTGCCCCCACACTCCTGCGAAGCAATCCGCTTGTAGCTCCAGGTCCACCGACAGGGGATTCTGCTCGCCCTCATCCTGCTGAGAGAGCCGCCGCATTCTCTGCTCAATACCCAGCAGCTTCTGCACGTGGTGTCCGAGCTCGTGTGCAACTACATAGGCCTGTGCGAAGTCGCCCGTATCGCCGCCGAATCGCTTCAGCTCCTGCCAGAACCCAAGGTCGATATAGACCTTCTCATCCTCGGGGCAATAGAAGGGACCTGTTGACTCCTGCGCCGTTCCGCAGCCCGAGTAGGTCATATCCCGATAAAGGACCAGCTTCGCATGCCGGTACTGCCGCCCGTGCGCCGCGAAGATCTCTCCCCAGTTCTTCTGCACATCATCCAGTACAAAACTGACCAGGTGCACATCGCGTTGCTCGCCAGGCGACTCCTGCACTGGCCCATTCGATGGCCCCGGCTCCGGCTGCACATTCGAAGATCCGCCACCCGAGAAGAGGAAATTCCGCCCAGTCACCACGCTCAGAATGAGCAGCAGGATAAATCCGCCAATTCCCATCCCGCCGCCAAACCCAAAGCCGCCGCCGCTGCTTCCCCGGCGATCCTCAATGTCCGAACTGATTCCCTGGTCTTGCCATTCCATGATTCCTACCCTCTATCCCTAAGATGCAGTTTGGCATATTCAGCACGTTCACGCGTCACAGACGACACACTTTGAATTGGTATGCTGGCTTCAGGAGATCCCTTCAGTGCTGATCCGGCCTGGCGCGCGACTCGCCGCAGGTGTACTGGCTTGCCTCTTGGCTTTGGCCCCCCGCGCGCACGCAGTGTGTAAAGGACCAGCCCCCCTTGTCGCAAGCCTCAAGGCCCATCCCACGCAAGACAACGCAGTCGCCCTTGGCAGCTGGTACGCCAGCCACAATGATTTCATTTGTGCGGTTGAGACCTTCCGGGCAGCGTTGAAGAAAGATCCGCAGTCTGCCCAACTGCGCTATCTTGACGGCTTGGCCCTTCTCGCGCTGCGACGCACTGCCGAAGCCCAATCCGAAATCGAAGAGTCCGCGCGCCTCGAACCCGGCGTCATCAAGCCGCATCTCCTCCTCGCCTCCATCTACAAAGACAAGGGCAAACAGCAGGCCGCTGAAGACCAGTGGCATCTCGCCCTCGGCATTGAGCATGCATCAGAGCCCGCGCTCGAAGGCTTGAGTGCTGGACTCCTGGCTCGGCAGGAGTACCCGCAGGCCATCATGCTCCTTCGCGATGCGCCGCGAACCGAGCACCTTGCCATCAATCTCTCCCGCGCCTTTGGCCAGCTCGGATATCTCAATGATGCCGAACGCGTCCTCAAAGAAGGTCTTCAACTCCATCCCGACTCCATCGACCTTACAAAAGCGATGACTGTCGTACTCGTCCGAATGCACCGCAACGCCGACGCCATCAAGCTCGTGACAGAAACCGCCAACGCCCACCCAGACAACATTGACGAGCAGATCGAACTCTTTCGCGTCCTCGTACTTCTGAACCAATATGAGAAGGCGCGTCCCATGGCTCCCAAACTTCTGGCTGCGCGTCCTCACGACTCCGAAGTTTTGTATCTCTGCGGCATCATCGAGGCGGAGGACGGAAACCCGGAGCAGGCGCGAACCCATCTGCAAGAAGCCGCGAAGCTCGACCCTGAGAACAACAACGCTCATTACCACCTCGGTGTCGTCGAGGTTCAGCTTCACCAGTGGAAAGAAGCGGTGGAGAATCTTCAACGATCCATCGAGTTGAAGATCCCTTTGCCCGAAGCACATTTCGAACTCGCCAAGGCTCTTCGCGGTCTGGGCCAGCCTGAGCTCGCTGCGCAAGAGATGAAGACATACCAGCAGCTGAAGAAAGCGCATGAAGAGTCAACCGCGGCAGAGGCGGCCATCGCTCTCGCCGACAAAAATCTCGACAGCGGAATGACGGACGAAGCCATTGCCAAATACCGCGAGGCAGTTGAAAGCCAGCCAGAGGATGCGCTCTACCGTTACAAGCTCTCCGTCGCCCTCCGCAAGGCCGGCGATGCCGATGCTGAGCGCGCGCAATTAGAACATGCCGTGAAGCTAGACCCCAAACTGGCCGCCGCTCAGAACGAGTTAGGCTTCCTTCTGGCTCGGGCCGGAGATGCCACTGCCGCCGTCGAGCACTTCCGGCTGGCGGTTCAGTCCGCGCCTGCATGGACTGAAGCCTGGGTGAACCTCGCCGCCGAACTGGCCGTCTTGTCTCGATTCTCCGAAGCGCGCGGTGCGGTCGAGAAAGCCCTCGCCCTCGATCCTGAGAACGCAGAGGCTCGCGCGCTCAACGACCAGCTCGCCCGCGATCCTGCCGCCCGGCAGTAGCCGAGAAGACCACGCCATCTTCCGAACCTGACCGAGCTTTCACTCCATGCCCTGCGCCCGAACCGGTTTGTAGTCAAAGACATTACTTCGGTCCTGAACATCACAAGAGGAATCGTGATTCCAGTCACATTCCGCGCCAATGGGCCGAGCGTATCGTTCTGTGAGTCAAACCTCCAACTAAGGGATGACCTCCGAGCCGAACAATAGTCGCACCTGTTGCTCAACTCGGATGACTGAAAGTGCGATCTGGAGTAGATATCGTCGAATTCCACTGATTTGCGAATACCGTCATAGTCCGCAATTCATGGCCTAGCCGATATCAACATTCGACATTTGATCGAAACCGGAATCTCCAGAGAGATTTCGGGCGATCGGCCAACCACCAGCACATCGGTGTCAGGCCGCGTCGAGACTACAAAACAAAACAGCAACGCTTCAGGAGGCTGGTAAATGTTTGTTAACAAGAACGAGACATCGTCAGCGATGTCACGGTGGGTCCGTTGCGTGCCTTGGCTGCTGATCGCAGTCATGCTCACGTCGTTCTCCATCGCAAACGCGCAACAACTCACGGGCACTCTGAGCGGTATCGTTACCGATCAGACCGAAGCCCGTGTGCCCGGAGCGCAGGTCGTCGTCAAGAACGATGCGACAGGCGACCCTCGTACGACGACCGCCGACAGTTCGGGATTCTGGTCAGTCACTGCACTGATTCCCGGCGCCTACACAGTTCACGTCACGGCCCCAAACTTCGCTCCCTGGGAAATGAACGGCATCGTTCTTAATCAGGGCGACAGCCGTACAGTTCCCAATATCCGTTTGAAGATCGGCGGAGAACAGACGGCCGTAACGGTTATCTCCGGTCAGGATGCTGAAGTCCCCGTAGATACCGCTGAAGTCAGCGCGACGCTCAACAACGAACTGGTTGACACCGCGACCCTCACCGGCCGCAACGCCGCTGAGCTCATCAAGATGATGCCCGGCGTCGTCTTCAGCGGCGCCACATCGAGCTACAACAGCCAGGTCACCGGCACCAACAACGGACCCGCCGGCCAGTTCTCCGCGAACGGAACGCAGCCTTACGGCTCTACCGACGTGTACCTTGACGGCGCGAACCTGATCGATCCAGGCAACGCTGGAACGCAGGTTGCCAACATCAACCAGGACATGACCGACAGCATCAAGTACCTGGCTGCCTCCTACGGCGCGGAATATGCGAAAGGCCCCGCGGTTCTCCAGGCCTTCTCCAAAAGCGGCGGACAGCGGTTCCATGGCGAGGGCTATTTCTACGCGCGCAATTCCGGCGCATTGTTCGCGAACGACTGGAACGCCAAGTCCCAGCAGGTCGCCCAGAAGAAGCCGAACGTAATCAACCCGTCGCACTTCTATTACATCGGTGGCAACATCGGTGGTCCGGTCTTCTTCCCGGGCTTCAACAAAAATCGCGACAAGCTCTTCTTCTGGGGCGGCTATGAAAAGATGATCCAGCAGCCCTACAACGCTCCCTACAACCTCAACGTTCCGACAGATGCCCAGCTCGCTGGCGACTTCACGAACGCTGGAGTTCCATCTGGCGCAACGAGCGCGTATCACTTTGCTTATGACGCACCGCACGGTCTGCCGGCGGGTGCGAACCTGGCCAACCTGTCTCCTCTCTTTGATCCAGATGGAGTCAAGGTCAACAAGATCAACCCGAAGGCAAACCAGACTCCCAACGCAGCAAATGGCTGGTCCAACTACGGGTTCATTCCTGAAACCCCGCAGAACCGCTGGGAAGCAACCGGTAAGGTCACCTATGCATTCAGCGACAACACCAAGATCTGGGGCTCCTATGCATATCAGAACGAGACCAACGAGCATCCTCTCTCGATCTGGTGGGAACCGGCTTATGCCATTCCCTATCCTGGTAAACCGAGCGGCAAACAGACTGCAAACGTCTACCTGGCCAACTTCACGCACGCGTTCAACGCGACCACCACAAACGAAGTCGTGTTTGCGTACTCGAAGTTCGTCAACGCCAATAAGCTAGGCGATCCCGCCGCTGTGAGCCGTACCGGGCTGGGCGTGGCCACAACCGGCATCTTTGGCGATACGCACAAGATGAATCAGATGCCTAACTTCTTCGATGCCTGGGCAGGCGCTGGTACCACGGATATCCGCCAATTCAATTTTGATGGCGGCATCTACGGCGCAAACAGCTTTGGCAAAACCTCCAAGGCTCCCTCCATCGCAGACACCTTCACCAAGATCGTCAGATCGCATAGCGTGAAGGCCGGCTTCTATTGGGATGCGCAGGAGAACCTGCAGTCCTACAGCTCGTGGGATGGAAACGGCGAGTTCAACGTAAACCCGTGGGGCAGCAACACCACTGGCAACCTCGTTCTCGATCGGTTCCTCGGCCGCAACAACTCCTACAACGAGTCAATCTCTCAGCCTGTTCCGGACGAACTCTGGCATCAGTGGTCGCTCTGGGCTCAGGATTCCTGGAAAGCCACCCGTAAGCTGACCCTCAACCTCGGCTTCCGTGCCGATCACATGGGCCAGTGGTACAACAAGTCTGGCGACACCCAGGTCTTTGATCCGTCGTCCTACGTCAACACCCCTAATCCGCCTGCGAATACCGGCCTTGCCTGGCACAAAAACAATCCCAAGGTGCCTGTCTCCGGTTGGTCCAGCAAGCTGTTCGAATACAATCCTCGCCTCGGCGCAAACTACGATGTCTTCGGAACCGGCAGAACCGTCCTTCGCGCTGGCTTTGGCACGTACCGTTATCAAGTTTCCGATAACGATGCGGGCTCTGCGATGAATGGCCCGATCGGCTCGTTCCAGTACAACACCGGCGGTTCGCTCGGTGCAGGCTTCTATGGCTACAACATCGCCAACGGCCTCGTATACACCAACGAAGCACGGACTCAAACCAAGCAGCTTGTGGTTCCCACAGCGCTCAATCAGGTTGGCGGCACTATCACCGTTGACAAGTTTGGCGATGACAAGGTCCCCTATGCCGATACCTACAGCTTCGGCATAGCTCAGGCGCTTCCGTCGCATACCGTGATGGAAGTTTCGTACGTTGGCAGCGCAAGCCGGAATCAGTTGCTGAATGGCAGCAGCAAGCTATTCAACCTCAACCCGGTCGCGTACGGCGCGTTTTTCAAGCCAAATCCGATCACCGGCGTTCTCAACAACCCGAACCCGATCGATGGCAGCACAGACATCAAGACCAACACGCAGGATTACCGCCCGCTGCACAACTATCAGCAGATCAATCAGTATCAGCACGGCGGCTACGCGAATTACAACTCTTTGCAGATTTCCGGCCAGAAACAGTCCGGCAATCTGTTCCTGTTCTCAAACTTCACCTTCGGCAAGGTGCTCGGCACTCGTGACGGCAGCACCGCAAACGGCAACGGCAATGGGAACCTGGTTGATCCTTTCGGCTTGGCAAACAACTACGGCCCGCTCGGATATGACCATACCAAGGTCTTCAATCTGTCGTTCACCTATAAGCTGCCGAAGCCGATTCACAGCAACTGGGCGCTTGGCCAGGTAGTCAATGGCTGGGAGCTCTCCAGCTATTCCACTTATCAGGATGGCGCACCTTATCAGTCGAACGTAGACCGTAACATGCGTGCAAGCTACGCATGGGATGACAAGAATCCTCAACCTGACATAGTGATGCCCAGCGGCCAGACGACGCGCTCGATCAACCCGAGCACGTGGTTTGGAACCGATGAGTATCCAGCCTTGCTGCCTGTCGTCACCTGCGATCCTCGCAAGCACCTGATGAAGAACCAGTACTTCAACCCGAACTGCTTTGCCGCACCGCTTCCACCGACCGCAACGACCTTTGGTCAGCAGGGTCAGTGGGTGTGGCCGTACATTCGTACGCCGCATTACTTCAACAGCGATCTGGCAGTCTTCAAGGCGTTCCGCGTAAATGATTCGCAGCACTTTGAAGTTCGCATTTCGGCAACGAACTGGCTCAACCATCCGAACGCGTCGTTCAATATCAACGGCAACAACGACAACAGACTCGACTTCACCGGCTACTCAACGGCTGAGAAGATGGTCTACAACCACAACAAGGACACCACTGGTATTCCCGCTGCAAAGCAGGGCTATCGCTGGATCCAATTTGCGGGCAAGTACTACTTCTGATCAATCAGAAACAGTACAATTCCAGAGGGGTGGCCTCGCGCCACCCCTCCTCTTCTCAGATGGCAAAACAGCAATTCTTCCAATGGCTATACGCGGCCGCAGTTCTTCTGGGCCTCTCTGTTTCGCCATCGATTGTCAGCCAGCAGCCAACCTCTTCTCCCATCCGCTTCGAATTCAAATCACTTCCCTTCCGCCTCGACAGCAATGAATCCTCTACCGCTCGTAACGTGCCGGAAACCATGGCCGGCGGCGTGGCTGTCTTCGACTACAACGGCGACGGTCGTCCCGACATCTTCTTCACCAATGGCGCCGATCTTCAAGCCCTCAAGAAAACCTCTGATAAATACTCCGATCGGCTCTTCCGCAACGACGGCAATGGCACCTTTACTGACGTTACCGCGCAGGCCGGTCTCCAGGGCCGTGGCTTCGATAGCGGAGTAGCCGCCGGCGATTACGACAACGACGGTCACCCCGACCTCTTCGTCATCGGTGTCCACGGCAACACGCTCTATCGCAACAACGGCGATGGCACATTCACCGACGTCACCAAAAAGGCAGGCCTGGACAAGTCTGTCGATCCCGAGTTCGGTCCCCTCTACGGCGTAGCCGCAGCCTGGGTCGACGTCAACAACGACGGGCTTCTCGATCTCTTCGTCGTCAACTACCTCCAGTGGACCTGGTCCGACAAGCCCCTCTGCACCATCAACAACGTCGCCGAGTACTGTCACCCCCGCTACTACAAAGGCCTGCCTGATCAGCTTTTCCTCAACAATGGCGATGGCACATTCAAAGACGTCTCAAAAGAATGGGGAATCCGCGACCACGTCGGCAAAGGCATGGGCATTGGTGTCGCCGACTTCGATCTCGACGGCAAGCCCGACCTCTTCGTCACCAATGACGCAGGCTACAGCTTTCTCTTTCATAACCTCGGCAACAAATTCGAGGAAGTCGCCTTCCAGTCCAATATCGCTCTCCCGGAAGAAGGCGCTTTCATCTCCGGCATGGGCCTCGACTTCCGCGACTTCGACAATGATGGCTACCCTGACGTCGCCTACGTCGCTCTCAACCGTCAGACTTTCCCGCTCTTCCGCAACACGGGGAAAGGCGACTTCGCCGAAGTCACAGCATCCAGCGGCATGACATCCGAGAGCCTCGGCATGTCCGGCTTCGGCCCCGCGCTCTACGATTTCGACAACGACGGCTGGAAAGACCTCTTTGTTTCTCGCGGCCACGTCTCAGCCACTCACCCGCCCGGAGCCGAAGTCAAGCAGCCCAACACTGTCTTCCGCAACCTCGGCGTAAACGGAAAATGGCAGCCCCTCACCGAAGAGGCCGGTTTCATCCCATCCACTGCCGCACGCCATCGCGGCTGTGGCCTCGCCGACTTCGACGGTGATGGCCGCATCGACGTTGTCGTCACTTCCATGGATGCCAAGGCCGAACTCTGGATGAATCGCAGCGCCAATGCCGGTCATTGGCTCGACGTAGCACTGCGCGGCACGAAGAGCAATCGCGATGGAATCGGCGCTCGCATCAAGGTCGTGACAAAATCCGGCGCGCAATACAATCACCAGACCTCAAGTGTCTGCTACGCGTCCTCCAGCCTTGGTCCCGTACACTTTGGCCTCGGATCGGAATCTAAAGTTCAGAGAATCGAAATCGCCTGGCCCAGTGGTATCGTGCAGACACTGGAAAACATCGATGCCGATCGCATTCTCAAGGTGACCGAAACCGCCCCTTCCGCGCCAACCAAAAACTAGTCTTTTGGCGGGCCCGCCTCCTGCTGCTTCGCTTGGATATCGTCCACAATCTTTCGCTCCCGCTGCCCATCTTCTCCGCGGTGCAGCTTGTAGTAGAGCGGCGCCAGCTCAACGTGCGGCTCGAGCCAGTTCGGATCAGCTTTCTCCAGTGCCTCCAGCAGCGCGACAGCTTCAGCATTCTTCCCCTGCATAGCATCCAGCTTGGCCATCTGCAGTCGCGCGTGTCTGTTCTCCGGCTGTAGTTGTAGAGCAAGTGTCAGCAGCGGCTCCGCCTTCTCCACCTCTCGCTTCTTCAGCAGAATCGCCCCGAGATAGAGATTCGCCATCGGATCCCGCGCATCCGCACGCAACGCTGCCTCAAACGCCTGCTGGGCAGCTTCCGTATCTCCCAGCGCGTCGCGTGCCTGACCCGCCATTGTGTACAGCCCCGGAATCTGGGTGTCCAGCTCAAGAGCTGCATCCAGATCCGCTCTCGCGTCCTTGAACTGCCGCAGACTCAGCCGTGCCGACCCGGCAATCACGTACGCCTCAGCGGACCGGGTCGTCCGCGCTACGCGTTCCATCCTCGGCGCTCCCTCGGCTTCTTTCCCTGTCTGTATCAGCGCTGACCCCAGCACATATTCGAAATCCGGGTCGTTTTGATTCGCCTGCTCCAGTGGTTCAAGAAGAGTGACCGCCTTCTCTGCGCGATTCAGCTTCAGCTCGCAATATCCCAGCAGCATCGTTGCGCCCAGATCACCCGGTCGTGCGGCATGAACCGCATCGAATTCCACTGCCGCATGCTCGCAATCGCCTTTCTTGTAGTAAGCAAGGGCCAGATTCTTTCGCACGGCAACTTTGTCCGGGGCGTTCTCCATCGCCAGCCGGTCCTCGCGAATTGCTCCATCGAAATCTCCCACCGCTGCCAGCGCCGCGCCCAGATTCGCGCGCGCCTCCGGAAAACGCGGACGCATTGCCAGCGCCTTCCGGTACTCCTCGATTGCGGCCTTAACATCCCCATGCTGCTGCGCATCGACACCTCTCCGCATGTGCTCATCCGCGTCTCCAGCAGCCGGGTGAGAAGACTGCCCCGCCGCCGCCGTGAGCGCAAAAACCAGCAGAGCCAATGCAGAAACCCGCAGGTGCAAAGGATAGGACAGAGTCTCCATCTACTGTTCGCCCGGCCCCTTCGGTGATCCCGCCTCTGGTGTCCCCGGCAGAATCCGAATACTCGAGCCAAATCTGCGGTAGTTGCGAAACTCGATGTTGTTCATGACCGCCTCACGACGTCCCTGCTTCAACCTGAGCTGTGCGCTGCTCGGCATCAGGTAGTCATGCTCATTGATCGAAACGTAATCGTAGTCCACACCAATGCTCGTATAGTGCGTCGGGAAATCCTTCGGCATGTCGTCCGCAATCAGGGTAATCCGCCGCACATTGTGTGCAGCCGCATCGATATATACCTGCCCATGAAAGCCCACCATCACCTGCCGGTTGTCCATGCCGACAACGGAAAACTCCGAATTCTTCTGCTCCACGCGGTAGTCGAACACCTGCATCGTGCTCGTGCCCAGCGTGTCTGTCTCCCTCCATTCGAACTCAGCCCCGGCCTTCTCCGCAAACACTGCCCGCAACACGCCTCCCAGCTCACCCGAAGAGAAGGTTCCCTTCATGCCCTCGCGTGCATTGCTCGCCGGTTTCCCATCGATCTCGATCATCGTGCGCGATTCGGACTTGTCGTAATACCGAAGCAGCTCAGTGACCGTGTCACGCAGCTTCCACTTACCCGTTCCGCTCGGATCGTAAGACCTGCTGGTCACCTCGATACACATGAAATTCGGCAGCGACTCCACATAGTGGAGCGCCCGCTCGCGCGTATCCGAAATGAGCTGCTTCATCTCATCCGCCGGCGGAGCCTGCACCGCGTTCGTCACAGGAGTGATTGCCAGCGCCCCTTTCGGCAGATCGATTCCCGTCATCGCGTCCTCGCCCGCAGCATCAGAGTGCAACCCGGCAATCGCATTTTCGCCCTCGGCTGAGGCACTCTCCTCGCCCTCCACCTTGAACGCCATCTCTCGCGTCGAAGTCATCGCTCCCTGCGTCATAAACGCTTTCACGGCGTAATCCCCCGGCGCCAGCCCCGCGTTGAAGCTCGCCAGGTACGGAACCGCGCCCTTCGCATCATCAAAGTGGATCGGCAGAGGAGTCCGCCTCCCCGCATGCCCATTCCGGCTCACTTCCATCTCCACCTTCACGGGCTCCTTCGATTTCGCGTACGGATGCACGATGAAGAACAGCGACACCGCTTTCGCTCCTGTTTCAACTTCTCCCGCAACGTTGGGCGTCACCCCTCTCTTCTCAAACATCAGCGGCTCTTCCAGGTCCTCCATCGAGCGGGCTCCCTCCAACTTGCGAACCAGGACAACATCACTCAGCGAAGGTCCCTCTACAGGCGGCGCAAAATCGCAATTCACCCGCTGCACACCCGCCTTGCCGCTCATGCGATCCATCACCACCACTTCCAGCGTGTACTTTCCCGGCGTCACTGGAAAGTGTCGTGCCACATTGATCGTCGAAGCCTTATCGCGCTTGATCGTCTCCAGCGCCGCGCGATGCGAAATGTCCTCGGCAAAGTGCTCGATCACTGTCCCGTTCGCGTCCTTGATCTGCCCTACCACGCTCACATGCGCCACAAGCAGATTCGTGTGTTGGTCCGTCTTCGTCTCGAGTTGGGCGATGGGAACCTCGATCGCAGCCGAACTTGTATCAGCTCCACCCAAATCCCCGAAGTGAAGCACCGTCGCCCTGAACTTGATCTCTGCCGGCGGCTTTTCCTCTGCGAGCAACTTCAACAGCGGCGCTTCAAACGCGCGAACTCCTCCCTCGGCGCCTGGGGTCAACGCATAATACCCGGTCTTGCCTTTCACCGTCAGCCCCTTGCGGAGCGGTTTGAAGTGAATCGATCGAAACGTCCCATCATAGCCTTCGATGGGAGGAACATAGGTGGCCACATAGTACGTGCTCATGTCCTCGATCAACTGCTGCAGCGGCCTCTTTACGTTGTCCTGCGCGTCGATATACGCTCCGCCGGTCTCGCGCGCCATTTCAGCCATCGGGCTATGCACATCCGCAAACGGATTCTTGTCCGACTGCCTCAGCCAATCCACTGCCATTCCCGCAGTTGAGGTGGGACCACCAGGCCCCATCTGCTGGCTCGGCACATGCGTCGGCCCCATCCCGCCGCTTCCCGCGGCAGCAACCGGTGCGGGACTGAATGCCACATTCTGAGCGCCCAGCGCACTATCGATCTGGTGGCGCCCGCCTACGTCCAGCGCGTTCATATCCACTACATAAAGCGTTACCCCCGCCTGGTTCGCCGTCTCCGCGATCGACCTCACCATCTCCTTCGCCGCCGAGTCCATCTGCATGTTCTGTGTGAAGTAGACGATGCACTTCCGCGCCGCAATCTTCTCCTGCGAGCGCACCAGCGCCATCAATGCCGCAAGCGATGGCAGCGTATGACGGTCCTGCTGAACCTGTCGCGACGTCTGCTGGGCATCGAGCAGTGTCTTGTACCGTACACGCGTTAACGCATCATAGTGGGTTCCGTCTACATCAGCCCCAGTGCGGACGATAGAGATGAGGTCCTTCTCAGCCTTCTTCGCCACAATCGAACTCGGATCGTCGCTCTCCGGCACAGCCTTCTGGTACACCGCATTCGAGGCCGTCAATTCGATCACTGGGTTCTTGTCTTTTTTCTGACTCTCCGTCACCACACGGATCGCACCCTTGATTGCATTCCGATCGTTCGTGAATCCCTGGATCAGCCGCAGCCGTGGCACGAGGTCCAGCACCGCGAAGGAGTACCCCTTCGGCGGCAGATCCTTCAAGATCTTCGCCGCAATGGTTTGCTCGTTCTTGCCCAGAGCACCGCCGAACCTGTCAGACACAAACGTAACCACGTGTTCCGTGCTTCCATCCGCTGTGACCCGGCGCAAGCCAGTCAGACGAACCGGAGTATCGTTGTCCAGCACCTGCAGGTCTTCTGGTTTCAAATTTGAATACGGCTTGCGGTTCTTATCATGAACCACCAGATCCACCGAGATCGGCTCAACGGCGTCACCAGCAGCGGAACTCTCTTCACTTGGAACGGGCTGCAATGTCTGCTGGCTGAAGGCCGGACTTGCAAGAGTCAGAGATGATGCGTACAGAAATATCGAACAGCGCAGTCCGTACATCACTGCCGCTCTGGCCACACTTCCACTGCAACTATGCGAACCGGCTCCACAATTCCGCATCCTGATCGGTCCCCCCAAGGCCGCCGCATAAGCCCAACCCCTCTCAAAGAGGCACCTTTCCCGCGAGACCTTTTCCTCCGAGAAGTCTCGCTCTTCTGCATACTTCCGGGCTGTGACCGAGGTTACTTATCGCTCGCACGCAAGGCCTGGAACTTCATCAGCGGAGTTCAACTCGACCACCTCAGCTTGGTGATTGAGATCACATAATTCGCCGTCCCGATCCCTAAGAATCAAAGCAGAACTCCCCTGATTCGAGCCTCATGCTGGCTTCGGTTGGCTCCGAATCCCATCTTGCGGGGACCGGCGAGAGCTCGAATGAAACGCATTTTCCTTACGGCCTTCACACTACTGTTGGCCGCCGGACTTGGCTTCACGCGCTCCGTCTCCGCCCG
>Ga0157372_10005605_pt1 | contig 13351 bp, 13 predicted proteins | sample C55metaG_FD_115307 | JGI IMG/M metagenome (GOLD analysis project Ga0157372, IMG submission 115307) | Corn rhizosphere microbial communities from Kellogg Biological Station, Michigan, USA - C5-5 metaG | ecosystem: Host-associated > Plants > Roots > Rhizosphere > Soil | place: USA: Michigan... | reverse complement strand
TCGCGAAATGCAGCGAATAGCGCGGCGTTGAATGGCGCCGTGAGCGCGAGCGGATCCGACGCATCGGGGCCGGCGATCGCGGCAAGGTACAGCGCCGCGTCGGCCACGGAGCGCGCGAGCGGGCCGTGGGTGTCCAGGTATGGCCACGTGGGAATCACGCCCGTACGCGGCACGAGACCGAACGTCGGCTTCATTCCCACGACACCGGTGAACTGCGCGGGGATGCGGTTGGAGCCACCGTCGTCGGTGCCGAGCGCGGCGAAGGCCATTCCATCCGAGACGGCCACCGCGGAGCCGGCGCTCGAGCCGCCAGGCGTGCGCGTGCCGGTTCGGTCGTGCGGGTTGAGCACCTGGCCGGTGAGGCTGCTGGTGCCGTTGCCGCGGTAGGCGAAATCATCGGCGGCCGTCTTGCCGAGTATCACTGCGCCTGCGGCGCGAAGGCGCGCGACCTCGAGCGCATCGCGGCGCACGGGATCGGGAAAGAGCCGTGCCCACTCGGCGCTGGAGCCGGTGGTCGGCAGGCCGTTCACGTCGTAGATGGCCTTCGCGAAGACGGGCACTCCATCCAGCGGGCCGCGCACCTTGCCGGCGCGACGCCGCGCGTCGGAAGCGCGAGCATCGTCCAGTGCCGTCGGCGAGAGCGCGTCGATGGCGCGCCACGCCTGGCCGTCGGTCCGGCATCGCTCGAGGGCGCGCGCAGTGACTTCGGCCGAGGTCCATCGGCCGCGCCGGCGGCCGGCCTGGTACTCGGCGATGGTGCCGGCAAGGGGATCGGCGGGGGCGGAGTCGGTGAGCGCTCCGGTGAACAGGTCGATCTTCGGCAGCGGAAGCGCCGCGAGGGCGGCGAGCTGGACGAGCACTTCGCGGCGAGTCGGGGACATCGGTCGTGGCTGGATGACGAAGAGGCGGCACGGCCACTAGCGGCACGCGCAAGCGTCGTTGCCGGAGGAATTGGTGCGAGGGATCGAAGGTGGTCAAGGCAGGATTCGCGGTCCGACGGCCGCACCTACCGCCCGCTATCGCCCCGCTTGCCCCATCCTCGTCAGTATGAGCTCTGTCAGCGACCGATAGTCCCCGTCGAAGTGATGCGCGCCCACCCGCGCCACCGGATACACGAGCGTCGGATCGATTCCGCGACAGAGCGACTCGTCCTCCTTCGTTCCGTACACGCACAGCATGTTCGTGCCGCGCAGCCGCTCGAGCTCGGGGAGGATCGGTGGATCTTTCGGGTCGGAGTGCGTGGACCAGAGGTCGGAGAAGCGGTACTTGAAGCCGGCATGCTCGGGAAGCCCGAGCATCGCGACGAGGGCCAGCCGGCGTCGCAGCTCCGGCGAGAGTCGCGTGGCGACGAAGGGCGCGAACGCCGCGCCGCGCGAGTAGCCGACGAGCACGAGTCGCTGGTCGTTCCACAGCGACAGGTAGTGCGCCGCGACGCGCTGGACGTCGGCGCCCGTACCGTTCGCGTCCCGCTTCCCCGTGCGCAGGTAGGCGCGATCGTCGAAGCCGATCACGTCCACGCCTCGCTCGGCGAGCTGCTGGCCGATCTGCCGGTCGATGTCGGCCCAGCCGCCATCGCCGCTGAGCACGATGGCGAGCGTCGCCGACGGACTGTTCGCGCGAAGCTCGATGATCGGAAGTCCGCGCACGTCGTCGCCTGCCGGTGAAGGCCCGCTCTGTGCGGATGCCCCAACGGCCGCGAGCAGAAGCGCGGTAAGAACGATGAAGCCAGTCTCGGCGAACGAACGTTTCATGCACAACACGGTGCGGGCCTTTCTTCCCGCATGATACCTGAATGATTGCTTCGCGGTTCCCCGCGCCGCTCGAGCGGCTGGCCCTCGTGGCCGTCCTCGCGCTCAGTGCCTGTCTCTCTGGAGGAAGCGCACATACGGTTCCACTGACGGAGTCGCCGGGTACGGCGCGGCACAGCGTCCAGGTGGGCGCGCTGGCGCGCACGTACCTGCTGCACGTGCCGCCAATGCGTCCGCGCCGCTTCGGGCGCCCGGCGGCGTACCCGCTCGTCATCGTGCTGCACGGGAGCGGCGCGAACGGCGAGACGGCGCGAGAGACGTCGGGGATGGATTCCATCGCCGATGCACAGCGCTTCCTCGTGGCGTACCCGAATGCGACGACGGGGCCGCTCGGTCTCGGATCGGACTGGAATGCCGGCGAGTGTTGTGGTCCGGCGAAGAACGCCAACGTGAACGACGTCGGCTTCGTCAGGACACTCCTGAGCACCCTCGAGGCACGAATGCCGGTGGATCGCCGGCGAGTCTACGTGGTGGGATTCTCCGATGGCGGACGGATGGCGTACCACGCAGCGTGCCGGCTCGCGGCCCAGATCGCCGCGGTGGCAATCGTCTCGGGTAGCCTCGTGGATGCCTCGTGCGCACCGGTGCGGCCGGTGCCGTTGATCGCCTTCCACGGCACGGACGACGACGAGGTGCCCTACGACGACTCGTCCTACTCCACCGCGCTCGGCGTGCCGCCGATGCGCGCCGGGGATGCACCGCCATCGATTGTCTTCTGGTCGACGATCAATCACTGCAGAGCCGCCGATGTCGCGCCCTGGTCCGCGCACGTCACGTTGACGCGCTTCGCCGGGTGCATGGCGGACGTCGAGCTGTTCACCACGGACGGTGGCGTGCACGAGTGGCCGCGCGGAGCGTCAGGCGATGACGACCCAGCCGGTCCGCTCGACGCGAGTCGCGAGGCATGGCATTTCTTCACGCGGCACCCGCGACAATGAACTGCGCGGCTCCATCAGCCTGCGGTGCGAGCATCGTTCGCGAGTGCGGCGGCCGCGAGCCGGCCGACGATGGTCGTCACCGCGATGGTCGCCACAAGCCCGAGTACCAGCGCCGCGTAGTACAGCCTCCCTCCGTGCGGATGCCCGCGACCAACGTTCAACACCGCGCCGGCCACCGTGCCGTAGTACACGTACAGCACGGTGACGGGAAGCATCGCGAGGTTCGCCACGACGAAATCGACGAAGCGGATCCGCGTCACGCCCATGGCGAGGTTGATCACGCTGAAGGGAATGACCGGCGACAGGCGCATCAGCGCGACGATCCTGCGCCCTCTCGCGCCGATGGCGCCGCTGAACATGGCCACGCGCGGGTTCCAGGCGAGCCAGCGCTCCACCATCGAGCGGGCGACGTAACGCGCAATCAGGAACGCCATGCAGGCGCCGAGCGAGGCGCCGAGGAAGGCGTACACGGTGCCGGCCGCGAGCCCGAACAACGCCCCGGCCATCAGGGTAAGCAGTCCGGCAGGGACGAACACGACGCTCGCCATCGCGAAGCCGGCAATGAACAGCACCGCCCCCAGCGTACCGAGCCGCTCGATGCCACTCGTGATGCTCGCGAGATGGGAGGCCAGCGATCGGCCCCCGATGGCGAGTGCGATGACCACGAGGGTCAGGAGCGCGATTCGCCAGCGCGCCTCGGCCGGCGAACGCTCCTTCACCATGTGTGTAGCTTCAGCATTCCGTAACCGATCGACCTGATGGCATCAGCGCAAGCGCAACCCCGACGCGTCACCAAACTGCTGCGAGCCAGCAGCAGCGTCACGGGTGCGCTCGTGCCCCGCGCACTCGCCGTCAGCACCTTCGTCGGCGGGGTGATCCTGCTCTTCTCGGGAGCCACACCGGCGCATACCGGCCGCATGGGCTGGGTCGCGGACATGCTTCCGCTGCCGATCATCGAGATCTCGGCGTACTTCGTCAGCATCCTCGGTGTCGCCCTCATCCTCCTCGCGCGCGGGCTCCAGCGGCGGCTCGATGCGGCGTATCACCTCACGCTCTGGGTGCTGGCTGGCGGCATCGTGTTCGCCCTCACCAGCGCGTTCGACATCGAGCAGGCCGTGCTGCTGGCGATCATGTTCGTCGCGCTCCAGCGCTGTCACCGATTCTTCTATCGCCGCTCGTCGCTGTTCGACGAACGGTTCACCCGTGGCTGGTACGTCGCCATCGGCGGGGTGCTGGCGGCGACGGCGGCGCTCGCGTGGATGGGTTACGGGCATGACATCGTCTCGACCCGCGTGTTCTGGCAGTACGAGGAGATGGCCCAGGCGCCGCGCGCCGCCCGCGCGCTGTCGCTCGCCTTCATCACGCTCCTGACACTCTCGCTGGCGCGATTGCTCCGGCCGGCGCGGGTTCGGGCGGCGGAGCAGGTGATGGACCTCGACGCCGTAGCTGCCATCGTTCGCGAGTCCCCACGCGCCAATGCGCATCTCGCATTTCTCGGCGACAAGGACATCGTGTTCGACGAGACGCGGACGGCGTTCCTCATGGTCGGAACGGCGGGTGCAAGCCGAGTCGTCATGGGTGATCCCGTTGGCCCGATCGCCGCCGCGACGCGACTCGTCGACGCGTTCATCCACGAGTGCGACCGCAATGGAAGTTGGCCGGTGTTCTACCGCGTGGGGCCGCAGCTGCTCTACCTCTACCTGGACTACGAGCTCAGCATCGTGAAGCTCGGCGAGGTGGCGCACGTCCCGCTCGACACATTCTCGCTCGAGGAGCCGACGCGACGCACCCTGCGACGGGTATGCCGGAAGCTCGTCGACACGGGCTGCTCGTTCGAGGTCGTCGAGCCGGAGGACGTGGCGTCCATCGTGCCCGAGCTGCGCGCCGTCTCCGACGACTGGCTGGAGCGCAGGAAGGCGCGGGAGAAGGGTTTTTCGCTCGGCCATTTCGACGAAGAGTTTCTCTCGCACGGGCGAGTGGGGGTCGTCCGGCTCGACGGACGGATCGTGGCATTCGCGACGGTGTGGCTGTCCGGCCGGCACGCCGAAGCGGAGGTGGACCTCATGCGCTACTCCAGCGCGGCGCCGCCGTCAGTGATGCGGTACGTGATCGCCGAGTTCATGCTCTGGGCACGCGCGCAGGGCTACGGCGATTTCAACCTCGGAATGGTACCGCTCTCCGGCATAAAAACCGGACACGTCACACCGCTCTGGAACCAGATTGCCGGTGCCGTGCGCGTCGGCGGCGAGCGGTACTACAACTTCCGCGGGCTTCGCGACTTCAAGGAGTGGTTCCACCCGGAGTGGGAGCCGAGCTACCTCGTCTCGCCCGGCGGGATCAGGCGGCCGGTGATCGTGGCGAGCATTGCCTCACTCATCTCGGGCGGAGCGGCAGGGTTGATCCGGAAGTAGGCGCGATCTCGCGCTCAGCCGATGGTCATTGGCGCCGAGCCGAGCACGCTCCGGCCGAGCGCCATGATGCCGCCGATGATCACGCCGAGCGCGAGCACGATGCCGACGAGCCGCACCACCTGTTCGCGTCGCTCCGTGCTCGCGCGTCCGGCGATGATGGACGCGCCGTGCGCGACCACGACGGCGATCACCATCATGACGAGGTGACCCACCACCGCGTCCGGAAAGTCGCCGCCGATGACGAGCCCGATGCCGAGCACGACCTGCAGGTCGAGCAGGCCGGTGAATGCGCGGGCCAGGATTCGCGCTGTCCCGCCCGCGCGATGGGTCGCGAGTGAGTACGCCAGCGCCACCGCCGCGGCAACGGCGGCGAGGAGGACGAGGTAGCGGAGCCCGGAGTGGGCGTGGTAGAGGAAGTTCATGTCGTCAGGTCAGCCCCTTCATTCAAGCATGTGGATCCGCGCGGCGCCATCCTCAATGCGGCCAGCCGATGGTCGGCTGGATGGTGGAACCGGGTGAACGATCGATGAGCAACGACATGAGCATGTCTTCCGCGACGACGCGTGTCGAGCGCTACGAGACGGTGGTGATCGGTGGCGGCCAGTCGGGACTCGCCGTTGGCCACCACCTCGCCAAGCGCGAGGTGGACTTCGTCATCCTGACCGACGAGGCTCGCGTCGGGGACAACTGGCGCCGGCGGTGGGACTCGCTGCGGCTCTTCACCCCGGCGCGCCACAGCAGCCTCCCCGGAATGCACTTCCCGGCGCCCACGAATCACCTCGCCGACAAGGACGAAGTCGCTGACTACCTCGAGAGATATGTTGATCGCTTCGACCTGCCCGTGCGGCTGGATACGCAGGTCAGCCGGGTGGCGTGGGATGGTGAGCGCTACGCCATCTCGCTCGCCAACGATGCAACCATGCTCGAGGCGGACAACGTCATCGTCGCCACCGGAGCCTTCCAGCAGCCGCGCATCCCCGCGGTGGCAACACGGTTGTCGAGCGAGATTCATCAATTGCACTCCAGCCAGTACCACAATCCATTCAGCCTCGATGCGGGATCGGTACTCGTCGTTGGCGCCGGGAACTCCGGTGCGCAGATCGCGCTCGAGCTCGCGAAGCATCGCAAGGTGTGGCTCGCCGGCCGCGACACCGGGCATCTTCCCCGCCGCCTGTTCGGGCGGGATTTCTTCGACTGGGCGTGGCCGTTGATGCGCCATGCCTCACTCGATACACGCATCGGCCGGCGCATGCGCGCGCGGGCCCGCGCCGGCGGTGACGCGCTGATCGGCATTCCGGAGCGCGAGCTGCGGGACGCCGGAGTCGTGCGTGTGGGACGGCTCGATGCGGAGCGTGGCGGCCTTCCCGTCTGCGGCACCGAGGTGCTCGAACCGGCGACGATCATCTGGTGCACCGGCTTCCGACCCGACTATTCGTGGGTCGAACTTCCGGTGTTCGACGAAGACGGATACCCGCGACATTCGCGCGGCGTCGTCGCTGAAGCACCAGGGCTCTTCTTCCTTGGTCTTCGCTTCCAGTACCGCCTCAACTCGTCGCTCATCGGCGGCGTGGGGGAAGATGCGGCGTTCATCGCGGGACGGGTGATCGAGCGTACCGACGCACGCGCGAGCCTGCTCGGGGAGGTCGCGTAGGGACGTCGCACGATTCGTGGCTCCCGGGGATGCCGCCGACCATGTACTATGGGTGTCCGGATGGCGGGAGACTCGTGAGCATCACTATCGGAGCGGGCAATTTCGTGTCGTGGGACGGCGGCTGCCTCTTCATCAGCCGGCGAGCGAGCAACATCGTCCCCGTGCACGCCCATTACGCCACGCAGGTCGCCTTCGGCTCCGAGCACGGACTCGGCTTCCGCCCCAGCGACCGCGACGACTGGACGGCGTACGACGGCGCGGTGATCGCATCGCGTCAGCCGCACTCCATGGACTCGACCCAGGTTCCCTTTACCGCCGTGCTGTTCGTCGAGCCGGAGACGCGTGAGGGACGTGCGATCCACGAGAAGTTCAGCGCTGCCGGCATCAGCGCCTTCCCGACGTCGACGCTTGCCGGGACGGGTGAGGCGCTCTTCGCGACCTGGCAGGAGCGGCGAGGCAGCGAAGCCCTGATCGCCGCGGCGCGCGGCGTCGTGCGCACGCTGGCTGGCGGGATCGGTCCCGTGACGTCGACCGACGAGCGAATCCTCCGCGCGACGGCCTGGATCCGGAGTCACCTCGAGTCGCCGCTCACCCTCGAGGCGGTCGCCAACGAAGCCTGCCTCTCGCCGAGCCGCTTCCGGCATCTGTTCGTGGAGGAGATGGGGATGGCGCTCCGCCCCTACATTCTCTGGCGGCGCTTCCTTCTCGTCTGGGATCTGCTGGCGTCGGGCGCCACGCTCTCCTCGGCGGCGCATGCGGCGGGATTTGCCGATGCTGCGCATCTCACCCGCACGAGTCGAAACATGTTCGGCTTTCCGCCATCGGCGTTGCAGATCGCGGGGCCGCTCGACTCACCCTAGCGCGCAGGTCAGCCCTTTCGTTCAAGAGGGCAGCCGCTCCATTCAATTGCGCTCTCGTCGGCAACGGTAACCTGAGGCCACGTCCAAGCGACGTGGCCTTTCCCGTTTACCGACTCCCTCACGCGAGGCTTCCAATGCGCTCCTTCTTTGCTTCCCGCACGATGCGCCGGTTCATCGTTCCGGCGTTCGTGGCCGTCATCGCCGCCACGCTCACCGGCTGCATGATGTTCTCCAAGCCGCCGGCCGATCTCGACTACTCGCGCACGCGCACGAGCGAGTCGGGTCGCTACCGTGCGACCATCCGTCCGCAGGGCGACTCGATCCCGACGGGCAAGCTGCAGCGCTGGACGCTGCACCTCGAGACGACGTCCGGCACGCCGGTGGACAGCGCGACACTCGCGGTGGACGGCGGCATGCCGCAGCACGGTCACGGCCTCCCCACCAAGCCACGGGTCACGCGTGCGCTCGGCAACGGCGACCATCTCGTGGAAGGGATGAAGTTCAACATGGGCGGTTGGTGGGTGGTGAAGTTCCGCGTCAATGCGGCGCAGGGTGCGGACTCCGTGGTGTTCAACCTCTCCCTCTGAGCTGACCATGCGCCGCCCAACGCTCTTCATCACCCTCGCCGTGGCGCTGGTCGGCACGCTCGCAGCCACGATCGTCTCCGTGGCGTGCGCGCGTGCCCCGAAGTGGACGGCGCAGGCACGCACGATGCTGCGCTCACTCTCGCTCTCCTCGCTCGAGCCGCTCGGCGCCGATCCATCGAACAAGTACGGCGACGACCCGCGTGCTGCCGCACTCGGTCGCGAGCTGTTCTCCGACACCAGGCTCAGTGCGAACGGCCAGGTCTCCTGCGCCTCGTGCCACGTGCCGACGCGCGAGTTCCAGGACGACAAACCGCAGGGTGAAGGCGTCGGGGCGACGGCGCGGCGTACGATGCCCGTGGCGGCAACGGCGCGAAGCCCATGGCAGTTCTGGGACGGCCGCGCCGACAGCCAGTGGTCGCAGGCGCTCGGACCGTTGGAGAGCGCGGTGGAGCACGGTGGCACACGAACGCAGTACGCGCGGATCATCGCCGAGCATTATCGCCGGCAGTACGAGGAGGTGTTCGGCGCGCTGCCGGCCACGGACGGACTGCCGCGCAACGCCGGCCCGGTCGCCGACACTGCCGCGCACGCGGCGTGGACGCGCATGCCGGCGGTGCAGCGCGACGACATCAGCCGCGTGTACGCCAACATCGGCAAGGCGATCGCGGCGTACGAGCGGCGGATCGAGTACGGTCCGTCGCGGTTCGACCGCTTCGCGGACGCGGAGCTCGCCGGTCGCACGCACACCACCGACGACAGCTTCTCGACCGACGAGGAAGCCGGGCTGCGGCTGTTCATCGGCAAGGGCAACTGCGTCACCTGCCACAACGGGGCGTTGTTCACCGACGATCATTTCCACAACACGGGCGTGCCCGCACCCGATGTCGCGCTGGCGCCGGATAGCGGACGTACGGTTGGCGTGCGCCAGGCGCTGGGCGGCGAGTTCAACTGCACCAGCAAGTACAGCGACGCGAAGGCCGACGAGTGCGAGGAGCTGACCTTCGCCGTGACTGAAGGCGAGGAGCTGCTGCGCGCCTACAAGACCCCGTCGCTCCGCGACGTGGCCAACCGCGCGCCGTACATGCACGCGGGACAGATCACGACGCTCGCGGATGTAGTCGCGCACTACAACGCCGCGCCGAAGGCGCCCTTCGGCCACAGCGAGCTGAGACCGCTGCGGTTGTCGGATGCCGAGCAGAAGCAGCTCGTGGCCTTCCTGAAGACTCTCAGCGGCCCACTCCAGGCGCCGAAAGGATACCTCGACGCTCCGGCGCGACGTCGCTGAATCAACACCACGTCTCACCTACCCGTCTCATGCCCTTCGCCATGCTTCACCGCAACGACGCCAGCCCGTCACTGCTGCCGCTCGCCGGCTTCGAGGTTCACCAGGTGTGGGACGCCGAATTCATGGCGCGCCTGCAGAATCGGACAATCGACGAGATGAACGCGCGGCTCGACGCCGGACACCGCGCCTACGTCGCCTGGCGGAACGAGGAGCCGGCGGCGTGGGGCTGGGTGGCGACGACGAGCGCCCACATCGGCGAGCTGGGCGCGAGCTTTCCGATTCCGGCCGGCGAACGCTACCTCTGGAACTTCGTCACGCTGCCGGCACATCGCGGGCTCGGCATCTATCCACGGCTGCTGCAGGCGATCGTACGCGCCGAAGCGCGCGAGGCAGAGCGGTTCTGGATCGCCTGCGCGCCGGAGAACCATGCATCCGGTGGCGGCATCGCCAAGGCGGGATTCACGCCGTTGGCCGAGATGTCGTTCGATGCCGATGGCAGGCCGGCGGTGCATGCGCTCGTGCCGGGCGGCGGGATCGTCTCGTCTCGAGTGCTCGGCCTGCCGGTGTCCGACGAACCCCTCGCACCCTGCTGGCGGTGCGTGCGCGCGGGACGCGGAGCGATGACGTGCGCCGCGGGCGTCTGTCGGTGTGATTACCAGCAACCGAAGAGCGGCTGCGCTGCGTGAGGTGGCGGAGCACGAGCTCGCCACGGTGACGGTCCAATCCGGGGCCGAGGCGCGCGGGGTGGCCCCGCAAGCATATCTTCCACCGATCACGTTCCGGAGAGGGCACCGATGAAGCGCATCGCCGTTCCCGCCAGCACCATCGCGTTCGCCATCGTTGCGGTGTCTGCCGCATCATTCGCCCAGCAGCCGCAGGGCACGCCGTTCTCCGTCGGTAACCCGATCGGTCTCCCCGTCACGCCAGGCTCGAACGCCACCTTCGAGCCGGTCTCGAACAACGTGAAGGTCTTCGGCGCCATCTACTCCGCCGAGAGCTGCTCGTACGACGAATCGCGCGGCGTGATCGTCGTGCCCAATCGTGTGGTGCCGCAGAACGTGCAGACCAACGACGCCTTCGTGTCGTTCATCAACCACGACGGCTCGGTGAACACCGCGCGCTGGATCGGCGTGCAGTCTCCCGCCGATCGCAGCAAGCTGACGCCGGCACTCGTACTCAACGAGCCGTACGGCAGCGACATCATCAACGGCAGGCTCTACGTCGCTGACCGCGATGGCGGCACCGCGGCGAGCGACCCGAGTGTCGCCGTGACCCGCGCCTTCGACCTGAAGACCGGCGCGCCCGCATGGGAGGCCCGCGTGCCGGCCGTGGACTGGATCAACGACATCGAGGTGACCGACGACGGCACCGTCTACGCCACGCGCACCGGCAACCAGGACTCCGCCACCTGGCAGGTGTGGCGCATCGCACCCAACGGGACACCCACGCTGTTCGTGCAGGGCGCGCCGCTCAACCTCCCCAACGGCATCGCGTTCGATCCCCAGGGGAACATCGTCGTCGTCAACATCGGCGATGACGCGGTGCTCACCTTCTCCCCCGCCGGCAAGCTGCTGAAGACCGAGCACGCCGCACAGGCAGGCAGCGACGGCCTCGTCATCATGCACGACGGCACCAAGTACGTCAGCAGCGTGCGCTTCGGCGGTGTGTCACGCATCCGAGCCGGCCAGCCCGCCGAGCTGATCGCGCGCAACATCCCGAGTGCCGCGTCGATGTGCTACGACGCCGGCGCCAACCAGCTCGTGATTCCGATGAACGCCAACAACGCGCTCGCCTTCATCCGCCTCGACAAGTAGCGAGAAGCGCCATGTTGCCCAGCAGAGCACTCGGCACCCAGGGACTCGACGTTTCCTCGATCGGCCTCGGCCTGATGGGGATGAGCCACGCGTACGGCTCGCCGGCCGAACGCGATGAGCAGGAATCCATCGCCACCATCCACCGCGCCATCGAGCTGGGCTGCACGTTCTTCGACACCGCCGAGGCGTACGGTCCATTCCGGAACGAGGAGCTCCTCGCGCGCGCGCTCGCGCCGCTCGGCAGCGACGCACGCGATCGCGTCGTCATCGCCACCAAGTTCGGCTTCAGCTTCGACGGCAAGGGCGTGATCGACGGCGTGAACAGCCAGCCGGCGCACATTCGAGATGCGGTCGAGGGCTCGCTGCGCCGCCTGCAGACGGATCACATCGATCTCCTCTACCAGCACCGCGTGGACCCCGACGTGCCGATCGAAGAGGTGATCGGTACCATGGCCGACCTCGTGAAGCAGGGGAAAGTGCGATACCTCGGCCTCTCCGAAGCTGGCGAGAAAAACATCCGTCGTGCGCACGCCGTGCATCCCATATCGGCGTTGCAGAGCGAGTATTCGTTGTGGGAGCGCAACCTCGAGCCGCGCATCATCCCGCTCCTGCGCGAGCTCGGCATCGGCCTCGTTCCATTCGCGCCACTCGGCCGCGGCTTCCTCACCGGGCAGGTCAAGCGCGCCGAGGAGTATCCCGAGGGCGACTTCCGGCGCGGCGACCCGCGGTACCAGGGCGAGAACTTCGACGCCAACGTGCGGGCCGCGTCGGCGGTGCGGGACCTGGCGGCGAGGAAGAGCGTGACGGCCGGCCAGATCGCCCTCGCGTGGCTGCTGCACAAGGGGACGGACATCGTACCGATTCCAGGCACGAGGCGGCGGAAGTACCTCGAGGAGAATGTGGCCTCAGCCGATATTCGACTGTCGCACGACGAGATGCGTGCGCTCGACACGGCCCTCGCTCCCGACCGGGTCTCCGGCCCTCGCTACAGCGAGAAGCAGATGGCGCAGGTCGATCGCTAGTGATAGTTCGCCCCGCGCAGCGCGCTGACATACCGGCCATCGGCCGACTCGGCGCACAGCTCGTTCGGCTGCATCACGATTTCGATCCGCAGCGCTTCATCGCGGCTACCTCTGGCACCGAGCACGGATACGCTTCCTTCCTCGGCACGCAGCTCGACGATCCCGATGTCATCGTGCTCGTCGCCGAGCGTGATAGGCAGGTACTCGGCTACACCTACGCCGGCGTGGAAGGCGTGGACTACATGTCGCTTCGCGGGCCGGCTGGCGTGCTGTACGACATCGTCGTCGACCCGGCGCATCGCGACCAGGGAATCGGACGCATGCTGCTCGACGCCACGCTCGCCGCGCTCGAGCGCAAAGGAGCGCCGCGCGTTGTCCTGTCGACTGCCGAGCGCAACGAGACTGCCCATCGGCTGTTCGAGCACGCCGGCTTCCGGCGGACGATGATCGAGATGACCCGGGAACTCGGGAACGCAGCCGTGGACTGATCCGGGTACTGGGTCGAGTCTTGCGGTTCCTGCGACAGGAAGCGTGAGTCGACCATCCCGAACGCGACCACTCGTCCCATGACAATCGGCGTTACCGGTGCCACCGGCCAGCTCGGCCGGCTCGTCATCCAGAAGCTCAAGCAGAAGGTCCCCGCGTCGGACATCGTCGCCCTCGTGCGCAACCCCGCAAAGGCGAGCGACCTCGGCGTTGCGGTGCGCGAGGCGGACTACGATCGCCCGGAGACGCTGGGCCCCGCACTGAAGGGCATCGATACGCTGATGTTCATCTCCGCGAGCGAGATCGGCAAGCGGCTCGCGCAGCACCGCAACGTCATCGCCGCGGCGAAGAAGGCAGGGGTGAAGCGCATCGTTTACACGAGCCTGCTCCACGCCGACAAGTCGCCGATCAATCTCGCTTCCGAGCACCTGCCCACCGAGAACGAGATCAAGGCGTCCGGCATTCCGTACACGATCCTGCGCAACGGCT
>Ga0157372_10005602_pt1 | contig 13352 bp, 8 predicted proteins | sample C55metaG_FD_115307 | JGI IMG/M metagenome (GOLD analysis project Ga0157372, IMG submission 115307) | Corn rhizosphere microbial communities from Kellogg Biological Station, Michigan, USA - C5-5 metaG | ecosystem: Host-associated > Plants > Roots > Rhizosphere > Soil | place: USA: Michigan... | reverse complement strand
GAATCCACACGGCACTCCTTCAGCCGGCGCAACAGCCGGTCCTGGAGGAAGTGGGTGCGGCGTTCGTCGAAGTGCATGCCGCACTCCTGGTAGACGAGCGCCTGCAGCAACTTCAGTTCCGCCTCGGTCAATATGGGAGCTGGTGCCGCCCCGGATGTGCTCATTCGTTTCTCGTCCCGCCGCCTAAGTCGATTTAGATCATGGCCGGGTTCAGCTTGCCCCGGCCCCACGTGCCGCTTCCGTCTTTGATTTCTTCTCGCCGTTTTCGCTCTTGGCCTGCAGGCTGGCGGGCGCGAGCAGCTTGCTCATATCGAGCAGGACAACCAGCCGCCCCCCGACCTTGCCCAGCCCGGTCACGCAATTCAATCCGCCTTCCTGGAAAACTGCGGGCGCAGGCTCCACCGCGTCGGATGGAATTTTTAGAACTTCGGAGGCGGAATCCACGATCAGTCCCGCCAGCCTGCCCGCATGTTCAACCACCAGAATGCGGTTCTGCCTTTTTAAACCCGTTTCCTTCTCCCCGAAGCGCTTGCGCAGGTCCATGACCGACACGATCTTGCCTCGCAGGTTGATGACCCCTTCGAGATAATCGGGAGCGTCGGGTACGGCAGTGATGTCGGGAACCCGTACGATCTCGTGCAGGGAAGTGATGGGCACCCCATAGGTCTCGCGGCCAACCTGAAAACCGACAATGTGGAGTTCGCGGCTCATGGTTTTCGGGCCTCCTGCGCCTTACTGTGCCCCCGCAGTTGCCCGGCGGGCACTCCGGACGATGCCGTCTGCGCCCGTCTGCGAACGGGATGCCTCTGCCAGAGCGAAACGGTCGATGAAGTCGAGCAGGCTGCGCGACATCTTCGACATCTGTTCCGATGAGGCTGCCAGTTCCGTGGAACTGGACGTGGACTGCTGTACCAGTTCGCGCATCCGCTCCATGGCCTTGACCACTGCCTGGGCTCCGGAAGCCTGTTCTTCGACGGCTGAGTTGATCTCGTGGGTGATCTCGTTGAGACGTGTGGTTGCCCGTGCAATCTGGGACGACCCATGAGACTGCTCGTTGGTAGCGGCGCCGATTTCCTGCGCGAATTTGTACACTTCTGTGACCACGTTCGAGATCTTCTTTAATGCGGAGTTCAGTTCTCCACCCAGTTCCAGGCCCTCATTGACGATGGAGGTCGAACGATCCATGTTCTCCACCGCTTTGCGGGCTTCCTTTTGAATGCTCTGAATGAGTTCGGAAATTTCTTTCGTGGACTGCGCGGATTTTTCAGCCAGCTTGCGGACTTCGTCGGCCACCACGGCGAATCCGAGACCGTGCTCACCGGCGCGGGCGGCTTCGATGGCGGCGTTCAGGGCCAGCAGGTTGGTTTGCTCGGCCAGATCGTCGATCACTTCAATAATCTTGCCGATATCGTCGGCGCGTTGGCCCAGCGCTCCAATGATTTCCCCGGAAGAGTTGATGGTGGTGTTGATGCGGTTCAGGCCGTCCGTAGCCTTTTCCATGGTGCCGATGCCGTTGTGAACTTCTTCGCGGGAACGGTTGGAGATGTCGAGCAAGACTTTCGCCGTATCGGCTACACGCTGGATGGAAGCGACCATCTGATCGATGGAAGCCGAGGTCTCGCTCACGCTGGAAGCCTGCACCTGCGTGCTCTTCACCATGTTCTGCACGTTGACGCTCATTTCGTGCATGGTGCTGGTGACTTCGTCGATGGCGGAGGATGCCTGCAGGCCTATCTTGGCGGAATCATCCGAAGCTCCGGCCACTTGATTGGAAGCGCTGGCGACCTGCGATGACGCGTCACGAACGCTTCGCACCAGACCTGCCAGGCCTTCCACCATCTTGGCAAACGCATTGCCCAGGGTGTCATGCGAGGAACGAGGCTTTACCTCCAGGGTCAGGTCCCCGCCTGCGATGGCCTCGGATACCGCTGCCATCTCTTTAAGGTAGGTGACCATCTTGTGGAAGGTGCGCGCCAATTCGCCGATTTCATCGCTCCGGCTGGTATCGATGTTGTGCTCGAGGTCTCCTGTGTTGCCGATTCCACGCGCCACATTCATAAGGTTGGTTAGCGGCTCGGTGATCCCAGTCGCGGTGCGGTAGGCAATGACTGCGCCTACTGACAAGGCGGCCAGGGTAAACAGCAGAGAGATAAGGATGGTCCAGGTGGCGGCGGTCTGGTCCGAACTCTGACGCGCTTCCACCTCCTTGTGATTTTCCCCGTCCGCAATGTCCAGGGTGTCAGTCGAGTTCTTGACCCAGGAAGAGGCATCTTTCTGGAGGTAATAAATCTGCAATTCGGCCACGGTGGCGTTGCCCGAGTCCACGTCTTTGCGCTTATCGATCAAAGGCTGGGAAAATTCCTTGGCCCAGGACTGCTCCAATTGCTGGACCTTCATTAGCGAGACCTTCACCTGATCGGAATTCGCCTGGGCCTTGGCCTCCTCGAGGCGCTCATTGAGCGAGCGCAGTCCCTCGTTCATGCGGTCCACCTCGCGGGTGTCGCCGCTGAGCAGGTAATTGCTCAAATAGAGGCGGTTCTGCATCATCTGAAAGCGCACCGCGTTGGTGGTTTCCGCCAGCTTGAGCGACTTCGCCGCCGCTTCTTTGGCGCTGTGCTCGCGTTCCACCGCCAGGTAATTTACGAGGAACAGCAGCAGCACCATCCCCAGGATGAATCCGAAGTTTAAGTAAAGCTTTTTACCCAGTGTCATGCCTGTCTCCTGCGCGGCGCGGCGACTTACCGCGCTTCAAACTTGAAATCGATGATGCCTGTACTATCCGAGGCTGCAGGTTCAAACCGCCACCGCTTCGCCGCATCCAGAGCCGATTGCGCCAGTACGGGATGCCCGCCAACGACGCGCGCTTCCTTCACTGTGCCGTTGGGCGCGACCGTCACCTCAATTTTGACGACCCCCGAAATGTTCATCTTGTGTGCCAATTCGGGGTAGGAAGGCTGAACCTTGGTCTTGGCCCGCCGTACCATTTCCTCGTTCTGAACGTTTTGAGTGTTTTGTGCGTTGCTGTAGATAGGTCCCACGGCGGTCCCCAATACAACAGAGAGCACCACGGCCGCGATTCTCTGAGACACAGTTCCTCCTTGGGTGTACAAGAAGCTGGCCATGCGAGACGTGCACGGTCCGGGCCACCTGCAGCCTCGGAGGAAAACCAAAGTAATGAGCGCTATGTCGCTGATCTGCCAGCGCTTTCAATATCTTCCAAGCCCACAATTCATCTACAGCTGGAGATAAGTGGTGTCTCATCGCAGCAAATCGACCTATACTTCTCAGCGTGAGACAGATTCTCAAAAAGATCGCGGGATTTCACAGCAAGGCACTCCCCAGCCCATTTCCCTTGACTCAAATTGAGATGACAGATACTTTCCCACTTAGATTCAAGCACTTGTGAATCAACCTTTCTCGTCCACGCGCGCTTTAGGAGTTGAAGTTCCTGGCGGCAGTCCTATTCTTCCCCAGGACCATCCCCCTTTGCTTGCAGGATCCGACGACGATTTCCAAAAGCTCTTGCTGCGACTTTGTTCCACTGCGGCTGAACGCACTCAGCCAAGCGCCTTGATCGAGTACTTCTGCCGCGCCGCATGTGACTTCTTTAACGTCTCTGGCGTTTACTTTTGGCGCTCTCAGTCAGCTGACGAACTGGTCGGAGAACACGCGTACGGCAAAATGTCGGATCGCTTCCGCGGCTTGCGCATGCGGGCGGAGGAGAGTGCGGTGGCTTCTCAAGCCGTGCGCCAGCGTCGTACCGTGGTGGTCAATCACGTGAACGCAGGTATTTTTCCCGCCGCTATCGAATTTGAAGGGCGCTCCATAATGGCTGCTCCTCTGGTGGTTCTAAACGAGGTTATCGGTGCAGTGTCGTTTCTTCATGATTCCGATGAGGAATTCTTTACCGAGGACATGGTCACGAAGGCCAGCATCCTTGCCGGTCAACTCGGTGGCCTGCTCGAGGCGGCACGCTTGCGCGAAGTTTCCCGCGAAGAGCATCGCCGCGCGGAGATTCTGGCCGATGTAGCTCATGCCCTGCACGGCACTCCCGATGTCGCAGCGGTCATCGAGGCATTAGCCGACCGGCTCCGCTTGCTGCTGCGCACTCCTCTGGTATGTGTTTTGTTGCGCGGCGAGGGGCCCTTTGAATTGAAGGCGGTTTCTGCCGAGAGTCCGCAACTGGCGACTTCGGTGCGAGCGCGCCACGACCGGCAGACGCTGCGCTTTGCTGCCGACCTGGCGCAACGTGCGGTGCTGGCCGCTGAACCTATCACGCTCTCCATTGCCGCGGATGTGCATTCGCTGGGAACTCTGGTCTCTCCCGGGATGTTGATGGCGTCTCCTTTCCGAACCTCGCGAACACAGGGAGCCATTCTCATTTACCCGCGCCGCAACGCCATCTTTAGCGCTGAGGAACGAGCCCTGGTAGGCGCGATTGTCGGCTTTGGCGCGGTCGCTATCGCGCACGCGGAGCTTTACGCCACTTCTCACGGTCAGGCTCACGAGCTTCACCAATTGCTGGAGATCTCCTCCGCGCTCGGTTCCAGCAAAGATCTGGAACAGTTCCTGCAAGGTTTCGTGGTGCGCGCAGCCGAGTTTCTCAGATTCGGCAGATGCTTTATAGCTCTCCTCGAAAACAACGAGTTCCGCGTACGTTACGCGGTTGACCACGGTGAACCGAGTCGCTCGGACGTGCTCTTTCCCGAAGGCATAGCGACCAAGGCCCTACGGTGCGAGGAATTATTCTGGACGGATGAAGCCAGCCGCACTCCCGGAGCTAACGTCGAGGTTGTCGCCGCATATAAAGTCCAGCAGTTTCTCGCTGTTCCGTTGCTCGGCACTAGGGGCAAGCTGCTGGGGATGTTCGGAGTCCTCGACCGCCTCGAAGGAGGTGGAATTTCAGAGGAAGATGTCCGGCGTGCGCGTGCTCTTTCCAATCAGGCTGCGATCATGCTGGAAGCTGCCGGCAACCTGCATGCCTCCGAACAGCACCGCCGCCAGGCCGAGGCATTGGTGGAACTGGCCCGCCAAATCGACGGGATTTTGCGTCTGCCCGATTTTGCCCATCGCTTTGTGAGCCTGACCTCCGAGTTGACTGGTTCGCAATCAGGATTTCTCGCGGTTTCCCACGAAGGAAACTGGCAGATCGCGGCTTTTTGCCAACCGAAATTGCCTTCCTCGCGTCTGCTCGGTGCCGGCGGAAGCGAGAATCCGGCCTACGAGCCAATTATTTCCCAGAGTACGACCGGCTCTGAGCCAGCATCATCCGCGCCATCATTATCCGCAGAACTCGAACGTGTCCTGGGCACAGCCCTTGCTGAATTCGTAGCCCATCAGTCGGAGCGCGTCACCACTCGCCCAGCGGATCAGGTTTTTGGGGCGGAAAGTGCCGCTTCTCTCGGCTGGACCGATTGCACTGTCGTCCGCCTCCTGGGGGCCAATGAAGATCTGGCGGGAGTTCTGTGTCTTTCCGGCGCGGTGAGCTCGAAAGAAGACCGCGCCTTCCTCGAGAGCATGGCGGGGCATGCGGCCATGGCGCTGCAGAGTTCGCAGCTCTTTACGCGCATTGAGCAGGCAAATCGTCATTCTAATGAAATCTTTGATGCCATCAGCGATTTCATTGTCGTGCACGATCAAGGCGATCGAGTGGTGCGTGTGAACCGATCGCTAGCCGCCATGATCGGAGTACCACAAGCGGAATTACTGGGCGTGAGCATGCGCGCGTTGATGGCCCTGACCAGTGACGCCGCTTCCTACTCTTGTCCTTTCTGCCGCTCCAACCCGGAGGAGTCCGACGAATTTGTGCATCCCGTCTTTGATCGGACCTACCTGGTTTCGACGTCGCGGGTGCATGGAGCCGCGGGAGAAGGCCTGCAGACGATCCACGTTCTGAAAGATATCTCCGACCGGCGGGAGGCCGAGCGGCGGTATCGGGAGCTCTTCGACAACATCCAGGAAGGACTCTTCTTTAGTACTCCTGCGGGGCGGTTCATCGAAGTCAATGACGCCATGGTGCGCATGCTTGGTTACAGCAGCCGTGAGGAACTACTTCAGATTGACATCCTGACGCAGCTGTATATGTCACCCGAGCAGCGCCTCGACCATACCAAGTTGATGCAGGAACACGGCGCCCTGCGAAATTTCGAGGCCACACTCCTGCGCAAAGATGGTTCCCCCATCCACGTGCTGATCAATGCCTTCGGATTGCACGACAAGACGGGGGACCTAGTCCAGATTCGAGGCCTGATGCTGGACGTCACCGGACTGCGCACCTACCAGTCTGAACTGCACCGGGAGCGGGATTTCTCGGGCAAGATTCTGAGCAACACCCAGAGCTTCATCCTGGTCGCGGATACGGCCGGGCTGATCAGCTACGCCAACAAGCGCTGGTACGATTCCGGCTTCGATCACAAGGAATTGCTGGGACGCCCTCTGCTGGATCTGGCGGCACCCGGTTGTGTGCCCGCTCTGGCGGAGGCGGTGCAAAGAACGCTCAACAACCAGCAGATCGATAATTTTGAACTGGAGATTGTGCGGCGCAACGGCATGTCCGGGAAGTTCTCGGCGAATCTCAGCCCCATGCGGGACGAGCAGGGCATTGTCACCAGCATCATCGCCGTGTTGACCGACATTACCGATTCGGCGGTATTGCGCGACAAGTTGGTTCACACTGAAAAAATGGCCGCCGTAGGGCAATTGGTCTCCGGTGTGGCCCATGAGGTCAACAATCCGTTGACCGCCATTCTGGGATTTGCCGACTTACTGATGGAAGACGCCGACCTGCCGGAGACGGCTCGCAAGGACCTGCGCGTGATCTTGCAAGAGGCGCAACGGACCAAGCAGATCGTGCAGAACCTGCTAAGTTTTGCCCGCCAGATGCCTCCACAACGCAATGCTGTCCAGTTGAACTCGATCCTGCGGAGGACCATCCAGCTGCGCTCCTATGATTTCAATAGTCACGGCATCGAAATCATTGAGCATCTGGATGAGTCTCTGCCCGAGGTGATCGGCGATGCCCATCAACTGCAGCAGGTATTCCTGAATATTCTCAACAACGCCTATGACGCCGTCCATGAAGTCGGTCGGCCGGCTCGCATTGAAATCACGTCGATTGGCAGGAAAGATTTCGTGGAAGTCACATTTTCAGACAACGGCAAGGGAATTACCCACTCCGACAAGATATTTGACCCGTTCTTTACCACCAAAGAAGTTGGCAAGGGAACCGGACTCGGCCTCAGCATCTGCTACGGCATTGTCAAAGAGCATGGGGGCGAGATTTCCTGCCACAACAATATCGCGGGACAGGGCGCCACGTTTACGGTCCGCCTGCCATTTGCGTCGCACACCGGATCTCTCGGTGTGGCCGCGGGAGTAACACAACCATGAGCCTCCCAGCTTTGAAAGCTCAACCTTGGCCTGTGCTGCTGGTCGAAGATGAACCTGCCGTCATGGCCTATGTGCAAGCTGCCTTGGAGCGTAGCGGCTACCCGGTGGTCTGCTGTGAATCCGGAGTCGATGCGCTTCGCCTGCTGGAGACGGGATCGTTCCTGGGCGTGGTCTCCGACATGCGAACTCCGGGAGGAGTCGATGGAGGGCAGGTACACGCGTGGATCTCGCGTAACCGGCCGGACCTGGCATCTCGCATAATTTTCATTACCGGCGATATCGCCAACGAAGAGACCGTAGCCACCCTGCGCCAGACCGGAGCGCCCTGCGTGGAAAAACCGTTCCGCGTCGCGCAGTTTATTGACGTTGTATCTAAGACATTTGGGAAGGCCGAGTGAATAACAGTAAAGAAGATCAACGGATTCGGTTGCTTGTCGTCGACGATGAGCAAAGCATTCGCAAGCTCTGCTCCACAGTAGCCGAGGCTCTAGGCTTCGTCTGCCTGGAAGCGGAAAGCGGCGAGTCCGCTCTTGCGCTTTTGGAAGAGCAATCGGTGCACATGATTTTGAGCGACATGGTGATGCCGCGAATGTCGGGCCTGGAATTTCTGGAGAGAGTGAAGAAGCTCTTGCCGCGCACCGAAGTGGCGCTCATGACCGGCCATGGCTCCATCGAAACCGCCGTTCAGGCCATGAAGCTGGGCGCATACGACTACATCACCAAACCCTTTTCTCCCTTGGAGGAGTTGCGGCTGTTTTTGCGCCGCATGGCCGAGAAAATCCGCCTCGTCGAAGAAAATGAATTCCTGCGACAGCGCACCGACTCTGAAACCGCGGTGCACGGCATCATTGGATCGTCGGCTCGGATCCAGGAAGTGCTCCGCATGGTGGCACGCCTGAAAGACACGCGCACGCCGGTGCTCATTTATGGGGAAAGCGGTACTGGAAAAGAACTCGTCGCGCGCGCCATGCACTTCCGCGGAGCCTTCGCCTCACGCCCATTCGTAGCGGTCGACTGCGGATCGCTGGTCCCTACGCTGATTGAGAGTGAGCTGTTCGGGTACGAAAAAGGCGCGTTCACCGGCGCCCTGAAATCCAAGCAGGGACTCTTTCAGGCAGCTGATGGCGGCACAATCTTTCTCGACGAGGTCGGAGAACTTCCGTTGGAGTTGCAGGCCAAGCTGCTGCGGGTATTGCAGGAAAAGGAAGTGCGCCCGGTCGGGAGCAATCAGCGCGTCAAAGTCGATGTGCGCGTCATAGCCGCTACGAACCGGGACCTGGAGGCCGCTTACAAGAACGGCACTTTCCGCAAGGATCTCTACTTTCGCTTGAATGTGGTTACTTTGTTCGTGCCGGCTCTGCGGGAGCGCCGCAGTGACACACCGATGCTCGTGCACTGGTTTCTGGAGCGCTACGCACCCGGCCAGGAGATGCACGTGACCAGCGCCGCGATGAAAGCGCTCATGCAATATGACTGGCCCGGCAACGTTCGGGAACTGGAGAACTGCGTGGAGCGCGCGGTGGCTCTGGGAGACGGGCAGGGAATCGATCTCGGAGATCTCCCGCCGGGCATTGCATCGGGTGCAACAGCGGGCGAACCGGAAATCAGGAAGACCGCAATACTGGATCCCGATCTGGATGATGGCTTGCCGGCGCGGGAAATGCCCCGTCACTCCGGCTCTACAACCGATCTGGAAGACATCGAACGCGCCACCATTCAACGGGTATTCGAACAGGTGAAAGGCGACAAAGCACTGGCCGGACGCATGCTGGGCATCAGCCGCGCGACTTTATACCGCAAGCTGAAGCGCTACAACATTGGCATGAGCGCCCAGGCGGCAGCAGCGCACAGTTTGCAGTAGTGCCTACTCTTCGCGCAACAAGCGCAGGGGATCTACGGATAACGCCCGCCTTGCCGGTATCCACGTAGCAAGCAGTCCCATCACAGCCATGGCGAATACCACTCCAGCGATTACGAGCGGATCGCGAGGTGTTGCCTGAGCGACAACGAAAGCGAGCACCCGGCTGGCCAGAATGCCGAGCGATAAACCCGCTGCGGAACCGAGAACCAGCAATTTAACCGCGCGGCTCAATGCGGCTTGGAGGACTTCTTTTCGCTGTCCACCGAGTGCTATGCGGATTCCCAGTTCGCGCAGGCGTTTGCTGACGGAATAGGCAGCCATACCGAAAATACCGACTACGGCCAGGATTGCGCCCATCATTCCCAATACCCCGAGCGCCAACGTCGCCATGCGCGGCCCAAACAGCACCGTATCCAGGGCGTTGTAGCGCGTTTGGATGTACACGGGTAGAGCGGGGTCCACTTGCCGCAGAGTGCTCCGGATGGCTGCTCCCAATTCCTGCGGATCGCGTTGCGAGCGCAGGACCATCCAGCTCGAGGCCGAAGGCGATTGCAATATGGGCAGATACATCGCTGCCTTTGGGCTCTCGGTGAGCCGGTCATACTTTCCGTCTTCCGCGATACCCACAACCTGGGTACGCGTTCCGTCCGGCATCTTGAAGTAACTGCCTAGCGCGCTCTGAATGGAACCAAACATCCTTCGGGCAAACTGCCCATTTACTACGGCTACTCGGGGCGAATCTTTATCGTCATGCCAGCCAAACGATCTGCCAGAGAGCAGAGACGTTCCCGCCGCTTGGAAGTATTCAGGCGATACTTTAAAAATGACCGGGTTCATTGCCGCATTCGAGGGCCGTAGATCGGTTGTAGTGTCGGCGAATACATTGGAATAATTAGACCCTTCGCCCAAAGGAAGCGCATCGGACAATCCCACCGACTCAACGCCCGGAATTGCCTTCAATGCATCAATCATGCGTTTCTGCAGTGCGGGTACTGTGTCGCCGCTGTAACCCACCATGGGCGGGTCTGTTTCCGCCAGCATCGTGTTCAAGTCAAATCCGAAGTTGCTACGCAGGCAGTGAGCCAATCCGCGGACTGCAACCAGAGATGATGTCACCAGCACGGCGCACAGCGCGATTTGCAAGACCAATAAGACATCCAGCGCCGTGATGCGCCGGCCAATCCTGCCGCTCGATCCCGTCTTTACCACTTCGTAAGGATTGGTTTGGAGGACCTGCCTGACTGGCACTGCGCCGAACAAGAGTCCGCTAACGATTGCTAACAGCAGCGCCAGCGCATAAACATTCGCGTCCGGCGTCACAGTCAGGTACCCCGGAAATCGGGGAAACGGCTGCCAGACGCTAAGCTGGCGCAAGAGCAAAATGCTGCCGGACAAACCCACGGCTCCGCCGACCAGCGCGATGAGAATGGCTTCGGTGAACACGCCTCGCAGAATGCGTTTACGGCTTGATCCCAGCGCAAGCCGAAGGGCGACTTCCCGCGAGCGGTCCGCCGCGCGCGCCGCAAATAAACTGCCCAGGTTGGCACACGCCGCCAGCAGAATCAAACTCGCGAGCAGCATCAGTCCCGTCACGAACTCACGAACTGGACCGCCAATGTAGTCGCCGTACATACTGGGCCGCACCAGCTTGAAGGTCATCTTGCCTTCATCTTTGGGATACTTCCGCAGCAGATCCTGGCCAATGGAGTTCAAATCGGTTACTGCCTCGCCGGGGGTGACCCCCGCTTTCAGATGTCCCATGGTCATGAAGACCCAGTGACTCCGGCGGTTATTCAGTTGTGTGCCTGCATCGATGTCGTGATTGACGATCGGCACAAAGAAATCCGGATGGAAGAACAACAGGGTTCCATGAAATCCCGGCGGCGCCACACCGATCACGGTATAAGGATGTTTATTCACCAGGACGTTCTGCCCGATTACGCCGCGATCATCGTGAAAATGTGTATGCCAGTACTTGTAAGTGAGCACGACATAGGGCGCGCTGTTGGGGCCGTGTTCGTCGAAGGTGTGAAAGAAACGTCCGAGATACGGGTGCACATCTAACCCGTCGAAGAAGTTGCCGCTGGCTTCCTCAATCCACGAGCGCGATGGATTGTTGCCTGTATCCAGTGCCACTTCATTCACGTTGTATGCGATCAGAGCATCGAAGCTGTGATTGCGGTCGCGCAGATCCACGTAATCGGGATAGGACTCTGACATGTCGTCTTGCAGCCGCCATAGTCCATAAAGACTTTCCGCATGGGGCACGTTCAATGGCCGGATGATGAACGCATTCATGATGCTGAACACCACGGTGTTCGCGCCAATTGCCAGCGCCAGAGTGAGGATCGCCGCGAGCGCGAATCCCGGAGACTTGCGCAAGACCCGTAAGGTGATGCGCACATCCTGGATCGCAGTCTCAATCAGGTTTGCGCCAAGAGCCTGATGGCATTCTTCTTTGACCTTTTCCTCGCCGCCGAACTCGATACGTGCACGCCGCTGCGCTTCCTCCGGATCCAGTCCGGAACGCTCCAGATCTTCCGCGCGCAGCGCAATATGGCTGCGGAGTTCTTCGTCCATTTCTTGCGAAAGCTGTGAAGGGCGAAAGAACTTCTCTCCCATTGAGCGAAAGTAGGCCAGGAGTTTCATACTTCCTCTGGTTGAGCTGCCAGCGCAGACCCCATCGCGGTGGCGAGGCGATTCCAGCCTTCCACCTGCTCGCGCAGGCGCTTGCGGCCGGCCGCGGTCAGTTCGTAAAACTTCGCGCGACGATTATTTTCCGATGTGCCCCAGCTGGCTTTGAGCAAACCCTGCCTTACCAGCCGGAAGAGAGCCGGATAGAGCGCTCCTTGTTCAATCAGCAGCGCTTGCCCCGAGATCTGTCCAATGCGCAACAGAACGCCATAGCCATGCAGCGGGCCAAGGGAAACAGCCTTCAGAATCAGGATGTCGAGAGTGCCGGGAAGGATTTGGGCCTGGTCGGTCATGCCGCCCCCTAAGATGCTTAGGAGATTAGCGCGGCTCTCCTAAGCTGTCAAGGAGAAAAAGGAGCCGTTCGAAGAAGGGATTCCGGGGATTGCCGGATATGGTTCTTGGGCTCTACCAGCGATTGCGGGAGTTGGTGTATAGTGGTCACCCGCTCAGGAAAAAAAAAGCCGCAAAGGCGGCTCCTTCAATCGCTAACCTAGACCGCCTATCCTTCGGATGAAGGTGGCGCTGAATATCCCAGGAGGGAAAACATGTTTGATGTAGCAGTCCGCCTGCGCTTGGTTCTGGGCGCATGCGCTATTGTTCTTCTTGGCCTCTCCCAAGTGGCCCATGCAAAAACCCTTTGCGTGAATCCCTCGGGCAAGCATGGTTGCTATTCGACGATCTCGGATGCGCTGAGCCATGCCGCTGCCTACGACACCATTCATGTCGGCCCCGGTACTTACAGCGAAGAGGTGAACGTGGCCTTTCCTGTTTCCATCATTGGGGCAGGTTCGCATTCCACCATTGTCGACGCAACCAATCTCGCCCATGGGTTCTTTGTCGATGGCTATGACAACCCGGGACTCAATGACGTAACCATCGCTGGATTCACCGTCCGCTATGCCTTGTATGAGGGCATTCTGGTAGTGAGCGCGTCCGATGTCACTCTGCGGGACAACAAGGTCGAGAACAACGACCAGATTCCGGGAATTCAGTTCACGGGTGACTCCACCGGATGCCCCAACCAGCCCGGCAACGGCATATACGAGACCGATGAAACCGGCGATTGCGGCGGCGGCATTCACTTGGTGGGAACTGCCAATTCGATTGTGTCCCGCAACTTCGTTACCGGCAACTCGGACGGCATTCTCATCAGCGACGAGACCGCCGAGAGTCATGACAACGTGGTCACACACAACGTTTTCAAAGACAACCCTGCGGAGTGCGGCATTGTGATGGCTTCTCATCCTCCGGCCGGACACACCACTCCTCCCTTCGCTCCGCATTACGGGGTGGACCGCAACACCATTTCCAATAACCTCTCGGACCACAATGGCGTCAACGTGGGGGGCGCCGGATCGGGTTTCTTCAGCGATGGCGCGGGCCAGGGGCGCGTTTCAGGAAATGTGAT
>Ga0157372_10005600_pt1 | contig 13354 bp, 9 predicted proteins | sample C55metaG_FD_115307 | JGI IMG/M metagenome (GOLD analysis project Ga0157372, IMG submission 115307) | Corn rhizosphere microbial communities from Kellogg Biological Station, Michigan, USA - C5-5 metaG | ecosystem: Host-associated > Plants > Roots > Rhizosphere > Soil | place: USA: Michigan... | reverse complement strand
TACACCATAACACCTGTAGCATTCGGCTGTCCGGGCACTCCAGTTAAATATACGGTAACTGTAAGGCCCCAGACATTAAAAATAGAAGGGCACAGCAACAGCCCCGTTTGCGAAGGCAATGATATTATACTGCAAACCCAGCCTATAGCGGGTGCAACATATTTATGGACCGGCCCCAATAATTTCAGACTGGAAACTCAAAGCCCAAGCACAACCATTCCAAACGCCACAGCTGCTAACGCGGGTCCTTATAATTTGTATTTGATAATCAATAACTGCCCGGGCGAACCAAGTGATCCAGTAGACGTTAAGGTTAATCCGCTTCCAATTGTTGATGCCGGCCCTTCGCATAACGTATGCGTTAATGATCCATTTATACAACTTGATGGCGATGTGAAGAGCGTATATAGAACCGGTATCTGGAGTACCAGCGGTAGTGGCACTTTCTCTAAACAAGATGACCCGAAAGGTAAGTATTTTCCATCAACAGCAGATAAGAATGCCGGTTCGGTTACTTTAACCCTTACATCAACAAGTCCTGATGGGTGTTCGGCCGTATCCAAAGATGTGATATTTAAGTTTGCGCCAGATCCTGGTGCCGATGCCGGGCCGCCAAGCATTGATAATGTTTGTAACCAAAACCCTATGGTGCAATTAAATGGCCAGCCGCTTTCAGGCACTACCGTAAAGTGGACATCGGCATCGGGCTTAGGTAGATTTATTCCTTCGGATGATGTATACGCTCCAACCTTTCAGCCAGATCCTATTGATATTGCCAAGGGCTCGGTTAAATTAACGCTTAGAGCAACCCAAGCCGATAATTGTCATACCCCCACTGATGATATCACCATCAATTTTGTTCCGCCGCCAACAGTGCAGGCAGATGCAGCCGGCGATACAAGATATGTTTTAAAAGGGCATACCATTACTTTAAACCCGGTGGTAGGCAGCGAAAACGTAAGCTATGAATGGACTCCGGCCACTGGTCTGGATAACCCTACAGCTAAAAACCCTGTAGTAACCGGCGATCAGGATATAATTTACAAACTTAAAATCACTGATAAATCAAACGGCTGTGTGAACGAAAGCCAGGTTGCAGTTAAGGTTTCGCCGGTAATAAACGTTAGCAACACCTTTACACCAAATGGTGATGGGGTAAATGATTTTTGGGAAATTAAAGGCTTAGTAGCGTATGAAAACAGCACAGTTGATGTTTACAACCGCTACGGGCAACTTTTATTTCATTCTGTTGGATATCCTAAGCCCTGGGATGGCGCTTATCAGGGAAAACCGCTACCGTCCGGTACTTACTACTATATAGTAAATACAAAGATGAATAACATTGTTATTTCGGGCTATGTAGTGATTTTGAGGTGATGGAATGCAATTAACAAACAATTTAATGAGTTACCGACGCTTGATTGTTAACCAATAAGTTTTCAGCCGCCCTGATACTGCATTTTTGATATTTTACATAAGCCGCAACTGCCCGCTTCCGAATGCTTGATTGCGATTCGTTATTGACATAGCCTGTTATAGCATCATGAAGAGTGTAGGCCTCGGGGCACATGAGCCCGGTTGTTAAAAGCAGGGGATTAGTTTTGGCAGCATTAATAAAATCGCCAAAATATTTTTTGCTGATACAGGCCAAAATGATGCAATCCCGGGTTTTGCTATCTGCATTTTTAAATTCGTTGGGTAGTTTGAAGTCCATCAGCCCATCATGACCAATATAAGCCAGCAATTGGGCATTGCCATTAATGCCTATAACCCGTCTGTTATAATGTATGGTATCCTTTAATTGGCCCGCGCAACTGAATAAAAAATCTTCGGTAGTTTTTTCAATAGCCTGGCCATCCCAGGCATCGGCTACTAAATAAACGTTTTTTGTGCGATGCCGAAAGATGAGCCTTTCCAATATTATTGCGCCCCTTTTTTGTTTTTTAAGCAATTGCCAGTCTTTACTTTTTATAAAATAGGCGCGCACACCGTTATCGCAGCCCCAATATAAATTGGTTTCGGGATCCTGACCATTTCCAATTGCGGGCGGCACAGGTACTATTCCCTGATATTTATTATCGCAAAGGGCAACAAAAACATGGATTACTTTAAAAGCGGTATCAGTATAAGCAATGGTTTTGAATTTGGGCACTGCTGCATGGCTGCTACCAGTTTGGACAGGCTGTTTTACAGATGGTTTGCACGAGCAAATGAATAAACATATCGATACCGTAAAAATCCGGATCTTGATATGTGCTATGTAACTCATCGCCTGTGTATTTAAAAATAACGCATTATTATTTTATTGATAGCCATCCCCCAAAACTGCCCTAAAGCCTCGGCTCCCTTTTTATTGGGGTGGAGGTAAAATGTGCCCTGCTTACCATTCTCCGGGATGAGATCAGTTAAATGATTTTTTTCGAAGTAGGCGAACGCTTTGGTATCGCCCACAAAAACCTGTTTGGGATTTGTAATTGCATATGCTTTTATAAGCTCATCTATCATCGGCACATAACTCTGCAACCTGCTCAGGCCTTCCTGTAAATATTTGGAGCCATTATAGGTGTTAGGGCTATACCATAACGGGTGCTGGAAAATGATAACCGCTTTTGGAAAATCGGCTAAAAGCTTGTCAGCTATGGTCTTTAAATTTTTTTGATAATCTTCGGGCGATACGGGTGCGCCATGCGGCCCTTGTATGGCACTGTCATTTGTACCAAGTTTTATCGAAAATATCAGCAGCGCGTTCTTAGTTGTAAAAGCGCTGGCAGCTTCTTCAACTTTGGCAAGAGTGCCGGTACCGGGTAAAAAATCAAGTGTAGTATAACCACTATGCCCCTGGTTGCTGAAGCTTACCGTATCAAGGTTCTTTTGTTTTTGCAGATAAGCTGCTGCTGTGGCCGGTGGCGCTTCAGTTGCCGGATCGGCCAACTGTACGCCCTGGGTTATGCTGTTGCCTATGAATACAATGTTTAAATTTGGTTTTTTATGCTGCGCGAATGTTATTGCCGAAGCAACGAATAACAGAACAACAGCAAACAGGTATTTTTTCATTTATAAATTGAGTATTGAAATTAAAAAATCGTTACCATTTTATACCCATATTCCAAAACATGAAAGCCCATTTATCAACCTGGCCGTTTATTAACTGGGCTGTACTTTGGCCTGCCCCATGACCGGCATTGGTTTCAATACGGATAAGTATTGGTGCCGCTCCCTGCTGGTATTCCTGCAGGCGGGCAGCGAATTTAAAGGAGTGGGCAGGCACTACACGGTCGTCATGATCGGCAGTGGTAACCATGGTTGCCGGGTAAATACCCGGTTTAAGGGCATGATAAGGTGAATAGTTATAAAGATATTTAAACATCTGCTCCGAATCTTCAGCAGTGCCGTAATCATAGCTCCATCCGGCCCCGGCGGTAAATTTGTTATACCGGAGCATATCCATTACACCAACAGCGGGGAAAGCTACTTTAAACAAGTCGGGACGCTGGGTTAACATGGCGCCGATAAGCAAGCCGCCGTTTGAGCCACCCGAAACCGCGAGATAATCTTTCGAGGTATATTTGTTTTTGATAAGATATTCGGCGGCTGCAATAAAATCATCAAATACGTTTTGTTTTTTTAGCTTGATGCCTTTGCGGTGCCAGGTTTCGCCGTACTCGCCGCCCCCGCGCAGGTTAGGTACAGCGTAAATGCCCCCATGCTCAAGCAATACGATGTTTGATGTACTGAAAGCCGGGGTTAGGCTAACACCGAAACCTCCGTAAGCGTACAGCAAAGTTGGATTTTGACCGTTTAGTACCGTCCCTTTTTTATAGGTGATGATCATCGGGATCTTTGTTTTATCCTTCGAGGTATAAAACACCTGTTTTGATTCATATTGCTCAGGATCAAACTTTGCACCCGATTTTTTATAGACCGCCGAAGTACCGGTTTCAATATCCAGTTTAAAAATGGTGGGCGGATATATATAGTTGGTAAAAGTGTAATAGGCAACCTTCTCCTCCTTTTTTGTGCCGAAACCCGACGCGGAGCCTATTGATGGCAACTGGATAGTACGTTCAAGTTTGCCATCCATATTATATTGCTGGATCAGCGAGGTGGCATCCTGCAGGTATTCAGCAAAAATTTTACCTCCGCCGGTAGTGGCGCTTAATACGTTTTTAGTTTCTGGGATGAGGTTTTTCCAGTGGGTGATACCCGGCTCGGCGGCATCAACAGTAACTATTTTAAAATTGGGCGAGTAGATATTGGTGAGAATATAAAGCTTGCTCCCCACATTATCCAAAACGCTGTGCTGGTTGTCAAAGTTATTTACAACGTTAATGATCTGGCTGCCGGATTTACTTAAGTCCTGGATGTAAAGCTCGTTGCCGGTTGTTGAAGTGGCGGCAGTGATCACCAGAAAACGTTCATCTTCGGTAAGATAAGCGCCTATGTAACGGCGGGGGATTTTATCACCGCCGAAGATCAGCTTATCGGCACTTTGAGGTGTGCCCAGCTTATGGTAATAAAGTTTATGAAACTGTGTCATTCCCGAAAGCTGGCTGCCTTCTGTCGGCTTATCATAGCTACTGTAATAAAAGCCATCAGTGCCATGCCATGCCAGTCCGCTAAATTTTACGTCTTTTAAAGTGTCGCCAACAACAGTTTTATCTTCGGTGTTAATAACGATGACCTTGCGCCAGTCCGAACCGCCTTCAGAGATCTGGTAGGCTGCCAGCTCACCGTTTTTGCTAAACTCGATGCCTTGTAAAGAGGTAGTACCATCGGCAGAGAATTTATTGGGATCAAGGAAAACTTCGGGCGCGCCGTTATCGCCCAACTGGCGGTACAATACATTCTGGCTTTGCAGCCCGTCGTTTTTATAAAAGTAAATGTATTTACCTTCCTTAAAGGGGGCGCTATATTTTTCGTAGTTCCATAAAAACTCCAGGCGCTTATGAATGTCGGTCCGGTACGGGATCTGATCGAGATAGTTGAACGTTACCTTATTTTCGTCCTGTACCCAGGCTTTGGTGTCATCGGCATGGTCATTCTCCAGCCAGCGGTAGGGATCGGGCACCTGTGTGCCAAAATAGGTATCAACAACATCAACTTTTTTTGTTTTGGGGTATGGAAGTGTTTTTATAGTCATTTGTGCATGTGTATAGCTGCAAAATAAAACAGCTAACGCTAATAAACAGAACGTTTTTGTCATGGTTGTTTAAATTACAGGCAACTAAAGATAGCCATTCGGGTTACATTGCCGCAAGGCAATAACGGTTCAAAAGGTTAAAAGTTGTTAATTTTGCACCCGGTTGCTGTTTAATTGCCCGTGGCAGGCTATATTAGCGGCGTGAAAAAACTGTTGTAAAATAAGGGCAAGTTGTTAAAAACTAACCCCTTTATTTTTTTGCAGCTGATACCCGGTGTGATTTTTAACCAGAAAGCGGAGCCTGTTATCAACGAAGTATCAATAATAATGCGTTTTTTTACACGTTTGCTTTGCGGTTAAGGATGCAGCGGCAACTTACGGTAATACAGTTACATAATAACAAACATGAAACAAACCCTTACTTTTTTTACAGCAGGCCTTTTAATGCTGCTGGCATTTACTTCAAAAGCTCAGGATACCAACGATAAAGATGACGAAACCAAAGTAAAACTTAAACCTTATGTTGGCTTAGGTATGGGTATTTCTTATCCGTTAAGCGATTTCCAAAAGGTGGATTATAAGAATAATAAATCGGGCTTTGCAAACAAGGGCGTTACCTTCCAGCTTGACGGAGCATATTACATCTACAGAAATTTTGGTATCGGCTACACTTTCTCATACCAGGACCAAAGCAATTTTTCATATGATGACGACCTGATACTATCGCAGGGCTATACAACCGATTTTAAAGCCGACCAGGGAACTGTTACCGCTGATAAACGTTACCGTAGCTTTAACCTGTTAGTAGGCCCGCAATATACCTTTGTATGGCGAAGCCTGTCATTTGATTTAAGGGCATCGGCAGGTGCTATAAAAAGCCAAACATCACCGCAGTTAACCATTAGTGTTACCGGCGTTGACGCGCAAAGCGGCAGCATTACACAGCAAAGTGCCAAAGGCTATGCTTTTGCATATGGAGGCAGCGCGGCTATCAGGTTGGATATGGGTGCCGGCTGGGGATTATCGCTTAAAGGTAATTATGTTAAATCGCAGGGATATGATGTAACAACAACCGGGCGTACGCTTAATGTAGGCCGTTTAGTCACCAAACAGCCAATTACCGAAGGACAAATTGTATTTGGCTTATACAAAGCTTTTTAATTGAAGCTAAAGGCGAAATGCATAAAGCTTAAGGCTAAAAAACCTTAATAAGATTATTCTCTCATAAACAAGAAAAGCAGATCAACGATCTGCTTTTCTTGTTTATGAGGCATTGATAGCTTATTAGTTAACCGTGATCTGCTCTGGTTTATCGGCTACAATTTCGGGCTGACCTTTAAAAAACTCAAATGTGCCGGTTGCGCATACGTGTTTTCCTTTTATGACAGATAGGTCAAGCTTTATTGTGCTGCCTTTTACAGCTATGGTATATTTTTGCCTTGGGTAAGCTGCGCCCATGTTCAAAAGGGTAAGCGTGTCGCTCACTGCTTTGTACGATTAAACGGTATCGCACAATGTGCCTGTTTTGCCTATATTGGCTTTAAAATCGGCCATGGTAAAGCCTTTTGACTGTGCAGATGCCTTGCCGGCAAAAACAACCATGATCAATGCCGGCAGTAATATTTTTTTCATTGCTTAATATATCAGTGCTTTGGCGATTGCTGGTCTTCGTCTTTTTTATCCGGAGCAGGGGCATAGCCATCTTCAAAATTTAAAGTAAACGCTGATTCTGATGCCCGGGAGGCCGCGTTCAGTCCGGCTACATCCGGTTCGCTGTTATCAATTATTTCGTTACCGGTGTCCTGGCCTTCATTCTGCTCATATTCATTGCCGGGGTCTTTATCTTCCTGCGCATCGTCAAGATTTGGGTTTTCGGGGATTGCCATAATTTTAATGTTTAATGTATGCTGAATAACCACTAAGATACGGCGTTGTTTGTTGGTTATTGTGTAACAATCTTTATCTTTTCTGTTTGGCTGTTAAAACGTATTTTTGCCGGATATGCCGGTTCGCGACAAACTCTATTTTGCTTCTGATGTTCATTTAGGCACAGGCACATATGCCTCAAGCCGCCAACGCGAAGATAAGATAACGCGCTGGCTCGACAGTATTAAGCATGATGCCGCCGAACTATTCCTGGTTGGCGATGTTTTCGACTTCTGGTTTGAATACAAAACCGTAGTGCCCAAAGGCTACATCCGTTTTCTTGGCAAACTTGCTGAACTTGCCGATGCCGGTGTAAAGCTTTACCTGTTTAAAGGCAACCACGATATGTGGATGTTTGATTATTTTGTAAATGAACTGGGCGCAACTATTATCAGCAACGAATTAAAAATTGAGCGCGGCGGCAAAAAATTCTTCATTCATCATGGCGATGGGCTTGGTCCGGGGGATAACTTTTACAAGTTTTTAAAAGGTTTTTTCAGGAGCCGGTTTTGCCAGTGGCTGTTTGCACGCATTCACCCAAACCTTGGCGTGGGGATAGCCAATAAATGGAGCCGCCACAGCCGGGATACCAATGCAAAAAAAGAAAACCCCAAACCGGGGGAGCAGGAATGGCTGGTAAATTTTTGCCGTGAAGAATTAAAGATCAATTTTTACGACTACCTTGTTTTTGGCCATCGCCATATACCGCTTGATATTCAAATAACCCCTCAAAGCCGTTATATTAACCTTGGCGAATGGATTTCATATTTTTCTTATGCCGTTTTTGATGGCAAGGAACTGAAGTTGGAATATTTTGTTTAGTTCATGGTTCATGGTTAATAGATCATGGTTCATGGTTTTTGATTGGACTAATTGATATTGATAGGGTGGCTTTGCTATGATCCATGAACTATGATCTATAAGCCGAGCTACCTATGTCCCTAAACTATGATCCATAGGTGGCGCTCTATGATCCATGAACCATCATCTATAAACTAAGAAAAACAACTTACAATCCGCTGAATTAAAATATGCAGTAAAATGCGTACTTTTGTGCACTTTTTTGCAGCAAGCCTGTAAGCCGCCCGAAACATTAAATATTTCATAAGCCGGTTCAATATCAAACAGTTTTAGCTGCATCATTATTTATAAAATATGTTAGATAAATTAGAGCTGATATACGAGCGCTGGAAAAATGTTGAAGGTGAGCTAAGCAATCCTGAGGTAATGCAGGATATGAAGCGTTTTGCCCAGTTGAATAAAGAATATAAAGACCTTGCCAAAATTGTTGACGAGTATCATATATACCGCAACATTATGAGCAATATCGAAACCAATAAAGAGATCCTTGCTACCGAAAAAGATGAGGAGTTTCGTGAGATGGCCAAAATGGAACTTGACGAACTGCTTGCTCAACAGGAAGTAAAGGAAGAAGAAATTCGTCTGATGTTGATCCCTAAAGATCCTGAAGATTCGAAAAATGCTATTGTGGAGATCCGTGGCGGCACCGGCGGTGATGAAGCTGCTCTTTTTGCAGGTGACCTTTACCGCATGTATATGCGCTATTGCGAAAAACGCGGCTGGCGTACCGAACTGGTGGATTATACCGAAGGCACCAGCGGAGGTTATAAAGAGATCGTTTTTAACGTAAACGCCGAAGACGCTTACGGGACCCTGAAATATGAATCGGGCGTACACCGCGTACAACGTGTGCCTGATACCGAAACACAAGGCCGTGTACATACTTCAGCAGCTTCGGTGGTTGTATTGCCCGAAGTTGATGAGTTTGATATCGACCTGCAGGTTAGTGATATCCGTAAAGATCTGTTCTGCGCTTCAGGCCCGGGTGGACAGTCGGTAAATACTACGTATTCGGCAGTAAGGTTAACCCACATCCCTACAGGTATTGTTGCCCAGTGCCAGGACCAGAAATCACAATTAAAAAACTACGATAAGGCTTTACAGGTACTGCGTTCGAGAGTGTATGAAATGGAGCTGCAAAAGCACCTGGAAGAAACATCTAAAAAACGTAAAACCATGGTATCAACTGGCGATAGGTCGGCTAAGGTACGTACCTATAACTATCCTCAGGGACGTTTAACTGAGCACCGTATCGGACTGACTATTTACAACCTGCCTGGCGTATTAAACGGCGACCTGCAGGAGATCCTTGAATCGCTTCAGTTTGCAGAGAATGCTGAGAAGCTGAAAGAAGGGACAGTAGCGTAAAATTCGGTTAGATAATATTGAAAAGGTCCCCAATCGGTAGGTTGGGGACCTTTTTTGTTCAACCAGAATTAAAAATTATATCGAACAAAAAGAAGCGTCATTGCGAGGTACGAAGCAATCTCAAACTATACAGGGCGGACCTGCAAATCGGGGATTGCTTCGTACCTGGCAATGACGCTTTTAGATCATAAGAGAGGATAGCTTACAACTTAAACTTACCTTTCAACGCAGCCAGCTTCAAGGCCATATCGGTTTCCGGTTCTTTTTCAACCCTTTTATTAAAGTTGGGCTTGTTGTTATTGCCTTGCGGACGGCGGTCATCGTTCCTGCGCTGGTTCGGTTCGCTTTTGTCGTTCTCTTTCATGGATAGGGCAATGCGCTTGCGGTTCACATCAACCTCGGTAACAGTTACCTCAACCTTTTGATGTACTTTCAATACTTCATTAGGGTCTTTAATGTAGCGATTGGTGATCTGGCTCAGGTGAACAAGGCCATCCTGGTGAACGCCGATATCAACAAAAGCACCAAAGGCTGTAATGTTGGTGACGATGCCCGGCAGCTTCATGCCAACTTTCAGATCGCCGATGGCATTTACACCTTCTGTAAAGCTGAAAGCTTCAAACTGCTCGCGCGGGTCCCGGCCCGGTTTGGCAAGTTCGGCCATGATATCATTCAGGGTTGGTAAACCAACGGTTTCGGAAACATATTTTTGCAGCGGAATGCTTTTGCGCAGGGTTGGATTGCTCATCAGGTCTTTCACCGTACACTTCATATCAGTAGCCATTTGTTCAAGCAAGCCATAACGCTCCGGGTGAACCGCACTGGTATCCAACGGGTTTTCGGCATTGTGGATACGGAGGAACCCTGCTGCCTGCTCAAATGCCTTATCACCCAAACGCGGAACTTTTTTCAGTTGCTCGCGGCGTTTAAAAGCGCCGTTCTGGTTGCGGTATTCTACAATGTTCTGTGCCAATTGCGGACCAAGGCCTGATACATAAGCCAGGATCTGTTTTGAAGCTGTGTTTAGCTCAACCCCCACTGCGTTCACCGCGCTAATCACAGTGTCATCTAAAGAGGTTTGCAGCTTGTTTTGGTCAACATCGTGCTGGTACTGACCTACGCCAATCGATTTTGGGTCGATCTTTACCAGCTCGGCCAGTGGGTCCATCAAACGGCGACCGATAGATACGGCCCCTCTTACGGTGACATCATAATCCGGAAACTCTTCCCTTGCCACTTCAGATGCCGAATAGATAGAAGCACCGCTTTCATTAACCATTACAATAGTCACGCCCGGTAAATTCAGGTTGCGAACAAATACTTCTGTTTCGCGGCCTGCGGTGCCGTTGCCAATAGCAATAGCCTCGATATTATATTTCTGGAACAGGTGCTGTACTGTTTTTTCGGCTTCGCGGGCCTGGCCTGCACCGGTGTGTGGGTAAACGGTGGTATTTTCAAGCAGTTTGCCCTGTTCATCCAAACAAACCAGTTTACAACCGGTACGAAAACCCGGGTCAAGCGCCATTACACGTTTTTGACCAAGTGGCGCGCTCAGCAATAGCTGGCGGGCATTCTCGGCAAATACGCGGATCGCTTCCTCGTCGGCTTTCTTTTTGGTAAGCAGGCGCACCTCTGTTTCCATCGATGGTTTTAACAGGCGTTTGTAGCCATCGGTGATAGCCAGGCGGATTTGTCCGGCAGCCCGGTTGTTTGCCTTGATAACTGAATTTTCCAATATCTCCAGTGCATCATCTTCTTCAGGTTTCAGGTCGAGCCATAGGATCTCTTCCTTTTCGCCGCGGCGCATGGCCAATACGCGGTGCGATGGCGCTGTTTTAACAGGCTCGGTCCATTCAAAATAGTCTTTGTACTTAATGCCTGCCTCTTCTTTGCCTTCAACCACTCTTGATGCAAAAGTGCCTTTTTCAACAAACAGCTCGCGGATTTTGGTACGTATTTCAGCATTTTCGGCTATGGTTTCGGCAATGATATCCCTTGCGCCGGCTAAAGCTTCTTCAACGCTGGCTACGCCTTTTTCATCGCTGATATATTCCGCAGCTATCAGTTCGGGGTCGATATTTTTTTGTTCCAATAAAACATCGGCCAATGGCTGCAGGCCTTTTTCGCGGGCTGTAGTAGCACGGGTTTTGCGTTTTGGGCGGTACGGAAGATAAAGGTCCTCCAAAGTAACCATTGTTTCTGCTTCGTTGATCTGTTTTTCAAGCTCGGGCGTTAGTTTGCCCATATCTGTAAGCGATTTCAGGATAGCCTCGCGGCGTTTATCCAGTTCGCGCAGTTGCTGTACACGATCACGAATAGTGGCAACCTGTACCTCATCCAAACTGCCGGTAAGTTCTTTACGGTAACGGGAAATAAACGGAACAGTAGCTCCTTCATCAAGCAAGCCTACCGTAGCGGTAACCTGCTTTTCAGCTACAGAAAGCTCTGCAGCTATTATTTTATAATGAATACTCATAATCAAAATTCGGACTGCGAAGTTGAGGGAATAGGCTTACAATTCAAAAAAAGATTGTTAACAAAAAGTTGAAAGTTTTGATTGGGCTATTGTTGGCAATGTAAATATAGGGTACATTTTGTTAACCGGCAGTTTTAAATTGTCTCTGCGCGGACTAAATTGCCCGATGTTAAAAATTATCCCGATAAGTAATATTGGCGCAATGGGTAATTGCGTAATGGCAATTCGGGAGATATGTGGTCATCTATATCTTTTGCTTCGCCTTTATTTCCAGGTAGCGGTTTACTGTGTTTATTGTAAGATTTTGGGGGGATGTTAGTATCGACTGGATGCCGTGACTGGCCAGCTCTTTAACCATCAGCTTTTTATCGTAAGCAAACTTTTCGGCAATAGTTTTTATGTAGATGCCTTCAACATCTTTGGCCGGTTGTTCGCTCAGGGTTTTTAATTCCGTATTTTCAAAGAAGACTACTAACAGCAGGTGAAACTTGGCTATCCGTCGTAAAAAAGGCAACTGTCGCTGTAACGCCGAAAGGCTTTCATAATTTGTAAAGAACACCACCAAACTACGCTGTTTTAATACTCTGCGTGTTGTAACATAAAGGGCCTCCATATTGGTTTCCAGATATCGGGTTTTTTCCTTGTATAAAACCTCCATTATCTTATTAAGCTGCGCATAATTCTTATCGGCAGGCACTATAGAACCTATTTTTTCGCCTACAGTTATTAAACCCGCTTTATCTTCTTTAAGCAGGGCTACGTTTGATAGCACAAGGCTTGCGTTAATGGCATAGTCCAATAAACTTAACCCTTCAAAAGGCATCCGCATAGCCCGCGATTTATCAATGATGCAATAAACGTGCTGCGATTTTTCGTCGGTATAGGAGTTTACCATCAGGTCGCCCCGCCGGGCTGTGGCCTTCCAGTTTATGGTGCGATAGTCATCGCCCGGAACATAGGATTTTACCTGTTCAAACTCCATACTGTGGCCAATCCTCCTGATTTTCTTAATGCCTATCTCGGTGAGCCGGTTTGATATAGCCATCAGTTCATACTTACGCATTTGTAAAAACGAAGGATAAACGGGCAAAGCCTCAGCCTGCTCAAAATTGTAACGTTTAGATACCAGACCAATAGCCGATCGCACAAAAACCCGGATAAAGCCAAACTCATATTCGCCCCGGCGGGTTGGCCTCAGTATGTAATTAATCTGCTTACGTTCGCCGGGGGCAAGGGTTGTAGCAAACCAAATATCACGTTTCTGAAACTGTGCGGGGATCTCATCTATAATTCCGGTGTTAATCCTGAAACTATACCGGTTTTCGATATAAATACTAAGTTCGTTTTCGTCGCTGTTGCTCAAGCGCTCGGGGGCAAGGCGTTTGGCAAACACGCCATCTGCAACACGGTAAAGTATAAACAGATCGGCAATTAATAATGCCAATAAGGCGTAAAACGCGATGTCGGGCACAATGCCCAGCCAGGGGAAGAAAAACGAAAGTAAATACAATACCACACAGGCAGCAACCGCGCCGAATAAACGGTTAGTTAAAAACAAGTTGGTATAAAATAGTCGGAATAGT
>Ga0157372_10005599_pt1 | contig 13355 bp, 10 predicted proteins | sample C55metaG_FD_115307 | JGI IMG/M metagenome (GOLD analysis project Ga0157372, IMG submission 115307) | Corn rhizosphere microbial communities from Kellogg Biological Station, Michigan, USA - C5-5 metaG | ecosystem: Host-associated > Plants > Roots > Rhizosphere > Soil | place: USA: Michigan... | reverse complement strand
CCAAACCGTTCTGCACGCCCCTTATCAATGGATCCCCGCGCGGACCACGGCGACGATTTTGTTCGACCAGTCAGTCACGACGAACGCGTATCCCGTGCTCATGACCAACGGCGGCGCGGGCAGCAGCATACGTCTCACCTACGCCGAGGCGCTGGTAGACGCCAAAGGGCAAAAAGGCAATCGCAACGACATCGAGGGACGCACGGTGCGCGGCGTGCACGATGTCTTCCTTCCTGACGGTCATGAGGGACGAAACTTCCAGACGACGTACTGGCGTTCCTTCCGATACATCCAGATGGATGTAACGACGGGGGACAATCCGGTCGGTGTATTCCTGACGGGGATCTTTACCGCGTACCCGTTCACAGAGCGCGGCCGCTTCGCGAGCGATCTCCCCTGGCTCGCCGACATGTGGCGCATGAACTGGAACGGCGCGCGCATCGGGGCGTTCGAGACGTATATGGACACGCCGTACTGGGAGCAGCTCCAGTACATCGGCGATACGCGCATCCAAAGCTTGATCTCTCTCTACGTCGCCGGCGACGATCGTCTCATGCGCCAGGCAATCGAGCATTTCGATTATTCGCGGATCCCGGAAGGACTCACGGCAAGCCGCTATCCGTCGGCGTTGACGCAGATCATTCCTCCCTTCTCGCTGATCTATGTCGCGATGGTTCACGACTACTTCATGCATCGGGATGATCCCGCGTTCGTGCGCGCGCGACTCGCCGGCGTGCGCGGGATCCTCGATTGGTACGGGCGTCACGTTGATTCCACCGGCATGCTCGGCTCGATGCCGTACTGGAACTACATCGACTGGACGCCGCGGTGGGATCGCGGCGTTCCGCCTGGCGCTGACAATGGGCATTCGACCACGATCAGCTTGCTCTACGCTTACGCGTTGGAGCGCGCGGCGGAGATTGAAGCGGCAAGCGGGAGGCGGGAGGCGGGAGGGGGGAGGCGGGAGACGGGAGGCGGGTATCGGGCGCGGGCTCAAGCCGTTCGCGCGGCGGTACGTGCGCGCGCATGGGACTCGAAGCGGGGATTGTTTCGCGACGCGCCGGACACCAACGCGTACAGCCAACAGACCAACGTGCTCGCCATTCTCGCCGATGCGGTGCCGATGGCGGCGCAAAAAGCGCTGATGGAGCGCGTCCTCTCCGATACGACACTCACGCCGGCGTCCTACTACTTCAGCTTCTATGTTTTGGAAGCGTTACGAAAAGTTGGACTCGGAGATCGCTACATCGAAGAGCTTGCACCGTGGCAGGCGATGCTGAAGCTCGGTCTTACCTCGGCGCCGGAGAATCCGGAGCCCACGCGCTCCGACACACACGCGTGGTCCGCGCATCCGAACTATGGCCTGCTCGCGACCGTACTCGGCGTCCGACCCTCCAGTCCCGGTTTCCGCACGGTGCGCATCGCTCCCGCGCTCGGCCCACTTCGTCGCGCCGACGGACGCGTGCCGCATCCGTTGGGCGACATCGATGTCAAACTGGTCCGTGAAGGCGAGCGGGGACTGCACGCAGAGGTGACTCTGCCAAGTGGACTATCGGGCACCTTTGAATGGCAGGGGAAAAGCAGGCCATTGCGCGAGCGCCACCAGATCATTCGGTTCGAATGAGCTCCGCGGTCTTTTTCGCCTGATCGGCAAGGAGCCTGGTCGTGAAGCGCTGGCCTTCCGATAGGCGTTCCACCTCGATTGCGATGGCATCGACAGCGTCCTGGAGCTGCCGGAGGCCGTCACGGATCTCCTTTACCTCAGGTTGTGGAATACCTGATCGACCAGGCCGGTCCAGCCATATCTTCAAGACGCGCGACATGGTGACGCCAAAGACGGCAACGACGGCAATGATTATTACTCCGAACGGCATGACATCCTCCTGATAACCTGGGCACCAATACTCGGCGGACGTGGATAGTGATTACCGCTCGAGTGATGCTCGTCCCCCTCAGCAGATGTACGCCGTAACTGCCCTTATCGTTTCGTCGGATTCAAATCGGCTGGCTCCGAATCGATGAATAGTGCTTCCCTGTTCAGACTGACCCTTGCCCCTGCCGAGATCTCATTGTCTCCGCACTAAAGCGAGCGCATCGGAGGCGCGTTTGTTGTTTGGATCCAGTTGCAGCGCACGCTCAAAGCTCTGTTGCGCCCGCAGCTTGTCTCCGGCCGCATTGTAAGCGCGGCCCAATCCAAACGCCGAGGTCGACGACTGCGGATAGTCCGCGGCGTTCATGGCCAGTACGGCAATTCCTCCCGCATTGTCGCCCATCTTGAGCATCTGATATCCGATCACTTCAATCCCCTCTCGCGTATCGATCTCGGGGTGCGCGCGACGAAACGCGAAGTACGTCCAACGCAGCGCACTCGTGTCAGCGCGCTCGTAGTACAGATGCTCGAGGAAATCCTGGAGTGGCGCTCGCGTGAACTGCGGGGGCGAGAACCATTCACGCGGCAGATCGCGATTCACATCTATCCCGCCCCACTGCATGGAGCTGAGCTCTTTGCCGGTCGCGATCTCGGCTTCGGTCGCTTTGAAGGGAAAGAGGATTCCGTCGACCGCCCGGTAGTCGCCAAAGCGTTCCTCGGATGCGACTGCCGCGCCGAACGCATGGATTGGAGCGACGTGGCGGGTGGCCACGATCAGAAAAGTCTGCTGATCGAAGAAGTATTGCGTGGCCACGCCGTCCCGCAGCGTGACCAGAACGCCGTATGCTTTACGCCCGTCGATCGATGCGTCGTCAATGCGTTCGATACGCGTGCCCTTCGCGCGATATCCAGACAGCGGTCCCTCGGGGTCCAGATTGTGACGACTCGCGGCATTCGCCGCTCCCACGGTTCGCACGACGATGCAGGGCGACCTGTACCACTCCCACGCGCTTCCATCGTAACCCTCGCGAAAGTCGGCGCTCGTATCGGCGGGGTCGCCCACGATCTTGAAGTAAGGTCGCGCCATGGCCATGAAGGCTCGTCCCGAACCGGTGTAGCTTCCCTCGTGGTAAGTTCCCTTGCGATAGACCACCGTCTTGAGCGCTTCCAAACGCTGTGCGCCGCCCCGCGCTTCGAGGTGACGCGCGACGATTTCTTCAGCCGAGGGATGTTGCGCTTGAAGGGGTGCGACGATGAATAGCAGCGCTACGGCGGAAATGAGCCGGATCATGTTGGTCGTGATATGAATTCCAGTCGTTTGGTGTCGGGGTTTCGAAGACTCTGACACTGGTCGGACACAAACCGTTTAGCTCCACGGTACGGGTGGCCACGAGCGGCGGCTTGCGCGGACGTTTGAACGCATTTCTATGGATCATTGGACACCATATGCAGAACTCAACTCCATCCTCGAGGAGTTGGTCGCCAGCATTCGCGGTGCGTTGGCCGATCTGTTTACCGGAGCCTACCTGCAGGGCTCCTTCGCAGTTGGTGACTTTGATTCCCACAGCGACGTCGATTTCATCATCGCCCTGAGCGATGAGTTGTCGCCCGGCCAGGTCGCTCGGCTGCAAGCCGTCCATGCGCGAGTGTACGGTCTCGACTCCGAATGGGCGCAGCACCTGGAAGGATCGTATTTTCCCGTGGAGATTCTCCGTGACTATCGCCAGCGCGGAACGCCGCTCTGGTATCTCGATCACGGAAGCAAGTCATTGGTGAGGTCCGATCACTGCAACACGCTCCTGGTTCGGTGCGTCGTTCGCGAACGCGGGATCGTGTTGGCTGGACCGACCCCGACAACGCTCATGGATCCGGTGCCCGTCGACGCGTTACGGGAGGAGATACGCGCCACGATACGGAATTGGGGGCAGGAAATTTTCGACCAGCCGAATCGCTACCGGAATCGCTTCTATCAGGGCTTCATTGTCCTGAGCTACTGTCGCATGTTGCATGACCTCGTCGAAGGACATCCCGGCTCGAAGCGAGCTGGTGCGAGGTGGGCAAAGGCCACCATGGAGCCACTGTGGTCACCGCTCATTGATCGCGCGTGGGACGGGCGTCCAAATCCGGCGGTGTCGGTGCGGGAGGAGGCAGATCCCGTTGATTTTGAGAGAACGCTGGAGTTTGTAAGGTTGATTATTCGAGAGAGCGAACGGTATGCGGGATAAACACCTCTTCTACTGACCGCCGGAGCAGGCATCGACAATGAAATCAACCGAGATCCTGATCGCCGGCGCCGGACCGACCGGACTTGTTCTCGCCCTCTGGTTGACCCGACTCGGCGTCAAGGTTCGGATCATCGACAAGACCGCGGAAGCCGGTACGACTTCCCGCGCCCTCGCGGTGCAGGCGCGCACGCTCGAGTTCTATCACCAGGTCGGGATCGATGAGGCAGTCGTCGCGGGCGGAGTCAAGGTCGAGAACCTGAACATGTGGGTGAGTGGCCACCGAGCCGCAACGGTTCACCTGCGGCGCATCGGAGAAGGACTGACTCCATACGCCTTCGCGCTCATCTTTCCGCAGGACGCTCACGAGCGACTGCTGATCGACCGATTGATCGCGCTCGGAGTGCAGGTGGAGCGAAAGACGGAGTTGTTGCGCTTCTCTCAGTATGACGGCGGCATCACTGCGACGCTGCGTCGTCCGGACGGCTCCGAAGAAACGTGCGAGGCGGCGTATCTCGCGGGTTGCGATGGAGCGTCGTCAACCGTTCGCGGCCAGCTTGGTATCGGATTTCCGGGCGGAACGTACACTGGCCTTTTCTACGTTGCCGATGTGGTGGCAACCGGGGAGCCGGTCCGCGGCGAACTGCACGTCGACATTGAAGATGCTGATTTCCTGCTTCTCTTCCCTCTCAGCGAGCAGCACTGGCGTCTCGTCGGAACCGTGCACGATGTGCCGGGAGGCGAAGAGAGCAAGCTCGGATTCGACGATGTGAAGGGCAAAGCGATGGAGCATCTCAAGCTCAATATCGAGAAAGTGAACTGGTTTTCGACCTATCGCGTGCACCATCGCGTCGCGAACCGATTTGGCGATGGACGCGCCTTTCTGCTCGGCGATGCCGCGCACATCCACAGTCCAGTCGGCGGACAGGGAATGAATACGGGAATCGGCGATGCTGTGAATCTCTCGTGGAAGCTTGCCGCTGTATTGAAGGGAGGGGCGACTCGGAACCTGCTCGATACCTATGAGCCGGAGCGGATTGCTTTCGCCAGACGGCTTGTCGCCACCACCGATCGCGGATTTGTGGTTGTCACAAAGCGGGGCATTCTTGCGCGTCTTGTCCGCAGGCGAATAGTGCCCCTCGTTGCGCCGCTGCTGTTTCGAATCGGGGCGATGCGTAGACTGCTGTTCACAACGGTGTCGCAGACGCTGGTAAACTATCGCGACAGTTCACTCAGTGCTGGCGCGGCGGGTAGCGTGCGCGGCGGCGATCGATTGCCCTGGGTCAAGCTGGCGTCTGGTGCGGACAATTTCGCGCCGCTGACCTCGCTCGCCTGGCAGGTGCACGTGTATGGCGATGTGAAGCCGGGTGTGAGAGAGGCGTGTGCCGACTTACGAATTGCGCTCCACACATTCGCGTGGGAATCACGGATGGAGAGCGTGGGATTGCAGAACGGGGCTTTGTATCTCGTACGGCCGGACGGCTATGTAGCGCTCGCTGAACCGAATTCGAATCCACAGCAGCTGCGACAGTATTTCGCTTCGCGGGGTCTGGCCGTTCCGTCGTGACCGCTTGTAAGAGGAAACTCAGTCAGCTCAATTCCCGCTGGCGGCCGCACGCGACTCTGCGCTAGCCAGAATTTCGTCAAGCGCCTTCCGATCCAACATTCGTCCGCCTTGAATCACTGCGCGAATCCGTTTTGTGTTGGCAATGTCTGTCAGTGGATTCGCATCGAGCAACACGAGATCAGCCACCTTGCCGCGCGCGACAGTGCCAAGCGAGTCGGTCACTCCCAGAAAGATCGCGGGGTTAATGGTCGCTGTTCGGAGAGCTTCGGCCGGCGTGAGACCGGAGCGCACGAGCAGGCCAAGCTCGTCGTGAAGGCTGAAGCCTGGATATACGAAAGGATTCGGGGTGTCGCTCCCGGCGAGTATGGGAACTCCAGCTCGATTGAGTCGACCAACCAGATCGGCGTGGACTGAGTAGAGCGCGACCATTTTGGTTGCAATATCAACCGGCAGCGAACGCCAGTAGTCGCGGAGCATCTTCGGGATGTAGACAAGCAGCGAGTCATTCCCTGGGAAGCCGGCCTCGGCGATCTGTCTTTCCTGATAGAACACGACAAGCGTAGGCACCTGCCACGTGCCGTTCCGCCGGAACCGCTCGAACAGCGCGGTTGTTTTGGCAGAATCGAACGTTGACCGAAGTCGAGCGGGATCCGGTATATAGCCATGCTTCTCATTCATGGCGTCGAGCTCCTCCGCTTTTATCGCGGCCTCATCACTCGAGGTGCCAACATCGACTTCGGTCAAATGCTCCAGGCTTTTCTGCCCGGCGTCCGACGCTTCGGCAGCCGTGACCGGATACGGCACGTGACCCACGAAGGGGATTCCATCGCTCTTCGCTTCGCCGGCGACCGCGAGGTACAAATCCTTTGGCAGCGATGAATAGACTTTGATGAAATCGACACCCGCGGCTTTCAGCTCGCGCACCGCCGTACGCGCCTCTTCGGGCGTGTGGACGATCCGTGCGGCTGGCAAATAGGAATTCGGACCGTCGACCGCCGTTCCTGCGACAAATAGCCGAGGCCCGACTTGCGTTCCTGAGGCGACGGCACGTTTGAGTGAGATGATCGGCTCCAAAAAGCTGTGCATGTCGCGCGCGCCGAGAACCCCATTCGCAACCATTAGGGGAAGAAAGATCTGCGCTGCTCCCACCGGAAAACTCAGATGGACGTGCATGTCCCAAAGGCCGGGGATGAGATACTTCCCGCGCCCGTCGACAATCCTTGCGCCACGTGTGGCTCGGATGCGTGGGGCGCTATCCATCGCCGCGATGGTTCTTCCGCGAATCTCGACGGTCATGTCTGGCAGCACTTGCCCGGCGCTCACATCCACAACCCCAACGTGCCGAATGAAAAGAGGCGTGCTCTGAGCCGAGATCGGGCGCGCCAATCCAGTTGCCAGTATCAGAATGACCGAAATTGCTCGCGACATTTTCCTGTCCTCGGATTGATCGACAAACACTCTCGATAGCTGTCAACTCAGCTCGCGAGTCATCTCGATCATCGTCCGCCGGAAGCCGGCACGATCGAACAGCCGCTGCGCCGCGGCGTTCCGCTCGGCCGTCGAGAGAACGACGCGCGGCGAGCCTTTGCCCTTGAGCGCCTCGAGCGTAGCGTCGATCAGTACCCGCCCGACACCTTGCTGCCGATAGTCGGGATCGACGACGATGTCGTATATCACTCCCGCCGGCCCGCGCAGCGACATATAGTCGATGCTTTCAACGCCCGAATACGTGTACCCGATCACCTTGCCATCACGCTCGGCGACAAGGATTACGATGTTCGGCTCCTCGAGCTGCGTCCCGAGGAACGAGCCGTACCGCTTCTCCGTCTGCGCAGTCGCGGCGATGAAACGCTGCGGGTCGAAGTCGTGGTGCTCACGGACGAGGAGCGCGCCGAGTCTGCCAATGGCCCCGACGTCTTTCAGCGTTGCTGGACGAATGCTAGGGGCCGCGCTCATCTTCAGATCCTGGAGGTTGCGGGATGGGTGGACAGGGTAAAATATAGGGCGACCCTCTCGAGATGACTGTCATGACTACGCCCGGACGCCTCCGACTAATCGCGATGGCGGCAACCCTGATCCGCGTAGCACTTCCATCCAGCGACGCCCTCGGTCAAACGCCCGACTCGATTCCGAAGTCACGTCTCGAGGCACGACAATGGTTCCGAAATGCCAGGTTCGGGATGTTCATCCACTGGGGGGTATACAGTCAGCTCGGGCAGGGCGAGTGGGTAATGCAGAACCGCGAGATACAGGTCCCGACCTACGAATGGCTGGCCACGACGTTCAATCCTGTAAGATTCGACGCACGCGCGTGGGTGTCGCTCGCGAAGGAAGCCGGCGCAAAGTACATCACGATCACTTCGCGGCATCACGACGGCTTCTCGATGTTCCACACCGCCGCCACAAAGTACAACATCGTGGATTGGACGCCGTTCAAGCGCGATCCAATGAAAGAGCTCGCGGACGAGTGTCACCGCCAGGGGCTGAAGTTGTTCTTCTACTACTCGCAGCTCGACTGGCATAATCCCGATTATTGGCCCCGTGGCAGAACCGGACTGAAGACCGGACGCCCGGAGCAAGGAAGCTGGACGCGATATCTGGACTTCATGGACAGCCAGTTGACCGAGCTGCTCACGCAGTACGGTTCGATCGGCGGCATCTGGTTCGATGGAATGTGGGACAAGCCGGACGCCGACTGGCGCCTGCCAGGAACGTGTGCCCTTATCCATCGCTTGCAGCCGTCGGCACTCATCGTTCCCAACCATCACCAGGCGCCACTGCCCGGCGAGGACGTTCAGACATTCGAGCAGGATCTGCCTGGCGCGAATACGGCTGGCTTCAACACCAGGGAGATCGGCTCTCTTCCGCTCGAGACGTCGCTCACGATGAACGATTCGTGGGGGTTCAATATCACCGACCTCCGATTCAAGTCGGAGCGCGAGCTGATCGGCTATCTCGTGAGAGCGGCCGGCAACGACGCCAACCTCCTGCTGAACATCGGACCGCGCCCTGACGGAACGATTCAGCCGGAAGCCGAGGAGCGGCTTCGCAGCATGGGACGCTGGCTGAAGAAATACGGGACTTCGGTCTATGGCACGCGTGGCGGACCGATCGCGCCGCGCGACTGGGGCGTGACAACCCAACGCGCCGATACCGTATTCGTGCACATTCTCGATTGGCCGGACCGGGTGCTCGCGATCCCGCCGATGACTGGCCGCGTCGTGAAGGCCGTCAGGCTGAGCACGAATACTCCAGTAGAGTTCGCGCAATCGGGCGCGGGTGTAACGCTGAACGTTCCAATCGTCGCCGACGAGATCGATCGAGTCGTCGTGCTCACGCTGGACAAGCGCAAGTCACCATGAACCCGCGAGACGTCAGAAGACGAGCGTCTGTATCGAGTGAGGCAGGCTGTTCTCTTCTGCCGCGTTGCCGTCCAGCCAGAGAAAATAGGAAATCTTCTGATCGGTCTTGTTCATTACTACCACCGACACTTTTCCATCCGGATTGACGAACGCGGTTGAAAGGAGCGCGCTCCTGCTCGGCGCGGCTGCGATTTTCCGCGCACCAGGACGGACAAACTTCGAGAAGTGTCCGATGTAGTAATACGAATTCGTGTAGGTGATCTCACCGGTTTTCGTATCAGCGTGCACCGGGGCGAAGCAGAAATTGCCGACGTGATTTGGCCCGCCTTGTTCGTCCAGCAAGACGTTCCAGTCGGTCCAGCCGACAGCGCCATCATTGAAGTCGTTGATCATCGAGCGTCCGTACGCTTCGCCCAGTCTCCAGTTGTGGAGATCCTCGGCCTTGAAGGAATCGACGCAGCCTTCGGTGAAGATCAGCTTTTTGTCAGGGAAAGTCTCGTTCACGAGCTTGACGTTGTCGAACATCTGGTCGCCACCGCTCCACGGCTCGTACCAGTGAAAGCCGATTCCCCACACATACTGGGCGGCCTTTGGGTCGGCCATGATGGTGCTGACCCGCTGGTAGATGAGATCGCGGTTGTGATCCCAGGCTATGATCTTCTTGTCGCCCAGCCCTTCCCTCTTCATCGTTGGTCCGAGGTAGTTCTTGAGGAAGTCGCGTTCGTCTTCCGCGGAGTAGATGCACGACTCCCATCGCTGCGTCGCCATCGGCTCGTTCTGGACGCTGATGCCCCAGATCGGAATTCCTTCTTTCTCGTACGCCTTGATGAACTTCGTGTAGTAGTTCGCCCACGACTGTGCGAGCTCCGGTCTCAGTTTTCCGCCGTGAAGCATGTCGTTGTTTGTCTTCATGAATGCGGGCGGACTCCACGGGCTGCCGAAGAGCGTTAGCCTGCCGCCGGCGGCAGCTATCGCTTTTTTGATGAACGGAATGCGGAACTGCTTGTCGTGGTTGACGTTGAAGGAATTCAGCGCCTTGTCGCCTTCATTGACGTAGGTATAGCTGGCGCTCGAGAAATCACAGCTGTGGATGTTGGTTCTTCCCAGGGTATAGGCGATGCCTTTGTTGGGATCGAAGTAGGCGTCGATGATTTCCCGCTGTTTTGCCGCCGGCAGTTTTGCGTACGTCTCAGCGGATGAATCCGTGAGCGCGCCGCCGATGCCCAAATGCGTCTGAGCTCTCTTCGACGGATCCACGAATACGCAGACCTGGGTCTCGAGAGGCTGACCCATCGGCTTGAACGTCAGCTTGTCGGTAGCCGAGAGGCGGAAGTTGGTTTTGTCAGCGGTGGTGTAGACCGTGACCTCTCTCGCCTCGATTCGCCCGAGTGGGGGTGGCTCCGGAGTTTTGGGATTCCCGGACGGTTGCTCACGTCCATTCGGCGACAGGTTTTTTCCCAACACGAGCGCCGATGACGACGCTACCAGGAAACCACGGCGATCGATTTTCATAGTCGATGAGGTTGAGATTCGACGGCGATTTACCAAAGCATGGAGATGCAGGCGGTCAAGAGCAACTGCCCTTCGCTCCAACCAGGGCGATAGCAAAGCTCATTGTACGCTCCATTGAGGGTCAGCTGAGTCGGGCGCAATATGACCTGCTGTTGCAACTCAACAATAGAGAGCCTGATATCCAGAGAGCCTGATATCCACGAACCAGAAAACAAGAAAACACGGCGTTGATTTGTCGAATCAGAACAACCTGCAATCGGGACGAGTACAGGAATAGAGAATGCTATAAGTCCAGAAAAAGCTGTGGTTTCTATGTCCGTTTTCGGACGCTTCTGGAGGTTATCGCCATGACTCGGTCCACCCGCCTTTTACTCGCCCTCTCTCTTGTGTCACTCGCCGGTTGCTCGTCAGCAATGACGGTCGGTGGGATGACGCCCGCAACTCAAAGCCCGAGCTCCGTCCAGCTCCACGATGCAATGCGAAAGCTCTGGTCGGATCACGTCGTATGGACTCGTCTGTATATCATCGCCGCCGCCGCCAATGACGCGAGCGCGTCGACCGCCGCTGCCCGTCTGATGCGGAATCAGGAGGATGTCGGTAACGCTATCGTTCCCTACTATGGAGCCGCTGCGGGTGCAAAGCTCACCGATTTGCTCAAGCAGCACATTTCGATTGCGGTCGATTTGGTGGCAGCCGCGAAGGCTGGAGATAATGCAAAGGTAGCGGACGCTGATCGACGCTGGCACGCCAATGCCAATGATCTCGCGACTTTCCTGAGCGGCGCGAATCCGAATTGGCCGAAGGCGACAGTGTTGGCGATGCTGAATCAGCACCTCGCGCTCACCACGCAGGAAGCGACCGCACGCCTCCAGAGCCGGTGGGCCGACGATGCGAGCGCATTCGACTCGATCTTTAATCAGATCCTTGGAATGGCGGACGCGCTCAGCGATGGAATCGTGAAACAGTTCCCGGCTCGCTTCACGACCTGACTCATTTTTTGCACAGGAGGGCGGCGGTCGCTCGCGAGCGGCCGTCCGTTCCTTCGTGCAGTCGGACATCCCTTCAGAGGCCTAGCGCTGATTCGCGTCGTTTTTCACGAGGCTAAAACGAAGCACAGCTCGCCTACTGCGAAATCATCCCGATCTGCCTCAGCCACGTCCCCCAGGAGAGGCCATTTGGTCGCCGGATATTTTGTGGGTCGGAGCCCGAAGGCGTGGCCCTCGGTGGCCTTCAGGCTTCGCGCTCCTCGAGCCACTCGAAGCGATACGCGAGCGCCGGGCCGCGCGATCCCTCGTATGCGAGCTGCCCGACGAGCATCGTGAATGGTTCGGTGTATCGCGCGATTCGGAGCGGGCCCGCATCGATCGGCTCGAACCCAACGTCACTGATCAATTGAGCGGCCACCTTCTTCGCCTTAGCGTTGTCCCCGCAATACACGACACTCGGTCGGGGTTCCCTGCCCTTCCTCTCGAAAACGCTGAACAGCACTTCGCTCGGGACTGAATTGAACGCCGAGATGACGTGCGCCTTGGGAATTTTCTTGGCCAATTCTTCCGAGCCGGACGATGTGTTCGCAATGACGAGTTCGGTATCATCGGCATTCATCGGAAGCGAACAGCTAACGATGACTTTGCCTGACAGATCGCCGGCCTTTTTCAGTACATCATCGACCCGCGACCAGTGGACGGCGAGCAGCAGCGCGTCTGCGTCCTTTGCCGCCTCGGCTGGCGTACCAGCTCGCGTTCTTCCACCCGCATCACGCGCAAGTTTTTCGAGCTTCCCCTTTGTGCGCGCATAGCTGAACACGACGTCGTGGCCCGTTCGGGCGAAAATCGTCCCGAGCTTGCTACCCATCCGGCCAGAACCAAGAATGCCTATCCGCAAAGTGCCTCCTGAATCGCCCGTTCCGCGTCAGCGATCGATCATTCTCTCCTGAGCTTCGGCGTACCGCGCACCTTTGATCGTGATGGTCGACGCAGCATTCTCGATATCATTGAGGTCGCCGGAAGTCAGCTGGACCGACGCCGCGCCGATGTTCTCTTCCAGCCGCTCGATCTTCCTGGTGCCCGGGATCGGAACGATCCATGGCTTTTGCGCCAGCAGCCAGGCCAATGCGATCTGCGCGGGCGTCGATTTCTTGCGGTCGGCGATTCTTGCGAGGACATCGACGATAGCCTGATTCGCTCTCCGGTTCTCCGGTGAAAAGCGCGGGACCGTATTGCGGAAGTCGCTGCTATCGAATGTCGTCGACTCGTCGATCTTACCCGTGAGAAAACCCTTCCCCAGCTGGCTGAAGGGAACGAAGCCGATGCCAAGCTCTTCGCAGGTCGGGAGAATCTCCTTCTCGGGCTCTCGCCAGAACAGCGAATATTCGCTTTGTAGCGCGGTCACCGGTTGCACCGCATTGGCGCGACGGATCGTCTTCGCGCTCGCCTCGGAGAGACCGAAGTTCTTCACCTTTCCTTCCGCGATCAGATCTTTCACGGTGCCCGCCACATCCTCGATCGCAATGGCTGGATCGACGCGGTGCTGATATAACAAATCGATCGCATCGACCTTGAGTCGCTTGAGTGATGTCTCGACCACCTGTCGAATACGTTTGGGGCTGCTGTCCAGACCAGCGCCGGGTCCCGCGGCGGGATCCTTGAATCCAAACTTCGTCGCGATCACCACATGCCCCTTGAAAGGAGCGAGCGCTTCGCCAACCAGCTCTTCGTTGTGCCCCCCTCCATAAACCTCGGCAGTGTCGAAGAAGCTAACGCCCCACTCAACTGCTTTTCGTAACACCGCGACCATCTCTTCCCTCGGCCCCGGTGGGCCGT
>Ga0157372_10005597_pt1 | contig 13356 bp, 14 predicted proteins | sample C55metaG_FD_115307 | JGI IMG/M metagenome (GOLD analysis project Ga0157372, IMG submission 115307) | Corn rhizosphere microbial communities from Kellogg Biological Station, Michigan, USA - C5-5 metaG | ecosystem: Host-associated > Plants > Roots > Rhizosphere > Soil | place: USA: Michigan... | reverse complement strand
TTCATTGACCATTTCATTTTTCAGCAGGAGGAAGGATTTATGAAAGCACATTTTGAAAAACAGGAACGAACAGATCTTACAGTAGAATTTAAACTGTTTGAAAAGCTTTGCCTGGCGTGGGTTTTAAAGTAAAATAAAAATCGGTTTAATTTATTCGTTTACTATGGAACGGTTGTGCAAAAACTGCTGTCCTTATCATACCTCGGCAAATACCAGGAGCCATCGTGATCGCCGGTTACAACTCCGGAAAAATGAACCATCTCATTTCCTTCAGGGAAAGCTACCACCGTTGTAATGTAAAAAGTGGGATAAACAAAACTATCCAAAGTAGGTGTTATTAGGATAGTGCCGCACCTTGTTTTGATGCCCGGATCCGGTTTATCAGTGATGGATTTTGTTTTTCTGCATCCTAATCCTGGAAGGAAAAGAAGAGCAAGCAGTAGCTTTTTCATTCAATCATTTTGGATAAGTCTGTTTATAAAATTCAATTGATTCATTAATAATATTAAAAGCAATGTCTTTTTCCTGGAAATCATTTATCTCCACTTTCTTATCCTCGAGAACTTTGTATTGTTCAAAATAATTTTTCAACACCCTGAAAATATGCGGTGGCACTTCCTCAAGACTTTTGATATAATTCACGGTTGGATCGTTTACTGCTATCGCGATTATTTTATCATCGATCATTTCTGAATCAATCATTTGCATATTGCCAATTACAAGAGCTTCAACCAAACAGAGCGGCTGGATCGGTTCTGAACACATCACCAAAATATCCAGTGGATCACCATCTTTTCCCAAAGTTTGAGGAATAAATCCATAATTAACCGGGTAATGAAAAGAAGAATAAATGATGCGATCCAGTTTCAGTAAACCGGTTTTTTTATCTATTTCATATTTTGATTTGGAGCCTTGGGGAATTTCAATGAGCGCATTTACCATTTTCGGTGCATCTTCACCATAAGTGGCGCCATGCCACGGATGTAGAACGTACATACTTTTAATTTTATTATTGTTTAAACAATTCTGTTCGCAATTCAAAATTAACCTTTCCCTGATTTATAGCGGATCACTTCTGCTTTTTCAATTGTAATGAGACCTCCGGATTTTGATTCTTCAAACAATTGTTCAACAGTTTTTATAAAGGAATTGATTTTTTCCAGGGTGTCAACAATCTCAACAATTATGGGAAGGTCAGAAGAAATATCAAATAGTTTAGCGGTATGGATTTTACTATTCGCCCCGAAACCCATGATTCCGCGTGTAACCGTTGCGCCTGAAAGTGATTGTTTTTTTGCTTCAAACACGATTGTTTCATAAAGTGGTTGCTGATGATATTTATCTGATTCTCCAAGAAAAATACGAAGAAGTTTCGCATTGGGATCATTGATCATTTTATAAATATTTTATTAACGATATTCCTCCGAAAGTGGCAGCCAGCCCGAACATAATACTAAAAACAACATAGGAAAAAGCAGGTACATATTCTGCATCGCGCAGCATACTTACGGTTTCATTTGAAAAGGAAGAGAAGGTGGTGAAACCGCCCATGATTCCTGTTGCGAGAAATAAGCGCCAAGCGGGTGAAACGTTTCCCCTGTCGCTAAAGCCATAAATAATGCCGATCAAAAAGCAACCTAAAATATTAACGCATAATGTGCCGTAAGGGAAAGTTGAAAGAAATTTGTTTTGAATAAACAAGGTGATGAGATAGCGGGAAATGCCGCCGATAAAACTTCCTAATACGATGGCGAGTATAATTTTCATTCTTGAAATTTACTTTTTAAGCGAAGCTTTAATTATCATTAAACGTATATTTAAAATCAACCAGCCAATCCTTTTTTTGTTTTACCAATTTAATTTTTGACGGTTTATTTTTAAAACTGTTTGTGTAATAAAGAATGTTAACCGAATCAGATTTAGCGATGAGAGAATCTATGATAATATTTGCATCGCTGTAACCTCGCCTTGTTTCCGCATCCAGTTTATTATTAAAATCCTGGAGTCCCTGGAAATATTGCAGATTGGTACTGTCCTGTAATAAATATTCTTTCGCAACTTTATAATCGCCTTTTAGCGAAGCTTCTATAAATCCTCTTCCGGAAGTGAGCGGATCACTCTTATCAACCGGCGCAGCGTTGTTACAGCTTATGATAAAAAAGACAATTATGGAAAGTATGCTAAAGGCCGGTTTCATTTCTTATTTTATGGATGAAGGTAATTATCTTTAAGTTGAAAATAAAAAACACCCCGGATGAAGTGCTTTTTATTTGAAGTTATTCTAACAATTTTTTTGTTGTTCTTAATGGTTGCTGTCTTGCATTGACCGGCCTTGTTGCATTTGCTGCATGTGGCTCATTGCACTGTCCATTCCTTGTCTCATTTGCATGCTATCCAATCCCTGCATTCCGTGTTCCTTCATTTTTTTATTGGCCATTTCCATCAGGGTCGACATATCGAAAGCCACTTTCCAATCTCCTTTTTCTTTTTTCAATAAAAAATCTGTTGACTCGTTTGATTTTGAATCAGTCACCGGAACAGTGGCTTTATCACCTTCAATTACCGGCGATCCGATTTTCATATTATTGATCATTTCTATCATTTTATCTGCATGGGCTCCGCGGTTCGCATTTTGCATGCTTTGCATTCCCATCTCCATCATGCTGATCATTCCATCACTATCTTCTGTTGCATATGTTTTCGCTTTTGCAAAATCTTTTTGTGAAAGAGCAGTCAAAAAACTATGAAGCACTTCTTTTGGATCTCCCTTCCCTGTAGACTTGCAACCTGAAAATACCATTACAGCTATTGAAAGAGCGAATACGAAAAACTTTTTCATCTTATTTTAAATTTAAATTATTTGAGCAAAAGTAAATCTTATTTTAAAAAGCGTTCTTTAACTAAAAATAAAAAAGGCGGCAATGATGCCGCCTTCGAAAGTCTTTTTTCTGCTATTTTAAATCCTGTAATTCTTTTAGTTTTTCTTTATCATAAGCCTTAATAATTGCTTTTACAAGTTTATGCCTTACCACATCTTCTTCATCTAGTACTACATGTCCTATGCCATCAATATTTGAAAGAATGCGAACCGATTTTTCAAGCCCGCTTTTCACTTTCGGTGGAAGATCAATCTGCGTCACATCACCGGTTATAATTGCTTTTGCACTTGCGCCGATCCTTGTCAGAAACATTTTTAATTGAAGGTCGGTAGCATTTTGCGCTTCATCCAAAATGATGAACGCGTTATCAAGCGTACGGCCACGCATATACGCTAATGGTGCAATTTCAATAGCGCGTGTTGTCATATAATAACCCAATTTGTCAGCAGGAATCATATCATCAAGCGCATCATACAAAGGCCGTAAATATGGATCAATTTTTTCTTTTAAATCACCGGGCAAAAAACCGAGATTTTCACCGGCTTCAACTGCCGGGCGCGTAAGAATGATCTTTTTTACCTGCTTGTTTTTTAAAGCTCTAACGGCAAGTGCAACAGCGGTATACGTTTTACCTGTACCCGCCGGGCCTATTGCAAACACGATATCATTTTTATCAATTGTTTGCACCATTTTTTTCTGGTTGGAAGTACGTGCACGAACACTTTTACCATGTGGCCCGAAAACCAAAACATCAGTTTGGTTTTTTTCCATAAAATAGTCGATAGCTTTTTCATCATCGCCGCCTAAAATTTGCTCGAGATAGTTTTCACTCATGTTGCCGTTTCTTTCTAAATACTGAACGGCAAGGTTTATTTTATCTCTCGCATTTTCGATTTGTTCAGGAGCGCCGCTCAGTTTTATCTGTGTACCGCGGCTAAGGATTTTCAGGCGGGGAAATTTCTTTTTAAGTATATCAAGTTTACCGTTATTCACGCCGAAGAATTCTATAGGGCTAACGGTTTCGAGGTTTATAATTGTTTCAGTCAATAGGTTAATTTTAATAGGTTAAGAAATAAAGATCGCATCATTATCAAATATAAAAAACAGAAATCTTTATACACTAATTTACTTATTCACATTAAAATAAAAATGTTAAAAACTTCTTTACCGATTGAAAAAAAAGAGGAACAGATAATTTTTTTTAATACTTTCGGAAATCAAATCGTAAAATATGAAAAAAAGTTCCCTTGTCATTTTCGCATGCCTGGTATGCGTTTTTTCTTTCCAGGCTTTTACCACGCGCCAGCCTGCACCGGCGTGGAAAAATTTAAAAATACTGCCGCAGGATATTTCTAAAGATGGCCTTGATAGCGTGATGCATCACTTTACTGCTTCTCTCGGTGTGAAATGTAATTATTGCCACGCAGGAAATCCGGCAGAACATAAAATGGATTTTCCCAGCGATGAAAAACCTGAAAAACTAATCGCACGTAAAATGATGTTGATGTCAATCGATATCAACAAAAATCATTTTCAGCAAATTGCTGAAATGATGAAAGATGACAGTGACGCTACACCTGTTTCAACAGACACTGCAGCAGTCTCTTATATGCTTAAATATGTAACCTGTTATACCTGTCATCACGGTGATGCACACCCGAAAAACAAACCACCGAAGAATCTGGAACAGAACCGTCCGCCAATGCCTCCCGCAGCACCGGCACAACCGGCTCAAAATAAACAGTAAATTATTTTTTTATAATGGAATGCCGCGAACAATTCTTCGTGGCATTTTATTTTTGCTGATTAAAAAATCAGTAAACGAACTAAAAAGATTGATTTTTATTTTAGTCTGATTCGAAGAGAAGTAATTGGGTTTTTTGAAGCGGATTGAAATTATTATCTGCAATAAAAAGCACTGATCTTTTCCCATTACTTAACGTAGGACCAAAAGTTACTCCTTCAATATTATCAATAAAAATTCCCAGGTCATCCATATTCAACAACAATCTTTTGTTCATAATTTTCACACTTTTTCCTTTTAATGAATCCAGGCCTTCAATATTTTCGGCCGAACTAATATCAGCGAGGTAAACTTTGATAGTGCATGAAAGATGGCCTGTAGAATAAGACCTTTCTATCACCAATAAATGACTGTTATCAATCGCTAAAATATCAGGAATACCGTTGATCTTGAAACTGCCTGGGGGAAACGGTGGATGCGCCACCGGATCGATTTTATAAGCATATTCTGCAACATCTTTTTTTGTAGGTATATTAAATTTGATGATCCTTGTAATACCAGCGGAATCGACTGTGGCAGCAGGGCCATCTTGCAATAATGGTTCTTCAACATTTACCAATAGAGAATTATAATCATCCATAAAAGTTAATCCTTCAAAGACACCATTTTGTCTTGGCCCATATTCTTTATAACTCATTTTCACTTGTTGAGGTAACTCAAAAGTGTCAATGTAATTACCATTTGAATCTATTTCCGTTATTGCCGGATTTTCAAGAATTGTTTTTGAATCGTTTACAATTCTTTCGCCTTCGCTGCTCCAGATAAACCTGTTATTCTTTGGGTCGAATCTCAATGCTTCAGGGTCGGGAGTATGAAACGGATCTTGTCGTGAATTTGGATAAAGATTTCCCGTCTGATCTTTAAATGAAGTGGTTTTTAAAAAAATAACGCTGTCAATTTTATCATTGTTGATTAGAATATTTGCGGTATAAAACCTAGCCGGATTTTTATCGGAGCGGTCATCGGAAATAAAATAATATTCGTTTTTTTGAGGATTGTAATCAATGCCGGACAGTCCGCCCACAGTAGTATTTTTAAACTGGTAATTAAATGGAATAATGTATTCATTCAGGAATTTTAAGTGGTCAATTTTACTTGATAACTGATTTCGACGGGTTGTGGTACACGAAGAAAATAAAAGTGTGAGAAGGATGAAAAGGCTTGTAATTTTTGACATAAATATTTTCAAAGATTGTTGTGGATAAATAAAAATGGAAGATAGAAAAAATAACCTCTTGCTTTTTGATTTTGACACATACAACAACTCTTTCTTATAATTAATTATCTTGTTACCGATTTATGAATTTGAAAAATTGCATCTATGAGAAAATTTATTCTTTATACACTTGTATCTTTTATTTCGATCAGTTGTTTTTCACAGTTAGAAGTGAAGGACTTACTATGTAATAACCTTTCAAACCCTGTTGGAATAGATGTTTTACAACCTGAGTTTACCTGGCAACTTCACTCGGATGAGAGGAATGTAATGCAGTCGGCTTATGAAATCAGAATTGCCGACAATCGCACTGGATTAGAAAAAGGAAAAATATGGACGAGTGGAAAAATCAACTCTGATCAATCGGTGCATGTAAATTATAACGGTAGTCCGCTTCAATCTGCAAAAAAATATTACTGGCAGGTGAAAGTGTGGGACAATAATGGTCATACATCACAATGGAGTGAACCGGCTTTTTTTCAAATGGCCTTATTAGATGCAAACGATTGGAAAGCAAAATGGATAGAACCAGGTTATACAGAAGATTCTGTTTTGCGCCAATCTCCTTTATTAAGAAAAGAATTTACTGCAAAGAAAACAATCAAATTGGCAACGGCTTTCGTTACTGCACATGGCTTATATGAAGCGCATATAAATGGCCAGCGGGTTGGAGATGCGTATTTCACGCCAGGTTGGACGAGTTACAACAAACGCTTGCAATACCAGGTATATGACGTAACGAATCTTCTTAATAAAGGCAAAAACGCAATAGCAGTCAGACTCGGTAGTGGTTGGTATCGCGACCATCTTGCATGGGGAAGTAATAAAAACATTTATGGAAAAGACATTGCACTGTTACTTCAAATAAATATTACTTACACAGACGGGACTTCAGAAACAATTATTTCAGACGGAAGCTGGAAATCGGCCACAGGAAGCATTATCAGCTCAAGTATTTATGATGGAGAAACTATTGATAATCGAAAGTATAGGACCGGATGGACCTTGACGGGTTATGATGATTCAAAATGGACAGATGTAAAAGTTGGTGAATTTTCTAAAGAAAACTTAATAGCTACCGTAAATGAACCTGCAAAAAAGCACGAAACTTTCAAGCCCGTAAAAGTAATTACTACTCCCAAAGGAGAAAGGGTAATTGATTTCGGACAAAATGTTGTAGGGTGGGAGATAGTGAAATTGAAAGGGAATGCAGGCGATACGGTAACCATTCAACATGCTGAAGTTTTGGATAAAGACGGAAATTTTTATACCACTAACCTTCGGGCTGCAAAAGCAACTTCAACTTATATCCTTGATGGAAAAGGAGAAGAAGTTTTTCAACCACACTTTACCTATTACGGTTTTCGCTACGTAAAAGTGGAAGGCATAAAAGGAGATTTGAATCCAGATAATTTTACTGCAGTTGCCATTTATGCAGACATGAAACCAACGGGAACTTTTACTACTTCCAATGCGATGCTCAATCAACTTCAACATAATATTCAATGGGGGCAAAAAGGAAATTTTTTAGATGTTCCTACCGATTGTCCGCAGCGTGATGAACGGCTTGGATGGACAGGTGATGCGCAGGTTTTTTCACGCACTGCTTCTTTCAATATGAACGTGAATAATTTTTTTGACAAGTGGATGAAAGATGTTGCCGCAGATCAATTTGCTGATGGCAGAATTCCTCATGTTGTTCCTAATGTTCTTGGTCCTGATGCCGGAGGTTCTGCGGGTTGGGCGGACGTATCAACGATTGTTCCATGGAACATGTACCTGGCATACGGCGATAAAAAGATTTTGAAAGATCAGTATGCTAGTATGAAAGCATGGGTGAATTATATCCATAATCAAAGTCATGATAATCTTTGGAACACCGGTTTTGATTTTGGTGACTGGCTTTTCTATCGGCCTGATGATGATAACAGCGGGAGAGCAGCAGTTACAGATAAATATCTTATCGCGCAATGCTTTTATGCACACTCCACTCAATTGCTGATCAATGCAGCAAAAGTTTTGAACAAAACGGATGACGTTACTTTTTATTCTGATTTGTTGAAAAAAATAAAAGAGGCTTTTTTAAAAGAATATGTTACGCCAAACGGAAGACTTGTATCCAGCACTCAAACTGCATACGTATTGGCCTTGAATTTCGATATGCTTCCCGAAAATTTGAGGGAACACGCTGCTGAACGACTTGTTGATAATATAAAAAGTTACGATAACCATTTGACGACTGGTTTCCTCGGAACTCCTTATCTGTGCCACGTTCTTACCCGTTTTGGTTATGATAGTGTTGCTTATAAATTATTGCTGCAGGACACTTATCCATCGTGGCTGTACCCTGTAAAGATGGGCGCAACAACCATTTGGGAAAGATGGGATGGAGAAAAGCCGGACAGCACTTTTGAAAATCCCGGAATGAATTCTTTCAATCATTATGCTTACGGAGCGATCGGTGATTGGATGTATCGCAAAATGGTCGGGCTCGATACTTACGAGGATGGAGTGGGATACAAGCATATCAAAATTAAACCGCATATTGGTGGCGGTTTAACTTACGCGTCTGCAAGTCTTGATACTTATTACGGAAAAGTCAGCAGTAGCTGGAAGATTGAAAATAATAAAATATTGATGGATGTAAAAATACCGGCAAATACAACAGCAACGATTTATTTGCCTGCAGCAAATGCCGGTAAGATAGCCGAAAGTAGAAATGTGTTATCAGCCGTAAAAGGAATTAAAATAAATGAAAGCAAAGACGGATATGTGTCCGTAAATGCAGGTTCGGGAGATTACCACTTTGTCATTCAGGAGTGAACAAACAAAAAATCAACTTTTTAATTCTAGTCAACTGCTGACTGGCAATCCTTCTTCCGTCCACGCTTTTAAGCCGCCCGCTAAATGAGCAACATTCTGGTATCCCATTTCGCGAAGTGTTTTTGCGCCAAGCGCCGAACGTCCGCCGGAAGCGCATTGCAGGATCAGGCGGTTGGCTTTATCAAATTCAGGTTTATGGTAGGGTAAAGAAGCGTCCGCATAAAATTCCAACATTCCTCTTGGGGCATGTATTGCGCCTTCTATTTTTCCATTTTGCTTTAACTCTTCGCTTTCTCGTATGTCAACTAGGACTACGTTTTGTTTGGAAAGTTCTTCCTTTACTTGTTTTGGCGTCAGGTTTTCAATTTCCTGTTTTGCTTCCTGCACCATTTGGCTTGCTGATTTGATTGACATAATAATTGTTTTATTTGTTTACAATATTTCAAGGTGTATTTGAACGAGCTAATAAAAAAGCTGTGTTTATGAAACTACTTGAGCCGACAAAAGGTGATTCTAATTCAGATCTACCAATGGATTTAGCTCTTTGAACGCACCAGCAGGATTGTACTTCCACACCCACGCATGCACCAGCCAGAAAGGGAAACCGGTATTTCCGTCCCATACATCACTTGAGCCGGTGAAACCTTCAGGCATGGGGTAGGTCAGAGGAACAGCATACTCTACTGCAATCAATTCCTGTTCGCCCTTTGCATTTCGGTTGTACACTAATATTTCAGGATACCGAATATCAAAAACAGAATCAACCAGTGACACTTTCATATAATGATGTCCCATATGCTGAATGTCCACCCCAATATCCACATATCCATCTTTTATCGCATTTTCAATATTTCGATAACTTGCGGTTGAGGAACGCGCTTGTTGCAACTCCCATAAGGTTTGCGAGGAAAGATTATCATACATTCTTACTACATTTCCTTCATCAGAGCTCCTTTGCTGTATACCCGTTCTCTCAGCAATTTTTGCATCTGCAGTAACTGGAACTTGGTTTGGCTTAGTCTCTTGTTTTTTGCAGCCCGTCAATAATAAAAGGAAGCAAAAGATGGAGAAGAAAGAATGAAGCACTCCCTTCATTCCCGGTTTCAACTTAAGGCCTTGATGTTTAATTGGCCCTCGACAAATGGATAAGGCTTTCATTTCATCTTATTTTTTGGTTTACAATAAAAACAAACTTGTTTGCCTCTTTTAATACCGTAACAAAACTGCAGTAATTTATCATAGTCCATAAATTTTCCTTTCCGGCAGTTGCCCTTTTAATCATAACTTTTTCCTTTTATTGAATTTAATTTTTGAAGGCCGTTGGTTTTTTTGAATCTCTTATAGCAGATTTTTTGTTTGACAATACAAACATACAACGGGAGGGAAGTAAGAAACGGTAACAATGTTACATTCCTTTGTAACAAATGTTACAAATCTTTTAAGAGCTTTATTTGATTGCGATAGAGAAGGAGACGCTTTTCATTTTCAAGCTTTTTCAGAAGGCGGGAAATTACCACGCGGTTTGTTCCGAGTTCGTCAGCAATCTGTTGGTGAGAAAGATTTATTAAGGAGGAGCCTCCTAATTTTGATTTTCCTTTCAAAAAATTCACTAATCTATCGTCCATTTTTTTAAAGGTAACATCCTCCACACTTTTTATTATATCCATATATTCATTCACAATCGTTCCCATGACAAATTTCTTCCACGACGAATATTTCTGCAGCCATTCTTCCATTACGTTTACAGGAACACAAAGCATAGTAAGATCTTCTTCTGCAGTTCCTTTTACCTGGCTTGGTTGCGACATCATTCCGCAGGAGAAGGTCATCGCGCAACCTTCGCCGGCTTTTATGTAGTATAAGACAATTTCCTGTCCTGCTTCATTTTCTCTGCTTACTTTAAGAATGCCGCTGAGCATCAAAGGCACAACCGTTATCTGCTGATTTGTTCTCAGCAATTCTTGCCCCGCACATACACTAAAGCATCACTGATTTTTTCTCTATCTCCTCCAGCAATGCCGATTCGAAGATCGATGAGTAAACTGTTTTTAATTTGGATGTTTCGTTTTCCATATTATCAATAGCAATTTAAAGTAGTTAATTTTTTATTGATAGATGCATTTAATTTCTTTCATTTGATTATCCACAGAAATCTGTAGCAGGTGCATACCGAATATAAATGAAAGCCAGGAAGTTTATTGGAAAAAAGTGACAACATTTTGAATAAATCTTTTTCCACTTAAGTTCCATTGCTCACAATGCCAGCGTTTCTTTAGTTATAAAAATAAAATTCCCTGATAAAAGTTCTTTTACTGATTCTGCCAATCTTGCTTCTTTCATTTACACAAAACGAGAATCAAATTTAGAACGTTTCAATAGAGCAATGGCGATTTTATTACTGTCTCAACTTTAGTCCGGGGAAGTAATATAATGGTTTTGCGTTCGAAAAATTTTCACTCTTAAATTACCGCAAAAACCGCAGGTGTTTCCTCCGAAATATCTGTAAAATAAAATATTTTATTTATTTTATATTCAGTTGAAAAATTTCCTTACGCCTTTTTGCAAACCCTGAATATTGATAAGTCTGGCTCCGTTTCTTTTTAAAATATCTTGATAATCAGTGCTTTTTGTCACTTTTATGGGTTAAAAAATCGCTTGTATAGTGTAAATATTTCTTATGAATTGCGGTGTAAATAGGTTTTAACAAAAAAAAGTGCAAAAAAAAATCGAAAAATATGTTTTTTAAATCAGTTAAAGTAATATGTTTGTGAAGTACAAGGATTAACTCTTATGCTGAAAATCGACCGCCAGGCTTTCATACTTCACCAGGTAAACCTGCACAACAAAGTATTGTGTGCTGACTTAAGCCGGCAAATAAAAGTTTCTGATGATACCATCAGGCGTGACATTCAGCAATTAGCAGATGCCGGAAAGATCATAAAAGTACATGGAGGTGCATTATCACCTTCTTTCCACAACACTTACACTTCTTCTGACGACGTATATGCTTATAATCAAAAAAAGGTGATTGCACAAAAAGCGATTTCTTTAATCAAAGATGGCATGTTTGTATTAACAACGGGCGGCACAACCATTATTGAGATGGCGAGAGCACTCCCGCCTGAACTTCATGCCACATTTATTTCGGGAAGTATTCCCGCGCTTGCGGAATACATTGTTCACCCAAATATTGAAGTGATCGCTATTGGTGATAAAATTTCCAAAGATTCGAAAATAACGGTTGGGCTTGAAGCAATGATGAAGATAAAACAACTGCAAGTGGATTTGTGTATACTCGGGGTTTCTGCAATTAATCTTGAAACCGGCGTTTCAGACAATGATTGGGAAGTGGTGCAGATAAAAAAAGCAATGATTGAATCCTCAAAAAATCTTGTGTGTTTAACGATTTCGGAAAAAATCAATAGCCGGCAGCCTTTTCAAATCTGTGAAAGCAAAAGGATCAATACGCTGATTACAGAGTTGCCACCCGATGATCCTTTATTAAAGCCATACAAAGAAGCAGGCATCACAGTATTGTAGTAGTTTTTTATTTACCACTAAAATTTTGATGAACAATTTAATCAATCTCCAAAATCGAAACTTGAATAAACTTTTAAATAACCCTTCAACTTTAAAATTTCGCGCATGAGAAAATTTCTAACGGCTCTATTTGCATTGTTATTATTGCATGTAAGCCAAACAACATTCGCACAGGATCGGACCATTACCGGGACTGTATTGTCACCTGATGGTGCCCCTGTGCTTGGTGCAAGCGTCCTCATTAAAGGAAGCAACACCGGAACCCAAACAGACGCCGACGGCCATTTTTCAATAAAGGCATCAAAAGGTGATGTCTTAATTGTAAGTGCAGTTGGCTTCACCGCCAAGGATATAAAAGTAGGAACTACTGCTCCCGGAACTATTACCCTTGAAAGAAGCAACGACCAGTTACAGGAAGTGGTTGTGACGGCCCTTGGCATTAAAAAAGAACGGAAGGCATTAGGTTATTCCGTTTCTGACCTGAGTGCCGGAGAACTAATGAAAAACAAGAACACTAATGTTGTTAATTCTTTGGTGGGAAAAGTTCCCGGTGTGAACATTACGCAATTTAGCGGCGCCGCAGGCGCGGGAGCATCTATCACTATTCGTGGTGGTAATTCAACATCAGAAACCAGGCAAAATCAGCCGTTATTCGTTGTTGATGGTATTATTTATGATAATTCAACTACGGTTACCGGTAACACCGGCACCGACGGTCTTTCACGTAGTAATACCACTTACTCAGACCGCATTATGGATATCAATCCGGAAGATATTCAGAGCTTGTCAGTTTTGAAAGGCGCTGCTGCAGCGGCTTTATATGGATCACGTGCCGCAGATGGTGTGATTATCATTACTACAAAACAAGGGCAGGAAGGCCGGGTAACAGTAAACGTAACCAGTAAAATAAGTACTTCATGGGCAAATAAATTGCCTGAAGTACAAACGGTCTTTGGTCCTGGCTCCTATGCTTCTAATGGAGTTTTAAATGATGTCACTTATGATTCCTGGGGACCCAAAATTCCTTCAGATAGTACGATCTATGACAACATCGGTAATTTCTTTGAACAAGGTGCTATATATGACAATAACGT
>Ga0157372_10005596_pt1 | contig 13356 bp, 12 predicted proteins | sample C55metaG_FD_115307 | JGI IMG/M metagenome (GOLD analysis project Ga0157372, IMG submission 115307) | Corn rhizosphere microbial communities from Kellogg Biological Station, Michigan, USA - C5-5 metaG | ecosystem: Host-associated > Plants > Roots > Rhizosphere > Soil | place: USA: Michigan... | reverse complement strand
TGATCGACGACCTGATCATCGAAAACAACCAGTGCTACAAGCAGGCGGAGATCTACTCCACGGTGTTCTCGGGGCTGATCGATGCGCGCGGCAACTTGATGAACAACAGCATGAACAACCTGCTGCGTAAGTTGACGTTGATCAACGTGGTGTTTCTGCCGTTGAACCTGATTGCGAGCATTGGCGGGATGTCCGAGTTCAGCATGATGACGGCAGGCACGCCGTGGTGGATTTCTTACCCGTTGTTTCTGCTGGTGATGTTGTTGGGGGCGGGGGGGATGTTGTTTGGGTTGCGGCGGTTGGCCAAGTGATCTGTGGTAGCTGGCCGACGCCTTCGCTGGCAAGCCAGCTCCCACAGTTTTTTTGGGGGGGGCGCGAACCTTGCAGGCAACTCCAGTCTTTGTGGGAGCTGGCTTGCCAGCGATAGCTATTCAGCAGGAAAAATCAGGCTTAGCTCGCTTGAGTCGCCTCAGCAGACTTCCTCTGCTCCCGAACCCCACGCACCACCAGATACAACAACGGCCCAATCGACACAAATACCGCCGTCAGCAACAGATACGGCACCACCGACCAGACCGACATCCCTCGCGAGCGGGCGTCCTTGACCATCCATACCCCGGCCAGCGTCGCCAGCAGATACAGATCAATCACCACCTGCGCCGTGTCCGGACGCGACATCAGGCTGATACCGAAGTCGATCAACGACTGTTCGGCCTGGAGCATCACCGATACGGTGTAGCCAGTAAACGCAATCAACGCAGTGAGGGGCAGGGCGACAGACATCATGCATTCCTTCCTTGGGTGATGAGCAGAATCGCCAGCCTACCTTCGCATCCGCAAATAAGCCATTGACTCGCTGGCCGCCGCCGGGCTAATTTCAGGCCTATGACTTCCACCGTATTGCGCTGCCAGCCAAGCATTATTACCGCCATTCCTCATTTGGCGGGCTAGCTCACGACTGCAGCACCCAACCCGCCCTAGAGGCGGGTTTTTATTTTCTGTCTCCGGGGTTCTGATCAAAACGTCAGGAGACGACCATGCCGCACAGCCCCGACCAGCAAGCCCTGCTTGAGCAGTACGTGAAAAGGATCCTCGCCGCGCCGGTCTACGACATTGCCGTGCGCACGCCGTTGCAGGCGGCGCCGGCGCTGTCCGAGGCGCTGGGCAACCGGATCCTGCTCAAGCGCGAAGACCTGCAACCGACGTTCTCCTTCAAGATCCGTGGCGCCTACAACAAGCTGGTGCAATTGAGCGATGCGCAGAAAGCACGCGGGGTGATCACCGCTTCGGCGGGCAATCATGCCCAAGGCGTGGCGCTGGCAGCGCGGGAGCTGGGGATCGCGGCGACCATTGTCATGCCCTCGACCACGCCCGAACTCAAGGTGCTTGGGGTGCGAAGTCGGGGCGCCGAGGCGCTGCTGCACGGCGAGAGTTTTCCGTTTGCCCTGGCCCATGCGCTGCAACTCGCCGAGCAGACCGGGCGCACCTTTGTCTCTCCATTCGACGACCCGGACGTGATCGCCGGCCAAGGCACGGTGGCCATGGAAATCCTCCGTCAGCATCAGGGGCCGCTGGATGCGATCTTCGTTCCGGTCGGTGGGGGCGGGCTGATCGCCGGCATCGCGGCGTACGTCAAATACCTGCGACCGGAGGTACGGATCATCGGTGTCGAATCGGAGCATTCGGCCTGCCTGAAGGCGGCGCTGCAAGCGGATGCGCGCGTTGTGTTGCCCAGTGTCGGAACGTTCGCCGATGGCGTGGCGGTGGCGCAGATCGGCGCTTATGGTTTTGAGGTGTGCCGGTTTTGTGTGGACGAAGTGATCACCGCCAGCAATGACGAGCTGTGCGCGGCGATCAAGAATATCTACGACGATACCCGCTCGATCACCGAGCCTTCCGGGGCATTGGCGGTGGCCGGCATCAAGCAATACGTGGCGCGCAGCGGTGTTCGCGGGCAAACCTTCGTCGCGATCGACTCCGGCGCGAATATCAACTTCGACAGCCTGCGCCATGTCGCCGAGCGCGCCGCGATGTGCGGCGTCCCGGCGTGATACCGCTCAGGGCAGCAATGGGCGCAGGAAACTGCGCTCGTAGCTGACGATGAATTTCTTCTGCACCAGTGATTCCACCAGCGCCGTGCTTTCCGGGTCGGTCAGCGCGATGTGCCGGTAGCTTTCGTAATCGGCCAGCGAGGGAAAGCTGAACAGGCAATAAGCGATGTTGCTCGCGCCCTCGGAGGGCAGGAAATAGCCGTGATGCGTGCCGCCCAAACGCTCGACGATGCCCAGCCAGGCCTTGGCGTAGGCCTCGAATTCGGTCAGTTGGTACGGATCGATCACGTATCGCACATGGCAGGTAATCACGTTTGGCGCTCCCTGTTCAGGTCATTCCGCAATAGCAGTGCCGACCTTGTCCGAAGCCGACCAGATGCGATAGCGCACCTCTACATCTTTCGGGGCGTAGATCACCAGTGGCAGCTTGCTGTTGTAGCGCAGCATGAAGCCGTCACCGACAACCGGGACAAAGGCGCGTTTCTTCGCGGTGCCGGGTGGGCAGGCCATCAGGGTGCTCATCGGGCCGATGACTTTTTCCAGTCGGTAGAACGGGTAGCCCCAGCCTTCGAGGTTTTTCTCGTCCAGAGCGCCGCCCAGGCGCTGGCGATTGCAGTCGACTTCCAGGGTTTTGCCGGCGAGCACTTCAACCTGGAAGTTCTCCTCCTGATCCTGTTTGGGCAGGTAGATGACTTGGCGGGTGAAGCCGTTTTCCGCCTTGGGATACGGCGCGACGTCTTCGAGTTTGGCCGCGTGGGCGAGGGTAGACAGGCCGGCAACGAGCAGACCGATTGTCGCGCGAGCGCGTAAAGAACCCATGAAAGCCTCCTGGCGGGTGTAGGGTGGATGTCGGGCATTCTCACTGTCATCAGCGATGAATGCAAACCGGCGTCGACTTGCAAATTGCAGTGCTCAGGAGGGTCGATCTTGCATTTTGCAACTGGCCAACTGCTGGCCACCGCGCCAAGTGCTTGATTTCATGAGGGTCGAAATGACCCGATGAAAGGCACGTTTTATGCGTCGCTTTGGTGCAGCGCACCGGCTTCGGGCGCCTACACTCCAATGGGCATTTCGCAGTACAACCGTTTGCCGCACCAGGGAATCAGCGGGGACACACCCGTGCAGGGGCAGCAAAAGTGGTCAACGTGAAGAGTTGATTGGCAGTTTCATCAATAAGGAGAGGTTCATCATGTTTCTGTCTGCCTTGGAACTACGCAATATCATTGAAAGCAGTTTTCTGCCTAAACGCTGCCAGTGCACGCTGTCGCCAGACCTGTCGATGACCGTCAAGGTATTCGGCGATCACCAGACTGACCAGGTTGATTTGCACGTCAGCGGTATCGATGCCAGCCATCTCAATGGCTGTCGCGAGATCAACGATCTGATTGCCGGCCTGCGCTCGGATCTGGCGCAACAAACCACACCACAGCATTACAGTCCTCGCTCCAGAGCGCTTTAACTCACCGTTTCACCCAGTTCGACCGTCACGCGCCGGGCCTGCACAAAGCCAAGGCCCAGCGCGAACTCGACCAGCACCGCGAGCAGAATCCCAGGGCCAGCATGGCCGTTCAGCCATTCGCCAAAACCCAGTACCGCCAAACCAAAACAACCGACGATAAATCCGTTACTCAGGGCATTGCGACCCAGCGACGGCGGCGCGCTGCGCACCAGATAAAACATCACCCCCAACGCCGCAAACAGCACCGCACTGCGCCGCGCTACAAAACCGGCAGCGAACGAATACTCAATGTTCCAGATCGCCAGCAACACCTGCGGGAAAAAGCCCCAAGCCAGCGCCAGCACGAAACACAACAAAGATGTGATGATCGACAACGTGCGAAACGACAACTGCATGGCGAGTCCTTGCGGCAGTGAGAAGTGATCCCGAGCATAACCCTCGAGCCCTTCACCGCCTACCGCAAAGCCGCAAATCAGAGCCTTCTGTCAGTTCTGGAAGCTGCAGGCGTCAGACATTTTCCGGTAGGTGATTTCCGCCGGCTTGCCTGCATTGTCGATGTACTTCATGTCAGCGGTGATGACCTTGCACTGCTGAGTCTGTGGCTCGGTCAGCGAGATCACTTTGTTCACATGCAACGGCATGCCGTACTGGTAAGGAACGGGCTGGGTAGCAGCGTTGGTGTCATTGGCCTGAGCCAGCCCGGCGAATGCGCTGCAGGCGAGGGCGGAGGTGAGCAATAGCGTGCGAATGTTCATGAATCGGACTCCCGTGCGACGGAATAAGCGTTCGGCGCCATACAGCCGAACCTGCCGCACTCGGCGCCAGCCAGGGGCTGAGGTGTGCGGTTCAGTACAGTCTTGGACTGCGGCGTTAAGCGATGGTTAACCTGGCTGAACGCCGGCTGTCTGGCAGAGGGAGGATTTCTCGGGGATACGGGGCCGATTCCTACAAGGGGTGATGCCTTGTCTGCTTTCGGCGGTGGGAGCAGGGCGGGTATGGTTTGGCGTCGCTGCAAAATCAGCGGCTCGGGTTTGGTCACCTGAGCACGACACCATTGCAGATGTGCCATCATTTGCGCTGCGGACTTCTATGTCTTTGCAGTGCGCTGTTATGGCGGCTGTGTGCAGGGCGCCTTCGGGCGAGCTGAGTTTTGGCGTTGTCTCAGTTGACCAATCCTGCATGCGGCCGCCTCCCACTGTTTGGTCACGGTACTGGCGGTTACTTTCTAAAATATCGAGTAATCAAAATGCCAACACTAAATCCGCTCCCAAACCGCTATCACCCGCTCAACAGCGGCGTCACCGACAGCGCGCCAATGGTCATCGACACCCAAGCTAACCCCCAAGACATACTCGAGTCCGCCGTCCAGCGCATCCGGGCCTGCAGCGACCTGCTCGAAACCCTGCATTGCATGTGCTTCCGCCATGGTGATGTTCAGGACATTCCACACATTACCCATGCGCTGTACTTGCTGGCGCAGGACGGCAATGATTTGCTGCAGGTGGCACAGCAGCAGATGCTGGATTGGAAGGCGCCGGTTTGATGCCTTGAATGAGAACGGGAGTAGGAATGCGAGTGGGCGGCCCCCACGCCATCTACTCCTCCCGTTTGAACGTTAAGCTAGGTTTTCAACGACTTAGTTTGTCCGGGTAGAACGAAAGTGGTGCGTGAGTCGCCTTCCATTCTTTTGCAAATTTTTTACCTTCTGCAATTTGCTCAGCTGTCATCTTTGCTTCAATTTTCGGTAGCTTACTCTCTACTCTTTCTTGTAAGCCGCCACCGCCGTCTAGCTCCTTCAATGTGTAAACGAGGGCATAACCTTTAACGACATCGAATGGGAATCCATACGTGTCTGGCTCATGAGCAAGGTCAGAACCGTAACCATAAACTGTTGTGGCGTAGCTCGCTAAAGCTGCTTGCTCATTCCAATGACGGAAGCCTTCAATGTCACCTTTTTCATAAAGAAGGGCTCCGTATTCCATCATGGAGGGCGGGTACCCACTCTCAGCTGAAGCTTTGAATAATTTTTCAACCGCTTCCGAGCGTTTCCATGGAAGGAAAAAGCCGTCTCCCTGATTGTAGCTTTTAGCTAATAAATACTGTGAGATTTGATGATTTTTTGCGGCTGCCTTTTCTAGCCAAGTTGTATCGAGCGTTAATTCATACATTATGTACATGGCTTCAGTATTTCCATCTTCAGCCTTAGGCTGAGCGATGCTAGATGCTTGATTCAACCAGTCCGATGGTATTTTGTCTGTGGCAGGGCAGTCTTCTGATAATTTACATAGATCATTTTTTACTCGCCCAAGCTGGATCATTGCATAAAGATCCCCTTGGGTAGCTGCCATTTCATACCACTTTTTCGCTTCAGGATTCATGTAGCTATTTTTTTGCCGTAATGACTCAGCAAGATAATATTGTGCCTCATGGTCTCCAGCCTCTGCTGCTATTCTCAGTAGAGGAGTTGCAGAGATAGTTTTAAACTGATTGTAAAGAGTTATGCCGCGAGACTTCATTGCAAGTTCGTAGTCACTTAGTGCCAGTGCGGTGGGGGCGAAGGTGACCAGCAAAAAGCCTGCGATAGTAATTTTCATGGGAGTTAACGGCTTAGCTTTTCAGGAAAGAATGACAGCGGAGGGTGAGAAAGCGCCCACTTTTTAGAGAGCTCATTTGCTTCTGAGATTTGTGAGCTTGTCAGTTTTGCAGCAATAATTGGGAGTTTGTATTCAACGTTAACTTTCATTCCTCCACCACCATCCAAGATGCGGAGGGAGGATACGAGCGAGTATGCTTTCACAGGATCGTAGGGGAAGCCGAAAGTATCAGGCTCGTGAGCAAGATACGACCCGAAGTTGTAAACCGATTCAGCATTACCTACTAGGGCAGCTTGCTCATTCCAATAACGAAAGCCGTCAACGTCGCCCTTTTCATAAAGCAGAGCTGCGTATTCCATCATCGACTTAGGGTTTCCATTTTCGGAAGATAGCTTGAACCACTTTTCTATTTCTTCAGAACGCTTCCATGGCAAGAAAAAACCTTCACCCTGTTTGTAACCAATTGCGATCCAATATTGTGCTTGCGCATCACCTGCGAGTGCGGCTTTTTTCAGCCATGACTCATCAAGAGTGATCTCATACATTAGGTACATTGCTTCTGCATTGCCGAGTTCAGATTTTTCCTGCGCTATTTTTTTTGCTTGATTCAACCATTCAATAGGTTTTTTTTGAGGTGTCGAGCAGTCTTGAGTGATATCGCACATATCATTTTCAGTACGGCCCAATTGTATCATCGCATATAGATCACCCTGTTGTGCTGACGCCTCATACCACTTTCTTGCCTCAGGATTCATGTAGTGGTTTTTTTTTCTCAATGCTTCTGCTAGGAAATATTGCGCTTCATGATCTCCAGCATCGGAAGCTTTCTGCAAAAAAGGAGTCGCAGATTCGAATTTAAGTTGGTTGTAAAGAATAATACCTTGGCTTTTTGATTGTGCGTCTTCTGTATTTAGTTCTGCTTGTGCTGCGTAGATGTTTGAAAGGGAAAGCATAATAAATAAAAGCAGTCGTACATGCATTTTTTTGTGCTCGTGATAATTTTTAAAGGGTGGGGGCTATGTACTTTACTACTCCCGAAGGGATATATGTTCTTCCTGAGTATTGGGTGCGCTGACAATATGAGTCACGTTTGGCGCCTAGAAGTTTAACGTGGTTCTTATAGCGCGTACGCATCTCTTCTCCGGATACTGATTTAAGACGAAGCACTGGCTCGTTCATAAAGTTGTCAAGAGCTAAACGGCTTTCGCAGTATTTTTGATCTGCATTTGCCGGCTTTAAACCAAATTTATTCATGCACATACAAATTTCTTCAAATTGACTCTGTGCTTTTTCTATAGAACCTTGTTTTTCCGCATTGTTAACAATCCAGCCTAATATGCATTCGACTGCGCGCTGCTGTAGAAGGTAGGCTTCGTCTTCAGTGTATTTGCGTTCTTTTTTATCCGAACTTCCTGAGGAGTCTGAAACCTTAACATTGAACTCGCTTGGCGGACTAATAAGCGTCATCAATAGCGGTCCAAGCGCACCAGGTATCGCATTTACACACCATTCTTCTAATTCGGCTTGTCTGTCATAAGACATAATGGTGTCAGCTATCGCGCCGCCTTTGCCCGTTGCAGTCAAGCTTTCATAAAGCGTCATCACGGCATCAGCACCCATGAGATAAATCATGCGGATATCAAAGCCACCAATGGCCAGAGTATTTAATTTCGAAAGGTACGCGTAGGTTTTATCTTCAATAACAAAGTACGGATTCTGTTTGTTTTTATAAAGTTCTCTACGGAACATGTTAAGCAGTTCAGTGACGGCGTCGTAGCCTACCTCGAATTTGAAGGAGCCTCCAACGCCCGGGCCGGCTATCAATGCGGCCTTGAGCACCAGAATCAGACGGCCCTCGTGCAGGGAAATACTCGCTTCAGCCCTCGCACCGAGACCGGCTGCGGCATTGAGTTCCACGGTCAAGCGCGCAAGGCTAAACCATTCGCTGGCTTTCATTCCTGCGGCTTTACCAGCAACGGGGGCTTTGGTTAGCAAGGCTACTTCGGAAGGTGGAGCCCAGTTCAGCGCTCCGGTGACCATGATCCCGGTTTGCAGACCAGCGAACAGATTGAATGCGGCTTTTGCGCCATCCTGTATCTGTAGATTTTCTGGAGCTTTTTTAATTTGGCCACTTTTCTCAGTTCTTGCGTAGCTGCGCTTATCGGGGTTGCGCACAACCGGTTCGGGAGGCGCTAAATGGAAGCCAGCGTTGCTGACATCCAGTGCAATTTCCGAAGAAAGCAGCAACGATGCTCCGGCGTAGCCCCAAGCCTTCGCGCCTAGATAGAGCGAGAACCGTCCGAGGTTCATCTTCTGCTGTATGTCTTCGGCGTTTCGGTAGGTGATGACGATATCTTTAGCGTTGGCACGGTCTGGCAAGTCGACTTTAAAGAGTTCGACTTCACCCCTTGCAAGGTCAACGGCAAAGGTCGCCTTGGCCGAGGCCTGGAACCCTTCGGCCAGTGTCCAATCTGGCCCCTCTACTTTTGTCGACGAGTGGATGATCTTCGTGGTGGAAGGCATCAGGCAACGAACCAGCTGTGCCTGCGGAGTGATATCGAAAATGCGGAAGGTCTTGCGTACGTTGTCCTTGAACAACACTTGCTGCAATCGATCCCCCCATTCTTTACGCGTACCAGCATTCTCCAGCGCCGTGACCTTGTACTTCTTGCTTTCAAGGTAGGCGTTGAATTTTTCGATCTCGAACCAGCCTTCTGAGGAGAACCAGTCGCTTTCCTGATCCTTGATCCTCAATGCACCTTCGTCTTTCAGCCACTGTCCGAACAAGCTCAGCTCAGTGTCGGTCGCTGCTTTTCCATCGCTATTGCCCGGACGCTTCGCCAGATCTTTGACCTTGGCGCCTACTTTCTTCCAGTCATCCTTTACGGTCTGTTTGAGTCGTGGCAGTGAATACATGCTGAGATAGGTGAGCGGCTTGTTGAGGCTGTCCGCCATGCTTATCTCGGCCAGCGGGAAGCCATTCTTGATCAAACGCTCTTCAGGTCTCGCCTGAAATTGTTCTGGCTCCCACAACAGATGACGGCGAACAGTCGCAGTTTCCACGTTGTTCTCAGCCTGGAGCCGTAGCTTTTCTTTTGACGCCTGCAGCCGGTCCCAGGCGGCACGTTCATTGGTCACAAGGTTGGTGGGCGCCTTGGCTTGTCGACCACTTGCTTCAATCCAGCCTTTGTACTTGGCACTGAGGCGTTCATTGACCTCTTTTTGCTCTTTCTCTAGCGCCAGATACTGCTTGAACAAGTCGACGCCACCCTCGACTGCTCCGCCCTCGGGGATCAATGCAAACTCGGGCAATGCGATTCCGTATTGGGCAACATCGGTGATGGCGTCCAGATAAGCGCTATAGGTCGCTTTCCTTTCCTTGCGTTTGATTTCCTGGTCCCGCACATATGTACACAGCATCAATTGATTATTGGTGCCGCACATCGCGATCTCATCTATTCGCTTTTTGTCCTGAGCGAGCATCGGGGCGAGTTCTGCCGACGTTAACGTGGTGAGATCCTTGTCTTCTAACAACGCCTCTCGTGCTTTCAGATATTTTTGAACGGCTTCACGTGCGGCGATGGCTTTCGGCGCATAAAGGCTGCCGCTTTCGTACGCGTAGCCTTTTTCTTTGGCTGCGGCAATGGCGGTGCGCTTGAGCTTTTGCCATTCACTGTACATGCCGTGCACGCGAGTAGCATCGTCACGGGCGGTCATCATTTCGGTTCTTTTAATCTGATCCTGTTCGAGGCGCGTGAGGGGCGTCGCAGGTGGTGCTGCTTCTGGTGCTGCGGCTTTCCTGCTCTGTTGAGCTTCAAGCAGCGCCGCGTCCAAATTGCTTATGTTGGGATGTTGAGCTTCGATCTCCAACATCCGGGACTTCTCTTCGCCCTCAAGAAAGTTTGCCAGCTTGGGCTCAAGGAAGTACTCCAGGAGACCCGATTCGTAGAGCCCTTTTTTGCGCTCTTCGGGTGATTTGGTGGAGCTGACTTTTTGTTCCAGATCGCTGGAAGCTTCTTTTAGTGCCGAGTTGGTCCGCTCCGGCAGCAGCCAAAATGATTCATTCTCAGTGTCGTAAATTGCGCTGCCATAAACTGTGGAGCAGGGCGTTTTCACTTTGTCGTGATCGCCTGGTGTATCTTCCGGCGCTTCGGGCTGTTCACCGATATCCCGAGGCGGTTTTGCACAAGCTTCATCAGCGACTACTGCTGTTGTGGGTGCTGACTCGGTGTTAGTTGCTGTGCTGATGTTCTGTTCCATTTCGCTTCCATTCATTCTTTACGGACGGGGTCATCAAGCTGCGCTGTTATCGAGTTTCTGCAACTGCTGCACTTTGATGAACGACTCTTCCCTGGATTGCAGGATGGCCATTGCCTGTGGCTGCGTTTCGAGCAGCGGGCCGTTGGTGATTTGGCCCAGTTTCAGTAAATGACGCCCTTCGTAAATGTTGTGGGCAACCAGCACATTGAGGTTTTCCACGAGGTTGGGCAGTTGTTCGTCGGTAGGTTCACCGTAGGCAGCGTATTGCTCGTCTGCCCAGTAAACCCATCCAAGATGCTCCTGAACCTTTGGCGCTGCCGGTGGCAGGTTGAACGCTGAAACGTCGCCCAGCCATTCAAGTTCCGAAAGGGCTCGCCAACTGAGCCAGCGACCGCGATTGCGCCCGAAGTGGACCGGCGCCGGGCTGTATACGTGTTGCCAAGGGCCGAAGAGCTGATGCGAATGTTCAGCGGTGGTGTAGGCCAGTGCGGCCCACAGGCTTGGCTTGTGATAACTCAACAGGCTTTGACCGCCGGAGCCATCGTTGGCACGCAGGAGCCAGCGGGCGTGTGCAAGTGCTTTGACTGGATCTGCTGTGGTGAGGGCGATGCCGGCAAAGTTCTCTTCGCAGAGACCTGCCGCTTCTGCAGCGAGGCGACTGCCCCACGGTGCGACTAGCCAGAGAGGGCCGTCAGCGGCGATTTCGGCGAAGTCGGTGTTGAGGAACAGGCCTTGAGTGTCGACGGGTTCGCCAACCCGGTAGAGGCGGCTCATGGCTTCTGGCTGACGGATGCGATCAATGATGAAACACAGGCTCAGGTCGGAGCTTTCTTTCGGCAAACCCTCGAAGGCGTAGCGCGGCGCTTCGAGGAGGGCGCTCAGTGCTTTTACATGCATGTGCAATCCTTACGGCTGCAAGCGCCGTTGCTTTGTTTGCCGCACAACGGCGTGATACCGGACTCGTTGAGGCGTTTGGGCAGCGGGATGAGCACTTTGCCCGCCTTATCCGCATCCGCCACCTTCATCGGCCCTGGCAGCAACGGGGCGGCCGGCGTACCCACGCCCGGCGCACCGCCGGTATTGACCTTCACCTCGGCGCCGCTGATGGTCACGCCACCGGCGTCGACCTTGACGAAGCTGCCGCCGGCTTTGGCGGTCAGTTCCATGGCGCCTTCGACGACGACTTTCTGGCCGGCGTAGTAATGGATTTCGCTGCCGGCTTCGACGAATTGCGCTGTGCCTACTTTGAGGTGCTGGGTGACTGCGACGGTCAGGTGATCATCTGCGCGCATTTCACTGACGCGATTCAAATGGGTGATGCGGTGCTCTTCGACTTTGAATTCGCTGTAGGTGTTGGCCTCAACCGTGTCATGCCGCTCATTGCCCACGCGGATCTTCTGGTCGTGCTCGATGTTCTCGTCCCAGTCGCGCTGGGCATGGATGTAGATCTGCTCGGCACCCTTTTTGTCTTCGATGCGGAACTCGTTGTAGCCCTTGCCGCCCGGGGAGCTGAGGGTTTTGAAGGTGCTGCGGGTTTTGTTTGCAGGCAGGTCGTAGGGGACGACGTTTTCCTTGTGGTACAGGCAGCCGGTGACGAGGGGCTGGTCGGGGTCGCCTTCGAGGAAGGTGACGAGGACTTCCATGCCGATGCGCGGGATGGCGATGCCGCCGTAGGCGGCGCCGGCCCAGCCGCTGGCGACGCGTAGCCAGCAGGTGGTTTTGTCGTCGGACTGGCCGTCGCGGTCCCAGTGGAACTGGACTTTGATGCGGCCGTACTGGTCGCAGTGGATTTCTTCGCCGGCCGGGCCGGTGACGACCGCGGTCTGGCTGCCGAGGACTTTGGGTTTCGGGTGTTCGAGGGCAGGGCGGTAGTGCGCGTCCCACGGGGTGGCGAGGAAGCTGTTGCGGTAGCCCTGGTGGAAATCGCTTTTGTTGTCGGTGACGTCGCTGGTGACGTTTTCACCGAGCACTTGCGGTTGTTTGCCTTCGTGGAAGACTTCCAGCAGCAGCCACAAGTCGTTCCATTCAGCGCGCGGGTGTTCGGCCAGGGTCAGGAAGTGGCCGCTGGTCAGGGTCGGTTCGTCACCTTTGCCTTCGGCGAGTTTGTAGTCGCTGCGATGGCGTTCAAGGGCGCGGGTTGAAAGGAATTTGCCGCGCTCGCGGGTGGTGAAGCGGCCGGGGTAATCGTAGTCCTCAAGATCCGGGGCGAACGCGGATTTGACCGCGCCTTCAGGGAGGATCTTCGGTTTTTCGAAGTCGTAGTCGCGGCGGCTGACGCGGGTGGTGCGGGTTTCCAGGCGCAGGTTGAAGCGCTTGATCACCGGTTTGTCGGCGCTCATGCCGGAGTCTTGCTGGTAGCTCACGGCCTTGAGTTTGCGGAACACCGTCTGATCGTCGCCGAACACCAGTTTGTGCCCGCTGCTGCTGTGCTGGAAGTGGAAGTGAATGCCTTCCTCTTCGCACAGGCGCTGGATGAAATGCAGGTCGGACTCGTCGTACTGCACGCAGTAATCGCGCTGCGGATACTCGGCGTTGAGCTGGAAGCTGTAGGCGTCGGCCAGAATGCCGCGATCTTCCAGCACCTGGGCGATGATCTTCGGCACCGTGAGGTTCTGGAAAATCTGCTGGTCATGGTTGTGCCGCAGATAGGCCAGCTGCGGCACCAGGCTGATGCTGTAACGGGTCAGGGTCTTGCCGGAATCGCCTTGTTCGATGCGATACACCAGGCCATGAATCTTGCCTTCGCCGGTGGCGCCGAAGGTCAGGACGCCGGGCTTGTGCAGCAGCTCTTCGAGTTTGAGGTCGGGGCGGGCGCTGACCAGTTCGAGGTCGAAACGGAAAGGCTCGTTGAGGGCTTCGCGACCGGTGAAGCTGAGCACTTGCAGGTCGGCGGAGGCGCCTTCGAGGGTAAGGGTAATGTGGGTAGCGTTGGCGTCCAGCATGCCTTGAATTCCGTCCATTGAATAAGCAGGTGACGGATGATGGAGGATTA
>Ga0157372_10005595_pt1 | contig 13360 bp, 9 predicted proteins | sample C55metaG_FD_115307 | JGI IMG/M metagenome (GOLD analysis project Ga0157372, IMG submission 115307) | Corn rhizosphere microbial communities from Kellogg Biological Station, Michigan, USA - C5-5 metaG | ecosystem: Host-associated > Plants > Roots > Rhizosphere > Soil | place: USA: Michigan... | reverse complement strand
TGGTGGCCAGGTCGAGCTCGATTCAGAAGAGGGGCGCGGATCCAAGTTCAGTTTCACGCTGCCGCGGCTGTAAGCCAAAACAGCGGGGGCAAGCCACCCTTCCTGACTTGTTGCTTCCTTTTAGAATAGAAACTTCTGAGAAAACTCCTTTGAAAGAGCTTTTTAGAATAGAACAAGTCAGGAAGGGCGGCTTGCCCCCGCGTGTTATTGCCGATTGATCGTGCCGCGGCATGTGCTCGCACCGCAGATACAACGCCTGTCCTCGGAGTGGAGCGTTGATTCGTAATCGATCGTGATCTCTTCGCCGGCTTCTATGTCGCGCAACGCGATGAAGAGAATGTGGTCGTAAAGAATCTGCATGAACGCATTGGGCCGGCATGAATGGTTGATGTAGTGAGTGCCATTTCCGCCACGACTTCCGTCAAGACTCCACCGATTATTGACTTCGCAGATTCTCAGCATTCGCCGGTGAGCTCTTCGCCTCGCTTCCGCGTTTGAGATCTTCTCACCGGAGTATTCAGCGATCTTGTGTCTTTTCTTGAATGGAATGATGGCGAAGCAGCCTCTGCCGTGTATCGGCGAGGGCTTGATTGCTAGTCCATGGGCCAGCTTCATCTACTTGATCTTGAAGGTGCGGGCAATGAGATCTGTTTGATTGCGAATGCGAGTCAACTTGTCGCGCAAACCAGTAAAGCGCAGTGCATAGATCGTGCGGGGATCGACCTGCAGATAATACGTGCGGCCCAGCATTGGCTTACCGGTCCTGACAAATTCATAAGAAACCGTCACGCCGTCAACCCGGCCGTTGAATGTTTCTTCTTTACCTTCGACGAAACCAGGCAGGAAACGTAGCTTGACTTGATCGCGTTCCGCGAGTTGCGAAGCAGTTGTTCCGGCTTCGACAGTCTCTTTGCGAATAGTCAAATAGCCATCGAGGCGATCGCCGTAAACAAACTCGGGATGTTCCTGAGCAGCTTCAGGCTGCTGAATCGCTTTCCACGTGGGCGAGGGGATTTCGAAGGTGTAGTCGACTTTTGGGTGCGTGTAGAGCTGTTGAGCCAGCGCCAGGGACGCCATCAACCCGATCAAAACTAAAGCAATAACTAAACTCCGTCGCATTACCGCTGTCTCCTTAAAAACTGCAGGCGAGAGTACCGGTTTTGTCAGATGCGCGCCGTAAGCTCTCCAGTTGCCGAAATAACGTCCTTCTGAATGCTCACCAGGGTTTCGATGCCGAGCGACCCGAGCGCGACCAGTTCATCCATCTGCGCCCTGCTGAAAGGCTCGCGCTCCGCAGTTCCCTGGAGCTCGATGAACCGACCGTCGCCGGTGCAAACGACATTCATATCGACTTCGGCGCGCGAGTCTTCGTCATACTTGAGATCCAAAAGCGGAACATTGTCGACGATGCCGACACTCACTGCGGCAACATGATCAGTCATCAGCGACCGCGTGATCCGTCCGTTCTTGAGTAAGTGATTGCTGGCTAGAGCGAATGCTACGTACGAGCCTGTGATCGCAGCAGTGCGTGTGCCACCGTCAGCTTGCAGGACGTCGCAGTCGAGCGTGATCGTGCGTTCGCCCAGTGCTTTCAGATCTGCGACCGCGCGCAGGCTTCTGCCAATGAGTCTTTGTATTTCGTGCGTGCGCCCCGATGGTCCGCCACGACCGATCTCCCGTGCGGTTCGCGTTTGCGTGGCGCGAGGCAACATTGCGTACTCGGCGGTCAGCCAGCCCTGACCTGAGTTTCGCAGGAAGGGAGGAACTCGATCGTCGAGTGAAGCGGCGCAAACTACGCGCGTGTTTCCCATCTCGATCAGCACCGAGCCTTCCGCGTACGGAAGATAGCCGGGCGTGATTCGTACCGGGCGCAATTCGTCTGGAGCGCGTCCGTCAGTGCGTGCGAAGCTCATCGTGTCCCCAAATCTCTACGGCTTCAAGAATGGAAGGAGCAGATCCTAAAAATCGCTCTGCTACTTTAGCAAATCTTTCGGCGGCGTCAGTTACGTAAAAGTGGTCTAGATCATCACAGAGTTGGCGTTCCTGGTAAAGCGCAAGGGCGTCTTCGTGAGTTAGCGCTGAAGTTTCGAGCAGCGATTCGACGTCGCGCGCCGTTGCTGCTCCGGAATCAATGAGGGTGACTTCGCTGCCGACAGTCTCGCTGATCACGTCTCGCAAAATGGGATAGTGTGTACAACCAAGTACCAGTGCACCCAGGCTTGTTTTTGTGAACTCACTTAAATAATCGCGAGCGACGTTGCGTGCGACGTCGCTGTTGGCCCATCCCTCTTCGGCCAAAGGAACAAAAAGCGGACAGGCTTTTTCGATGACCTGACCATTGGGGCGCATAGACGTAATCGCCCGAGCATAGGCGCCGCTTTGAATTGTTGCTTCGGTTGCGATAACTCCGATGTTCGCGCCCTGCGCGACTTCGACCGCGGCGCGTGAGCCGGGTTCGATCACTCCCATGACCGGAACCTTAATGGCCGCGCGAATCGCGGGTAGCGCCAAAGCGGAGGCAGTGTTGCAGGCGACCACGAGTAACTTGATACCGTGCGCCGCGAGAAACCTCGAATTCTCGACTGCGTAACGTTCAACAGTTGCGAGTGATTTTGTGCCATATGGCACACGAGCGGTGTCGCCGAGATAGACGAAGCGTTCGTTTGGTAGACGCTCATGCAGCGCTTTGTAGACAGTTAGTCCGCCAACGCCGCTGTCGAAGATTCCGATGGGAAGGTTACGGTCCAAGTGAGTGTTGGCCTAGTCGAAGATCTCTGAAACTTTGACTCGGAAGCCTGGAACGGTGTCGTCGACGAGTTCGTCAGTTTCGTGAAAAAGCCTTCTCTCGTCTATTGACCGAATAACCTCAACGGTTCGTTTTCGAGGATTTACCAGCCATACGGATCGCGTCCCGAATTCCAACCACAAGGATAGTTTGTACTCAACTTTACCTCTGCGGTCTCCTGGAGACAGAACTTCGACAGCAAGGTCGGGTGGACCTAAGTGATACCCCTCTGGACTCAGAGCGAACCGATTGTGCGACACAAATGAAACGTCTGGTCCAAGGACAGTATCCGGATCGCTTTCAAGTTTGTAGCCGCCTTCAGTACAAACTTGACCGAGCCGATTGGCTCTCACATATTGTGCCAGAATTACAATGAGGTTAGTGGCGACGCGCATGTGTTCATGCTTCGGAAGAGACATTGTGAGGAGTTCTCCCTTAATAAGTTCATGACGAAGTGGTTCGTCAGGTAAATTCCCTAATTCTTCTGCGGTCATCAAGTGAGTTGTAGTGCTCATAGTCTATCTCTGGGCTCGTATGGGAGTGAGGGCTCCCGTCAATTTGAATATGGTGGAGGCGCCGAGAATTGAACTCGGATCCAAAAACCAACGCCGAAGGACTCTACATGCTTAGTCGCTTCTCTTTCTTACCGGGCAAGCCCGATAAAAATTCGCTCAATGTCGAGTAAGTGAAGCGACAAGACCTCGACACGAGCTAGTCCGACTTTGGTCTCGCCCACGCTCACGGACCGAAAGCGCGGGCCAGCTCATATAAGTGACATCTCAACCCGCGCGCATGAGCAACTTGCGGCGAGACGCTCGGTGCTTAATTAGGCAGCGAGAGCCAATTCATTGTTATTGGCAATTGTGTTTCCCTACGCGTTTTAACGAGCTGCATAAGGTAGCCCGGCATGCATCGCGACGATCGTTCAGGTTCCTGTCGAAGCCTGTCGCCCCCATTTGCGAGCGGAGCCATTATAAAGACTGGCTCACCTCGGCGCTACCGCGCTCGGTGTCCGCATCCCCGTAAGCTATAATTTTAAGGCTTCTGTGGGTAGCCACGTTGTCCTTCGATAGGCTTTCGAGGCAACTTGTTTCCCGGGGGAAATATCAAAACATGGCTTTTAATCATTCGAAATACTCGCCCAAAGCAATAATCAATACACCTCCTGAACAACGAAGACACCTGCTGGCACGGCTTTGGTTACCAACAGTGTTGCTCCTGGCGCTCGCCGCAGGTGGTTTGACCGGCATTGTCGCAGCCTACGAGTTGAACTACTCGCGGGCAGCCAATGAAGTCGCTGCCCTCGCGACGTACCGTCCCAGCGTGGTGACCAGAGTTTATGCTGACGACGGCGAAACGGTGATCGGCGAGTTTGCTCTCGAAAAAAGAATTCCCCTCAAATACGAAGAAATTCCGCCAGTACTAAAAAACGCGATTCTCGCCGTCGAGGATGTGAGGTTCTACGATCACATCGGCATCGATCCGATCCGCATCATGGGTGCGGCCTGGAAGAACCTCACCACAGACAGAGTCGAAGGCGGATCGACGCTGACGCAACAACTTACGAAGAACCTGTTTCTTTCAAAGGAACAAACCTACACACGCAAAGTCAACGAGTGGATCCTGGCCCTTCAGATCGAACGCTATTACACCAAGAACCAGATCATGGAGTTGTACACCAACCACATGTTTCTCGGTGCGAACGCGTACGGCATGGAAGCCGGCGCTCAGACCTATTTTGGTAAGCACGTCAAAGATCTGACACTCGGCGAAGCAGCATTGCTCGCCGGCATTCCCAAAGCTCCGAGCGACTATTCGCCGACTGCGAACCCCGCAAAGGCGAAAGAGCGTCGCGATCTCGTGCTCGATCTAATGGCAAAGAACGGCTTCTGCAGTCAGGCTGAAGCTGATGCCGCGAAAGCGAAGCCGATTCAACTCGCCGATACCGCGTACTACCAGTCTCAACGTAAATCATCCGCCTTTGACTATCCGGTTGAGTACATCCGTCAGGACCTCGAAGACAGGTACACAACTCGCGTCGCCCAGGGTGGTCTTTCCGTTTACACGACCATCAACGTCGAAGCACAAAAGCGAGCATATGAAGTGCTCCGCGCTGGTTTGCGGAATTACGATCGCACGCACAGCGGATGGCGCTCGAGCTACACGACGATTCCAACTACGAATAACAACGGCGAAGGTCCGGTTACACAACAGGAACTCGCGAACTACAAACATCCCGACTGGTACGGCAACGAGTATGAACCAGGACGCTACTTAATGGGCGTGATCATGAAAGTGGACCGCGCGCACAACGAAGCATCAGTGCGCTTCGGCAATTTCACCGCGACGGTCACACCCGCAGAGATGGGTTGGGGAAAACGTCAACCAAAAGATGAGTTCAAGCCCGGTTATCTCGCGGAATTTGCGATCAAGGAAGTAGATGAAAAAAATCGCAGCTTGAAAGTCGAACTGTCACAAGTTCCCGGTGTGCAGGGCGCGATGATGACGCTCAACGCAAAGAGCGGCGAGATCGTGACGATGATCGGCGGTTACGATTTCTACACAAACAAATTCAACAACGCCACGCAAGCATATCGACAAACGGGTTCGGCATTTAAGCCGTTCATCTACACGGCTGCGGTTGAGTGGGGGATGACTCCCGATACTCCGGTCAGTGGCGCTCCAATTAAAATCGGTGATTGGCAGCCGCACAATTACGACGGTTCGCTCGGTTCCGGCGACATGCCGATGAGGACGGCGCTCGCGAAGTCGATGAACATTCCGGCCGTGCACTTGTTGCAAACCGTCGGTATTCAAACCGGCGCGCAGATGGTCCGTCGCTTCGGTGTCAAAGTGCCGATGTCTCCATATCTGCCGTCTGCGCTCGGCGCGACTGAAGTGCCACTCGATCAAATGGTGTCGGCGTATTCGGCGTTTCCAAACAAAGGTATTCGCGTTGAGCCACATTTGATTCGCAAAGTTCTGGATCGCGATGGTGCAACACTCGAAGAGTGGCAACGAACTACTTTCAAGGTGATGAACGAATATGTTGCCTTGACGATGGTGTCGATGATGCGCGGCGTCGTGACTGGCGGAACTGCGACTGCAGCGAACTCACTGCCGATTCCTGTCGCTGGAAAGACCGGCACTGTTAACGATCACACCGACGTTTGGTTCCTCGGTTACACGCCGACTTATGTTACCGGCGTCTGGATGGGTTATCCAGGCAAGAAGAGGCCTCTAGGCAACGACATGACCGGCGCCAAAGGCGCGTTGCCGATGTTCGTCGACTTCATGAAGACCTTCCTCAAAGACAAGGAGAAGGAAGAGTTTCCGAAAGCGCCTGAGATGCCGGAAGACATGCGGGAACTCTATCGCCAGCGTCAAAGAGAACTCGCGGCTGAGCGTGCGGAACTGATGGCAGCAGCGGCGGAGGAAGAAGAGAATGCCTTACCGGAAGGGACTACCCAGCCAAAGCTCGAGCAAGTGACGATGCCGCCCCCTCCGAAGGCTGATGACCAACCGGCAAATCCGCAACCGAAGACAGACGCCGCGCCTCCAAAGGTCGATACGCCACCTCCACCTGCAATACGTCCTCGTGAAGCTGAACCTGCAAAGAAGAAAGGAAAGAAAGGCGACGGCGAGCCGTAGGCTGTCCCCTAGTCATGCTCTCCTTCCCACCGCTTCACTACACGTATGCCTTTAGGTTTGCTTTTCCATAAAGCGACTCTGTAGTCGTCGGTCCAGGCTTCGCTCAGCGCGAGGTCGTTGCAAGCCCTCTCTGATACACTGCCGGCATGCCTCGTCGTATCGTTTCGTTTCTCCCTTCAGCAACAGAAATCGCATGCGCTCTCGGCCTCGCTGACTCGATCGTCGGCATTACACACGAGTGTGACTATCCACCGGAAATAAGAAGCAAGCCAGTGGTTGTGCGCAACGTACTGCCGATAGAAACGATGAGTCAAAGCGAGATCGATCGCGCGGTGGCAGAACGAATGCGCGCGGGGAAGAGTCTGTACGAGATCGACGAACAGCTGCTGCGCGAACTCTCTCCTGATCTGATCCTGACGCAGAACCTCTGCCAGGTATGTGCACCATCCGGTAACGAAGTCTCGCAAGTGATCAAGGCACTCCCAAAAGCGCCGCACATCCTCTGGCTCACTCCACAGTCAATCAACGAGATTTTCGATAACGTGCGCGAGCTTGGCGCCGCAACCGATCGCGTGGCGGAAGCGGAAAGCCTGGTGAACGATTGTTTGCGACGGCTCGAGAGTCTGCGCGAACGGACCAAATCAGTTGCTCGCCGGCCAAGAGTTTTCTGCATGGAGTGGCTGGATCCAGTTTATGCGAGCGGGCACTGGGTGCCGGAGTTAGTAAAGATTGCGGGCGGCATCGACGAGTTGGGAAGTGAGCGTGGCGAGTCTGTGCGAATCTCATGGGAGAAGATCATTGCGTGGGCACCGGAAGTTGTCGTAATCATGCCTTGCGGCTTCAACCTCGAACAGACGATGAAACAGGTGTCGAGCGTCTTCCAGGATCGCACTTCACCGTTGTTCGATCTTCCTGCGGTGCGCAACAATCGTGTCTATGCTGTCGATGCAAACTCGTACTTCGCACGCCCTGGACCACGCGTGGTTGAAGGGGCAGAGTTGTTGGCGCAACTGATCCATCCTGAGTTGTTCGACACCCCGCAACGGAGCACAAATGCGTTTTGTGCTTCGTTGTGGCTATACTAAAACGCGAAACTCTAAAGAGATTGGAAAAATTGGATGATGCGCTACTTTTTCATTCGTATTTGTGCGCTGCTCCTTGCTACAGCAATGATCGCTAACGCAATGAACACTGATAACAACCCTCTGCTTGCAAACTGGGAAGGCCCGTACGGCGGTGTCCCGCCGTTCGACCGCGTGCAGATCGCACTCTTCAAACCGGCGCTCGAAGCCGCAATGGCCGAAGAGCTCAAGGAAACCGAGCAAATCGCAGCCAATCCGGCAGCGCCGGATTTTGAAAACACCATCGCCGCACTCGAACGCTCCGGCCGAACGCTGAACCGCGTCGGAACACTTTACGGAGTTTGGGGAGCGACTATGGCCAGCCTGGAATATCAGGCGGTACAGCGTGAAATGGCTCCGCGCCTCGCTGCCTTCAACGATCAGATCACGCAAAACGAAGCGCTGTTCAAACGTATCGAGGCTGTCTACAACTCGCCTGAAAAAGCGAAGTTGAGTCCGGAGCAACAACGCGTCACGTGGCTCTATTACACAAACTTTGTGCGCGCCGGAGCGCGCTTAAACGCTGACGCCAAAAAGCGTCTGTCGCAGATCAACCAACAGCTCGCAGGGCTGTACACGAAGTTCAGTCAGAACGTGCTCGCCGAAGAGACAGATCAATTCCTCGTTCTGAAGAACGAAGAGGATCTTGCGGGCCTGCCGCAATCATTGCGCGATGCCGCCGCAGCAGCCGCTGAAACGAAGAAACAACCGGGCACGTGGGTGATCATGAACACGCGTTCATCAATCGATCCGTTTTTGACTTACTCGGATCGCCGTGACTTGCGCGAAAAGGCGTGGCGCATGTTCGTCAACCGCGGCGACAATGGTGGTGAACACGACAACAACGCAATCATCACAGAGATTCTGCAACTGCGTGCAGAGCGCGCGAAGTTGTTGGGCTTCCCGACACACGCGCACTGGCGTCTCGAAAACTCGATGGCCAAGACACCGGAACGCGCCATGGAGTTGATGGAAGCCGTTTGGAAACCTGCTGTCGCGCGCGTACACGAAGAAGTTGCCGACATGCAGGCGCTCGCAGACAAAGAAGGTGCGAAGATCAAGATCGAGCCGTGGGACTATCGCTATTACATGGAGAAGGTCCGCAAGGCGAAATACGACCTGGACCAGAACGAGGTCAAGCCGTATCTGCAGCTCGAGAAGTTGCGCGAAGGAATCTTCTGGGTCGCGGGCGAGCTTTTTAATTTCAACTTCACGCCGGTCACGAACGTTCCCGTGGCCCATCCGGACATTCGCGTCTGGGAAGTGACTGACAAGACTTCAAAGAAACACATCGGGCTCTGGTATTTCGATCCGTATGCACGCGCGGGCAAACGCTCGGGCGCGTGGATGAATGCCTACCGTGTGCAGGAACGCGTCAACGGTGACATCACGACGATCGTTTCCAATAATGCAAACTTCGTAAAAGGTAAACCGGGCGAGCCGGTGCTGATCTCCTGGGATGATGCGACGACGATGTTTCATGAGTTCGGCCACGCGTTGCACGGCTTGAACTCGAACGTCACGTATCCGTCGGTCGCGGGAACGCAGGTAGCGCGCGACTACGTCGAGTTTCCTTCACAGCTTCTCGAGCATTGGCTTTCCACGCCAGAGGTATTGCAGCGTTTCGCGCTTCACTACCAGACAGGAAAACCGATACCGCAGGAGTTGGTCAACAAGATCACCCGGTCGGCAACGTTCAATCAGGGATTTGCGACAGTGGAATACTTGTCGGCAGCACTGGTTGACATGAAGTTGCATCTCGCGGGCGACAAGAAGATCGACCCGGATGCTTTCGAGCGCGAGACGCTTGCACAGCTCGGCATGCCGAAAGAGATCGTGATGCGGCATCGCACACCGCAGTTCCTACACATCTTCTCGAGCGACTCGTATTCGGCTGGTTATTACAGTTACCTCTGGTCGGATGTTTTGACAGCGGATGCTTTCGGAGCGTTCGTGGAAGGTAAAGGGCCGTACGATCGGGCAGTCGCTGAGCGGCTACGGAAGTACATCTTCTCCGTGGGTAACACAGTAGATCCTGCTGAAGGCTACCGTACATTCCGCGGGCGCGATCCGAAGATCGATGCCTTAATGAAGAAGCGCGGCTTCTCACCGAAGACTTAGGAAGTTTTTGTTTGACAGGATTACAGGATTACAGGATTTATCATGATTAATCTTGTAAATCCTGTTCAAGGTTTGCCACAGCCTTTTGAAACTGAGCAGTATCCGTGTACTGCTGAAACGTCACGACTTTCCCATTCCGAAACCCAAACACATGCGCGAACTGCGCGCGTACCTCGCGTCCAGTCTGCCGGAACTTCCCTGCATAGTACCCGCGACCGACGACTGACTCTCCCGCGTCAAGCACTTCCTTCGGCGTAACCGTAAACCACTCCCACTCCTTACCAATCCGCGCAAACACTCCTTCAAGCACAGCCTGCGGACCCACATACGGGTTCTTATCCGCGTAAATAAAATTCTCCGCTTCCCACCACTCGACGCCCGGGTCGAGCGCGCCAATGACGAACGGAATGTCTCCACGGCCAAAGGCTTCGTACATTCCCTCAATCGTCTTCTTGTTCTGTTCAGACATGTTCTCTCCTAAGGAGTGGATTTAATCACGGTCTTGATACCGCTACCGGCGAGCAGTTTATTGAGTGCCGGAAGGTCCTGGTTTAGAACGTCGTCCAGGCGTTTACGTAATCCGGCGAGTTGTTGCTTGAATAGGGCATGCACCTCGCGCTGCTGCTTTGTTGGACCAAAGTCGCCACTCGCAAGACCGCCGGCCAGATAGTTGATCTTGGTCAACAGCTTCGGAGGGTAGCGAACGGTGTCCTGCCCCTGCCCGGTCACCTTCCGCTGAATTAAATTTTCTTCAATTTCTATCAATTTTTTATCAAGGGAATCGGCTGCGGACTTCACGGACGTGGAATTGGAAGTCGACGCGAGCGTGGCGGCGAGTTGCTCGAGTTGGCTGCGAATCAACTCGATCTGGTTGACCATCCGCGCGCCGCTGTCGAGATCCTTCCGCAAATCAATCATCATTTCGGTTTGCGTAGTGATCTCGGCCTCAGTGCCACCCGAATTCGGATCCTTCTTGACGATGAGCGGCTGAGTGAGTTCCTGACCACCTGCCAAAAGTTTCACTGTGTAAGTTCCGGGCGGCATCAGGATGGAAATCCGTCCGGTGCCCGGCGCACTTCGAGTTCCATCTGGTCCAACTTTGATTTCCGGAGCGTATTCAGGACTCGTCCTCATGCGGACATCAGTTGTTGGCTCGCCTTCGAGATTCCAAATGACGCGGTTGAGACCTACGGTCTTACTGCCCGTGAGAGACCTGACTGTCTGGCCCTTCGCATCCAGGATTCTGATGCGTACCTCTCCTGCTGGAGCAGACTTGAGGTAGTAACTGATCGCCGCTCCGTACTGCGGGTTCTGTCCGGCCGAAGGATCGTCAGACATGGTCACCGGCACCGTACCTTGTCTAAAGCGGTACGTAGGACGCGGCGGAAACAGGTGCGCGCTTGAATCGCGCACTGTTTGGTTCATCTGCTGAACCGGCGTCAGATCGTCGAGGATCCAGAAACCGCGCCCGTAGGTTCCGACTACGAGATCGTTGAAATGTTCCTGGACCACCATCCAGTAAACCGGAGCGGGCGGTAGATTGCTCTGCAACGGTTCCCATTTCTCGCCGTCGTCGAACGACACGTAAAGTCCGTTCTCAGTCCCAACGTACAAGAGTCCCTGGCGCACTGGATCCTCGCGAACACAATGCGCATAACTCAACATGCTGTGCGGAATTCCGTTCGTGATCAATTTCCACGTCTTGCCAAAGTCGTTCGTTTTATAGATGAACGGATCGCGATTGTTCACTTGATGGAAATCCACCGTGATGTAAGCAGTACCGGCTGCGTAACGAGAAGGTTCGATGTTGCTGACTGTTCCCCACTTCGGCAGGTCGGGAATGTTCTTAGTGACATTGGTCCAGTTTTTACCACCGTCGCGCGTTAACTGGACCAGGCCGTCATTTGTGCCAACCCAGATGAGTCCCTTTTCCTTCGGCGATTCAGCGATCGCAAAGATAACGGAGAAATACTCGACGCCGATGTTGTCGCCGGTCAGACCGCCCGAGAAGCCCTGTTTGCTCTTGTCGTTGGTCGTCAGATCCGGACTAATCACTTGCCACGTCTGGCCATCGTCAGTTGTCTGATGAACGTACTGGCTGCCGACATAAAGCTTTTTATGATCGTGTGGCGAGATTGTCAGCGGAAACGTCCAGACAAACCTGTACTTCAGGTCGGCCGCAGTCGACCCATTCGTTTGATCAGGCCACACTTCCACTCGACGTATCTGGCCGTTACGCAAATCGTAACGTTCGACAATGCCGCCGACGCTCCCTGAACCTGAAGCGCTCGACCAGATGATGTTTGGATCAACCGGATCCGGTGTGGCCCAACCACTTTCTCCGCCGCCAACCGGTTGCCAGGCGCTGCGTGGAATCGATCCTGACGAACCGCCGCCGCCCGAGCGACTCGGCCCGCGGTAAGACGGGTCGTCCTGTTCGTTTCCGTAAACGTAGTAGGGAATTCGATTATCGACGGTGACGTGATACATCTGCGCGATCGGAAGTTGAATTCGATACCACGCCTGTCCGCGCGTCGTCGAGATCGAGACCCCACCGTCATTGGCGACGGCCATGCGGTTTGCATTTGTCGGATCGATCCAGATGTCGTGATTGTCGCCGCCAGGACTCGCACCCTGGAGCATCATGCGAGCGTTTTCGCCGCCGTCAGTTGATTTTGCGAATCCTGCGGTGAGGTAATACGTTTCGTTCTCATTATCGGGAGCGACGGCCATGCGGAAGTAATAGTGTGTGCGGCCGCCGAGGTTTCGATCGAAGCTGATCAGACGCCAGGTTTCGCCGCCATCGTCTGACCGCCACAGCTTGCCCCGATCAGTTTCCTTGCCGTCGAGCGGCACTCCATCGCCTGTTTCGATCAGAGCGTAAATGCGTTTTGAGTTGTTCGGTGCAATTGCAGGAACGATCTTCCCGGTCATGCGCGCCGGCAGACCGTTACCTGAAAGCCTCTTCCATGTGACACCACCGTCAGTCGACTTGAATAAACCACTGCCTGGTCCCCCACTCACACGACCCCACGTGCGAATCTCGAGTGGCCACATGCCGGCAAAGAGGATCTTCGGATCGTTCGGATCCATCTCGAGATGAGCGCAACCGCTGTTCTCGTCTGTGAACAACACCCGTTGCCACGTCTTGCCGCCGTCTGTCGTGCGGAATACGCCGCGTTCCGTTTGTGGTCCATAAGCGTGACCGAGAGCTCCCACGAGCAGGATGTCCGGGTTCTTCGGATCGATTACGACACGACTGATGCGACCTGTTTTTTCGAGCCCCATCAACGTCCAGGTCTTGCCTGCATCAATGGATTTATAAACTCCCTGCCCTACCGAGATGTGGCTGCGGATCCATGGTTCGCCGGTGCCGGCCCAGACGATGTTTGGATTCGACGGTGCGATCGCGAGCGCGCCGATTGAGGACACTGGTTGCGAATCGAAAATCGGATCCCAGTGAACGCCGCCGTCGGTGGTCTTCCAAATGCCACCCGACGCCGCGCCGACGTAATAGATATTTGGCTGACCGGGAATGCCGACAACTGAGGTGAGGCGATTGCCCGTGGGGCCGATATGTCTGTAGCGGAGCGCGCCGAGTAAATCTTTCTTCGCCGCGTCCTGCGCTTGCGCCGAAAAACAGATCGACAACAACAGAGCTAATAGAATTGTGCACTTTCAG
>Ga0157372_10005593_pt1 | contig 13364 bp, 10 predicted proteins | sample C55metaG_FD_115307 | JGI IMG/M metagenome (GOLD analysis project Ga0157372, IMG submission 115307) | Corn rhizosphere microbial communities from Kellogg Biological Station, Michigan, USA - C5-5 metaG | ecosystem: Host-associated > Plants > Roots > Rhizosphere > Soil | place: USA: Michigan... | reverse complement strand
GGGCCGACGGCACCATCGGACCGCCCAGCGTTATCCAACGGCTGGACTGTCCCGAGATCGCCCAGGCGACGCGTCTGATCGCCACGCGATTCCAACTTTCCGGGCTGCACGGGCTCGACTTCATCCGCGATGAGAACCGGCATGTGCATCTGATCGAAATCAACCCGCGCGCAACGCAAGGCGGCACGTTGCCTTTTGGCCCTGGTCGCGATCTCGCGGCCGGGCTCGCATCCTGCATCGGTGCCTGCGTGAAAGCGCGCCCCGCCATCGCGCACGATCGCGTTGTCTTTTTCCCGCGCGAATGGCTGCGCGATCCGGCAAGCGCCTGGCTCACCGAGGCTCATCACGACGTGCCGTGGGACGATCCGACGATTATGGCCGTTTCGCTGCAGGGGGTGCCGGCGAGCTACGGAAAGGGAAAATCCTTCCGCTCTCCAACCCGCCCCAACGTCATGCCCGTTCCGGCCATGGCGAGGAGCTGACATGTTCGGTTCGGCTCTGCAGTACGCGATGCATTATCCGAAGCGGCTGGCCGGCGCTCTGGCCACGGACCCTGTCGGCCTCTTCGAGAAGCTGCAGGACCGCATCGTACAGAATTGGGAGTATCGCGTCCCGGTTTATCGCCACGAACTGTCGGCGAATTGGGAGGGCCAGGTCCATGAATGGCTCGGCTGCGAATGGCCATGCGCTGAACGGGACGCGTTTCATGCCCTTTGGCCGCGCGTCGTAGATTCGGTGAGGTCCGCCGGAATCGATGTTGGACCCGCGAGCTTCGCAGGCTTCAACGACGGCGACACTGCACTGGTGCGCGCCATCTGGTGCATCGTGCGTCACTTGAAGCCAAAACATGTCGTCGAAACGGGCGTGGCGCACGGCTTCACTTCCCGCTTCATTCTGGACGCGCTGGAACGCAACGGCACAGGCCATTTGTCCAGCATCGACCGGCCGCCGCTCGATCCTGCCACACGCGAGCGCGTCGGCATCGCCGTTCCAAGTGAGTTGCGGCATCGCTGGGGTCTTGTCGCGGGTTCAAGCCAGCGCTGCCTGCCGGGACTGCTAAGCCGGCTCGGAGCCATCGACCTCTTTGTCCACGATAGCCTCCATACCGCGCGCAACGTCAGCTTCGAGCTGGGACATGCCTGGGCGGCGCTGCGCCCCGGCGGAATTCTCGTTGTCGACGACATCGACTCGAACGCAGGATTTGGCTCATTTCTTCGGAAGACTTCGGGGTTCCTGGCGCTTGTCTGCGAGGCGGAGCCCGTCCGCCCGGATGAGCGGCGCTTCAACGGCAAAGGCCTATTTGGCCTCATCTTGAAGGACCCTGCTCAACCGATTTTGTGGCCGGATGGCGGACTTGCGCCGCCGCGGGCCGATGCTTAGAGAGTGCGCAGGCTGAATCAATAGGAGAAGGGTGTCATGGCGGACGAGGTAGGCAAAAGGGCAAAAGGTGCCGATGCAGGCAGAAAAGCAGAGCGCAAGGCGAAGCGCAAAGAGGGCCGCAAGGCAGGCGGAGGCAAGGGCGGCGGCAAGGGGGATAAGGAAAAGAACCCCGTGATCGAGGAAGCGCGCGCGCGCTACACCGCCCAGCTGCAGAAGGAAGGCGTGCCGCAGGATCAGCTCAAGGAAAAGGTCAAGGCTCACATCAAGGAAGTGGTGAAGCCGGCCATGGCGGAGGCGAAAACTGGCGCCAAATCGAAGAACCTGAAGGGCCCCGAGCGCAAAAAATTCGTCCAGGATTCCGTGCGTTCCAAACTCGGCCTGCAGGCCTGATCGGCGAATAGGAAACGGCGTATAGACTGCTGCGCTGCGAGTTCACCGCGGCCGCAGCAGTCGTGTCGTCGGGATGAGTCTGCCATTGAGCTGCCTTGCAAACCCAATTCTGTCATTCTCTGGAAGGAGCGGTGCGAGGCCAAACTGGTGCGCGGTGAACCGCGTGTTAATCGAAATAGACGCGCGCGGTCAGCTGCAGCTCCACGCTGCTCTGCTGCGGGTTGAGGCCAGCGATGGCCCGCTCGTCGCGTTTGCTGTCGACCCAAAGCGCTTCGCCTGTCAGCCTTAGCCAGTCGCGAGGCAGCCAAGTCACCGCGCCCGTGAGCGCGTCGCCATTTTCGCTGAGTGCGGGGGAGTCGCCGAAGGTGGTGTGCGTTTCTGTGCGGAACCAGTCTCCGCGGAGGGCCACCCGCCAATTATCCCGCTCCCAGCCGAGCAACAGATAAGTGGAGTCAAAGTCAGTCGTGCTGGTGAAGCCGGGTGAAGGATCGATCGTCGTCTCGCCCGTGAGCGCCTGCGAAAGCAATGTGAAGCTGTCGAATTTCCATGACGCTCCGGCGTTCCAGAAGCGCGTTCGCCAGGCAAAATAGTCCCCATCGTGGGCGGAAGGGTCTGCGTCGTTGTCGTAGCGCTCCAGCTCGACGTGCCACCCTGCGGCATCGTCCCAGGAGGCGCCGGCATACCAGCCGGCGCGATCGTCGAATTCCCGAAAAATCGGCGTGCTGTCCGGCGGTTGTTGGCCGAACAGGGTCAACGTCGCGTCCGGAAGGCGAAGGTGGTCGAACAAACCCGTCGGGCGGTCGCTCAAGGCCCACCCCCGGTCGGCGATCATGACGCCGGCGGGATCGTTCCAGCCAAACCCGGCGGCGATGAATTCGAGCGTGCCGTCCGGCGTGCGCCAGTCGAGCGTGCCTTCCGCACCGACCGTGCGCAGTTCTTCTCCGAACCATGAATTGATGGCGGAAGGGGTGATGGTCCAGTAGCTCGACCACCCCACTTCCGTGCTTTCCAGCGAAAACGGCGCGAAGAACGCGCCGCCCTTCACGGACCAGCGCCATGCGCCGGTGGATACGGGCCGATAGCGAAGATAGGTTTCCAGGGCATCGACAGCCGTTCGCTGCTCCGGCTCGATGCGCAGCACGCTCACTGCCAGGATTTCCGGAGTGAGCAACACGTAACCCTGTCCGACCGCTCCGGAAAACTGAGCGTTGGAATCACCGCCGCCATATCGCGTTTTGCCGAGCCCCCCCTGCAGCCACGATCTCTCGTCGGCCGGCGAGACCAGCCGCAGGTCGATGTAGCCGCTCATGCCGTAATCGATTTGCGCACCAGCGGGCGAAGGCGCCCCGCACAAAAACAGCGCAAACAGGAATCGCCTCATCTCATGCGGCCTGATTGACCGCTCTCATGCGAGCGGGCAGGCGGACATGGACAGTAGTGCCGGCGCCCACGGTGCTCTGCAACCGCAGCTGACCGCCATGCAGTTCGATGATGGCTTTGGCGAACGGAAGCCCAAGCCCGGCGCCCTGGTGCTGCCCGTCCAGCGCCGACCGCAGGCGCTGAAATGGCCGCACCACGCTCGCGAGCAGCGCAGGCTCGATACCGATGCCGGTGTCTGCGATGAAAATGGATACTGCGTCGCTGTCTGCAGTGCAGTTCACGCGAACCTCCCCGCCGGCCGCCGTGAATTTTATCGCGTTGTGCACGATATTGGTAAACGCCTGTTTAAGCCTCTCCGGATCGCCTTCCATTTCCAGCTGCTCGGGAACAGCCGCCGGCACAACAAGCGTCACGCGCCGTTCCTCGGCGTAAGGCCGTAATGCGGAGAGCGCGTCTCGAATCACCAGGCCCGGTCGCACGCCGTTCCGCACGAGGTGCAGCCGCTCGCCTTCGAGATCCGAAAGATCCAGCATCCGCTCCACCATCCCGAGGAGCTTCCCAGCGCTCTCGCGAATGTTGCGGGCATAATCCACATAGCGGGGGCTGATCGCGCCGATGATCTGCTGCTCGACCATTTCGCTGAAGCCGAGGATGGCATTCAGCGGCGTGCGCAGCTCGTGGCTCATGTTGGCCAGGAATTGCGACTTCGCCCGATTGGCGTGGACCGCCTCCTTGCGCGCCATTTCCGCTGCATCTACGGCATGCCTGAGGGCTGCCTCGCGATCCGCGATCGAATGCGCCATGTGGTTCAGCGCATCGGAAAGATGCCCGACCTCATCGCGCTGGGAGAGCTTGGCCGGCGGCGTGTAGTCTCCGGCAGCGATGCGCCGGGCTGTCGTCGCCAGTAACTCAAGCGGCCGTGACAGGCCGCGTACCACCACCATTGTCCCCGTCACTGCAGCGAGCAGCGCCAGTGCGAACAGAAGCAGCAAGGGCAGCAGGAGGCTGCGATAGGCTCCGAGCGCCTCGTCCAGCGGATAGCTGATCATCGCCGCGACGGGCGCACCGCCCTTCGCAGTCTCGAGCCGCGACATCGCGGTGAGGAAGTGATGCCCATCCTGCGTGGTTTCGGCGCTCACCGTCCGCATCCCGTCGAGGACAGGCGGCGACAGGCGGAATGTCGCATCTGTCCCGCTTCGTGCCGCCGGCCGCCATTTGCTCTGCCTGTCGCCAACGGCCAAAACGATACTGCGGGATTCAGCGGATAGCGCGCGCAGATGCGCCAGCAGCGCATCGTCCACGGGTATGAAAGCAGCAATGAAGCCGATCGGCACCGGCGCCCGGACCGGGACGGCCACCAGCCAGTAGATATGTCCGCCTGCCGCCACCAAGGAAGCGGCCTTGTCGTTTACGGCGGCCGAACCCAGCAACTCCGGGAAGCGGAAACGCCGGCCCAAATGGCCGGCCGCGGCGGTATCGACTTCGAGAGAACCGTCGAGTGCAACGAGCATCATCCGGCTCGCGCCGATGCGCTGGCTGTGATTGCGGAGTGCCGACAGTTCCGTCGCGCGATTGTGCTGCGCAATCGCGGCACGCAGCGCGTAATCGAGCGACGAGACCTTCACGGCATCTGTCACGCGCTCGGAAAGAAAATCGAGCTGACGGGTGAACACACCCATTTCCGCGGCCAACTCGCGCTTTCCACGCTCCACCAGGTTATGGCGCAGATAGAGATACGCCACCGCAGCCGTGAGCGCCTGCACAGCCACCAAAGTGACGGCAAGGAAAAGCGCAAGCCGGGTGCGAAAGCTCATTCAGTAGCTTCCCATGTGCATATGCTTCGGGGGCGGTGCGAGCAGCGGCACCGACAGCGCGAATTTCGCCGGCCCCTTCACCGCCAGTGTGCTCGACGGCAGCGCCCGGCCGGGCGCGAGCTGCGGATGCCAGACTTCGACCCGGTAATTGCCGGGCGGAGCTTCAATCTGCCCACGGCCTTGCGAGTCGGTTATCGCGACCCAGGGCGTGTCGGCCACATAGACGTAGGCGATCATGTGGTCGTGGATATTGCAGCCGATCGCGGCAACTCCCGCCCTTTCGAAAATAACGGGGTCGGATTTGCGGCCTTCGTCGATTTCGAAAGCAAACTGCTTGATGGGTGAGAACGAATAGACCTGATGCATGGTCGTATCGTTGTTGGTGAAGATCACACGGCCCCCCTTCCGAACCAGCGTGACGAGCGGTAGGAAGGTTTCTTTTCGCTGATCGATGACGGCGTCGGCCGGCAGGCGCGACGACTCGGGGGGCGAAGCCGAAGTCATCGCCACGACTGCGTTCGGCGCGGGGTGGCCGGCAGTATCCGTGATTGTGATTGCGATGGTTGCGGCGTGTGCCTGGATGCCCAGCAGAGCGGCCGCGCAGGCAAGGAGAATCCGGAGCTTGGACATGCCGAACGATAGGTCAGATTGGTTACCCTTCGCTTTGCGGGCGGTTGACAAGCGGTAAACGGACAGGAGCAAATCCAGCTCTGCCGGATCCCGGCACCCATTCAGGCGAGGACATCCATGGCCTTCTGGAACCGGCGCAAGCCGCTCGATCTGGCGGCAGCAACTGATGCCGCTCATCGCCTGAAACCGACCCTCAGCTGGCCTCATCTGGTCGCCATGGGGGTGGGCGCGATCGTGGGGACCGGCATTTATACGCTGACCGGGATTGGCGCAGATTTGGCCGGGCCCGCGGTGATTTTGTCGTTTCTGCTTTGCGGCGTGATCTGCGCCTGTGCCGCCTTCTGCTACGCAGAAATGGCCACCATGATCCCGGCGGCCGGCAGCGCGTATACCTACAGCTATTCCGTGCTCGGCGAATTGCTGGCCTGGATCGTCGGTTGGAGCCTCATTCTCGAGTACACGGTTGCGGCCGCCGCCGTGGCGGTAGGGTGGTCCGGCCACCTGGCTGCTTTCATTCTGGCGGCCGGGTGGAATGTGCCGCAAGAGCTGCTCAATGGAGTCATGAGCGGCGGCATCGTCAACCTACCGGCCATCCTGATTTCTGCGATCGTGACCCTGCTGCTGGTGATCGGTACGCGGGAAAGCGCGACCTTCAACATCGTGCTCGTGCTCATCAAGCTTGCGGGCCTCGCGATTTTCATTGTGCTTGCGATACAGGCCTTCAATTCCGTCAACTTCCATCCCTTTGCGCCCTACGGATACGGCGCGACGGCAAAGGGCGCGGATCGCAACTTTGGGATGCTGGGGGCCGCAGCGCTCGTGTTCTTCGCGTTCTACGGCTTCGATGCCGTTTCGACCGCGGCAGAAGAAACGAAAAATCCTGGCCGCAATCTCACCATCGGGATCATCGGCTCGATGGCTATTTGCACCGCCCTTTATGTGATCGTCGCGGCCGTGGCTATCGGCTCAATGCCGTTTCATCTGTTCTCAAGCTCCAGGAACGAAGCGCCGCTGGTGCATATCCTGAGCCTGCTCAATTATCCGCTTGCGGCACAAATTGTTGCCGCCGCCGTCGTGATCGCGCTGCCGAGCGTGATACTTGTTCTGATGTACGGCCAAAGCCGCATATTTTTTGTCATGTCGCGCGATGGATTGTTGCCGGAGCGGCTTGCCGCGGTTCACCGGAAAAGAGGCACGCCGGTCCTGATGACGGTGCTGACGGGGCTGGTTGTGATTGTGCTGGCGGCCACATTGAACCTCGACCAAATCGCTTCGCTGGCGAACGCCGGAACGCTTTGCGCATTCGTCGCTGTGTCGGTCTGCATGCTTGTGCTGCGTGTGCGCGAGCCCGGCCGCGCCCGTCCGTTCCGCACGCCGCAGCCCTGGATCATCGGTCCGCTCTGCATTATCGGATGCGTGTTCCTGTTTGCGATCGGTTTATCGGCGCTAACCAAGTGGTGGTTCGTTATCTGGAACGCCTTCGGCCTCGCCTTTTACTTCGCCTATGGCGCGTGGCGCAGCCGGCTGGCGCGCGCCGGTGCCTGAAACACTTCTACGCATCTCAGGGTGATAAAGCATGACGAGTGAGCCGCACAAGCCAGCCGGCCGCAGGAAAATGGCATTGGTGCTGACGGCTTCGTCCGCTGGCACGGTGTTCGAATGGTACGATTTCTTCATCTACGGCTCGGTCGCCCCTATCATCGCGAAGCACTTCTTCGCAGCCGCTGGCGAGACGCAAGGCTACATTCTGGCGCTGCTGACGTTCGCTGCCGGATTTTTTGCGAGGCCCTTCGGCGCCGTCGTGTTCGGACGCCTGGGCGACCGCACCGGGCGCAAGCGCACTTTTCTGGTCACCATTACCGTCATGGGATCGGCAACCTTCCTCGCGGGCCTGTTGCCAGACGCCAAGGCCATTGGCATCGCCGCGCCGTGGCTCCTGGTGCTGCTCAGGGTGGCACAAGGCTTTGCCATCGGCGGTGAATACGGCGGCGCGGCCATCTATGTGGCGGAGCATGCGAGGAATGGGCATCGCGGGGCGGCGACGGGATGGATTCAGCTCTCTGCTTCCATCGGGCTGATTCTGGCGCTGGGCATTATTCTGCTGGTGCAGCGCGCAATGGGCGAACGGGCATTTGCCGACTGGGGCTGGCGCATTCCCTTCCTCCTTTCGGCGATCCTGCTCGGGGTATCGCTGTGGATTCGGCTGCGGCTCGATGAATCGCCGCTCTTCCAGCGCATCCGGGACGAAGGGCGGCTCGCGCATGCCCCGTTGCGGGAAGCGCTGTTCGAGCGCGCCAACCTGAAGGTCATCCTGATCGTGCTGTTCGGGCTTCTGATGGGGCAAGGTGTGGTCTGGTACCTGGCGCAGTTCTACACGCTGTTCTTCCTGCAAAAGGTGCTGAGGCTCGACCTTGCGCATGCCACGCTGCTGATCATGGTTGTAACCTTTATCACCCTCCCGTTCTACATGTTCTTCGCTTGGCTGTCGGACCGCGTCGGACGCAAGCCGGTCATGCTTGCGGGATTGCTGGTCACGGCAGTGGCCACCTTTCCGATCTTCCAGATGCTCACCGAATCCGTAAATCCGGCGCTGGCCGCAGCAACCGCACGCGCGCCCGTGGCGGTGATCGCCGCGGCCGCCGATTGCTCCGTGCAATTCAACCTGATCGGCACCTCGAAATATGTGACCTCATGCGACATCGCCAAGGCGGCGCTCACCAGTGCCGGTATTCCATACCGCAACGAAGCTGCGTCGTCCGGCAGCTTCGCGCGCGTGCGTGTGGGCGGGGCCGATGTCGCAAGTCCGGATGGCCGCAGCTTGAACCCCGTTCAACTCGAGGCCGCGAAGAAGGATTTTGCCACACGGCTGGAAAAAGCGCTCAGCGCGGCCGGATATCCGCCCAAAGCGGACCCTGCCGCCGTCGATATCGGGCGCACGCTGCTCATTCTGACAATGCTTGCCCTTGCGGCAGCCGCGCTATACGCGCCGCAGGCCGCGGCACTGGTGGAGCTGTTTCCGACCCGAATTCGATACACGGCACTATCTTTGCCTTACCATGTGGGCGTGGGATGGTTCGGTGGCTTCTTGCCGGCGACGGCTTTCGCGATCGTGGCCGCAACCGGCAATATTTATGCTGGACTCTGGTACCCTGTGATCATCGCCGGGGCGGGTTTTTGCATTTCGCTGCTGCTATTGCCGGAAACCTATCGTCGTTCCATTGCCTAGCCGGTTAGGACTGCGTGGAAATTCTCCAGAGCGGCATCCGTGCTTAGATCCAAGCCCTCCGGGGCCGCATGGGCGACACGGCCTACGTATCGCTGCGACCGATTGAATGCGACATCGCCTCCAGCTGGAATCGGGCGACTTTTCGCAAGACGTTCCCCAGTCGCTGAGGTGCCTTCTCCGAGGCGGCGAACAATTGAAGCATGTGCATGCGGTTGGCGTGCAGAATAGTATCAAAGATCGAATCTGCTTCGTCGCGAAGCCGTCCTCTGTCCCGCATCATCCGGGTGAAGATGCCGCGCGCCAGGGCTGGGCGCTGCTTGTGTCCAAGCAGGAGATAAGAAAGCTTCAATCGTTCGTCTACCGTCGCGATTTCTGGACAGAACGGCTTCGATTCGGGAGGCGAGCTTACATCGCCGCGGCCAATCAAAATCCGGGCCTGTTCCACTTTCAAATGCACACTGAGCGCGAAAGCTTCATCGCCGCTCGCAAAACCCCATTTGCCGAACACCTGCAGAGGATCGCACAGCTGATATCGCACAAGGATTTCGCCGGAGAACTGTCCGCCTAAACCTACTCCGTCATCCGTCTGATACTGCGTGGCATGGCCGTGGTTCGCGAGTTCCACGATAGGCATGATCACGTCTGTGCCCTTGTAACGGATAACCCGCGATTCAAGGAAGCGCTTCTGGATGACCTCCGGCGTTGGTTCGGCGACCCACCGGTAGCAGTAGTAGCCGTTCTTCAGCAGCTCTCGCAGCTCCGGTGAGGCCTGCTGCATGACCTCGAAAATCCCCTCGATTTCGCGGCGTCCGGCAGGCCATGAGAACTCCCGCTCGTAGGCTTCCAGGAAGGCGCGTTCCCGCTGCCCTATTGGAGCGTCGTCCGCCAGCCGAAAAGCGTCATTGTAGAACTGGACGTACCGGTGGTCGACCAAGAGCGAATCGGGCACTCGCAGCTTGATTGGCTGCGACGGGTCCACCGGAAAAAGTCCCCGTCCGAAGAGGCCTTGGCGCAGGCAAATGTTCTCGGCCGTGCCGCCGAGAGCTCGGAATTCGGCCAGCATGTCATCCCAGAGCGCGGCATCGGCGGACACAACGAACTCCCTCACCCATGCCTGCTCTAAAGCAGTCCCGCGGCAATCATCGCGTCACGAACCATCGCCTGCCCCGCCTCTGTGAGCGGCATCATGGGCGTGCGGATCTCGTTGTGACAAAGGCCAAGCAGCGATGCCGCGAATTTCACGGGGGCTGGAGACGGCTCGCAGAACAGCGCCTCGTGCAGCGGCATCAACCGCTCGTGAAGGGGGCGCGCGGCGGCGAAATCTCCACGCATGCACGCCTCCTGAAAATTCGAACACAGCCGGGGCGCGACATTCGCGGTCACCGAAACACAGCCGTGGCCGCCGTGGGCCATATAGCCCAGCGCGCTCGCATCGTCGCCCGAGAGCAGCCGCCAATCTGGCCCGCAGGCCAGCCGCTCGCGGGTTGGACGCGAGAGATTGCCGGTCGCGTCCTTGACGCCGATGATGTTCTCAATCTTCGCCAGCTGCGCCATTGTCTCAACCGCGATGTCAACCACTGCTCGACTGGGGATGTTGTAAAGGACGATCGGGAGCGGCACCGCTTCCGCCAGGCCGGCGAAATGGTGATAAAGCCCTTCCTGCGAGGGCTTGTTGTAGTAGCCGGTGACGGAGAGGACAGCGTCGGCGCCGGCATCCTTCGCGGCTTTTGCGAGTTCGATTGCCTCGGCTGTGCAGTTGGAGCCGGCGCCCGCGAGCACCGGCACGCGGCCATTGGCCTCCTGCACGCAGATTTCGATCACCCGCCGGTGTTCTTCGGTGGTGAGGGTCGGCGATTCACCCGTGGTGCCACAGGGCAGCAACCCGTGGCTGCCTTCGGCGATCTGCCAGGCAACGAAGCTGCGCAATGCCCCTTCGTCCAATTGGCCGCCCCTCATGGGCGTGATAAGCGCCGGAATGGAACCTTTCAGGCGTTCGCGCACTTGGCGCATGTGTCGATCCGATCAGACCTCGTGGCAAAACTACCCCCCAGCGCCTTAGGCTATCAAGACATCGTGCCGCGGGCAGAAGATTGCGATACGCTGCGGTGGTGTCGGAGTTCTGCTTGAGATCCACGGGGAACGTGAGGGCGATGCTTCTCGCCGGGGCGGCGGCTTTGCTGGCCGCGACGGCAGCCCTGCCGCAAACCCGGACCGCGCCACTAGTCTCTGGCGATGGTATTTCTATCAATACGGAACGGCGCGCGGGCTTCGTGCGCGTGCTGAGCCCTGCGGATCACGCGCTGTTCCTGCAGGCCTATGCGGCCACAGAGCGTGACAACTGGAGCGCCGCGCTTGCCATGGCGGCGCAGGGTCACGACGCGATGGCGCGGCGGTTCATCGAATGGCGCTACCTGCTCGACAAGGATAGCGGCGCGCAGTTCGACCGTATTGCCGCGTTTCTGCAGGCCTATCCCGAATGGCCGATGCGCGATGCGCTATACGCCCGCGCCGAGGCGGTGATGGGCGGCAATCTGCCGGCGCAGACGGTGCTGGCGTTCTATACCGGTCACGAGCCGATATCGCCCATCGGCAAAATCCGGCTCGGCGAGGCGTACATCGCCACCGGCAACGCGGTGAAAGGACGAGCGTTGATTCAGCAGGCCTGGATCGCCGGAGATTTCGACGCGAGCCAAGAATACGAGATTGTCTCCCGCCACCGCGATATCCTCACCGCCGATGTCGATCGTGCGCGCCTGAACCGCCTGCTATTCGACGATGAGGTGAATGAAGCGCGCCGCGAGCTTCCGCGCGCGCCGGCAGATGCGCAGCAGGTGGCGCAGGTGCGGATCGCGCTACGCACCGCACCCGCTCAGGGCGTGGAGATGATCGGCCGGCTGCCGGCGTCCTGGCAGAACGATCCCGGCCTTCTGTTCGACCGCCTCAAGCTGATGCGCGCCTGGAAGCAGGCGGACACGATCGCACTCTATTTATCGCGCATGCCCACGCGACAGCTGGCGCAAATCGATCCCGGCAAGTGGTGGGGCGAGCTGAATGCGGATGCCCGTGAGGCGATCTCGGAGCGGCATTTCCAGACGGCGCACAGCATCATTGCCTACAGCGGTCTTACTTCAGGAGATGAGTTCTCTGATGCGCAATTCCTTGCGGGCTGGCTGGACCTGCGCTTCCTGCGCAATCCCCGCGAGGCGCGCACGCATTTCCTTCTGCTGGGCAAGAACCTGGATCGCCCAATCAGCAAGTCGCGCGCCTACTACTGGGCGGGACGCGCCAGCGAAGCAGCGGGTGAGGTTGCCCTGGCGCGTGAGGATTATCGTTATGCGGCGCAATATTCGCAGACCTTCTACGGTCAGCTTGCGCTCGCCAAGCTCGATCCCACGCCGGTGCTGCACATTTCTGAGACGCCAGCCCCCACCACGGCCGCCGATGTCACGCAATACCAGGCCCAGCATCTTACTCGCGCCATTCATGTCATTGGGGATCTGGGGCTTGTGGCGCACTTGCGTACGTTCGCGACTTACGACGCGGAAATCCACCCTGAGCCGAAGCATCTGAAGCTGCTGCTGACGGATCTAGCGAATATGGGCTTTACCGACGCAGCCATCCGCGCAGCCAAGACTGCCGCCTATCGCGGCATTCACCTGCTGCCTTATTCGCATCCGGTGATTGGGCTGCCCCGCTATTCCGGGCCGGGCTACACGCCGGAACCAGCATTCGTGCTGGCATTGATCCGCCAGGAGACCGAGTTCGATCCCGCCGCGGTCAGCGGCTCGGGCGCGCGCGGATTGATGCAGCTGATGCCTGCGTCCGCGAAGCAGGATGCGCAACGGGGAAACCTGCCGTTCTGGCCGAACCGGCTGCTCAGCGACACGAATTACAACATGCAGCTGGGCATGATCGAACTGGGCGACAATCTCGGCTATTTCGGCGGCTCCTATTTGCTGGCAGCCGCCGCCTACAATGCCGGCCGCACCAACGTGAACCGCTGGATAGCTACCTACGGCGATCCGCGCAGCCCTGTGGTGGACCCGGTTGACTGGATCGAGGAAATTCCGTTCCCGGAAACCCGCAATTACGTGCAGCGGGTGCTCGAGAATACGGAGGTTTACCGCAACCGGCTTGGGGGGCGCGATGAACCTTTGCGCATCCTGACAGACCTTTATCGCCCGCGCGCGCCCGAGGCGCGGCTGCTGCCCGCTCCTCCGCCCGCGCCGAGCCTTCGCTCTGACGCGGGTGCCGCTGAAACAGTGGCGCGCAAGTAGGAGATCAGGCCGCCCGGCTGAGCGAGCAGAGAAATTCACGGGCCTGGCGCTGCGCCTCGGCAATCTGCGCCGGGCTCATTTCGGCAGAGAGCTGCGCCCGCCAGCTTTTCGCCGGCTCGATGCCGCGCATCGCCGCCAGATTGAACCATTTGTGCGCGGCCACATAGTCCACGCTCACGCCCTGCCATGTCGAATACGCAAGTCCCAGATTGTAGAGCGCATCCGCGCGCCCGTTCAGCGCTTCGCTCTCGTACTGCGAGAGCGCAT
>Ga0157372_10005592_pt1 | contig 13365 bp, 16 predicted proteins | sample C55metaG_FD_115307 | JGI IMG/M metagenome (GOLD analysis project Ga0157372, IMG submission 115307) | Corn rhizosphere microbial communities from Kellogg Biological Station, Michigan, USA - C5-5 metaG | ecosystem: Host-associated > Plants > Roots > Rhizosphere > Soil | place: USA: Michigan... | reverse complement strand
TCATTTGTGGAGATCGACGCCCATCAAAACAAAGTAAAGGCTGGAAATTGGCAAAACGAATTCGATCGACCAATTTATTTTGTCGAGCTTCGGAGCGGTTACGCATGTAGCTGGTGTGAACTCGTGGGAAATCAACTGATCCTGGTTCCTTGTCCACAATCGAGGGGGCAAATTCGCCAGCTTCGCTATCCCCACGAAGCAGATATCGTCGGACGAGTCACAGCGGTGACGATGCGCATGGCGGAGGTGGACCATAGCCGGCAATCGGCTCCCCCTTCAGGATGACCCTGCGCTTCGCTGAAGAAATGGACTCAACGCTTGATTCCACGCCCCCCAAAGGGGGCGTCGTAACCGGGAGGCATCATGACAGAGCGTGCCTTGTCCAGACTACATTAGGAAGGCTGGTCACTCTGGAGGCGTTGGAGTGCACTCTGGAGCTTCTGGAGGTCGGAGGTACGCTTGTCGAGTTCCGCGCCGTAAATCTTGGCGCACTCGTACAGACGGGCATTCTGAATGGCAGCGGCTGCCGGAATGGCAAGCAACTTGGTCAGTCGTAAATGTTCCTCGCTAAAGCTCTCGGGAACAGCGTGTCCAACCGAAAGTATCCCCAAAGTCTGATGCGACACCACTAGAGGAACGCAAATCCAGGACCGCCATTGGCTAACGCTTCTAAGTGGCCGCCAATCTTGCTCCTGTTTAGTATCGGAGACCACAAGACCGCCTTGACCCAATAGGACTCTGTATACGAGAGGGAATTCGGTAGCATCGAACGTCAACGGGTACCCGATTTCCGCTTTCGCAGCCTCCACCTGGGGAGCCTCTCGAGCTAAGAACAAGCGAGCGTCCGATTCGACAAGCAAGATCTGCGCTGATTCATATGGGACCAATTCGAACAGCGAGTGAAGCAGGGTGTCTAACACGCAGTCCATGCGAAGGTCTTGGGTAAGCGCCAGCGTGGCCTTCCGGATTGCGTCTGCTTCGGACCACGCGGACTTGGCCAGGGACAAATTTCTGGCGACCTCCTCCTCGCCCAGCTTCTGCGTTGTGATGTCGAGGACAGTACCGACAAGGCGCCGGATCTTGCCTTTGTCATCCCGGACGGAAAATCCTCGCGCCCACACCCAGTGTGATTCACCGTTGGCTGACACAATCCTGAACCGCTCGTCGAATTTACCAGTCTCAGTGGCCGCTTCAAGCTTCAGTAAGATTTGGATGCGGTCGTCAGGATGGATGACCTCCTCATAGGACAGAGGGTTATCCTTTAGTGATGCTCGGGAGTAGCCAGTGAGAGTCTCGTAAGCTGGATTTACGTAGAGGGTCTTCCTGGTCTTTGCATCGATCATCCAGAAGATTTCCTGGATGTTGTCTGCCATCTGACGGAAGCGCTCTTCACTCTCTAACAGAGATGATTCGGTATCGTCGAGTGCTCTGGCCGCTCGCCGTTCTTGTTCCCGCGCTTCTAACAAGAACCTCGAGAGAAAGGCGACCACAACCGAGAACGTAGCGAGCGCGATTCCTAACAGCAATGAGGAAAGGTCGAAATTGCGAAGCCTTGCCGCCAATAGCGCGACCAGGCAGATGAGCAGAGCGAGGCAAAATAGGGTCGCACTAATCCTCCAACCAAACTCGGGACTTTGGCTGGATACGAATTTGCGACGGAGGCGGTCAACTCGCTCCATGGCAGTACCGCAGTTGGTGTACTTGCGGTTCCGGCCAGATAGTACCTGCTCACCGGGAATGCGTCAAGCCGAACCGAGATGCCCTCCTCAAGCTCGGAGGTCTACACAGGGTTTTTCGTTTTGCGGAGATCAGCTGCGCAGGAGGTGGAACGGCGGCACCCTCCGCGCGGTAATTCGACTGAGCAGAAGGCCGCACGGGCTTGTCGAGCGTGGGTTCAAAAATCGACGACCAAAGCTGTATGACGACCTGAAACAGTTCTGAACTGTGAAGCATTCGCAGCAGGCGCAGATGCCTTAGCTACATTCTCGCCAATCCTACATGTTGACGCCGCCGCCAGGTGACTTTTTTCTTCCTCTGCCGCCTTGCTTTCCCCAGCCTGACAGCTGCGCTTTGTGCTTGACGGCGGTTGTTCGTCCTCCAGCGGACGCGATGCATCGAGGGCAGACCAAGTTTGTGCCGAAGTGCTTGGAACAGGATGGCATCAGCGACTTCACCGCTAAGCTAACCTGGTCGGATACTTCCTGCAGGAACTCAGCATGCTCTGTGGAGTAGCAGTTCTTCTGAGAACTGAGGATGATCATGACTCCCAGGCTGTCGCCGCGCACGATCAAGGGAACAGCACAGTAGGATCGAACACCTTCCATCAGATTCTGCTGTTCGATCTGAAATTCGATCTCTTTTTGCAGATCCCGGCGCAAGATGGCTTGTTTGTGCTGGAACACCCATCCATGATGAGTTTCTTTGCAGTCCAGCATTAAGCCTGTGCGATAGAAGCTGTCAGGACTGCAGCCCTCGGTGGCCGCGAGCTTCAGTGCTCCCTTGTCGGGCACATATAGGCTCAAGCCCATTCGGTCGTAAGGAAGGACCTTTTTAACGGCCTGGCAAGCCCCGCTGAAAACTTCATTGATTCCGGGCTGAGTGATTGCAGCTTGGTTGACCTCCAGTATCGTCGCATACCGCTGTCTTGTTCTCAATGCTGCCATCGTATGTAACACCTGGTTCGAAACACTGATCTCATTTGTAGCATGTACAACATTCAGCCACAAAAGCCACCCGCTCCCTTTGTTACGAAATCAGAACAGGAGCGAAAGAAACATTGCTCAATCTCGTCTTGCGTCGCCAGTCCTAGGGCGCCCATGCCAGGCGAGTTGAGGAGTCCTGCCCCAAACAACAGTTTCCAGGAACCCCGGGGTAGTCGGCGTCACGCCACAAAACGGACGATTCCCAACATTAAGAACTATCCTCCCAACCAGCCAGCCCGTGTGCTACTGCATAGTGCACAAGGTCAGCCCGGGTGTGGAACGCCAGCTTCCGGTATATCCGCTCACGATAGGTCTGCACGGTTTTTTCGCTTAGATCAAGTTCCTTCGATATCTCTTTCCTTGTGAAGCCCAAGGCAATGGCGCGCAAGACTTCAATTTCCCGCCGACTGAGTTGCTTGCCCGGCTGACCCGTCGCTGCGCTGATTGGACTGAGCAGATGGTCGGGTACAGAGTTGCTCAATCGCGGGTCCAGAAATCGCCGACCTCGGTGAACTTGTTTGACAGCCTGGAACAGTTCTGACGCGGCGGCGGCTTTGAGAATGTACCCTAAGGCGCCCGTGGCAAACACTGCGCGCACATAGGTAGTATTGTCATTCGCACTGAGAACAAGGATTCGGGCGTCCGGCACGACATTCAAAACACTGGCAGGCACGCGTAGGCTGGACGAACTGTGTGTAGCGACTTCGAGCAGTAGTACATCCGGTGAGGTTGTGTGACAGGTTCGGGGTAGAGCCTTTCCGCTAGTGGTTTCGGTCATCAAAACGTCGAATGCGTCGTCTATTTTGAGGAGCTGGCGGAGAGCGCTCCGTACGATTTGGTAATCAGACGCCACCAAAACACGAATTTTCCCATTTCTTCCCTGGGGAAGGGGAGATCGCGAGGGACCCTCCGTCGACTCCTTCACCCAGCTTGAACCCCCAAGCTTGTTCTATCGTTCGCGCCACAAAGTTCAACAAGCTAGCTTCAACGAACCAAGGCGTATCCACACAATTGAAATACGTGCTGAAAGGATTCGTCGTACAGATTTCCTCACGAGCGCGCCTGGCACTCCGGGTCTTCCAGAGCTCGATTCAGCGCCTGTCCAGTCTACGTATTTGTTATTGCCACTGTATCAATCGGCGGTACGTCTGTCGGCAAAAACGTCCACAAACATCTACCACTGTAGGGCAAACCACCGACATCACCTGCTATTTCGGTAAGAGGATCAAAGCGATATATGAGCAGGCAGAAGCTGGAAGTGAAAAAGGAACGTGCGAACAATGAACAGTAGTGCAAAGGCTCGGAAAGCTTACGAGAAACCGACTGTAACGAAACTTACGCGTGAACAAGCCGAAATTCAAGTTGCTCGGCCATGGCCATGGATGGTGAGGGAGCAGGACCTTTTGAGGCTGGGGTTCCTGACTGGCCCTCGAAGGACTCCACAGATAACAAGAACTCAGCGGAATTGGCTTTCCCATCCCACAATTCAAGGCAACAGGGAAGTCAGGTGAGTTCTTGGAGAGTCGATTCTCCCAGTCGTTCCAGAGAGGCGGCGGTACGTCTCCGCTCCTTCGCACGCCTTTTACTATCGTCGCTTGTAATCAACAAATAAATCAGGAAACTGCTGTTTGAGCGCTTCGATCTTTGGACGATCACAAACCTGAATGTACGGATTTCCCGGGTTGTGCAGCGCGTAATCCTGGTGGTAGTCCTCGGCGCGGTAGAAACCTTTGAGCGGCGTCACCTGAGTCACGATCTTTTTGGGAAATACTTTCGCCTCGTCCAGTTGCGAAATATACGCATTCGCAACCCGTTTCTGGTCGTCGTTGACATAGAAAATCGCCGAGCGATACGAAATGCCTACGTCATTTCCCTGCCGGTTGAGCTGAGTGGGATCGTGGGCCACGGAAAAGAAAATGCGCAACAGCTGGCCGTAGCTAATTTTGGAAGGATCGTAAATCACTTCGACCGATTCGGCATGACCCGTCGTTTCCGTCGTTACTTGGTCGTAGGTTGCAGTTGCGGCGGAGCCGCCGGCATATCCAGCCGTTGTATGGATGACGCCTTTCACTCTTTCAAAGACTGCCTGTGTGCCCCAAAAACAGCCGCCAGCAAACACTGCAGTCTCCTTGCCTGGCGTCGAAGCTAGCGCTTGGTCAACTTTCGCAGCGGGAATTGGTGTCTTTGAAGCGGCATTCACCCCACGGCCGACAAGAAAAACCGCACCAATCACGCAACCCACGATCACAACAGCAAATAACACAGGAATGGACATAAAAGAGGCACCCTTCCCTAGTTCATGAGATGTGCTAGTCAGTGAATGGTTTCGCCAGAGTCACTTTTGATCATGAATAACCCCGAGAATTTGGCCTACATGAATCCTCTCAACAGGATACGTTTTTCCCATTTATTAGAGCCGTTCCAGGATTGCTCCTTGAGCGCTCTGGGAGGCTCAGTCTCTGTTGCCCATCTGAGGTTCCGGAATTCCGACTAGGAAAAGTCGAGACTTAAGAACCTTCAAGAGCATCGAATTGCACAAGGGAGCAATTACTGATGGGAAGCACAATCTCTACCAATGACCTGAAAACAAAGATCGACCAGATGCGAGTCACGGTGGTTGAAACCCTCGCATCGGAACGGTATCGCGAAGCGCACATTCCCGGAGCATTAAACATTCCACCGGAACAAATCAACGAACTCGCCCCTCAGTTGTTGCCCAACAAGGACGCAGAAATCGTCACATATTGGACGAACACACATTGACATGCCAGCGAATACGCCGCCCGTGCATTGGCGGCCATGGGGTACAAGAACGTGGCGCACTATCCAGAAGGCAAGCAGGGCTGGATGGAAGCTGGGCTTCCGGTAGAGAAGACGGCATAGTGGCCGTGCCGCCATGTCCCTTTAACCCGCAATCTCTCGCGCAAGTACTCCTCAATGCTGGGTTCTACCGGTGGCCCCATAACTGGGATCCTGTGCTTCCTTCCTTTATCGTTCGTTGATCCTAGAGTCGAGGATCAGACGTAATTGAATTATACGGAAGCTGCCCCGGGGCCCAGGGCACGCCTGCAGGAATTGGCGTCATGTCCGACGGAACGCGGGCTTGCTCGGATTGTTGCCTGCCACCGCTTCCTACCTAAGTCTTTGTCTGCGTGGATGGAGGACGGCGCACGAATGTTGCCAGTAGATTGGCGGCAAATAGTGTTACAGCCGTCATCTCAGTGATAGCGGAAACGGGAAGCCACGACCAAGCAGTTCGCACTAGGCCTTGATAGGCGAGAATTTCTGAACTGACGCGCAGTAGACATCCCATGGTGAGGAACGCGGCCGCCGAAAACATGAGCTTGGTACTGAACAGAAGGCGCATCCCGGAGAAGGCGGGTAGTACTCGCTGTCCGATTGAAAACACCATCGTGGCCATGAACCCGACGGTTAAGGCGTGCCGTGAAGCGCCCCAAATACCTTGCGGATTCTGAACTGAGGCCGCCCAGATCCCAAGCGTGCCTGCGATCAGCGCCCAGATATAGGCTAAACGAACAAAGACTGGAAAGCTGGTGTGCACACCTTTGACCTTGGCAGGACGCGCTGCCGGTTCAAGTACTCGTAGCGCGTACACTGCGGTGATTAGGCCGGCGACCAGCACGAGGGTTGCAGCCATCATCCAACCCGCGAAGACGATCAAAACGCCGGCTGAGTTTAATAGGACAGCAAACATGAGTACGTGTCGGCGAGCGGGGCGTAAGCCTAGAAAAACGGGAAGCCACTTGGAACTGAACCCCCAGACAAATGGAAGCAAGAATCCCCAAGTCTGAAGAACCAGAAAACGTTGGTCGCAATCCGCCGGTATTTCTGGCGACGTTCCTCGCATCGCCAGAATCAACGTGATCCCAAAGTTGACCAAGAGCGTGAGGAACAAACCCACAGAACCCGCGATGACCACCAATACCCATTCGTCCAGTTTGCTTTTGTCAGAATCTTGAGGACGGTGGCCGGCAACCGTGCGAAAGAAAATCGCAAAGGCTGCGAGTTCGAGTGCCGCCGAAAGCGGCAGAAGAGTTCTCCAATGCCACTGGTAGATACTCGTTAGCCATCGCAGCGTTACGCCGCTGGTCCACAAACCCCACGATGACCATACCGCGGATAATGCAAACGAGTTCAGGCGACGTAACTTGGGAATGGAATAGAAGCCAATGCCGAGGATGAATGTCCCGATCCAACCGAAGATCTGCGCGTGGCCATGTGCCTGAATCCACGCCGCTGACACGGAGTCTACTGCGCGATGACTGCTGATCGCCAAAAGATTCCATACCCCGAGAAACGTTCCCGGAAGCAACATGAAGAGTAACCCAGTACTGATATAGAGCATCAGCAGGCGCGACAGTGTCGTTTCTTGCACCGCTGTTATATCGAAAATCTGCAGCGGCGTGAGCGGCCGGCCAGCTTGTTTTTCAATGCGCGTTGGCAGTGCGGACATGGCGTTCGGTTCCGGTCATTGTGCTTTTTCCATTGCAATCGCCCGCGGAAACAGAATGTTGTTCTCCAGGTGAATGTGCTGGTGAAGATCGGTCTCAAAATCCACGAGCGCCTTGTACAGCGTTTGATAGCTGATACACGCATCGCCTGGAGCCGTATAGCCACAGCTGGCTTCGCGCATGCCACGCAGTGCGTTGCCCGCGGAATCGTGCTCATGTTCCATCATTGAGACCGGGTTTTGCAGGCTGCCAAACGGTGGCGGTAGGATAGGCTCCTTTTGGATTACAGCCTCCTCCATCCTTTCTACATAGGGGAAGAGAACCCGCTCTTCTTTCATCATGTGTGTAGTCAATTCCTGGACCAAGCCCTGAAAGCTGGCGCGGACCTGTTGCAGTTCGGGATGGTTCTTCCCGTGGACGGAGCACACCTTATCTAGGAGAGGCACAAGGCGAGTCATCTCCTCGCGCGTGTACTTGTGGTGGGTGTTCTTGATGTGCGCGATCAAGTCCGCGAGAGGCTCGTTTTGCCAGTTCCGCTCTTTCTGCGCAGCGTGTGCAGCTTGCTCGGCCATCTCCAGCGAATTGATTACCTGATCCGCCGAGAGGTTGGCCGCACCGCAAGCTTCTTCGAGCGACTTGTTACCTCCACAACAATAGTCGATTCCAAGTTTTTCAAAGACTCTTGTGGCAGTGGTATTCTCCAGCGCCAACTCACGAACGGTTTTCTCGGCTGTCATGCTCATTTGCATTCTCCTCACGACCCAGCCTGCATTCATGCAGGCCGCGGTCAATGTTCTAAAGCTAGCGGAGCGGCGGACCCATGCCGATGACTTTTGTCACGAAGGGACAACAATGGACGAAATAATTCAGATTTGGGGGAATAAACGAAGAAGAAGGGAATCGTGGTAAGAAGACTGAGATTTATTCCGGGGAATCGATTTCGGCTTCCAACGCTTTTAGGTTGGAAATCGTCACTGTCCGCCCGTCGATTTGAAGCATTCCCTCTACCTGGAGGCGCGAGAGGTTGCGGGAAACGAGCTCGCGGACCGTACCAATATGCGAGGCCAATTCCTGATTGCTGGCGGGCAATGTAATTTCCACGCCTACCTCGGAACGTTTACCTTCTTTCTGCGCGAGCCGCAACAGAAACGAAGCCAGCCGGTGACGCACTGTTGTGAACGAGAGCTCTTCGATTATGCCAACCAGTCGGCGCAGGCGCGCACCGACCACCCGCAAGACCTTCAGCGCCACCTGAGGATGGGCCAGGCACAATGCCTGAAAATCCTGCTTGCTGACAAAGAGCAGCGTGGCGTCGTCGATGGCCGTTACAGACGCGGGATAGTTCCCGCCATCAAAGACGGGCAGCTCGGCGATGGAACTGCCCGGGCCATCAATACTTAGTACCTGTTCGCGTCCCTTGGACGAGCTCTTAAAGATCCGTACATGGCCGGACTCGACGACATAGAGTCCGGAGCAAAGCTCCCCTTCGTCGAACACGCTCTCACCCGCTGCATACCGGCGCGGAACCGCGCGTTCCGCCAGAAAGACCAACTCGCCTTCCGTCAGGCCAGAAAAAATCGGTACTTTTGCTAGTGTTTGGCCACATGTCAATTTCGATTCCGGCACGCTCGTTATTGTACCGGACTGGCGCGCGCGACCTGCCGTACCGGGAATGTGAGAACGATGCTGTGCGACGGTTCGTCTGTGACATAAGTCATCGCCTGATTCCTGCCGCTCGCCTGTCAGTGTTTAGCCGATCTGCATTCGGGTCACCCCGAGTGGCGACCTTAAGGAAATCGTCTTCGACTACGCCAGACGGCGAATGACCTGATAGACCTCGACAAGCAGTGGCCGATGTGGAGCCGTTCGTCGCACAAAGGCACCCATGCTGTGGATACACCGAGCCGCGTAGCTGCTTCCGGAGGATTGCATAAGCATTACCGGCGACTGGTTCTAAGTGCTGCTGAGTACTTGTTTCGATGTAAGGTCAGTTTCTGTTCGGTAGTCTAGAATCCTTGAACGCCAGCCGTCTGTTCAAGAGTGAACACTCGCCGATTTCCAAAGTTACGGGCGACAATGGCAGCCTGTAATGAAGGTTATGAACTTGAGCCAAGGCGATGTCCCGGGCCCGAGCTTCTGCCATGATCCGCCCCTTGCGAGATGTTGTAGTGTCGATGATCTCTAGTTCGGTGATGGAACAGTCACGCTTGTCGCACCCAGACTGGCGCTTGGGTTGAGCGTACAACCTGAATCCCTGCGAGATGTCGTTACCAGCAGACACCCGAGAGTTAGAATTGTCCGTGCGACAATCGGCAAACACGTGTTTCTTGTTCGCGCTTGCTGCCCTCGCGCTCTATCTCTCGTATCTTGTCGCGCACCCGTTTCTCGATGCCATTTTTGCCGCTGTGGTACTGGCGGTGATTTTTCATCCTCTTCATGCGAAAGTCGATCTTTCTGTTCGACGGCTAAACCTTGCCGCGGCCATCTCTACTGTCATGGTGATGCTAATCGTCGCGATTCCGGCCGTTGTGCTCGGCATCGTCGTCACCGGAGAACTGGGCGATCTCTACAGGTCCCTCTGTGAAAAGAGTGCGACCCAGGGCGGTGTCGGCGCATACTTCATGCACCTGCTCGAAACGCCGCTCGGAACGCTGGGCAGGTATGTCGATCTGTCGCGGCTTGACATGCGGGCGACTCTACTCGGATGAGTAAACGCAGCGAGCAGATATCTGGTGGGACTAAGCGGAAGAGCAGTGAGCAACTTGATGTCCCTAATGCTCGACACGATCGTGGTTTTCTTCACCTTGTTCTTTCTTTTCCGCGACGGACCAAAAATTCATCATGGGTTGGCGGAATCGATGCCTCTCACTCACCAACAGGCAAAAAAGCTGATGGCGCGAATTAGTGAAATCATTGTGGCCAGTGCGTATGGCGGCATTGCTGTGGGGTTCGCGCAAGGGTCACTGACGGGAGTTGCATTTTGGGTGCTGGGTTTATCCTCGCCGGTGGTGTGGGCTCTTCTGGCGTCACTGGCATCTTTAGTTCCGCTCGTCGGGACCGCGATCGTTTGGCTGCCCGGAGCGGTGGTTCTTCTGGCCAGCGGACATTGGATTAAGGCACTGCTTCTTTTCGGCTGGGGCGCAGCGGTGGTCGCACAGGTGGATGCCCTGGTAAGGCCTTATGTTGTGAGCGGACGCGCGAAGATGCACAACCTGCTCATATTCTTCGCACTATTGGGCGGCGTCAGAGCCTTCGGGTTCATAGGGATTTTCATCGGACCTGTTGTTGTGTCGGTGACGGTCGTGCTTCTGGGCATGATCAGGGAAAGTAATGCATTGTCGCAGGAAGTAGATCGGCCTGAGGCGACTCACGAAGCTAAGCATTTCTCGGAATGATGTGGCCGGTGATGACCCTTAGTAACGGCACGGGTGATTTCCACGACGGAAACGAGCGCGGAATCCCCTGCCCAGAAACCGCTGAAACGTTCGATCGCTCTCCCTGGTGGGCAAGACGGGTGAACGCACCGCCTGCTCTGGCGGTGGTTCATGGTTGCCGGCGCCGGTAAGTGCCGAATAGACATTTGTTGAGCATAGCTTTCCGCGGCCGACATCAGGCGCAATGCCGCGAGGCTGAAGGAGCCAAACTCCGAATCCGACGAACGCTGCGATGACAGCAGCGCGTATGTAGGTTTTTAGAACTGACAAGAGACGCGGGGCAGCCAAAGGCAGTGCAAGTCATAACTGTCACGGTAGACGCCCTGCTGACGTTGAGCCTTTTGAGCCATGATCCCTCCTGAAAGAATCTTTGGCGCAGTTCAGTCAGTCCAGGCTTTTGACTCTTGAATCAAGTGTGTCGCTCGCCCAAAATGGTTCGTACGGGTGATACTCGGCATCTACAAAGGTGAGGTGAAATCATGATGTCAGACGCAAAGCCACAAACCGGACGAGAACACGAAGTGGGGACTTTAGCCGCGCCGCTCCTGACTCTGGACCTCAAGCGCGAGATCGAGAAGCTACGATCCGAAGGACGCTGGCAGTCTGGGCACACGGCAAAGACGCTCGTCAAGTATTCCGATTTCCGGCTCGTGTTAATCGTCATGAAAACTGGCGGGCGATTGGACAAACATCGAACCGAGGGACGAATTTCGGTTCAAACTCTCGACGGACGAATTCGGTTCAGTACTGCCGAGCGGTCAGTTAGAGCTAGCAGCAGGGCAAATGCTGACACTAGAACACGATATTCCTCACGATGTGGAAGGCATCGTTGACAGCGCTCTTCTACTGACCATTGCGTGGCCCGATCCAGCTTCCCTCCGGTAGGAACTGAAAAATGTCCAAAACGTTCAAGCGTGGCGATCATGTCGAATGGAACTCCGAAGCAGGAAGGGTGCGCGGAACGATCATCAAGCGAGTTGTATCGGACACTCGCTTCAAAGGCTACGTGCACCACGCTTCAAAGGACGAACCGCAATACCTCATCAAGAGCAATAAGACTGATCACATTGCGATTCATAAGGGGAAGGCGTTAAAACGAATTGCCACTCCGACTCACCGAAGGCGGGGTACGAGGAGCCGCTAGAGCTTTCTCTATTTCCCTTCTCTTAGAGGGCGATTCTGATCCGCAAGGAGTTCCCTCGACATGCGTTGCTTGGATTTTATCCATTCCGGCGCAAGCTCCCGTTCCTCGTCAGGCCGGTTCATAGTAAAGGCGGCTACCAGCCGATCCCCATTAAGCCACCAAACACTGAAGCTTGGACTGTTCGCGTCGCCACGGACGACCGTTTCCCTCGCATCATGAGGATCGCCCCACAACTCGTAAGATAAATCGAAAACATCTGAAAAAAAGTAAGGGACGTGTACGAATGGTTGCCGATCTCCTCGAACGACGGATGCCCAATGCTGCCCTTGAGAAACGGCATTGTCCCAGTGCTCCACGCGTCGTCGCTTGTTAAAGATTTTGTCGAAGTAACTAGCCACATCACCCGCCGCAAAAACGCCAGCCTGATTCGTTTCGAGGTACTCGTTGACCACAACGCCGTTTTCGATTTCCAGGCCGGTCTTGGCAAGGACCTCCGTTACTGGAGCCGCACCCACGCCCGCGATAACCATGTCGCACGCGACTTGATTGCCACTCGACAACACCACCGCATTTACGCGTTCCTTGCCCTCGAACTGGACCACGTTTTCCTCTTTGAGAAGCCGTACTCCTCTCGAGGCATAGTAATGCTCAAAGAAGTTTGACATTGCAAGAGTGAAGACTCGGCTCCAAACGCGATCTTCCCGAATGATCAACGTGGTCTCGATATTTTGTTGCGCGAGAACCGAAGCCACCTCCATGCCGATGAACCCCCCGCCGATGATGGCAGCGCGCTTAGCGGTTGCCGCGTTGTCCCGGATGTTCCTGGAGTCGTCCAAGGACCGCAGATAAAATACGTTGCGCAGATCATTTCCAGGGCAGTCAAGCTTTCTCGCGCGTGCGCCGGTGGCGATGAGCAGATGCTCAAACTCGAAAGATTCGCCCGAGCTTGCGCGAAGGGTACGCTTTTTCAAATCGATATTTTGAACAAGCGTTTTCAACTTGACGCCGATCTTCTTTTGCGCATACCACTCTTGAGCATTGATCAGAATATCGACTTCCTTGTCTTTGCCCGAAAGGAAGCTTTTTGACAGAGGTGGGCGCTCGTACGGGAATGCATCGTCGGCGGAAATGATCGTCAACTCGCCGGGACCGAGACCTCGTTTCGCCAGTTCCTTCGCGGCGTAGCCCGCGACCATGCCGCCGCCGAGGATAATGTATTTGCTTGAACTCATCGAGACAGACCTTCAGGCAGACTGCTTAAGCGTACTCTTGTAATCAGCCACAAACTGTTGGATCCCCTTTGTCGTCAGATCATGGCGAACGTCAAAACTTTCCCATTCGCGATTTAAATCGAGTGCTTTGTAGGCAATAGGCTTCAACTGAGTATCGGTACCCTGAACGACGAAGTCCTTACCAGGAAGCGGGAACGATGCACCGGCCCATTCTTCCCAAACCTTAGCCGGAGCCGTTACCAACTCTGCATCCAAGGTAAACGAGCCAAGCAGGTGCTTGAGATGGCGAATGCTTGCTGCAAGCACATGGACGTGTCCATCTCCTGCTTCATACATTTTCTTGATGTTTTTCACCAGATCCATGCCGTTCTGACCGTGATC
>Ga0157372_10005590_pt1 | contig 13367 bp, 16 predicted proteins | sample C55metaG_FD_115307 | JGI IMG/M metagenome (GOLD analysis project Ga0157372, IMG submission 115307) | Corn rhizosphere microbial communities from Kellogg Biological Station, Michigan, USA - C5-5 metaG | ecosystem: Host-associated > Plants > Roots > Rhizosphere > Soil | place: USA: Michigan... | reverse complement strand
GCGAGGTGCTTGGCATCAGGCGATAGCGACGCGTCCGTGATCAATCGGAATGGCGCGCTGCCCGGCGCGATCGGCAGACTGTCTGTCAGCTCCGCGACCACACGGCCCTTCTCGATCCATGCGCTCGCGGGAAGACGGTAGACGAGTGCGGGCAGCGGACGACGACCCGTCGGGTCGAGTCGCAGACGTTTCGCGATGAGAAAGACGTCGGCGTTGCGCGCTACGTACATCGCCTCCACGTCTTGCGGACCGTTCGGATACTCGTAGGTCAGCTTTTCCGCCTTGAGCGAGTCCAGACCAACCGAAGACGTCGCGCGCGGCTCGGCCACTCGATAAATCTTTCGCGACCGATGCGTCGCTTCGTTGTCACCGACGTCGCCGATGTACACGCACCACTCGGGCGAACCGGCGGAACATGGACCGACCGATGCAGCTTCCCAGTCGGTGTTATTCGCGTTCGTTACGCGCCAGACACCACGATCCTTGTTCGCGGTGTCGAGCGCGAACAGCAGCGGGTCGTTGCCCGAATCGTTGATCGTGAAGAAGACTCCCGGCTGCGTCATGCTCATCGCCGCGGCCGAATTCTCCACGAGGTCGGTCGGCGCGGTGCGGCGAACGATGGTCAGGTTCACCGGTGTCGCGCCCATCGAGTCCGTCGCGGAGTAATAGCGCGAGATCACCCGGTGCTCGCCATTTTCGCCGCAGGCCACCGCCAGGAGCGCGAAGGTTGCCATGACGACGCCGCCAAGCATGCGCGATACATTCACCACCATGCGTACTCTTCCAAATCGACTCTCCGTCGTCGCCGCGGCTGCTTCCCTGCTTGCCGCATCATCTCTGCCGGCCCAAGCGACCCTCAGCGCCGGCGAACGAGCTGTCGCGCGCGCTGTCGACGCTCACAACGCCGACGCGCTCGCGTTGCTCGAGCGAATCGTGAACATAAACAGCGGCACCATGAACTTTGCCGGGGTGCGCAAGGTTGGCGACGTCCTGCGTGCGGAATTCGATGCACTCGGCTTCAAGACGCGGTGGGTCGAGGGAGCAACCTTTCGACGAGCCGGCCACCTCATCGCCGAACATCCGGGCCCCGGCCCGAAGCTTCTGCTCATCGGACATCTGGACACGGTTTTCGAGCCGAGCAGCCCATTCCAAAAATTCGAACGGCTCAACGATTCGACAGCGCGCGGCCCGGGCATCATCGACATGAAGGGCGGCGACGTCATTCTGCTCTATGCGCTCCGCGCACTCAAGGACGCGGGAACGCTGGATCGAATGAACGTCACCGTCGTGTTTGACGGAGATGAGGAAGACTCTGGAATTCCGAAGGAAGCGGCACGCAAGGCGCTCGTCGACGCTGCGTCGGGAGCTCAGGCCGCACTCGGGTTCGAGGACGGAGCGGCAGATCCGAAGACAGCGGTGATCTCGCGTCGCAGCGCGGGCTCCTGGACCCTTCGCACCACGGGGCAGCCCGCCCACTCGGGACAGATCTTCAAACCGGAGGTGGGCGCCGGCGCGGTGTACGAGGCGTCGCGCATCCTGCACGAGTTCTACACAACACTGTCCAAGGAGCAGTACCTGACTTTCAATCCCGGCCTGGCGATTGGCGGCACGCTGGTAAAGGTGGATACGACAGGTACGGAGGGCTCGGGGGCGGGTAAGCGGAACGTCGTCGCCGAGCACATGGAAGTCTCCGGCGACCTGCGGACACTCTCGCCGGAGCAGCACGCCAAGGCAAAGAAAACGATGCAGCAGATCGTCGCGCGACATCTCCCGAAAACGGATGCGACGATCGAGTTCGACGACGGCTACCCGCCGATGGCGCCCACTCCTGGCAACCGCCGCCTGCTCGCGCTCTACGATCAGGCGAGCCGAGACCTCGGGCTCGGGTCTGTCGTCGCCGTGGATCCGTCTCGCGCCGGCGCCGCGGATGTGTCGTTCGTCGCCGGGAAAGTACCGATGATCATCGACGGCATCGGCTTGTCCGGGCATGACGATCACACCGAGAAGGAGACCGCCGACCTCCGCATGCTCGCCCCACTCACCAAGCGCGCCGCGCTCGTCATGCTGCGGTTGACCCAGAGATCAGTCAAACCTTGAGCGGCGGGGGCGCTCGCGCCGTTAGAGATCACACGGCCTCGTCGCGAAGCAGCTCGATGTCTTCGATGAGGCGTGTGACGTCATAGGCGAGAGACCCGTCGTAGACGCCGCGAATATGTCCGCGCCGGTCAATCAGCACGAACGTCTCGGTGTGCAACAGCCGCCCGCTAGTCTTACCGCCGCTGTCGCTCAGCTCCACGAAATAACTGTCGCGCGCCAGTCGCTCGATTTCGGACCGCGCACCCGTCAACAAGAGCCATCGCGCCGCATCCATGTGGTTCTCTCGAGCGTAGCGCGCGAGCACTGCAACGCTGTCCGATTCCGGTGCGATCGTGTGGGAGAGAATCATCACGCCGGAACGCGCGTCGAACGACGCCTGCACGCGCTGCAGCTGCGTTCGCAGCGTCGGACATAGCTGCCGACAGCTCGCGTAAAAGAAGCTCGCCACGATGATCTTGTTTCGTATCGTCGCGCCAGACACGACACGTCCGCGCTGATCCACGAGCCGGAAATCCGAGACGCGATGCAGCGTGTCCGCGCTGGAGCCGCGCGCGTCCAGCCAAACCGGCGTGCGGGTGGGATCGACGTAGTACGGCAAATGATCTCGTCGCGCGCAGCCCATGACGGCGACTATCGCGAGAGACAGCCAACGCAGCCGCTTCATGGCGAACTGGAATCCGAAGCGACACAGCCCTTCGCACCGAGCAGGCCAAATCTGCGTCCGTCTCGCACCACGTAGTTCGCGCGCAGCGTCCCGTCGGGCCACCACATCCGCTGCAGGCCCTCCTCTCGGCCGGCGCGGTAGTTCGTCTCGCGATACAGCGCGCCGCCGCGATACCACTCGCGTGCCGTTCCCTCCATCAAGCCGCGCTCGTAGTGAAAGACGAACCGGATCGAGCCGTCCTCCCACCGTCCAATCGACGTCCCATCCTCGCGATCACCGACGAAATGCCGCTCATACGAAACCACCCCGTTCGGCCAGCGCCCGGTCTCTGTCCGTCGCTTCGGATTCGCGCCGACAAGCAACGGAGCCGCGAGCGACAGCGCGAACATGCGAAAGACAGTCATCGCCCGACGGTGCCTGGCGTCCCGTAAAATCCCGCGCCGTTGATGTACGGATCTTCAGTCGTCACGTGGTAGTGGTAGATCCCATTCGGGTAGTCCGCCGTTACGCCCGTGTGCCCGTGAAGCTCGTCGAGATCGGCGTTCGTGATACGCTTTCCATTCTCGATCGACCCGTACACGGGAAACCCGTCGAGGAGAAAGCCGATCAGCGCCGACGACCCGTTCTTTTGCGTGATGCCGAGGGGCTCGACGTGATAGTGATACTGGCCAGTCATCTGAGGGTGGCCGTTGTACTGGTCGAACGAATTGATCTCCGCGGTGAGCGGCCGGTTTTGACCGTTGTATTGATTGAAGATCGGAACGCCGTTCACGGCGATTCCAATCGGGCCGAGTGGCGTGGACGCGTGCGTCGACGCCGCTTTCGGATGCACCGGAATGCGGAAGGTCAATTGCTGCTCGACGATCTGAAAACCATTCGAGCTGAACAACTTATTCGCGCCGTTGTACGCCTCGTAGCGCGAATCGGAGGTCGGGAAATAGACGCTCTTGTGGTCGGGGACGCCGTTGGCGCGGAGGACGACGTTGTCGCCATCGAGCGATACACTGACCGTCGCGTTGAACTTCGCAAACGCTGCCGGCAAACCCGACGTGCCGGCTTCCGTCGCATCGGTCGTCGAGCGCGCCGCACCGCACGCGGCGACCACTCCGACGCCCGCCGCCACGATGACTAGGAAAGAGGTACGGGGTTGCACGCTGCCTCCGTGTCCAGAGATTGAGCCGACCGCGGAAATACCCGCTTTCGGCTCTTGGACACCGGTTTCCTCGGCGGCATTCCAAATGGAATCCCAGGCCTGCCTCCGGTGTCCATGTGACAGAGACAACCCTGGGACGGCGACCGCAGACCGAATGACCGACCCGATGCCGGACGACGAGTTGCTAATCCGCGCGCGCAAGGGCGACGAACGGGCCTTTGCCGCGCTGGTCGAGCGATACGAGGGCGCCGTTGCGGCGACCGCGATCGGCATGCTCGGCCCCGGCGGCGACGCGGACGATGTCGGCCAGGAGACTTTCATTCGCTTTCACCGCTCGCTCGATCGATTTCGTGGCGAGTCGTCGCTCAAGACCTATCTGGTCCACATTGCGATGAACCTGTCGCTCAATGCGCTGCGCAGCCGGCGGCGAACATTTCTTCGCTTTGGCGGTGGCGACGAGGATCTCGCCGGCACTCCAGAACCCGGCGTCGGTCCGGCCGGAGAGACCGATGCGGCGGAGCTCAAACGCATCGTTCAGCAGGCCGTCGCGGCACTGAGCGAAAAGCACCGTGCCGTGGTTGTCCTCCGAATGTTCCAGGACCTGTCGACGCGCGAGGCTGCCGGGATGCTCGGCGTGCCCGAGGGGACCGTGTTGTCGCGGCTCTCCCGCGCGATGCAGGAGCTCGAGACGCGCCTCTCGCCCTACGTTCGAGACGGTTTCCTACCCACCCATGTGGAGACCACCCGATGATCGATCATTCTGACGACGCACGCGACGACGCGCTGAGCGCGCTCCTCCGCGCCAGCGCGCCCGATAAATTCGGCGCCGGCTTCGCCGACCGCGTTTTGACCCGCGTTCGAGCGGAAGAGGCATCGCTCGCCGCCACGCTTCAGCGGCAGTTCGTCCGCATCGTGCCGCTCGCAGCGGCGGCGGCGCTGCTCCTCGCTTCGCTCAATTGGTGGAACGCTCGTTCGGCGCACACCTCGGCTATCGACGCTGCCCTCAACCTCCCGCAGGTGAGCATCGCGACCGCCTACGCGTCCACCGCGTATTACGACAATCCCGACGCACCGATAGGGATGCCATGACCAACCAGATAAAATCGCTCGTCCTGCTCGCTGCAACGCTCGTCGTGGGTTTCGCGCTCGGCCTGTTCGCCGACGCGAGCCTCGTGCGCGGCCGGCGCGATCGAATTGGTGAGATCCGTCGGCCTCCCGGATTCGTCGCGCACATGGAGAGCGTCATCCAACCGCACAGTGACGCTCAGCGCGATTCGATCCGGCCGATCCTGGAAAGTGCGGCGCGCCAGAATGGCGAGGTCATGCGCTCGGCCAATGACCGGCTCAAAGCCACGCTGGACTCGATGCGACTGGCGCTCACCCCGATGCTCGATCAAGCCCAGCGCGACCGCCTGTCGCGCGAAGTCGATCGTATGCCGCCATTTGGCCCCGGGGGTGGGGGGCGCGGACGCGGACGCGGCGGGCCGCCAGGGGGCTTCGGCGGCGGCCGGCCGCCGGGAGATCGGCCGCCCCCGCCGTAGGCTGGCGGCAGGGCGCGCGGAGAGGCAGAATCAACGCTTCGACACAACGCGGAAAGCGTTTGTCGCGTTTGTGTTATGTCGAAGCGCCACATTCTCGAACCCGCCCCTCGTTTCGAGGCTCCTCCATGCCTGAGATGCATCGCTTACCCATGATTCGTTCTTTTGCTCACCGCTCGCTCACCGCGAGCGTAGTCCTCATCACCGCGGTCACGCCGGTTGTTGCCCAGAACCGCGCTCCATCGAGCGAAAAGCTCGCCGCCGCGAAGTTGGAGGCAGCGCGAGTGAACGCCGAGGGGGTGAAGCTCGCGGCCGCGCGCTCGAAGACCCCCGCGAGTCCGACGTCGGGATATACGATCGATCAGTTCCTCTCGCCGCCTTCGCCGCTCGAGATGGGCGTGGCGCGTAAGGCCGACCGCATCGCGTACGTCGTGTACGAGAAGGGCATGCGCAACGTCTACACGGCCGCCGCGCCGGATTACAAGCCCGTGCGCATCACCAAATTCCTCGACGATGACGGTGTCGACGTCGGGTCGGTGCGTCTTTCGGACGACGGCTCGACGGTGACGTTCATTCGTGGACACGGGCAGAATCGCGTCGGCTGGATCGCGAACCCGTCGCACGATCCGAGTGGGCCGGATCGGGCCATCTGGGCGGCGAAGACGGACGGATCGGGTGCCTGGCGCCTGGCGTCGATCGCCAACACGGAACTGGCTCCGGGCGGTGGACGTGGCGGCGGAAATCCCGAGCTCTCCCCGGACGGCAAGCACGTGGTGTTCGCGCGCGACGGCCAGATCTATCACGCCCGCGTTGCGCGCGGCGTGACGGCGGCGATCGACACCGCCGGAATTCCGTTCATCAAGGAGTGGGGCCGCCAGAGCAACCCGGTGTGGTCGCCCGACGGATCGAAACTCGCCTTCGTCAGCGCGCGCGACAATCACTCGTTCATCGGCGTGTACGACATGAAATCGCGAAAGGTCGATTTCCTCTCGCCGAGCGTCGATTTCGACAACGCGCCGGTGTGGTCGCCGGATGGCAAGCGCATCGCCTTCATCCGTCGTCCGGGAACGCCGTTCGGGGCGCAGACGCAGCAAGGCAATGGCGGTATCGGAAATCCGGCCGGAGCGGCGGCAGGTCGCGGAGCCGCGCAGGCTGGTGCTGAAGGCGGTCGGGGCGGTGGGCGCGGCGCGCGCGGTGGTGGCGGTGGCGGCCGCGGCGGGTTTGGCAACGACACGACGCCGCAGCGTATCGACGGTCTGTATCGCGCGGCCTTCCCCGGCGGCTACACCATCTCGTTCATGGTCGCCGACGTTGCCGGGTGCCCGGCGCAGCCGGGCGGGTGTAAGGCGCGCGAGTTCTGGCACAATAAGCCGGCCGACCGCGTGTTCACGAACATCGCGAACATCACGTGGGCCGGCGAGCACGTTGTGTTCACCGCTCAGCGCCCGAACGACGAGTGGGACCGCTTCTTCTCGGTCGGAATCGACAATCCGCAGGCGGAGCCCACCCTTCTCACGACGACGGACGGCCTGATCAACGACGGTGTGGCGGACCGCACCTTCGCGACCAACGCCATCTCGCGCGACGGCAAGACGTTCTACTACGCGACGAACGCGAACGACATCGAGAAGCGGCACATCTGGGCAGTGCCGGTCGCCGGCGGTACGCCGAAGCAGATCTCCACCGACGACGGCGTCGAAGTGTCGCCGACGCCGCTGCCGAATGGCAAGCAGATCGCCGTGCTCTATTTCGGCGCGAGCCAGCCGGCGTCGATCGGAATCGTGCCCGCCGACGGCGGCGAGACGAAGATCGTCTTCCCGACGGCAATGAAGGATTTCCCGAAGGACGCGCACGTCACGCCGCAGATCATCCTCACCAAAGCGGCCGACGGTTTAGAGATCCATAATCAACTTTTCCTGCCAAAAGACCTGAAGCAGGGCGAGAAGCGGCCGGCGATCGTCTTCGTGCACGGCGGTCCCGCCCGACAGATGCTGCCCGCGTACCACTACATGCAGTTCTACCACTGGGCGTACGCCTACAACCAGTGGCTGGCCTCGCAGGGCTACGTCGTGATGTCGATCAATTACCGCAGCGGCATCGGCTACGGCAACTCCTTCCGCCGGGCGCCGAACACCGAGGGACGCGGCAACTCCGAGTACCAGGATGTCGTCGCCGGCGCCAAGTATCTCCAGAGCCGGCCGGACGTCGATCCGGCGCGCATCGGAACCTGGGGCCTCTCGTACGGCGGCCTGCTCACCGCGCAGGCGCTCGCCCGCAACTCCGACATCTTCGTCGCGGGCGTCGATCTCGCCGGCGTACACCTCTACGGCAACAACCTCGACTCGACGAATCTCGCATACCAGTCGTCGGCGGCGGCGCACATCGACACCTGGAAGTCGCCGGTCTTCCTCGAGCAGGGCGACGACGACCGGAACGTGGATTTCTCGCAGATGGTCGGACTGGTCGATCTCCTGCGAAGCCACGGCGTCTACTATGACCTTACGGTCATTCCCGACGACGTCCACGAATCGCTCATGCACAAGCGCTGGATCGACATCTTCAGCCGAAGCAGCGACTTCCTGCATCGCTTCGTCTGGGACAAGCAGACGCCGCCTGCCATGACGACGAACGGAACGAAGTGACGCGCGACGGCCTGCTTCCGCCGGCGAAAGTTTGGCCGTTGTACGTCGCGCTGTTCGCGATCACGGTCGTCGTCGTGCTGCAGAAGACGAAGCAGGCCTTGCTCCCAGCGAGTCAGAACCGAGTGCTGTTTCTCGCCGAGGGCGCCGCGATCTGCGGCGCCCTCGTGCTTCGTTCGGGTTGGTTTCGCGACAACGAGTGGCGCCGGGAACAGCAGCGTTTGGGCACGATCGCCAACAACTACTACGAACCCCGGCGTGAATCGCTCGTCAACGGATTCTCGGTCGGCGGCGGGGTGTTGTTAGCATTGTGGTGGGGGCTCGCGACGTGGAGTGTCGTGCTGGTCGGAATGCGCCGCGGGGTCCCCGCGCGCGGATTGCTCGATTTCGAGGTCGCAACCATCGTCGGCGCGCTCACGGGCGCGGTCCTCGGCGCCGTCGCGGGGCTGGTCGTGGGACACCTTTGGGAGTCGCGTCACCGACGAAAGCGTATGCTGCGAACTACGGCTCATGCCTGATCTCACGATTCGAATCAAGAAGAAAACGGACGGCTCGGCGGCGCTCAGCTGCACCCGCGCCGATGGAACCGTCACCTGGCAACGTCAGGACGGGCAGCTCGGCCGCTTCTTTCCGTTGCACGACCTCACCCACTACTGCGTCGAGACGGTCCTCGGGTTCGATCGCGCTTTTTACGGACTACTCGCCGAAGGTTGGGACATCAGCGACTTTGGAAAACCGGAGAACAAGGCGCAGGTGCTGGGCGAAGCCCAACTCGCCGAGGTGATCGTCGGCATGTTCGATCTCGAGCGCGCAACGGGAGAGCGCGGCGACGCTGATGACCTGGCGACGAAGATCACGTCGTATTTTGACTCGCGAAATCTGCCACGTCCCGGCATCGTGATCACTCAATCGCAGATCGAGGAGGTGCGCGCGCTTCGATCGCGGCTGTCCGAGCGGTGGCGCGCCCTTCCCGCCGGTGAAGCGATGGAGGTGGAGTTCAATCGCCGATCGACGCCGCGCGTGGACACAAAGCAGCGCGCGCGGGCGTAAGGACTGCCATGGACGACGAATTCATTCCACCAACCCAGCCGTTCGGCGCGCTCGTTCCGCCGCCGAAGATCCCGGGCACCGCGGTCGCAGCGGCGACGCCCTCGCCCCAACCCCAGCGCTCACCCGGCGAGCGCTTCCGACTCCGCAGCCGCGGCAGTTTGTGGAGGCTCGTCGACCGCACGCTCGACGCTGTCGACGAGGTCGCCGACCAGATCGCCCTCGGCCTGGGATTGCGCCAACGGTGACGACGCGCGCCGGCGTCAGCGCCGGAATGCTTCTTTTCCGCCGCAGCAAGGGGCCACTGCAGCTCTTCCTTGCCCACCCCGGCGGCCCGTTCTGGTCGAATCGGGACGTCGGCGCCTGGACCATTCCCAAGGGAACTGTCGAAGAGGGAGAAGACCTCATCGACGCGGCGCGCCGTGAGTTTCTCGAGGAAACCGGCATCGAGCCTCTACCGCCCTTCATCCCGCTCGGCGCGATCAAACAAAAAGCCGGCAAAACGGTTCACGCTTGGGGCTGGGAGGGCGATGCCGATCCACGAACCGTCACCAGCAACACGATGCGGACCGAATGGCCGCGTGGATCGGGCAAGTGGCTCACTTTCCCCGAAGTCGATCGTTGCGCCTGGTTCGATCCGGGTGCGGCACGCCTGAAAATCAATCCGGCGCAGGCCGAGCTGATCGATCGATTGCAAGCGGTGATCGCGGGCACGCCAAAGGAGCCTAGGGGTGGGTGAAGAGGTCTGAAATCCCCCGCCGCGCGACCAACTCACTACGAGTGGGCCGCGACGCGGTTCACGTTCCTCAACGGCCACCGAGCGTCAACACGGCTCCGAGCTGAACCTGTCCGTTCGTCACGGCCACGTATTGAAAGCCGAGATTCACCGCGATGTTGCTCGACCGGTTATAGAAACCGACCCCACCGCCGATGAGGAAGTGCGCGCCACTCTCGTGCGGCAAATTGATGTTATCGTCGGGATCGAAATTGCCGAACGAGAAGGCCGGCGTCACAAACGGAACGATTTGCATCTCCGTCTTGGGCCGATTTGGTCGAAAGATCGAGAGCGGCAAACCGACCGAGCCCGCGAACAGCGCGGACTCGCGCGGTTTTGAGTAGCCGAAATCTCCGTTCAGGCCGATGCGCAGATGAGGCGCGCTGCGTCCCTGGCTAAACGGCAGATCCGTGAGTCGCATATCTCCCCCCAAATCCAGGAGCCACGCGTCAGACCCGTCGCGGGACGGCGACGAGATTCCGCCGGTGACCGAGACGGTCGACGCCGTGCCAGTCGGGATGACCGCGCTAAGACCGAAATTGTTGAAGCTCGGGAAGCCCATTCCGCTCGGCACGTAGCCGTAGCGAATCCCCAACGCGACACCGGTCTGCATGTCGCCGAGGATCGTGCTCGTCGCGAGCGGGGGAAGTCCCGCCTCGGCGTTTCGTATGAGCGCGAAGTACGTCGACTGCTGACTAAGAGTCTGTGCGACGAGCGGCGCGCTCAGGCATACACTGAGCACACCTGACAACCAGGTTTTTCTCATGCGGGTTCCCCATTCCCTTTCGGAACCGCAACCTGGTTGCAAAATCCGAGCGCTCGTCCATGCGCGCGGTCATTTCACCGGGACTCAGCTTTCGAGGCGCCGGCGCCAGTAGTCGTCGTCGGAAATAAGGACGTCGAGCTCCACCGCGTTGGCCTTTTTGCCACTATCGAAATCCGCGATGTGGATAGTGGTCGTGCGAATCGGCCGTCCCGTCGCGTCCTCGAGCTTCAAGTCGAGCGCGTCGCGCGCGGCATAGTAGCGCTCGAGCTTTGCAGTGTCGCGTGACGTTCCGTCTCGCGACGCCGCTTCCGCGAAGAGCGCGAATACCGGCTGCACGAGCTCGTAGCCGAGTCCGGGCCGGAACGATCCCCACGCGCGACCAGTGCTCGGCTCGACGTGCTCGAGCTCCGAGTGGCCAACGATCACACCCTTCAATCGAACCGTGTGCTTCATGGCTTGCGCGGCTTCACGGCCGCGCTGTCGGCGTCGGTGATCTTGAAACTGAACTGTTGCTCGACTAGCTGGCGCACCTTCGTGCTGCCGATCTTCGCCGGTTCGAACCTCATATACGGGAGAACGTCTTTCACAGCCTGAACGAATTCGGGTCGCGGAGTGTTCAGCACATGGAACGATGAGGTGTCGGCGAAGCCTGTGGTGTCCACAATGTACTGCGCCGCGACCGATCCGCTGATGTGAGCCTGAAGCAGCTTCAACGGATACGCAGGAGCCGCGCTGTTCGCCGCGCGAACGACCGCAACATCGACTTCGAGCACCGAATAGACGGAATCCTGGCCCGTTGATTGGGGCGCCGGTGCCGCGGTCACGGTGTCCTTCGCCCGGTCGCCGACGATTTCATCCGGGACCGCCGGCGGCCGGGCGTCGCCCATCACACGCGGGCCTTCGCCGGCGCCCGGGCCTTCGGGCGCGAGCTTCACATAATGCACGGCCTCGCGTGAGCCACCTTGTGACGGCGTGCGATCCGGCGGCGGCAGATAGATCGGCTCGCGTCGAATGCTGTCGAAGGGCAAGCCCGCTTGGGGTAACGTCCCGAGAACCCACGCGGTGATGATTACCGTGTGCGTCAACACGCTGAGTGACGCACTGGAGACCACCGGGAGTTTTTTCGAGTAGCTGTCCAACAATAGGCGCATCATGGTGCCTGCTCCCCTTGCACTCGCGCCGAGGGATGGATCATCCCAGGGCGAACTACGACAACTGGTACCGCTCGCGGAGCAGACCGACGTGATGTCGCTCGTGTCCCGCGATGATGTAGAACAGCGCGCGAACCGAAGCCGGGTTTCCGTTCGCCACGCCGCGCCGCGCAAGCTCCTCGGCGCTCAGGTTCTTCGCGAGTCGCAGCGTGGACTGCCTGACGCTGTTGAACTCGTCGACCAGATCGGCGAGGCCGAGTCGGCCGAAGTTCGCGTTCGCAACCCACGCGTTCTCGTCGAAGCTCGCCAGCTCCGTTGGATCTTTGCGCGCGATGCTCAGCGCGCGATACGCGAAGACACGTTCGCAGTCCGACAGATGCCCCACGACTTCCTTGACGGTCCACTTCCCGTCGGCGTAGGCGAAATCCTCGCGGTCGCGCGGCACACGGCGGAGCAGCGCGAGCGTGTCGGCAAATTGTGTCTCCAGCAACGCGACCAGATTCCCCTCGGGTACACGATCGATGTACCGGCTGAAGTAGGGTGAATGCTCGTCGGCCTTCGGGCGTTCAATAGCAAGCGTCGTCATCGGTATCAGTCTCTCCGTTCTGCTATCCTAGAAACGATCTCCTACCACCTTTTCGTCACGTCGTCGCGGCGACGACGCCTGACATTTCCTTTACCACCGGTTGCTCACCCGCCAACTGCGCCTGTCGCCGGCCCAGCCACAGGCCCAAACCGAGCCAGATCACCGACAACGGCACGGCGACGTAGGAAATCCCCACCAGTCCAAGGCCAAGTCCCGTGAGACCCTTATACGCCCAGGCGCCGATCTGGTCGCCGCCACGATAGACAAAGGTCTCGATCACATTCTTCGCTTTGTATTTGTCTTCGCGGCGCACCACGGTGAACAACACTTCCATCGCGGGATTCGTGATGGCGAAGTTGCCGCCTCGACGCAGCACAGTGAACATCGCGACGGTTCCGAACACCGGCAGCAGTGCCAACGCGCCAAATCCGAGAATGCTGATGATCGGCAACAGTGCCAGCGCCAGACCCAATCCCAACCAGCGTATGATGCGGCCGGTAAAGAAAATCTGCGTGATGACCGTGAGCGTTTGAACCGACAGCTCCAACTTCGCCAACACCGCGGTGCGCGACGCCTTGTCGGTGAACTCCCGGCCCACGAGATCGCTTTGCGCGAAGTACAGGAAGGTCGATCCGATCGTGAACAATACCATGAATCCGCATATGCCGAGCAGATACGGCGAGCGCAGCACGTGCGTGAATCCGGCCCACACGCTCCCCCCGATCAGCTCGCGGTCCTGGTCTCGTTTCGACCGGAGTGGCTCTCCCGGCCCGCGCACCGCGCGCTGCGGAAAGCGCATCACGATGATGACCGCGATCTCCAATAATACTGCCGAGACGAGCAGGAGGTTTATCGTCCCGACCCGCTGAGCCAGTGCGGCCGTCGCGGCGGATCCGGTGATCGAGCCGAGTGTACCGCCGACCCCGATGAATCCGAACAGCCGCTTCGCTT
>Ga0157372_10005589_pt1 | contig 13368 bp, 12 predicted proteins | sample C55metaG_FD_115307 | JGI IMG/M metagenome (GOLD analysis project Ga0157372, IMG submission 115307) | Corn rhizosphere microbial communities from Kellogg Biological Station, Michigan, USA - C5-5 metaG | ecosystem: Host-associated > Plants > Roots > Rhizosphere > Soil | place: USA: Michigan... | reverse complement strand
TGTCATGCGCGGTGTTGATTCCCTGACGCAGGATTTGCGAGATGTAGAGATACGAAGCGCCGGTAACCAGCGCCGCCACCATGAAGGTGATGGCCAATACGATTTGGGTCCTGCGACGCATGTGAATCCGTGGCCAGCCCTTCACTTTCAGTGCTGCGGCCGACGCGAAAAAGTTTATGGCTCCTTCACTTCCTCGGCTTCTTCCCTTTCTTCTTTTTCATCTTTGTCGCGGCCCGCGCCATCTGCGCCGGAGCTGCCGTACTCTTTCAACTTATTGTGCAACGTCTTTAGACTGATGCCGAGAATTTCCGCGGCCCTCGTCTTGTTGTTATTGGTGGATTCTAAAGTCTTGAGAATCAGCAGGCGCTCGGCTTCACCAACTGTAGTTCCCACGCCAACTCGAATGGAGTCAGCATCATCGACGGACGCTCGAATGGGTGAGTGCCCAAAACCAGGCGGCAAATGCTTCGTTTCGATTACCGGGCCTTCGCAGACAATGACCGCCCGCTCCAAAGTGTTGCGCAATTCGCGAACGTTTCCCGGCCACGCGTAATTCCGGAACGCATTGAGCACTGCCTCACTCACTGTGGCTACGCGCCGCCCGTGTTTGGCACTCATGTCAGCCAGTAGGGTTTGCACCAGGTCTTGAATATCTTCGCGATGTTCTCGCAAGACCGGCATGTGAATGTTGAAGACGTTCAGCCGGTAATAAAGATCGTTCCGCAATTCGCCGCGTGCCACGGCTTCGTCCGGAACTTTATTGGTGGCGGCGAGGACTCGAACGTCCACGGTGGTTTCGGTCTTGCTTCCAAGCCGCCGCAACTTGCGGTCTTCAAGCACGCGCAACAATTTGGCTTGAGTTGCGATGGGCATTTCGCCAATTTCATCGAGCAGTAACGTCCCACCTTCGGCAAGTTCGAAACATCCAGTTCGACGCTCGAGCGCCCCGGTAAACGCGCCCTTTTCGTGTCCGAAGATTTCGCTCTCAATCAGCGTCTCCGGAATCGCGGCGCAATTAATCGCAACAAATGGACGCAAACGCCGCGGGCTTAACTCGTGAATGGTTCGTGCCACCAGTTCTTTGCCGGTGCCGCTGGCGCCAGTAATAAGAACGGAAGCCGTACTGGGTGCAACCATTTCGATCAGCCGGAAAATTTCCTGCATTTTTTTCGACGGGCCAATCAGTGATCCGAGAGAACCAGCGTCGCGCAACTTGCGGCGAGTCGCTTCGAGTTCGACCCGGGTGCCGAGCAGGGCTGAAGCATTTTGCAGGATCGTCCGCAGGCGGCTGGTATCGATCGGCTTGGTAACGTAATCGTAAGCGCCGATTCGCATCGCCTGCACGGCACTATCGATGCTGCCTTGCGCCGTGACCACGATGACGGCCATGCTTTGGCTGTCACTGGAGATTTTCTCCAGCAATTCGAGGCCACCGAGGCGCGGCATCTTCAAGTCAGTAATCACGATGTGGGGCGCCCACGAGCTGACCTTTTCGTAGCCGTCCTGCCCGTCGCGCGCAGTTTCCGCAACATAGCCCCATGACGAGATCAGTTCGGCCAGACCGGTGCGTTCATTCTCTTCGTCTTCGACAATCAGTACTTTTTCCTGGCTCATGTTTAAGTATTCATTATTCAAGGTAGGAGTCAGCCTAGCAAGCGGCAAGACGACTTTCGCCAACTCTGCAGGACAAAAGCCTTGCCGCGCCGTAATTTAATATGGATGAACAAGATGCCTGAAACGCCATTGTGGGCTGCTGAAGATCAGTCTCTTCGGCTAACGGAACTGACTGCGCCGACCGATGACCGCGCGAAGGAAGCTCCCTTGCGCCGCGACGTTCGTTCCCTGGGCGTGGTGCTGGGTAGGGTCCTGGTGGATCAAGCCGGTGAGTCGGTTTTTAAGACCGTAGAGCAACTGCGACGATTGCTGATCCAATCGCGCGCACACACTGCCAGATCACAATCCAGCAGCGACGAGATGCAACAAGCTACCAGCATCGTTCAAGGACTAAGCATCGAGCAGGCCCATCGGGTGACAAAGGCCTTCGCCATTTATTTCGAATTGACCAACCTGGCTGAAACCAATCACCGGAAGCGCCGTCGCCGCGCGGGAAAGTTGAATTCCACACAAACCCCGCTCCCGGGTTCATTTCGCGGTACCCTGCTCAGAATGCGAAACGCGGGGATGAGCGGAGAACAGGCGCTGTCCGCGTTGAGCCAAGTAAAGGTCGTCCCGGTTTTTACTGCACATCCGACCGAAGTAGCGCGTAGAACGGTGTTGACCAAGCGCCGTCGGATCGCAAAATTCCTGGAACTGCTCGATCACCTTCCTTTATCAGGCTCGGAAGCGCTGGAGATGGAAAATGCCATTGCGGCTGAGATCACCGCCTTGTGGCAGACCGACGAAGTGCGGGTACAGAAGCCGCAGGTCACCGACGAAATCCGCATGGGTCTTGACCACTACCCGATGTCGATTTTTGAGAGCCTGCCGCGCTTGTACGCAGAGGTCCGCGAGTCTTTCAAAGATGTGTATGGGATGGAATTGTGCGCCCAGCAAGTGCCACAAGTATTGTCGTTCGGTTCCTGGATCGGCGGCGACCGGGACGGCAATCCCTTTGTGACACCGGAAACAACGCGCGAGGCCCTGGCGCGAGCCCGCAACACCGTTCTCGGACATTACATAGCGGAGATCGAGCGTTTGCTGGAGCCCCTTAGCTCATCCAGCCGTCAGGTTCCGGGTTCAAAAACATTTCAGCAAAGACTGGACGTATACGCACAACGCATGGGAGAAGAGCCGGCCCGCCTGGGACGAATTTCTCCCACCGAACTTTACCGGCGCTTTCTTGCATTCATCATCGTGCGGCTGCGACACACGCGTGAAGGCAAAGAGAATGGCTACGATTCGACCCGCGAATTCGAAGCAGATCTGGAAATTCTGTACGGAAGCCTGAGCGAAAATCATGGCCAGAGTTTGGCACGCCTTTTTCTTGATCCCTTGCTGCGGAAGGTACGAACCTTCGGCTTTCATTTGGCCACGCTTGATGTCCGGCAACATGCCAGGGTCCATCAACGCGCCCTCGACACCAAATCAATTCCGAGCGACAAGGCGGCGGCCATCGATCTGTTTCGTCAGATTGCTGAGTGGAAGAAGCTATTTCCTTCTATTGCCGTCCGAAATTACGTCATCAGCGGCGTGGAATCGGAAGCCGACATCACCGCCGTAATCGAACTTGCAAAACTTGCCGGGACTCCACTGGCCGCATCAGGCGGAGACCCAGGGCTGATGCCGATTCCGCTGTTCGAGTCGATACAGTCATTGCGCTCGTCTCCTGAAGTCATGGGCCGGATTTGGCGCGCTCCGGAATATCGGCGGCTCCTCGATTCGTGGGGCGGCTGGCAGGAGGTGATGCTCGGCTATTCCGATTCCAACAAAGATGGCGGGATGCTGACTAGCCTGTGGGAGCTTTACAAAGCGCATCGGGGCCTGCACGAGTGCGCGCGCAAGCACGGCATAAAGCTCAGGTTGTTTCACGGCCGCGGCGGAACAGTTGGACGCGGTGGCGGACCAACTCACGCCGCCATCCTGTCGCAACCTGCGGGAGATTTTTCCGGAGAGATTCGCATAACCGAGCAGGGCGAAGTTCTCAACTGGAAATACTCTGATCCAGTTCTGGCGGAATGGAACCTGGAAATCGTGATCGCCGCATCTCTCGAGGCCCTGACTCGACCGGATAAGACGCCTGCAAGCGCTGACCTGGATTGGGAGAGCGCAATGGAACAAATGTCGGCGGATGCATTCCGCTTTTATCGGCAACATATTGCCGAGAATCCTGACATTCTTCCGTATTTCGAGCAGGCGACCCCGGTAAACGAGCTGGATAATGCGCGCCTGGGATCGCGTCCGGCGCGGCGTTCGGCCAGCCGCAACCTCGATGAGCTACGCGCAATTCCCTGGGTTTTTGGCTGGATGCAAAGCCGCCACGCACTTCCGGCATGGTTCGGAGTAGGCCATGCCCTCGAGTGTTTCGCCGCCCAAGGTGACGAACAGCAGAAACTTCTGCAAGAGATGTTCTCGAAATTCGCGTTGTTTAACGACTTGGTCCGCAACGTGGAACTGGCAATGTCGAAGGCAGATTTGTCGATCGCGAAACTTTATGCATCGCTGGTGCGTGATGAAGACTTGCGCGAGCGGGTGTGGCGAATCATCTCTGGGGAGTTCGAACGCACACGCCGGATGCTGTTGCTGGTAAAGCAGCAGGAAAAGCTGCTAGAGAAAAATCCGGTTCTGTCGCGATCGATAAGGCTGCGTAACCCCTACGTTGATCCTATGAGTCTGATCCAGGTGGACCTTTTGCGGCGAAAACAGTCGGGCGATCACTCAGAAGAGCTGAATTATGCACTTGCGGCGACCATTAACGGAATCGCGGCCGGTTTGCACAATACCGGATAGAAACCCAGCAGCCACTTACGATTCCGGTTGACTCAGAGTAGTTCCGTGTTTAGCTTTTCGAGGTTTGGATTTGCGTTCGGCAAAATTGGCGTTCGGAATCTTCAGCAAAAAAAGAAGCGCCTTGCTGGAGTAAGGCGCTTTCAAGAGCTGTTGGGAAACTCAAATCAATTAAGTAGAATGTAGCATCCGTTAGAGATGCCGTGAATCGGGTGAGCACTGTAGAAACTGGTAAGTGCAGGTGTTCGCCTTAGACGTATTGTTAGAGGCTGCTAATGCCCATATTTGAATACACTTGCAAAGACTGCAACCATCCTTTCGAAGCCCTGGTGCTCGGGAGAGAGAAAGCCAGCTGCCCAAAATGCCAAGGTAAGAACCTGGCATCCCGACTCTCAGTGTTTGCGGTGCAGGCCAAGGCGGCTTCATCCTCTACTCCCACCGCATCGGGAGCTTGCGGCAGCTGCGGCGACCCACGCGGGCCGGGATCCTGCTCCATGCCCGATTTCGATTGAAACGAAAAAATCCGCAGCTCCCACGTTGCTGATTCAATGCTTCTCAGCGGTCACACTCCAGTACTCAAGCCGCGGTAACCCGGGTAAGTTTCCAGGCGGCAGGTTATGTCGCACAATGGCGTCCATGGATCGACGCCTTAGCCCACGAATCGAAGTTCAACTTCCGGTACAGGTTTGGGGAATGGATGCTCACGGTCAGCCGTTTACCCAGCCCGGCCTTGTAACCAATATGAGCGTCGGCGGTCTGGTAATTCAAGGCGTGATGCGCAAGATTCGAACCGGCGAAATTCTCGATGTTCAGATGGGTCAGGTAAAAGCGCAGTTCCGCGTGGTCTGGGTCGTCAATGACGGGAACGGTGAGATCGGCCTGCAGCGGTTGACATTGCATACATTCATTGCACATTCCGTGCTCACGCATTGTGCCGAGTCGGCAGCCGCCTGCTGAGTCGGAATTACGATTCAAGAACCTCCAGCAACTTCCATTTGCCTCTTTTAAAACCTTTCAATATCCTTCGTTCTGACTTTTTCTGGCGCGAGGAATTTCATGCGACTTCTTTTAATCGTCCCCATGCTTGCTGTGGCTGTGACCCTGGCCACATCGGCGCAGGAAACCACTTCCCTTCACTTGATGCCGTGGCCCGCCAGCGTTAAGGCGTCGCAATCTGCACCGTTAGTGATTCAAACTTCCTTCTCGGTCGGGATAGGCAATGCGTCGGATCCCGGATTGCGCCGTGCGGTCGAAATATTCCTGAATGAATTGCGCCGGCACACAGGGTCACTGCCGCTGGATTTCACGATCGGGGATGCCTCCACCGCGCAGTTGAAGGTAACCAGTGAGCATGCCAACAAGCCAGTGCAGGAACTGGGGGAGGACGAATCTTACAAACTTGAGGTGACCTCATCAGGAGCGCAACTCAATGCGCCCACAACGCTAGGCGTCATGCGCGGATTGCAGACTTTCCTTCAGTTGGTTGAAATGACGCCGCAAGGGTTCGCTGTCCCGTCTGTCGTCATCGAGGACAAGCCGCGATTTCCCTGGCGAGGGCTGATGATCGACTCCGGCCGGCATTTTATGCCAGTCGACGTCATCAAGCGCAACCTGGATGGGATGGCGGCAGTGAAGATGAACGTGTTTCACTGGCACTTATCTGAAAACCAGGGCTTCCGCGTGGAGAGCAAGCGCTTTCCCAAGCTCCAAGAAATGGGTTCGGACGGCCTTTACTACACCCAGGAGCAGGTCCGCGATGTGATCGAATACGCTCATGACCGCGGAATTCGAGTGATTCCGGAATTCGATATGCCGGGGCATAGTACGTCGTGGTTCGTCGGCTATCCCGATCTTGCAAGTGCGCCCGGACCTTACACAATTGAACGCAAATGGGGCGTATTCGATCCGGCGATGGATCCGACCCGCGAGAGCACTTATAAATTTGTGGACGAATTCATCGGAGAAATGGCAAAGCTGTTCCCCGACCAGTTCTTTCATATCGGCGGAGACGAAGTAAATGGAAAGCAATGGGACGCGAATCCGAAAATTCAGGATTTCATGCACGCGCATGGGCTGAAGAATAATGCCGACTTGCAGGCATACTTCAACACCCGCATCCAGAAGATCGTCGCTAAACATGGAAAGACGATGGAAGGATGGGATGAGATTCTGCGGCCTGATCTGCCGAAGACCATCGTCATCCAGTCGTGGCGTGGTCAACAATCCTTGGCCGATGCGGCTCGACAAGGTTATCGCGGGCTGCTTTCGTCAGGGTATTACCTGGATCTGATGGGTTCGGCTGCTTCGCACTACGCGGTCGATCCTTTTGCGGATGGCGCAGCAAATTTGTCAGATGAAGAAAAGAAAAACATTCTTGGCGGCGAAGCCTGCATGTGGGCGGAATATGTTTCTCCGGAAAATATCGACTCCCGAATCTGGCCGCGCAACGCAGCCATTGCCGAGCGGTTGTGGTCGCCGCAAAGTGTTACTGATGTTAATTCCATGTATGCGCGAATGGATTACACCAGCAAATGGCTGGATGCGTATGGCCTGAAACACAATGCAAACTATGTTCCCATGTTGGAGCGCATGACCAACGGCGCTGATACTGCCGCGCTTAAAACACTCGCCGACGTGGTTGAACCAGTCAAAGGTTATGCGCGGGAAGGGCTGGCAAAAACGGAAGCCACTTCGTTGACGCCGCTCAATCGCGTGATCGACGCGGCGCGTCCTGAGAGTTTAGCTGCGCGAACCTTCAACCAACTGGTCGATGAGTTTCTAACCGGAAAAATCAAACCTGGAATGGAAATCCAAATCCGATCGACCCTCAACAAGTGGAAGGATAATGAGTTTCAGCTTGAACCCGCAGCGCAGAACTCTGCGCTGGTGCAGGAGGTCGCGCCACTTTCGCACGACTTGTCCGCGTTAGCTGCGGCTGGATTGCAAGCACTCGACTATATCGACCGCGGTGAAAAGGCGCCGCAAGCATGGAAAACGCAACAGATTGCCTTAGCGCAGTCTGCGATACAGCCGCGCGCACAATTATTTCTTATGGTCGCTAGCCCAGTGCAGAAATTAATTCAAGCAAGTACAGGGGAAGAGCCAACCGAGCTTCCCCTGCCAAAGAGCGACTGAGACCTAAGCAGCTACCTCGCGCAAGTATCTTTTCGCCCGCTGTAACCGGCTGGCCTTCAGCGCGGGAACGCTGGCCGGCCACGGCTCTTCAACGGCCATGAGCGCCAACGCGCCACCAGCCAGCGCCAGGTTCTTCATGAAGTTGATGGAGTCGTTCATGCGCTGCTGCGGATCTTCCTGCTTCCAGAAATCGTGCATGATCGGCGAAATGGCCAGCAGGAAACCGACCAGGCCCGCCGTACCCCACTTAGGCTTGACCCCTAAAAGAATGCTCGCGCCTCCCGCAATCAGCGCTGCACCTGTGGCCATAACTGCCGCTTCCGGCTTCGGAACATTTTTCGCGGCAGTGTACTGGGCCATCTGCCCCTTGTTCTTGAAGTGGTTGATGCCGCCCACAATGAAGTAACCGCCGAAAATTAAACGCCCAAGAAGAAATGGTGCTCGCATGATTGCCTCCAGTCGGTTTCGATTCGAGGTCGCGACAGGGCGTTGCTCACGCGAAGGGCAATTCCAGTTCACCTGATCCAAAGAAATACAGGGCTGCCACATATAGTTTGCGGAATTCTCGGGACATGGTGCGAGCGTCAGCAAACAATCGCATTCCGAACTCCTGATAAACTTCTACTTTGACCTCTTCTTTCGCCATTCGCACCGAGCAACTCTGCCGCCATTATCAGATGGGAAGCGCGACGATTCGCGCGGTGGATGGAATCACTTTACAGATTGCGGCAGGAGAGTTCGTGGCGCTGCTCGGCGCATCCGGCTCGGGAAAGTCTTCTCTGCTCAATCTGCTGGCTGGATTGGATTCACCAAGCGTAGGCACGGTAATTGTCGAAGGACAGAGTCTCGCCGGACTGTCACGTGAGCAGCTTGCGAAATATCGCCGTCACACCGTCGGCATGGTTTTCCAGTCTTTCAACCTGATTCCCAGCATGAGCGTGCTTGAAAACGTGGAACTCCCATTGCGCTTCGCAGAAGTCGAGCGAACGAAACGGGGCGCCATGGCAATGAGCGCTCTCGAAAAAGTCGGGCTGAGTGGGCGATTAAAGCACCGCCCCATCGAACTTTCTGGCGGAGAGCAGCAACGAGTCGCGCTGGCACGTGCGCTGATTAACCAACCACGTATTCTCCTTGCCGACGAACCGACTGGCAATCTCGATAGCCGGACCGGAACAGAAGTGATGGATCTAATTCGACAGCTGAATGAATCATTGAAGATGACCGTGGTCCTCGTAACGCATGAACGTGACCTGGCGGAGAAGTATGCGAGGCGCCTGATCTTTCTTGCGGATGGAAAAGTGGTTACCGATCAGCCGAATTCGGCAAGAACGCCTGCTGGAGTTCAGTCATGAAGCTCTACGATTCCATCGAGCTCGCGGCGCGAAATCTTCGGGAATCGGTGCTGCGGAACTCACTGACCACACTCGGCATTTCCGTCGGCGTGGCGTCGCTGGTGGCGATGCTTTCGCTTGGCATCGGGCTGCAGCAGCTTGCATCGCGCCGTCTGCAGCGATCGGGATTATTCGATTCGATTGTGGTGACTTCCCGCCGCAACCTTCGCAGCTTTGATCGCGAGCAAGAAGAGAGCGGCCCTGCGCCTGCGGAGAGTCCTGACCTGAACGAAACTGCACGGCTGAAGATTGCAAACGTCTCCGGAGTTGTTGAAGCCTACCCGGATTTGCGATTCATCACCGAAATCCGATTCGACGAGAAGCCGCACCTGACCATGGTTGCCGGGCTTCCCTACTCTTCTAAAGACGGCGACAGTTTTGAAGGCATGCAAGGAAAATTTTTTTCGTCAACAGATGCCCATGAGGTGATCCTGCAAAAAAGCTTTGCCGCTGAACTGTTGGGTAAGCCAAGCCACGGAGCGCAAGAAATCAATGTGGCTGAAGTTGCGCGGCCATTGCTTGGCAAGCAGGTCGTGATGCGTTATTCGGAGCGTGAGTCAACGGGCTCGGATGCGGCGTCTTTTTCCGTGATCTCGCATGAAATGACGCTCACCATTGTCGGCGTAACCGACCTCGACCCCGACAGCATGCGCGGATCGGCGCGGGCCCGCGTTTTTATTCCTCAAACTTTGATTGAAGGCATGCATCCCATGCAGGCTTATGACATGCGGACGTCCGGCGGCGGGACCTCCGAACAGCCGATCTACGGGGACGTTGTGGCACGAGTCAGTGGCGCCGGCAAAGTGGATGCCGTCGAGCAGGCCATCAAAACGCTGGGCTTCAACACGTTCTCCATTCTCGACGCGACCAAGAGCATGCGGCGATTTTTCGCGATCTTGGATTTATTTCTCGGAATTTTCGGCAGCCTGGCATTAACAGTGGCGTCAATCGGAATTATCAACACGCTGGTAATGGCAATTCTGGAGCGGCGTCGCGAGATCGGAATTATGAAAGCTGTGGGCGCAAGCGATGCCGATGTGCGCGGATTGTTCTTCGCAGAGGCGGGAGCGATGGGGCTTCTGGGCGGTGTATGCGGAACTGCTCTGGGCTGGATCATCGGCCGCGTAATCAATTTCGGCACAAATATTTATCTGAACCGGCAGGGATTTCCGCCCGAGCATATCTGGTCGGTACCAGTGTGGCTGGTCGCCGGAGCGATAGGTTTTGCATTCGTGGTCAGCTTGCTTTCAGGCTTGTACCCGGCGGCCCGCGCGGCCCGGCTCGATCCGGTTCAAGCACTCCGATACGAATAAGGCCTATGCAGCCACGATTCCTCTGCGCTCTCGGTTCGTTTTCTCTGCGTTCTCTACGTTTAAAAACTTTTGATACGCGTAAACCGAATGGAATGCACGTGACGATGAAATGCATCCTGGCGATAATTTGCACGCTGCCAACGTTCGCCGTCGCTCAGGGACGAATCGACTGCAGCGCCTTCAATAGCCACATTCTGCATCGCGACGTGCGTTACTGCGTAATGTTGCCGTCGAAGTACGAAAGCGACGTCAAAACCAAGTACCCAGTCCTATATTTCCTGCACGGCCTCGGCGAGAACGAGCAGACACTGCTGCAAAGCGGAGGTTGGGGACTCATCGAAGACCTAAGGCGCGATCACAAAGTTGGCGAATTTCTTATGGTCGCGCCCGAGGGACGCGGCAGTTTTTTCATCAACTCTGCCGACGGACACGAACGCTATAGCGACTTTTTTCTGGCCGAGTTCCTGCCCTTCATCGAAAACAAGTATCGCGTGATTCGCGACCGCAAATCGCGCGGCATCACCGGGCTATCCATGGGCGGATTCGGAGCGTTACGTTTTGCATTTGCACATCCCGAACTTTTCGGATCGGTCAGCGCGCAGAGTCCCGCGCTGATGACCGAATCGCCGCGCGAATTAAATGCCGACCTTCATGACGCCGGGCCGCTAGCCAAGCTGCTGGGCAACGTTTTCGGCAATCCGATCAATGTCGCGCACTGGAACGAGAACAATCCTTTTCTTTTGGCACGCAAGAACCAGGCACAACTCAGGACGCAGGCGATCTACATCAATTGCGGGCAGCAAGACGAATACGGGTTCGCCGAATCCGCCGAGCAGATGCACAAGCAATTGCTGGCCGAGAAAATCCCGCACCAGTTTCATCTTTATCCCGGTGGCCACAACGCGGAATATTTTCTTTCGCATCTCGGCGAGACCGTCGAGTTTCACTGGCACGCTTTTCCTGAGGGCAGGCAAAAGCGGTAAGATGATGCTGGTTTGAGATGAACCATGCGTAAGGCTGTTCTGCATCTGAAGAAATCCGATCCGCTGATGCGTGCCATTATCGAGCGCGTCGGGCCGTGCCGCATGGAGTTTGGCGAGCCTACTTTTCACAGCCTCGCGGAAGCAATTGTGTATCAGCAGCTCAACGGCAAAGCTGCGGCGACTATTTTCAAAAGGTTCACTGCGCTAACCGGTGATCCGGTGACGCCTGACGGAATCTTAAAACTTTCGGCAGAACAATTACGCGCCGTCGGCCTCTCCAAGCAAAAGTCTTCGTATCTTTTCGACATGGCGGAACGTGCGCACCGAGGTGAACTCGCCTTTTCAAAGCTGGCGGAGATGACCGATGACGAGGTCATCGAGCATCTAACCCAGGTGAAAGGCGTTGGCGTTTGGACGGCTCACATGTTTCTGATGTTTACTTTGCAACGCGCAAATGTATTACCCATCGGCGATTTCGGCATACGCATGGCAATGCATAAGCATTACCTCGAGCGCGCCGGGAAAAAGAAGAATGGCGCCGGCAAAAAGAAAAACAAGAAGACAGTCGCCAAAGCGCCCAAGGTGAAAATTACCTTACCGACTCCCGAACAGATGGAAAAGATTGCTAAACGATGGGAGCCGTACCGCAGCATTGCATGCTGGTATTTGTGGAGAAGTCTGGACACAAAAACAATCGGCTGATAAATGACTACCACCACCGAACAGAAAATCCGCGTATTGGTTGCGAAACCCGGTCTTGATGGCCATGACCGCGGCGCGAAAGTAATTGCCCGTGCCCTCCGCGATGCCGGAATGGAAGTCATCTACACCGGCCTACGCCAGACTCCCGAGATGGTCGTCAACGCGGCGCTGCAGGAAGACGTTCACGTGATCGGCTTGTCGATTCTCTCCGGAGCGCACAATGCGATCGTTCCGCGCGTAATGGACCTGCTGAAACAAAATAAAATGGACGACGTGCTCGTCGTGGTCGGCGGCATTATTCCCGATCAGGATGTTGAGGCGTTAAAAAAGGGCGGGGTCGCTGCCATCTTCCAGCCGGGAACTTCAATGGATGAAATCGTTAAATTCATTCGCTCGAACGTTCATGAGCGCGGCGTCACTACGGGCGATTAAAGCGGAGTCGGCCTGCATTTCCCAATAAACCCTGCGGTGCGGGTCTAACAGTTCACTTTGGAAAGTCGGCGACGCGGGTTTGTGCGCCAAAACCAGAATTGCCTCGGCTTCCTTGCGTACACTCTCTGTCAGGCTATTGTCCAAAGCAATGCTTTTGAGTGCTGGCGTGACGGCCTGCAACTCCCGCAACATATGGCGCTCAGCGCTGGCTTGCATCCGGGTCAGCTCGGGTTCCAGCCTTTCCTTATCGTGCTGGTGCAGATAGCCGAGCCGGCGGGCGAATTCGAATGTCGCCGAGATTTCCTCAAAAACCGAAGTGAGCTCCTGGATTTGAGAATCAGTGGAGTCGGTATAGGTAATGTGATTGTTGAATGTGATGTCGTGATAAGTGAGGGTCCGCACCGGGCTGGTTTGCGGCGAACCCAGCGAAACCGGAAACTCCCCGCTGAATAAATTAAGCTCGCGCGCGATATTAAAAGTAATGCGCCGCGTCGCGTCACTGGTTTGAAATTCGATGGTATACGGCACGCCCGTCCTCTCCATCGAATCCTGGGTGGATTGATATGTAGCGGTGCCGGTGGCGTCAACGGCTATGGAATAGGCAGCGGGGTTGGCATTCCACAGCACGGAACTGAAAACTACCGTGGGAAATCGGCCTCCATTACGGGTCTGCAGTTGCGGATTTTGGCCGACTGCACTCGTAGAACATGCAATCAGCGTGGCCGCTATCAGCGCCACTTGGACTGGGGTTATCGATCTCACTGTATTTGCTCTCCGCAGCAGAGCACGATTCATGTGACTATGCCCTGAGTGACTGACCAGTATAGCTGGATCGAGGATATCGATTTGCGCAGTCCATAATATAGATAGTCGGTATCGAAAAAAACCAACTCTGCTCGTATCAGGTTTTCTGCATCCAAAGGTGTGCTGCCGAGGAGACCTATGGATCCCAAAATTACCCAGGAAATA
>Ga0157372_10005588_pt1 | contig 13368 bp, 14 predicted proteins | sample C55metaG_FD_115307 | JGI IMG/M metagenome (GOLD analysis project Ga0157372, IMG submission 115307) | Corn rhizosphere microbial communities from Kellogg Biological Station, Michigan, USA - C5-5 metaG | ecosystem: Host-associated > Plants > Roots > Rhizosphere > Soil | place: USA: Michigan... | reverse complement strand
GGGTGCTGGTAGATACGGGCTTAAAATCCTCTGCCGCTAAAATAAAGAAGATGGCAGCAGCGCTTTTCGGGGAGGGTAGTAAACCTAAAGCCATCATTTTAACACATGGCCATTTCGATCACGTAGGGTCTGTAAAAAAACTGGCTGATGAATGGGGAGTGGAAGTGTATGTGCATTACCTGGAGCTGCCATATGTAAGTGGCCGTTCCTCATATCCGCCACCTGACCCATCAGTTGGGGGTGGACTTATGTCCACCGCGTCTACCTTATACCCTAAGCGCCCTATAAATATTGAAGCTATATTACATGTATTGCCCCCGGACGAAACTGTCCCTTTTCTTCCTGATTGGAAATACATTCATACGCCGGGCCATGCACCTGGGCATATCAGCTTATTCAGGCCTAAGGATCGTATCCTTGTGGCCGGTGATGCATTTGTAACTACCAAGCAGGAATCGGTAATGAGTGTAATGATGCAATCACAAAAGCTTTCGGGGCCGCCTAAGTATTTTACTTATGATTGGGAAGCTGCGAAACATTCTGTACGTAAGCTTGATAACCTGCGTCCACAAACTGTGGCAACCGGGCATGGTCCGGTAATGACAGGTGAAAAAATGCGCACAGCGTTGACCAACCTGGCAGTTCATTTTGATGATGTAGCTATTCCGCAACACGGGCGTTACGTAAATGACCCTGCTGTTACTGATGCCTCAGGCGTTAAGTATATACCACCTTCAAAAGAGGATAAGAGAATGTTATTTGTGACGCTTGGGTTGGCAGCTATAGCAGCAGTTACATTGGGAGTTTATCTATTTCAAAGGAAAAAAAGAAGCATGGCCATGTAGGCTATGCTTCTTCTATAAGTTTAATGCCGGTTTTTGTAAGTTCTATTTTTCGCTGCTTATAAAGTGCGCCTATTATCATTTTGAAGGTGCGCTTACTCATGCCGAATTCACTGTAGATATCTTCCGCATCTGATTTGTCGTGGAAGGGCAGGTAGCCATTGTTTTGGCGCAGTTTATCGAGGACTACATCCGTTTCATTGGTTACACGTTTATAGCCGGGTTCACCAAGGGATACATCTATTTTATTGTCTTCACGTATTTTTTTAACAAAGCCACGTTCTTTATCGCCAACATCTAATCCCCTAAATACTTCATTGTAATGCAGTAACCCCGTGTATTTATTATTGATGATTACTACGTAGCCGATGTCTGATTCCCGCTGCACCACAAGGTCAACAGGTTGCATTTCTTCCAAGTCGATGTCGTCGTTATCCAGGAAACGGGATATACGTTCGGTAGCTGCAAGCCTGCCTGTTTGTTCGTCTTTATAGATCATTACCAGGTAGCGCTCACCTTTAATAACCTTTGATTCTTGCTGGGATAGCGGCATGAACAGATCTTTCATTAATCCCCAGTCAAGAAAGGCGCCTTGCTTTGTCACTTCCACAGCCTCCAGCATCACAATATCGCCAAGTATCCCTTTCGGCTTTTGAGTGGTTGCAATTACCCTGTTTTCGGAATCGTGATAAAGAAATACCTCCAGCTCATCTCCTTCATGTATGCCGCGTGGCACAAAGCGTTTGGGCAGGAGTATTTCCTCACCTTCGCCACCATCGAGGTACATTCCAAAATCCACTTTCTTAATTACCTTCAGCGTATTGTATTTGCCTATTTCAGCCATAATATACCGCGAAGGTAGCTTTTTATTTTGCCATGGTTATCAGGCAAACTGTTTCTTCCAATGCAGTTGCTGTGTATGGAATATGCTCGTGCAGGGCCACCATTTGCCCACGGCCTAGTTCTATGCTTTCATTGTTAGCATTAAACCGGACGCTTCCATCCAGGATTTGTAAGGTCATTACGCCGGTGCCTTCAACATTCCCGGGTTTCATTTCTGCATCTTTATGCAGTGCCGATACCACGACGGTAAGGTTATCTGTTTTGAATACTGTGATAGCATTTCGATCGTTTTCCTGCCATGCCTTTTCTTGCATCAGTTGCTGGGTAAAACCATGTATGTCAATGGGCACAAGCGGCGCATCTACCGGTCTTTCGCCCCAAGGCCTGTTTATTGTTGAATCGTTATAACGGGTGGACATAAAGTAATTGTTTTATAAAAAATGATAAAAATTATTCCACAAAAAAGCCCTTACACTATGTAAGGGCCATATAAGCATTTCAGAATGAATTAACTATTTTAACTGACAGCTACCGGGAAGGCCTTTATCAGCACATGCAGTTTGTGCCTGTACTTGTGTTGTACCTCTTACAATAGAAGTGCTTGTCTTACCCTGGCTATCAGTGCATACACATGTATAGTCTTTGTTGCACGCGCTTTGAGCGATCATTATAACAGAAAGAGATAGGAGAAACACTATTTTTTTCATATCGAGATAATATAGCACAAGGATAGCAAAAATAACCGTAAATGTCAATCCTGACCTGCAAAGTTTATTTATGCGCAGCAGCATGGGCTGTAGAAAGCACACAACCTACATTTTGTATGTTATGGTGTTCGACTACCTTTCCCACAGCGTTTAATTTAAAAACGTCAACATCTTTTATTTTAATACTGGTATTAGTTGGCTGCATGCCGCCAAGAGCCCCCTTCCAGGTTCCGGTCACATCTGAGTACACCATAACATAATCGCCATCGGCACAGTAAATAAAATTCTCGCTTTTCAGATCCGGGAAGGCAGCAATATACATTTGCAAAACCGTGTCGCCATGTACAGGCGGCATTGAGCCATCTCCATATTCTACAAAATCGGGAGCATAATTGTGTACTGCGGCTGCAATGTCATGTTTGTTGATGTTATTCATTACATTCATTATTACTGCCTTGTTACGCTGCTCTTTGGTAGGTTTTGCTGCATAAGCTGTGGAGATTGAGACAATTAGGAGTGTAAAAAAGATAAAACGGCTTTTCATAATTGACAATTTTTGACGCCAATTTTAAGACGATATTTTCAATGTCAGCGTCTTTTTTCTGACAATCCGGGAAAATTGATGTACGAACACTGAATTAGTGATAGTACTTTGATTTGGCCAATAACTGCAATAGGGTGTAGCTTTGAAGTAAATTACCTTCCATGGAACGGGATTATAGCAGTATCAGTCCTTCGGCAAAATCGCTTTTATTATTAAAGGGCCATACGGATATACCTTTTGCGCGTGAAGCTGCTGCATTTTACAGCCAATCTTTTATCCCGGATTTTTCCAATGCTGAATTCAGCTTTTGGGCACGCGTGCTTCACTTTGAAAGCCGGTATAAGAGTATAAACCAATTGATGGCTGATATTGATGTGCCGAATATTCTTGAACTGTCCTCAGGCTTCTCTTTCAGGGGCCTTGATTTGGTATGCAGTAAGGATGTTCATTATATAGATACTGATCTGCCGGGTATTATTGATATTAAGAAAGAGTTTGTAAACAATATTGAGTACAATAAATGTAAAGGTACCCTTGAAACGCTGCCATTAAATGCTTTGGATGAGCAGGCATTTAAATCTGTCGTTGATCGTTTTGAAAATGGTACTATCCTTTTCCTAAATGAGGGTTTGCTGGTTTACCTGAATATTGCGGAAAAGGAGAGGCTATGCCGTATGATATATGATGTGCTCAAAAGGCGTGGTGGTTATTGGATAACGGCAGATATTTATGTTCGTACAGAAGAAGAAATGGCGCCTGAGTTAAAGGTTAATGATAAGCTTGCTGAATTCTTTGAGAAGCACCACATCAGGGATAATATGTTCGACAGTTTTGATACTGCTGAAAAATTCTTTCATGATATGGGATTTGTGATCGATAAAGTCGCAAATGATAATCATGCGGAACTTACATCGTTGCCCCATTTCATGAAGCTTGTAACTCCGGAACGCCTTGCGGCACTACAGAAAATGAAGAAACCACAGGCAACCTGGCGCTTAAAGGTTGGCAATTAAGGATTTACCCCTTTTTTAACCCTGCATTTACGTAGGTTATTGCGTAAATTAGCATCCTTGTTCCTTAAATTTTATTTATAGATGAAAAAATTGATCTGCATCATCGCCGCAGTGATGCCTATGATGGCATTTGCCCAGGACGATCTTGTAAAGAAGCTGGACAATAATAAAAGTGACAGCTCAAAAAACAAATTCAGGTTTACAAATGTTATCAATCTTGAGCGTACCAGTGTGAAGAACCAGGCAAGCTCAGGCACTTGCTGGAGCTATTCCACTAATTCTTTTCTGGAAAGTGAAATGATACGCATGGGCAAAAAGCCTGTTGACCTTGCTGAAATATATACTGCCAGGTGCGTGTACCTTGATAAGGCAGATAACTACGTAAAAATGCATGGCTCACTTAGCTGGGGCGATGGAGGGGAATGTCATGATGTAATAAATATGTACGCTAAATACGGTACTATGCCGCAAAGTGTATACACCGGCCTTAATTACGGTACTACCAAAAACAAATTTGCTGAAATGCAGGCTGTGCTGAAAGGCATACTTGATGCAGTGGTTAGCAATCCTAACAAAAAACTGACACCAAACTGGAAACGCGCTTTCCAGGCTGTGCTTGATACTTACCTGGGCACGCCACCCGAAACTTTTGAATGGCATGGCAAGCAATACACCGCAAAGTCATTTGCTAAAGAAGTGGTTGGTATTCACCCAGAGGATTATGTAGAGCTGGGTTCTCTGACTGATAAACCTTATTACGAAAAAACATTGTTCCTGCTGCCTGATAACTGGAGCTTTGATAAGGTGTACAATGTGAAAATGAAGGACATCACAAAAACTATAGATAACGCACTTGAAAATGGTTACACTGTTGCATGGGCTGCCGATGTAAGTGAAAAATACTTTAGCTGGAAAAATGGTGTTGCTTATGTTCCGGAAAAAGATTGGGATGACATGGACTCCACTGAGCAAAGAGAAATGTTCAATGGCCCTAAGCCTGACCGCAAAATAACACCTGCAATACGTCAGGAAGGTTTAGATGATTATACAACTACGGATGACCACGGTATGCATATCGTAGGCATGGCGAAAGATCAGTCAGGTAAGGAGTATTATATCGTTAAGAATTCATGGGGCGATAAGAATGACTATAAGGGCTACATCTATGTATCAAAACCTTATGTGCAATACAAGACAACAGCAATACTGTTGCATAAAGATGGATTGCCGGATGATATTCGCGAAAAATTAAATGTTGATTAAACAAAAATCCCGCTCAACTGAGCGGGATTTTTTTAGTGTGCTGCAAGGGTAGAATGTGTACCGTGCGAGTGCAAAATATCTTTAGCCCTGTTTACTTCTTCTTCAGAGCCTTGTGCAATTAGTAAAAACTTGCCTGATTTTATCGCTGTTTCGTATTCTTTTGAATGATCGTCTTTTACTCCGCTTAATGTAAGCGCTGAAATTACACCGCCACCTAGCAAGCCTATGTCAAAGCCAGCTATGGCGCCAATTAGTGCACCTGCGCCATATAAAAAGCCAAAACCAGGAATGGCAAATACGCCAATGCCGGTAAGAATGCCTAATGTAGAGCCTAATAATACAGTGCTGCCTACTTCTGCCCCAGCTACTTTCTCATTACTGGTAAAGCTATCCCTATTAACGTCCTCTTCGTTTACTTTCCCCAGTATAGAAACGTTTTTTGTTGGATAACCTGCGTTTTGCAGTTCCTTTAAAGCATTTACTGCTTCAGCATGCGTATTGTATACGCCGATGGCTGTTTTCATACGTTATACGTTTGACTTTGTATTGAAGGTAAAAAAACTATTCCATTAAACACTGATAAAAAGCAGCTTATCTTGAAAGCACTCTTATCTCTACGCGCCTGTTCCTGTCTTCGTCTTCAGGTGTTTTTTCCGGATCAACTAACGGGTGTGTTTTGCCAAATCCTTTATAGGAAAGCCTGTCCTTGGCTATGCCTTTGTATACAAGAAACTCATAAATGGCCCTGGCCCTGTTTTCTGACAAATGGAAATCTTCACTATCATAATCATATCCATCAAATACTGAGTTGCCGAAACAACATATATGGCCTTCTATTTGAATTTTTAATGTAGGATTATCCTGCATTACCTTCAATAGCTTATATAGCTCGCCTATGGAAATGTCGCGTATTTTATGGCTTCCCGGCTCAAAGTAGAGGCGGTCCAGCCTTAGGGTTTCATTAGGTTTCAGTTTTGCTATATCAATGCTGCTGATGGCCGTTTTAGATTTTGCAGGAATAACAGTATCTTTTTTGATGAAGCCACCTGGTATTATATCTACTCTACGGTCGGTAGGATATCCTTCTTTGCTGTTAAGCTCAGGTCTGTTTATCTCTCCCTTGCCGGTTACCATTTCAATATCATCTTTCATAAACCCCATTTCTAATAAATAGGCTGCCACGTTCTTCGCTCTCTTTTCTGATAGCGAAGCATTGTAGCCTTCGGTGCCCAGGTAATCAGCATACCCAATGATACCAACCTTTTTGCCAGACCTTAATATGTCATTATAAACAAGTGAATCGATCTTCTTTTGTGCTGCTGAGTTAAGTGCCGGCACATCCAGATCGAAGTACAGTTTTATTGTGTCCTGTGCCAATGCAGGGCAGGCAATAAAGAATAGCGGTATCAAAAAGAGGCGCATCGCTGTTTATTTATGTGAATTTACTAAACCCATAGCAGCCCTTAAATAAAAAAAGCGCAGCATATTGCTGCGCTTATACAATTAATGCATTTGATATTATGGCTGCCTCATTACTGCATGACAAGTATCTATCAGTGTCATTGAGCTATTGTACAGGCCATAATTAACTACGATACTATCATCATAGATCATACCGCTACCGCCAACCATGTTGCCAGAGAACAAGCTTTGCATAGGTACAGTCAGCGCTTTGCTAACAGTATCCACGTTCGCAGTTACCGTTGTGCTGCTTGACAAGAAATTAAACAGACCTAATGATGTATTGGTCATTTTAAACACAGTCACCTGCGTAGTGTCGTTTGTTAATTGGCAAAGTGAATATGAATTGTAAGTACCAACAACATTATCCAGGAATTGCGGGTGCCTCATAACAGTTACCTGGAAAGGTATGGTGTCAGTTTTAGCAGAGTCGGATATTAACAGATGCAGCATGTAAGTACCGGCAGGGGTATGTTTTGTGCCAAAGCCAATATTAGCCGTAAATGTTGGCAAGCCAGCGCTTGGACTAATAGAATAATTCAAACCCTGTGGTACATCCAAAAGCGACAGGCTTACTCTTCTTTGCGCGCCGTGTTTGTAAGTAATAGTTACCGGAATGATCGTAGAATCTTTAATGAAAAGATTTACATCAGACAGACCCTCAATAATGTAATTAGGATTTGTGATCACCGGCTTTTGATCTACCGGAGATGTGTAGTAAGTGTTCTTAGTACAGCTGGCGGCCGCTAAAAGCAGCAGTGAGCCTGCGATGAGTGAAAGTTTCTTCATATGGATGGAATAATAATTGAGCGTAAATATAATACTAAATTATTCAAAGGGAATAGTTTATATAAATATTTATCCATATTAATGACGAATATTTTACTAATGGATTTGCATACTCCCCAATGTAGTTTCTCTAAGGTGGGGCACTATGATCATATAATATAGTATGTAGCATGACTAACTTCAATACGAACGCTAACGGTCATCATATATAAGCCTGTCAGAAGCGTCTATTTTCGTTATCATCCTACAAAAAATAAGGAGGTAAGTTATGGCAAACATCACATCAAAAATTTCCGGATTGCCGGCTTTCGGCGATTTTTTTGACACTTGGAACGACTGGTTTAGCGATGGTGCTAAAAGCAGATCGCTAACTGTACCTGCAGTTAACGTGGCTGAGAATGAAGAGTCTTATATTTTAAAATTGGCTGCACCTGGCTTGCGTAAAAAGGATTTCAGCATTAATATCAACAATAACATCCTTACTGTAAGCGGACAAAAAGAAAATAACATTGAGGAAGACCAGATGGACTATTCTCGTGTTGAGTACAATTACTCTTCTTTCACACGCTCATTTACATTGCCTGATGATATAGTGGAAGATGAAATTGAAGCAAATTATGACGGAGGGGTGCTCAGTATTACTTTGCCTAAGGACATACAGAGTTCCGGCTCAACAACCGGCAGGTCAATAAATATTGGCTAGGAGTAGAATTTTCATATCTTAATAAAGTCCTGTTTCAATTGTTTTGAAGCGGGACTTGTTTTTAAGCTGTTGTATGCTATCTGTTTTATTTTCCATCTGTAATAGGAATATGCCCCCGTATCCAGCAGCCAGCTCACTTTTCCCTCGATCGGGATCCTGACACCTTCCCTGTTACTCCAGTTGTAAAGACGCATAGCCCATTTTGCTTTCTCAGGTCCATTATCTGTACTTCGATATCTCATTGCTTTTATTGCTATAATATCGTTGTCCGAATTAAAGCTGAAGGTGGCGGAGACATCTAAACCATTACACTGCATAGTAGCCAGCGCACTGTTGGCGTTGATTTCTTGCCATGAAATAAGAGGGCTGAGCGCTGCAGTTGGGAACCAACATATTTCTGCAAGGAAGCGGAGCAATTCACTTTCATCAATTTCTTTGCCCTGGCTATTTACAATTGTTTTTAATGATAGGAACTTTATAAGCATTTTGCCTTTACCATTTTTGTATTTGTCATACCCCGTAAAAAACAAGAAAGGAATGAGGAATACTTTGACCTTCCATATAAAAGCTGGGTTATTGAGCCGATAATATTGTTCAGCGTTTGCTTTTAGCCATTTGCCTCCCGGGCGTAGTTTTATTTCAGCCTGTTGCTTTAAATAAACAATGTCAATTGCCGGCTTGTTTATTATGCCGGAGGAGTGAAGCCAACGTTTAACACAGCCTGGTAAATCATTCAGTGCTTCTTCGGGAATAACAGTGTTTTTTACATCATTAGATGATAATAATGCACTTATTTCACCCTGTATTTGTTTGTTAAAATGCTTGTCTGAAAAATAAATGAAGGAAAAAAGAAGTACAAATACGAGGAGGATATACAGGGTGAGCATAAATGCAGTCAATTACTTAATCGCCTTTGGAACATGTACATTATGTAATGCCATAATCGGGATTGGCATGTGCAAGGCTATTTGTTTAGATACACTCCTGTGAAACAAGCTATCCAACAGTGTGTATTTTCCGGGAACAACAACGAGCATATCTATTTTATTTTCGCCGACGAATGTGAAAATAGCATCTTCAATATTTTTATTTTCAATAAAATGGAAGCTGGGATTAAAATCAGCTAATTCCATTTGTAAATATTTTGATTCCGGTATCATTTCCGGTTTTACACTTTCACCGGATTTGTAAACGCTTATTATATCTATGCTGCATTCCAGCAGGCGTATAAGGTTTTTTACCTGTTCAAATGGTATAACGTCACCTGCACGATACAAGTCGCTTGCCAATGCAAGTTTTCTCACAGGTTTGAATTCAATCATTCCCGGCACTATTACTAAAGGAAGTTGTAACTGGTGTAATGCTGCTAGTGCATTACTTCCAAATAAAAGTCTTTCTGACGCGCTTGAACCTTGTATGCCCATTACTATTGTAAACAGGTCTACGAGCTTTGCCTGTTCCTTTATCTCTGCTAACAGGTTGCCTGTTACTACTTGTGTGCGGATAGTTATCTTATCATTATGGGTGCTTCTGAGTTTGATCTTTAGCTTATTCAGTTCATTGCCGGCATCTTCCAGCATTGTGTCATATATCTCCGGGCTGATAGGCGCTTCCGGAGTACTGATAGGAAACGGAAGCGAGTGCATCAATAGCAGGTCCATATTCAGGGAATGCGCCATATCTGCGGCGTATGAAACTGCATGATTTGCAAGTAAGGAAAAGTCTGTAGCAGCTATGATCGTTTGCATTGGTATCAAGTTTTCACAAAGCTACCTTTAGTGTAACGGCCCCTTTCTGATGCCCGTCATAAATATGCACGATCCTGGTCAGCTAATGTCTTGATATTCCTGTTCAACTTTGCATAACTACAATGGCCGGTATTATAACTATAACATTTAATCCTTCGCTCGACAAATCAATTGACGCTCCCTGCCTGGAGCCTGACCGTAAATTGCATTGCTCTGCTGTGGGTTACCATCCCGGTGGCGGAGGCATAAATATTTCGCGCGTATTAAAGAGGCTTGGTGAAAATCCGGTAACCAGCTATTTGTCTGGCGGCTTTTATGGTAAACATATTCAGCAGCTATTACTGCAGGAAGGTATTGAAAGCAACGCAATAAAAATAAAGGCGCAAACCCGGGAGAATATTATCATTTTGGATACATCAAGTGGCAGACAATATTTGTTAGATACGCCAGGCCCTGTTATCCAATCAACAGAATGGCAGCGTCTGTTAAAGCTGGTTGCCAGGCAAAAGGCCGAATTTATAGCAGGTAGCGGAAGCATTCCGCCTGGTGTGCCCGTAGATATATATGCAAGACTGGCACGTATAGCCCACAAACAAAACGCAAAGCTGATCATTGACACTTCGGGCGAAGCATTGCAACATGCGCTCGCAGAAAAGGTGTTTTTAATAAAGCCTAACCTGAAAGAGTTGGCGCATATATCTGGCAAGGAAAACGTAAACAGAGATGAAGCAATGGATTATGCAGTATCAATAATCGGGAAGGGAAGGTGTAAGAATATAGTCGTATCACTGGCAGCAGAGGGGGCGTTACTTGCTTCGGAAAAATATAAGCTTAAAATACATGCGCCTGTGGTAAATGCTGTTAGCACTATTGGCGCAGGTGATAGTATGACTGCAGGGATTATATATGGACTTGCTAAAAGAATGACCATGCCTGATGCAGTGAAATTTGGTGTTGCATGTGGTACAGCAACAACCCTGCATCCGGGCTGCCTGCTTGCCAATAAAGAGGATATCAAATTACTTTATAAAAAGATAAATAATGCAAAGGCAGGCTGCGTGAGCATAAATTGACAGAGGAAATAACAGATAATAATAAACATTCGATATGAATCCATATATAACTGCTGAGAAAGCAGTGGAAATAGTAAATAGTGGTGACCGTGTTTTTGTACATGGAAGCGCGGCTACACCTCTTAGCCTGGTAAATGCGTTATTAGACCGTGCGGGGCAAATAAATAATGTAGAACTCACTGCTATCAGTACATATGGTGATATCAAATGGAACCGACCTGAAGTGCTGGATAGCTTTCGTTTAAATTCCTTATTTGTTTCTGCTAATGTACGCGGTTGGGCTAATTCAGAATATGGCGGTTATATTCCCGTTTTCCTGAGCGAGATACCACAGTTATTCAATTCAGGTGTGTTGCCCCTGGATGTAGCAATGGTGCAGGTTTCGACGCCCGATCAGCATGGCTATTGTACATTAGGCACTTCCGTAGATGCCGCATTAAGTGCAGTACGTAATGCAAAGAAAGTCATTGCATTGGTCAACCCGCAAATGCCGCGCGTATTGGGTGATGGTATTATACATCATTCTGTTTTCGATGCGATGGTTTGGGAAGATACGCCTTTGATAGAGTTGGATTATGCTTCAAAATCAAATGGTGTATGCGATAAAATAGGGAGGATAGTCGCTGCATTGATAGAAGATGGCTCAACATTGCAAATGGGCATAGGAACAATACCTGATGCTGTGCTGAAACACCTTCAGGATCATAGGAGGCTTGGTATCCATACCGAAATGTTTTCCGATGGGGTGGTGGACCTGGTAGAAAACGGTGTAGTTACAAATGAGTTCAAGAAAGTGGAATGCGGTAAGATCATCAGCACATTTATCCTCGGTACGCGTAAGGTATATGACTTTGCAAATAATAACCCGATAGTGAACTGCATGGATGTTTCTTTTGTAAATAATGTGGGGGTCATTGCGCGTAACCCAAAAGTAATTGCAATCAACAGTGCGATAGAAATAGACCTGACAGGGCAGGTTTGTGCTGATTCGATAGGTAAATATCAATATTCCGGCATTGGAGGACAAATGGATTTTATGCGCGGTGCTTCTTTATCTGAGGGTGGCAAGCCCATCATTGCTATACCATCTGTTACCGACAAGGGCATATCACGCATTGTACCTTTCCTTAAGGAAGGGGCCGGGGTAGTAACCACGCGTGGACATGTGCATTATGTGGCTACAGAATACGGTGTTGTTAACCTGTATGGAAAGAACATGGAGCAGCGTGCAAAATTACTTATTAGCATTGCTCATCCTGACCATCGTGAAATGCTGGAGCGGGCTTATTATGAACGGTTTGCAAAATTGCCGCTAAGTTCTGTATAAGGGTGTAGAAAAGATATACACAGAATTATTCCTCAGATTGTACATAATAATGCACACAATTTAAATTGATGATCTTTTAGCGGGTTTGTTATCTGTTTTATAACGCGATGATTTTGCGTTTATTAACTATGGTTATTGCGACTAAAACAACAGTGCAGGAATATATTTAAAATTTCTTTTGCGTTTATCATTAGTTTGTCTAAATTTATGTTATTAGGTAAAGTTACAATCCGGATTTAAGCACTACTGGCAAGGATTTTTTGTGATAATAGGGATCTGTATTAACTCCACAAATTTTTAAAATCTGCCGTTATGAAAAACTACCAAAATCAATTGGATAGGTTCTGTGACATCGCCAAAAAGCTGGTGGATGATCATTCAGCAGAATTGTTTGCAGGTTACCGTATCTCAACGGGCGGCAAACCGGGAATCCAGGACGCATACTTTAAGCACCTTGACACGTTAGGTAAGCAGCTTGATGAACAGGCCAACCAGTTCATCGGATCTGCTAAGGTGCGTATAGGAGGTGATGGCCTGAAGAGTGACATTTGGAATACATGCAGGAAGTATCTGGACCAATTTGTAAAACGAAACGAACCACGGGATTAAGAGACACATTATTATTGATTACTCATCATTACTTAAAACGGGGCTTTAACAGAGCCCCGTTTTTTATCTTCAAATAAAAAAGCCACCGATAGGTGGCTCATAGCATTATCAAAAGCAATTTATTCAACTACTACGCCTGTGGCATCTATTCTTATTTCCTGTTTAGGCGCAGTGATCTTTGCTATCTCATCAGCACTTTTGCCTGCATCTTCAGCCATGTGTTTACATTCTTCTATCGACACTGTTTTTCGGCTGGCCTTACCGTATACGATGGCTGTCTTTCCGGCAATGTCTTTAGGAACTGTCAGCTCATGGTGACCTTTATCTTCCCTGAATTTCACAAATACATCTTCTCCCTCTGCGTTCTTTAGCTTTACCCAGCAACCAGCAGCCTGGCACACTTGTGTTATCTTGCCCTTTACAACTACCTCATCTATTTTGTTACT
>Ga0157372_10005587_pt1 | contig 13368 bp, 8 predicted proteins | sample C55metaG_FD_115307 | JGI IMG/M metagenome (GOLD analysis project Ga0157372, IMG submission 115307) | Corn rhizosphere microbial communities from Kellogg Biological Station, Michigan, USA - C5-5 metaG | ecosystem: Host-associated > Plants > Roots > Rhizosphere > Soil | place: USA: Michigan... | reverse complement strand
GGACAGCGATATCGAAATCGAGGAAGAGGCGGAGGACCTGGTCCGCTTCTTCAAATCCGCGATCAAGCGCCGGCGGCGCGGTCGCATCATCCGGCTCGAACCCACCCCCAACATGCCCAAGGCGCTCGCGCGGCTGGTGAAGGAGGAAATCGGCGGGTCGGAGGACGTGATCGTCGACACGCAGGACTTCCTGGGCGTCGGCGACCTCGCTGAGCTGGTCGACGAGGACCGTCCCGACCTTAAGTTCCCGCCCTTCACCGCGCGCTTTCCCGAACGGATCCGCGAGCATGGCGGGGATTGCTTCGCCGCGATCAAGTCCAAGGACATCGTCGTCCACCATCCGTACGAGACGTTCGACGTGGTGCTCGCCTTCCTCAAGCAGGCCGCCGCCGACCCCGACGTGGTCGCGATCAAGCAGACGCTATATCGCGCGGGCAAGCAATCCGCGGTGATCCGCGCGCTGATCGACGCGGCCGAGGCGGGCAAGTCGGTCACCGCCGTGGTCGAACTCAAGGCGCGGTTCGACGAAGAGCAGAATATCAATTGGGCCGCCGAGCTCGAACGCGCCGGCGTGCAGGTCGTCTACGGCTTCATCGACTGGAAGACGCACGCCAAGGTCTCGATGGTGGTGCGGCGCGAAGGCGATGTGTTCCGCACCTACTGCCATTTCGGCACGGGCAATTATCACCCGATCACCGCGCGCATCTATACCGATCTCAGCTTCTTCACCGCCGATCCGCGCGCGGGGCGTGATGCCGCGCAATTGTTCAATTATGTCACCGGTTATGTCGAGCCGACGGGAATGGAGTTGCTCTCCATCTCGCCGCTTCACCTTCGCGACACGCTGGGCGCCGCAATCGACGCCGAGATTGACCATGCCCGCGCCGGGCGTCCGGCCGCGATCTGGGCCAAGCTAAACAGCCTCGTGGATCCGGCGATCATCGAGAAACTGTATCGCGCCAGCGCGGCGGGCGTGGAGATCGATCTGGTGGTGCGCGGCATCTGCTGCCTGCGTCCCGGCGTGGCGGGCCTGAGCGAGAATATCCGGGTGAAGTCGGTGGTCGGCCGCTTCCTTGAGCACAGCCGGATCATGGCCTTCGGCAACGGCGAGGAATTGCCCAATCCCAAGGCAAAATTGTTCATCTCCTCGGCCGACTGGATGCCGCGCAATTTTGACCGGCGCGTCGAATATCTGCTGCCGATCGAGAATCCGACGGTGCATGCGCAGGTGCTCGATCAGGTGATGGTCGCCAATTTGATCGATGACGAGCAGAGCTGGCGCCTCCATCCCGACGGCAGCTATGAGCGGATCGTCCCGGGCAAGCGGCCATTCAACCTGCACCGCTACTTCATGACCAACCCGTCGCTCTCGGGTCGCGGCCAGGCGTTGAAGGGCTCGGGGTCGGTGCCGCGGCTCACTTTCAAGCGCGGCTGATTTTCGGTTCGGAAACTGCGGGCGCGCGCTGATTTGCCACACAATCGGGTGATAACCGTCTTTTCCCTTGCGGTCGGGAACCAAAAGACCATTTAGGCGCCATGCCCTTCAGTAGATTACCCGCGCCTCTCACCGAGGCGTTGACCGAGCGCGGCTATGCCACGCCGACCGCCGTGCAGGCTGCAGTCCTCGAAAACGACGCCGACGGCCGCGACCTCATCGTTTCCGCACAGACCGGCTCCGGTAAGACCGTGGCGTTCGGCATGGCCTTTGCGCCCCAGCTGTTCGATGGTGACAAGCTCCCCCGCCCGGACCTGCCCCGCGCTCTGGTGATCGCGCCGACGCGCGAACTGGCGCTCCAGGTCGCGCGCGAACTGCAATGGCTCTACGGCAAGGCGGGCGCGCGGGTTGCGACCTGTGTCGGCGGCATGGACCCGTCGCGTGAGCGCCGTCAGCTTTCGCACGGAACGCATATCGTGGTCGGCACGCCGGGCCGTCTGCGCGACCATCTCGAACGCGGCGCGCTCGACCTTTCCGCTTTGGGTGTCGTCGTGCTCGACGAGGCCGACGAGATGCTCGACATGGGCTTCCGGGACGAGCTCGAGGAAATCCTCGATGCTACCCCGACAGAGCGCCGCACCCTGCTCTTCTCGGCGACCATGCCGAAGCCGATCGTCAGTCTGGCGCGCCGGTATCAGCGCGACGCGCTCACGATTTCGACGCTCGGCGCGGAACGGGGCCACGGCGACATTTCCTACCAGGCCCTCGCGGTCGCGCCGTCCGACATCGAGAATGCGGCGGTCAACCTGCTTCGCCTGCACGAGCCGGACACCGCGATCCTGTTCTGCGCGACCCGCGACGCGGTGCGCAATCTCCACTCCAGGCTGGTCGAGCGCGGTTTCGCCGCGGTCGCGCTGTCGGGCGAGCACAGCCAGAACGAGCGCAATCATGCGCTCCAGGCGCTCCGCGACCGGCGCGCGCAGGTCTGTGTGGCGACCGACGTCGCCGCGCGCGGCATCGATCTGCCGTCACTCAGCCTGGTCGTGCATGTCGAGATTCCGCGCGACGTTGAAGGCCTGAAGCACCGCTCGGGCCGCACCGGCCGCGCGGGAAAGAAGGGCATCGCCGCGCTGATCGTGCCCTTTACCCGCAGGCGTCGCGTCGAGGCCTTGCTGCGCGATGCCAAGGTCGAAGCCGAATGGATCGACCTGCCGACGCCGGCGGTGATCGCCGAGGCCGACCGCAAGCGCCTGCTCGAAACGCTCCGCCAGCCGGTCGAACTCGATACCGAGGATATGGTGATCGGCGCGGAACTGCTCGCCGATCGGGATCCGCACGAAATCGCGGCCATGCTGGTGCGTGCGCACCGCGCGAAGCTTCCCGCCGCGGAGGAATTGCTGGAGGGCATGCCCGAACGCAAGCCGCGCCCGGAAGGACCTCGCCCGGGGTTCGAGGACATCGTCTGGTTCAGCATCAATATCGGCCGGCGCAACAATGCCGATCCCCGCTGGCTGCTGCCCTTGCTCTGCCGCCGCGGCCACATCACCAAGCAGGATGTTGGCGCGATCCGGATCGGCACCGACGAGACCCGCTTCCAGATACCACGCGCCGCAGCCGGCCGGTTCCAGTCGGCGCTCAAGCGTACCGCGAACGAGGAGGATGGTGAGCTGCACATTCTGCCGTCCGAGGCCCCGCCGCACGGCGGCGGCGGCCCCCGCGGTGGTCCGCGCCCGGCGCGTGGTCCGGGTGGTCCGCGCTTCCAGCCGCGCCCGACCCGTCCCGGCGGGCGCACGCATCGGCCGCGTCAGTCCTGATCCACGCTTGATCGCCGTCGGCCGATAGGCTGAGCCGCGTCGATGGCCTCGCGCATCGTCCACCAACAGCCACGCGCGCCATTGGCGGCGGCGTCGTTCCCGGCTAAACGTGGCGCCCGCATGCGCGCTCTACCTGTCTTCGATCGCGACGCGCAGCCGACGGCCGAGCCGATCGGCATTATCGACATCGGGTCCAATTCGATCCGCCTCGTTATCTATGAGGGCGAGGGGCGGATCCCCTCGATCCTGTTCAACGAGAAGATCATGGCCGGGCTCGGCAAGGGGCTGGGCAAGACCGGTCTGCTCGACGCCCAGGCGGTCGAGCGCACGCTTGCGGCGCTCGCGCGCTTTCGCCGTCTTGCCGAGGACATGGGCGTCGTCCGCCTGCGAACCGTCGCCACCGCGGCCGTGCGCGATGCCGCCAATGGGCCGGATTTCATCGGCCGTCTCGCCGAAATCGGCCTGCCGGTCGAATTGCTCCCCGGTACGGCTGAGGCCTCGCTTGCCGGCCACGGGGTGCTCGCGGGCATTCCCGACGCTGATGGGCTCGTCGGCGATCTTGGCGGCGGCAGCCTTGAGCTGATCGGCGTGGCCGGCGGCAACGTGGGGCAGGGTGTCTCGATCCCGTTCGGCGTGCTGCGGCTTGCGCAGATGAAGCTCGGCTCGGCCCGCGCGCTCGATCGCGCGCTGGGTAAGGCACTGGCCAAGGCGGGATGGAGGGACTCGGGCGAGGGCAGGCCATTCTACATGGTCGGCGGTTCGTGGCGCGCGCTCGCGCGGCTTCACCAGACGCTCACCGATTATCCGCTGCCGATCGTCCACCAATATGTGATGGCGCCGTCAGAGGCTCAGCGCCTGGTGCGTGCGCTTGGCCAGCTCGATCCGAAGAGGATCAAGGCGATCGGCGGCATTTCCTCGTCCCGCGTCGCGTCACTGGGCGAGGCGGCCATGCTGCTCGCCGCGCTGTCTCGCTGCCTCAAGCCCTCCGCGCTGATCGTCTCCGCTTACGGTCTGCGGGAGGGCCTGCTTCACGCCAGCTTGCCGCCCGAGGTGCAGGCGCTGGACCCGCTGATCGAGGCTACCCGCGAGGAGGGCGGACGCCAGGGGCGCTTCCCCGAGCATGGCGACCTGCTCAACCGCTGGGTCATGCCCTTGTTCGCGGACGAACCGCACCAACTCGCCCGACTGCGCCATGCCGCCTGCCTGTTGGCGGACGTGGGCTGGCGCGCGCACCCCGAATTTCGCGCCGAGCGAGGTCTCGACGTCGCCCTGCACGGCAATTGGGTCGCAATCGATGCCGCCGGGCGCGCGATGCTGGGCCAGGCGCTGTTCACCCATTTCGGGGGTGAGGGCGTCTGCCCGATCGTCAATCAACTGATCGGCTATGATCTGGCCGCCCGCGCGATGCGCTGGGGCTACACAATGCGGCTTGGCCAGCGCCTGTCCGGCGGCGTGCCCGAACCGCTCGAATCGAGCAGCCTCGCGATCGAAGGCGGCGCGGTGCTGCTGACGCTGCGCGGCGAGGATACGGCGCTCTACGGTGAGACGGTAGAGCGGCGCCACAAGCTGCTCGCCGATGCGCTCCAGCTCAAGGTCGCTGTTAAGACCGCCTGAGGACGCTGAACCGTCCTCTCAGTTCCCACCCCTATTCGGCTGGGGAGCCGTTGCGGGCGTGGGTGTCGGCGCGGGAATAGGAGCCGACTGAACCGTGGGCGCCGGCGACGGCTGGAGGCGTGCGAGATCCATGTCGAGCGCCATCGCGGTCAGACGCAGCCGCCATGCGTCTTCGAGCATCTTGCTCATGCTGCGCGCCATCGACACATCGACCACCTGCCGGCCATCTTGGGTGATGCGCATCAGATGGCGCCGATAGTCCCGCTCGGCGTCGGCGCAGCGGCCATAGGCGCCGTCGATCAGCGTTCCCGGTCCCTGATGGAGCGTCGCCCAGCGCGAGAGCGACTCGATCACGCAATTCTTCCACGCGTTGAGCGCCAGGTCGGCGGCCGCGCCTTCGTCCTTGGCGTCGGCGTCCTTGTGCCGCGCCGCCATATCCTCGGGCGAGAAGGGCGGCGCGTCCTGCAGCTCGCTAAACAGCGCGACCGTGCGCTGCGGCTGGGCGGCGCCGGCGGCTGTGGCGACGCCGAGCAGCGCCCAGGCCAGAAACCGCATCAGCCGAGCTCGCTCATCACCATCTTGCCGCCCTTGACGCTGAAGGCGAGGCGGCCTTCGCACAGGTCGAGCGCATCCTTGCCGAACACGTCATAGCGCCAACCCTGCAGCATCTGCAGGCCGTCGCGCTGGCCGGCGGCCATGGCGTCGATCTCGTCGCTGCGTGCGATCAGGCGCGGCGCCACGTCCGCATCGCGGGACCGAATCTTGAGCAGCAGCTTCAACAGGTCGGCGACGAGCGCGCCTTCCTTGCCCAGGCCAGGCCGGCGGTCGTCGCGCGGCGGCATCTCCGAATCGGAAAGCGGCGTCGCGGCCTCAAGGGCCCCCATCAGCCGCGCACCGATGTCGTTGCTCGCCCAGCTCGCAGCGAGACCCCGCACCTTGGCCAGGTCGTTCTGGCTGCGCGGGGGATGCACGGCGATGTCGGCGAGCGTCTCGTCCTTGATCAGGCGGCCGCGCGGCAAATTCTTGCGCCGCGCCTCGCGCTCGCGGAAGGCGGCGATCGCCTTGAGACGGCCCAGCACCTCGGCCTTGCGGCTCGGCACCTTGACGCGCTGCCAGGCGAGGTCGGGGTCGTTCACATAATTGGCCGGGTCGGCGATCCGCTCCATCTCGTCATCCAGCCAGGCGCCGCGGCCGGTCTTGCGCAGCTTCTCCAGCATCCGCGGGAAGATCTGGATCAGATAGGTGACGTCGCCGATCGCATAGTCGATCTGGCGCTTGTCGAGCGGCCGGCGGCTCCAGTCGGTAAAGCGCGCGCCCTTGTCCAGCTTCACGCCGGTCATGCTCTCGACCAGGTTGGAATAGCCGACCTGCTCGCCCATGCCGAGCGCCATCGCCGCGATCTGCGTGTCGAACAGCGGGTGGGGCGTGCGCTGGGTGAGGTTGTGGACGATCTCGATGTCCTGGCCGCCGGCATGGACGACCTTCAGCACATCCTCATTGTCCACGAGCAGCTGGAGCAGGGGCGTCAGATCGATATCGGGCGCGAGCGGGTCGATCGCGGCGGCCTCATGCTCGTCGGCAATCTGCACCAGGCACAGTTCCGGCCAGTAGGTATTCTCGCGCATGAACTCAGTATCGACCGCCACGTAGGGGCTCTTGGCGAGCCGGGCGCAGAGTTCGGTGAGAGTCACGGTGTCGGTAATCAGGGGATGAATAAGCATTGAGTCTTGGCCCATAGCGAGAGCGGGGCGGGTTGACAAAGAGGGGCGTGGATTCAATGCGCAGCGCTCGCCATTTTTAAACGTCACCGCGGTGGAAGCCGCGGTCTCAGGCGGCCAGGGAACGCTCTTCTTCCTGAGATGCCGGCTTCGGCCGGCGTGACGAAGATTAGGAAAGATCATGCACGCCTATCGTACCCACACCTGTGCCGGCCTCGCGGCGGCTAACGTCGGCGAAACGGTTCGCCTGTCGGGCTGGGTGCATCGCAAGCGCGACCATGGCGGCGTGCTGTTCGTCGACCTGCGCGATCATTACGGCCTGACCCAGATCGTCGCCGACAGCGACAGCCCCGCGCTGCCGATCCTGGAGCGGTTGCGCGTCGAGTCGGTGGTCACGATCGACGGTGTGGTGAAGGCGCGGGCGGAGGGCACGCAGAACCCCAATCTGGCGACCGGAGAGATCGAGGTGTTCGCCCGGGGCGTCACCGTTCAGTCCGAAGCGCAGGAATTGCCGCTGCCGGTCGCGGGCGAGGCCGATTATCCCGAGGAAATCCGCCTCAAGAACCGATTCCTCGACCTGCGCCGTGAGACGCTGCACGCCAACATCATGCTGCGCTCGAACGTGATCGCGTCGTTGCGCCGTCGCATGATCGACCAGGGTTTCACCGAATTCCAGACGCCGATCCTGACCGCGTCGTCTCCAGAGGGCGCGCGCGACTATCTGGTCCCGAGCCGCGTCCATCCGGGCAAATTCTACGCGCTTCCGCAGGCGCCGCAGATGTTCAAGCAGCTGCTGATGGTTGCGGGCTTCGACCGTTATTTCCAGATCGCGCCTTGTTTCCGTGACGAGGACGCACGCGCCGATCGTTCGCCCGGCGAATTCTACCAGCTCGATTTCGAGATGAGCTACGTCACCCAGGACGACGTGTTCGCCGCGATCGAGCCCGTGCTGCACGGCGTGTTCGAGGAATTCGCCGACTGGCAGGGCAAGGGCCGCACCGTCAGCCCGCTGCCGTTCAAGCGCATCCCCTACAAGGAATCGATGCTGAAATACGGCAACGACAAGCCTGACCTGCGCAACCCGCTGATCATCTCCGACGTGTCCGATGCCTTCGTCGGCTCGGGCTTCGGCCGCTTCGCCTCGATCGTCGAAAGCGGCGACGTGGTGCGCGCTATTCCCGCCCCGAACACGGCGGAAAAGAGCCGCAAATTCTTCGACGACATGAATGCCTGGGCGCAGTCCGAAGGCTTTGCCGGCCTCGGCTACGCCACCCGCAAGGGCGGCGAGTGGGGCGGCCCGATCGCCAAGAACCATGGCGAGGACAAGATGTCCGCACTCGCCGACAGCCTCGGCCTCGGCCCGGACGACGGCATCTTCTTCGCCGCCGGCAAGGCAGCGCAGGCGGCCAAGCTCGCCGGTCTCGCCCGCACGCGCATCGCCGATCAGCTCGGCCTGATCGACGAGAAGCGCTTCGAATTCTGCTGGATCGTCGACTTTCCCATGTTCGAATATGACGAGGATGCGAAGAAGATCGACTTCAGCCACAACCCCTTCTCGATGCCGCAAGGCGAGCTGGAGGCGCTGGAGACGAAGGATCCGCTCGACATCCTCGCTTACCAGTATGACATCGTCTGCAACGGCGTGGAGCTGTCGTCGGGCGCGATCCGGAACCACCGGCCGGACATCATGTACAAGGCGTTCGAGATTGCCGGCTACAGCCAGGCGGATGTCGACACCAACTTTGCGGGCATGATCAACGCGTTCAAATATGGCGCGCCGCCGCACGGCGGTTCGGCGCCGGGCGTTGACCGTATCGTCATGCTGCTCGCCGACCAGCCCAACATTCGCGAGGTCATCGTCTTCCCGATGACGCAGAAGGCCGAAGACCTGATGATGGGCGCGCCCGCCTTCGTCACGCCCAAGCAGCTGCGTGAGCTCAATATCCGCGTAGTCGACCAGCCCGGCGCCAAGCCGGCCTCACAGCCGGCGGCCGAGACGGTCTCGCCGAAAGCCGGCTGACGATTAATCTAGGCAGTCGAGACCTTTAAGGTCTTTCGCGTAAGGCGGGCGCATGAACATGTCGCCCGCCGCCTCGTCGGCTCCTCCGCCCGGATGTTCCGGCTGCCGTGACGGCGGCGCGCTCGACATCGCTTTCTCGATGGCGTTCCAGCCGATCGTGGACGTCGAAACGGGCGAGCCTTTCGCCTACGAAGCGCTCGTCCGGGGCTTAGGCGGGGAGGGCGCGGCGAGCGTGCTCGGCAAGGTGACCGACGCGAACCGCTACGCCTTCGATCAGGCCTGTCGGGTGAAAGCGATCGAGACCGCGATGGCAGCGGGCATCGTGGCGACCGGCGCCCGGCTGTCGATCAACTTCCTTCCGAATGCTGTTTACTCGCCGATGGCGTGCATCCAGCTGACGCTGCGCACCGCGGAGCGATGCGATTTTCCGCTCGATCGGCTGATCTTCGAGTTCACCGAGAATGAGCAGATGGCCTCCCCCGACCACGTCGGCTCGATCATCGAAACCTACCGCAAAATCGGCTTTGCGGTCGCGATCGACGATTTCGGCGCGGGCCATGCGGGGCTCGACCTCTTCGCCCGCTTCACGACCGACATGGTCAAGCTCGACATGGAGTTGGTGCGGGGCATCGACGACGACGCCCGCCGCCACGCGATCGTGAAGGCGCTCGTCGCTCTGTGCCGCGATCTGGACACGATCCTGATCGCCGAGGGTGTCGAGACGGTGGGCGAGGCGGAGCGGCTGCGCGAGCTCGGTATCCGCCACATGCAGGGTTATCTCTTCGCCCGACCGGCCTTCGAGCAACTGCCCCGGGCCGTGCTGCCCTTCTGATCAGCCCGGGCGTTTCAACTTCAGCGTAAGGCGGCCGAAGTCGATTTCGGCCTGCAGCTCGTTGAGCAGCTCGGCACCGATGACCCCGTCGAAATCGGGCATGCCGTTGCCGCGGCTAACCGCGCGCAGCTGCGTGAGGTCGAGGCAGTCGACCGGCATGTTCGTGATCCTGAGCGCACCAAGCCGCAGATCGACATGCGTGCTGATCCGTCTGCCGGCCTGCCCGGTGAGGCCGAACCCCTCCTGCCCGGTGTCGACGAGCGGCACGCCCAGCTTCCGCGCCACGTTGATGTCGATCACCGTGCTCGCGCCCGTGTCCAGGAACAACAGCAAGTCGCGCCCCATCACCTCGACGGTCAGATAGAGCTTGCCGTCCGCCGCGCGCTTGAGCGGAAGGGTGACGGAGGAGGGGCCTTCGAACCAGACGCGCGGCTCCGCTGGCTGCGCCGAGCCCGGCAGCGCGATCAATACCGAGGCCCCGATCAGGATAGCGCGCCGCCGCATCTCAGTTCCTGGCCGCGCCCTGCACCTGGATCTGCAGCGCGGGCGCTTTGGACAGCCAGCGCCGGGCCATGGCCTGCACATCGGCGGCCTTGACCTCCTGATAGCCGGTCACGCCGGTGCGCAGCAGCGTTACGTAGCGTGGGTCGTCGAGATCGCCCTGCAGCATCTGCGCCCAATAGAGGTTGAGCTTGCGCCGCTGCTCGTTGCCGCTCACGATCGGTGTGATCGCGCGCGTAAGCTCATCTGCAGTCGGGCCGTTCTTCGCCAGATCCAGCGCTATGTCGCGCGTCGCCTTCTCAAAATCGGCTAACCGCTCGGCCTTGATCTGGCTGTAGGCGATGAACACGCCATAGCGGGGGAAAACCTCCGACTGACCATTGTTCACGCCGGGCGTATATGTGCCTCCCTCGGTCTCGCGGAAGCGATCGTAAAGCCGGATCTGCATGATCTGCGCGGCGACGTTGAGCGCGCGCAATTGCTTGAGGTCCTTGAGCGACCCCGTGGTCCCCCATACGCTCGCCGCCAGCATCTGGTCCGGGTCGCCGCGGTGTGTGAAGACCAGCGGGGCAGCCGCGCGCGCCGGCGGCTTCAACGCCAGATGGGACGCCGGTTCCTTGGGCTGCGGCTTGGTCACCGCCGCGCCGAACGTCTGCCGTGCCGCTTCCACCGCCGCGTCGGTATCGATATCGCCAATGATCAGCACCTTGCGCACGCCGTTGGCGAACAGCGGCTGCCAGAAGCCGCGAAACGCCTCCGCCGTCGTGGCCCGCGCGTCGGTCCGGCTAGGAAAGGCGAAGCGGCGATCGCCGCTATGAAGCGGCTGGCTGGCGAACGCGCCGAATACCGACTGCGGCGAGGCATAGACCGAGTCGTAATTCTGGACGAACCCGTCGCGAATCCGCTCGAACGCCTTGCTGTCGAAGCGTGGCTCGCGGATCGCCGCATCGATGAGCCGCAGCTGATCGACAAGCTGCACCGCCGTGGTCGATCCCGCCCAGGTGAAGGCGCGTTCGCTGACGCCGAAGCTCAGGCCGATCCTCTTGCCCGCCGTCGCGCGCTCCAGCGCACCGTAATCGAGCGGGCCGACGCCCCCCTGAACGATCGCGGGCGCGGTCCACAGCAGGGTCGGGCTATTGGCGTCGAGCGCAGTCAGGCCGTGCCCGGCCATCGCCACCACCAGGATGCCGGCCTGTTCGTTATTGTTGCGGCGCAGATCGATCTCGACGCCATTGTCGAACCGCACGCGCGTGACGCCGAGATCGGGGATATCCGACCGCCAGACGACCTTGCCCGGCGTGCCTGGGCGGCCGAGATCGTCGAGGCTGACATGCTTCTCCTCGCTCCGCGCGGCCGCTTTCGCCGCGCGCGCCTGCGTGAGCGCCGCGGCGAAAGCGGCATCGCCGCCCTCAACCGGGGATGGGCTCAGCAATATGGCGCGGGCCTCGCCCTGGATCAGCGTGCGCATGGCAGCGCCAACATTTTCGGGCGTCAGCGTCTTGCGCTGCTTTTCGAACAGCTCGAGCATGAAGGCCGGCTCCTCGACCACCTCGCCTGCATTGACCGCATTGACGAGCTGGTTGGCGTAGGCCGATGACTGGGTCGTCGCCGCGCCTGCCGCGGCCGATTGCAGCCCAGCCTGGACGTTGGCGGCGACCTCGTCGATCTCGGACTGGCTCGGCAGGGTCGCAATCGCGTCGGCAAGGATGCCGAAGGTTTCAGACAAGGCCGGCGCCCATTGTCCTTCCTTGGGCGCCATCGCGACCACCATCGCGTCCTGGATATGGCGCTGTTCGGTATAGCCCGCCCCCGCGCCGAGGAAGCTCGCCCCCTCTCGCGCCTTGCGCGCGAGGCGTTGCGACAGGATCCGGACCGCGACAGCGCGCGTGAGGTCCGCACTTTCGCCCGCAAAGGTGTCGGGCCGGTCGTCATGCGGCGCCACCCAGTTGAGCGCGAGCTGGTTGGGTGCCTGCGGATCGCTCAGCACCGCGCTCATTGTTTTCGGGGTGACCGGCTTGCCATAATCGGGCTCCGCCGCCGGCGTTCCGCGGCCCGTCCAGCTCCCGAAATGGCGGCGGATCGCATCCTCCAGCACCGCCGGATCCGCATCCCCCACCAGCACCACCGTTGCCCGTTCCGGGCGGTACCAGCGGTCGTAGAAGGCGCGCAGACGATCGGCGGTGGCGCTGCCCAGCGTCTGCGCATTGCCCCCGATATCCGCCTTTTCCGCGCGCGTGCCCGCCAGCATGATCGGCTTGGTCAGGTCCTGGATGCGCTTGGCGAGCGGCGTCTGGCGCAGCGCGAGCTCGGCGGTGACCACCTTGCGTTCGATGTCGACCAGCTTCGGGTCGAAATTGGCGCTGGACACCATCTCCGACAGCAGGTGGAGCGCGGTGTCCATCGACGCCGGATCGCTCTTGGGCAGGTCGAGCTGGTAGAGCGTCTGGGTGAGGTTGGTGAAGGCGTTGGTGTCCGTGCCGAACGCCGCCCCCAGCCGCTGCCAGGTGCGGATGCCCTCGCCGTCGGGCACGGTCTTGGTGCCGCGAAAGGTCATATGCTCGATGAAGTGGGCGTAGCCCGTCTCGTCGTCGCGCTCCATCAGCGCGCCCGCGTCCATCCGAATGCGGATCGCCAGGCTGTTGGCCGGATATTTGTTCTGCCGCACTGCGTAGCGCACGCCGTTGGGCAGCACGCCGAAGCGCCACGCCTTGTCGACCGGCAGGTCGCTGCCCTCGAACAGCCAGGGCCGCGGTGCCGCGGTTCGCGCTGCGGCCGCCGCCGCGGCCGCCGGGACGGTGCTGGGCGCCTCCGCGTGGACCGGCGCGACCAGGCCAAGGATCGCTGCGGCGGAAAGGAGGCGCGTTACGGCAGGCTTCATCGGCAATCCCCAAAGGTCCCTGTCGGGTCTTAGCTTCGGGACAGACCTATAGCGATGGCTTCTTAAGCCGGGCTGACCGGTGACGGGTTATGACGCCGGATAGTCGATCGCGACGATTTCATAGTCGCGCGCGCCCGCCGGCAGGTCGACCCGGCGGACATCGCCGATCGCGGCGCCGCGCAGCGCGCGGGCAAGCGGGGAGCGCCAACTGATCCGGCCGTTGCTCGCATCCGCCTCATCTTCGCCGACCAGCGTGACCACCCGTTCCTTGTCATCCTGGTCGGCGATCGTGACGGTCGCGCCGAACCAGGCGCGGCTGCGGTCGCTCTGGGCGGAGGGATCGACGACCTTCACCGCCTTCATCCGGCGCGAGAGGTGGGACAGCTCCCGGTCGATCTCGCGCAGCTTCTTGCGGCCGTAAATATAGTCGCCATTCTCGGACCGGTCGCCATTGCCGGCCGCCCAGCTGATCGTCTCGACCAGCTTGGGCCGTTCCTGGCTGAACAGCAGCTCGTAGCGCTGGCGCAGGGCGGCGAAGCCCGCCGGCGTGATGGGT
>Ga0157372_10005586_pt1 | contig 13369 bp, 12 predicted proteins | sample C55metaG_FD_115307 | JGI IMG/M metagenome (GOLD analysis project Ga0157372, IMG submission 115307) | Corn rhizosphere microbial communities from Kellogg Biological Station, Michigan, USA - C5-5 metaG | ecosystem: Host-associated > Plants > Roots > Rhizosphere > Soil | place: USA: Michigan... | reverse complement strand
TCCCCCTGCACGTTGACGTAAACATCCGCAGGAATGTGTTGCGACACTTCGTGCACGCGCTCGGTGCCGCTGCGATGTTTGTCCGACGTCATGCGGACATTGCAAGCGTGCTTTTTGCAGACATCTAGAATTTCTTCGGAGTCGGTGGCGATGATGACGTCGTCAAGCAGCGCTGAAGACCGGACGGCCTGGTACACCCATACCGCGAGCGGCTTGCCGTCAATTTCGCGCATCATTTTGCGCGGCAACCTGGTGGATGCAAGCCTGGCGGGGATTACAGCGACAACTTTCATGAAGATCAATTTAAGCACAGACTGAGTAGCTGCGAGCAGACGGCGTTAACCACAAAGGACACTAAGTATCACGAAGGAAAACGGGAACCCTTGCTTTTCTTTCGCGCTGCAAACGTATACAACAAAGACGATGAAGCTCAATGGGCTGGCGGGGAAGATCGGCGCGCGCGTTGTGGGAGACGGTAACATCGAAGCGACCGGAGTGGCAGGCGTGAAGAATGCTGGAAAAGGCGATGTTGTCTTTTCGGAGGATGAATCGAACCTGAAGATGGCAGCGAATTCGCAGGCCTCGGCGGTGATTGCAGGCCGTTTCAGCGAAAAGGTTCCGACCACTAAGACGCTTCTGATCGTAGAGAATCCGCGATTGGCATTTGCGCGGGCGGCAAATTTGTTGCAGGGCAACGCGACGCATTCGACGGGCATTCATCCCAGCGCGGTGGTCCATGCTTCGGCGAACCTCGGCAAAAATGTTTCAGTCGGACCCAGGGCCGTCATCGGCGAAGCAATGGTTGGCAATGGCACCAGCGTCGGCGCTGGGTGCGTGATCGGAGACGGAGTAGAAATTGGCGACGAGTGCGAGATCTATCCTAGCGTAACGATTTATTCGGACTCTCGACTCGGCAATCGTGTGATTGTCCATGCTGGAGCGGTACTAGGCAGCGATGGATTCGGCTATGTTCGCGACCCAAAAAGCGGGCGTCACGAAAAATTCCCGCAGATCGGAAAACTTGAAATCGGCGATGACGTGGAGATTGGGGCGAACACGACCATCGATCGCGGTGCCCTGGAAACGACGCGCATTGGGCGCGGCACGAAGATTGATAATCTGGTTCATATCGGCCACAACTGCCAGTTCGGCGAGGACGTTATCATCGCCGCGCAAGCTGGATTTTCGGGCAGCATAACCATAGAAAATAACGTGGTCATCGGCGGCCAGGTCGGCGTAGGCGAACACGCGCGCATCCAAGAAGGTGTGTTGCTGGGGGGGCAGGCGGGTGTGTTGCCGAAGAAGATTTTGCGGGTGAAGAGGTTGCACGGGCCGTCCGTATTAGATACGACATTTTGGGGCACCCCGGCCAAGCCGTTGCGCGAATATCTGAAGAGCTTGGCGTTAATTGCGCGACTGGGTAAGAAGGATTAATGGCGATTGTTGTAATCGGCGGGCATTCGCGGAGCGTCGGCAAAACCAGCGTGGTTGCCGGACTGATCGCGAGGTTGGCGGCGTACAACTGGACGGCGTTCAAGCTCACACAGTTCGGCCACGGACGGTGCTCGCTTAACGGCAGACCTTGCCAATGCGAAACCGCCGATCACGCGTGGGCGATAACGGAAGAAAAAGACTGGTCGGGTAAAAGCGACAGTTCGCGGTTTCTCGTCGCTGGCGCGAAGCATTCGTTTTGGTTGCGCACCGCACAAGGCCAGCTGGATAAGGCTTTGCCCGCACTCCAGCGCAGGCTCAAGGACGCGGAGAACGCGATTCTGGAATCGAACAGCATTCTCAAATTCATTCAGCCTGACGTTTATATCTCGGTGCTGGATCCCGCGACCGAAGATTTCAAAAGCTCGGCCCAGCAGTACCTCTCACGAGCCGATGCAATCATTCTGCACCGCAGCGGAGATCGCAAGTCAAGCTGGCGGGAAATTTCGCTTCCGGACCGGCCGGTATTTGTGGTCGATCCACCAAATTATGTGACCATCGAAGTTGTGGATTTTATTGAACAACGATTGAAGACCCATTCTACTTTCGCGCCGAGCATATAGGTCGTTCCCGAGGTCAATGAGTGTAATCGCCTGATTTCAACAGTTACCGTCGTAAGCCGCGAGTCTGGCGCTAAAATGCTCTAATTCCAGTAGTATTTGCGAGTACTTAAGGCCTCGGTGCCCAGACACCCCAATGCCACAAACGCTGTAGTAGAGGCGTGTATTTCAACCGCAGATAAATCTCCAAGGTTGCGATGATTGCAAATGTTCAAAATAAATAGGCGCATCGATAAATTCCTGCTCTTGTTTGTCTTGCTAACTATTGCAGGTTTGGAAATAGGGTGCGAGTGGTTCCCCGAGTCAACCTTTGAACTAGCGAGTGAGTCGAGGTTGCCGAAATGGATCACGCTCCCACCGGGACTTACGCGCGCCGACGTTTCAGTTACGATGAGCTACTACACTGCGCCATGGGGTAGAAGTGCGACATTCAAATTAAAAGACACGAAAGGGAAAGTACTGACAAAGGTATATGGCAAGAGTAGAGGCTTAGGGCCTAACCAACTGAAACACCCTCCGCCTGGATTTCCTCCTGGCTCTCCAGCCTACGAGGTGATTACTGTAAACGGCATAACTGACATTATTGAACATAGAAAACCGGAGCCGATATTTTATATAACGGATGACCCTGCTGTTTGGAAAGAAATGGGGGTAACGCAAAAGTAAGAGTGCAGTTCCTGCACAAGGCGAGCGACTGCGCTTACGTCCCGTTTTCCAACCTTGGCCAAATCCCGCGGCTTCTTGTGGTTGGTGAAAGGTCGCCATATCGCTCTTGACTGCTCCTGCCTTTCGCCTGGATCTTTTTCTGGGGCACTCTAGATAGCCGTTGAATTGAATTTTTTTAAGGTCTCCCCGCGAATACCCTCCACAATGCCAATCCCCTGATATCCTTTTTCATTCATGCGTGGAATCGAAAGCAAGGCATGGTTGCTGACCGTCGTCTCGGCGATCTTGCAGATCTTAATTTTTCCCCTGCCAAATTTCTACGTTCTCAGTTGGATCGCGGTTGCGCCGTTGCTGGTGGCCTTATTGCGGGCGCGGCGTCCTGACACACTGCAGTTGGAAGGCGCGGTGAAACTGCTGCCCGCAACCCTCTTGCAAGGTTTTTTGCTGGGATACGTTTGCGGGATTCTGTGGTATTGCGGCAGCTGCTACTGGATTTACAGCACCATGAAGCAGTACGGCGGGATCAACGGCCCCGGTGCTTTCGGCCTGCTGTTTCTCTTCAGCTTATATCTGGGCTTGTATCACGGATTGTTCGGACTCCTGATCTCGTTGTTAGCGAGATGGTCGCAGCGCGCCGCATTGGTGCTCTCGCCATTTATTTGGGTCGCGGTCGAGCTGGCGCGAACCCGCATTACCGGATTTCCGTGGGACCTGCTAGGCATCACACAAGTCGATAACGTTGCATTGTCGAAGCTGGCGGCTTTTACCGGAGTGTATGGAATCTCGCTCGAGATCATGATCGTGAATGCCGCATTTGCAACGGCATTTCTAATACATCGCAGCCGGCGACGATCTTTGCTATTTGCGGCGGTCGCTGCGGCACTGCTCTTACAAAGCGCGCAATTGATTCCGGCGCCGAAATTTCCTACTGATCGGACTGCCCTGCTGGTGCAGGAAAACATTCCAGTACTGGACAGCAACGATTGGACTCGGCAATTCTTTGACGACACGCTGACCAATCTAAGGAACATCAGCCTCAATCCTCCAGACAAAATTTTGCAACATCCGAGCCTGATTGCGTGGCCGGAATCGCCGGCGCCTTTTTACGGCGGCGATCCGCTGTTTCGGGCCGCGGTCGGCAATGTGGCAACCAGCGCTCATACCTGGGTCGTGGCAGGCAGCATCGGAGTTGAGAACGCGAAATTGTCCCCGCAGCAGCCTAGCCAAATTTTTAATTCGGCGGCTCTGGTCAGCCCGGACGGAGAATTCGTGGCGCGTTATGACAAAGTGCACTTGGTGCCATTTGGCGAGTATCTCCCGTTCAAAGATTGGCTCGGGTTCGCTGGAGGCCTGACCAAGGAAGTTGGGGATTTCTCACGCGGGCAATCGCGTGCTCCGTTGCAAGCGGGCGATGAAAAGCTGGGCGTCTTTATCTGTTACGAGTCAATATTTCCCGACGAAGTGCGGCAGTTCGCCAAAAATGGTGCACAGGTTTTTGTGAATATCTCAAACGACGGCTGGTACGGCGACAGCGGTGCTTACGCGCAACACCTGAAGCAGGCGCGGATGCGGGCAATCGAAAATGCGCGCTGGCTTCTGCGCACGACTAACACCGGCGTGACTGCGGCCATCGATCCCGACGGACGGGTCGAACAAAGCGTGCCACGCAAAGTCCGCACCGTTTTGCAGGCTTCATATGGCCTGAACGATCGCACCACGTTCTACACGCGCCACGGAGATTGGCTGGCGTACCTGTGTGCGATAATTTCATTGGGGGGTGTGATCATCTCCCTTACCCCAGCCAAAGGCAGACTTTCAGCATGATTCAGGAACTGGAACACGAATACTCGGCACTGCAAAAAAAAGTCCTCGATCTTCGGGAGTACCTTTGACGCCGGCAAGCTTCGACCGCAGCTAGAAGAAATCGATAAACAAGCCTCCGACCCGAACTTGTGGTCGAACCCGCAAAAATCTCAGCAGGTAATGCGCGAGAAAAAGCGCCTGGAAGGCATGCTCTCCACTGAGGCCGAGCTGCTACGTCGCACCGAAGATATCGCTGCGTATTTCGATCTGGCTCGCGAGGGCGAAAACGTCGAAGCCGATTTGCGTCGCGAGATCGATTCCCTGCGCGAGCGGGTTGAGCGCCTTGAAACCGAGACGCTCCTGTCTGGCGAAAATGACGCGCGCAACGCCATTGTCACCATACATCCTGGGGCGGGTGGAACGGAATCGCAGGACTGGGCGGAGATGCTCATGCGCATGTACTTGCGCTGGGCCGAGCGCCAGGGATTCCAGACGGTCCTTTACGACTATCAGCCTGGTGAAGAGGCAGGGATCAAATCGACGACCTTCGGCGTCAATGGCGAATATGCGTTCGGTTTGTTGACCAGCGAAATTGGCGTGCACCGTTTAGTTCGAATTTCGCCGTTTGATCAGGCCAAGCGCCGCCATACTTCTTTCGCCAGCGTTTTCGTTTCGCCGGAGATTGACGAGTCGATCGAGGTGAACATTAAGCCCGATGACCTGCGCATCGACACGTACCGTTCGAGCGGCAAAGGCGGCCAGCACGTCAACACCACTGATTCGGCCGTTCGTATCACCCACATTCCCACTGGCCTCGTGGCCGCATGCCAGAACGAGCGCTCTCAGCACAAAAATAAAGATCGCGCGATGAGCATGCTGCGCTCCAAGCTTTACGAATTTGAAATGGAGAAGAAGCGCGAAGCCACGCGCAAGATTGAAGACTCAAAGCTGGACATCGACTTCGGATCGCAGATTCGGTCTTATGTCCTGCAACCTTACCGGCTGATCAAAGACCACCGCACAAAAACCGAAGTGGGCGACGTCGATCGTGTGATAGATGGCGATTTGCGGCCGTTCATTCATGCTTATCTGCGCATGCGACGCGACGGGACCCCCTCGACCGATTCCTCTTCATAGTGCCTTCGGTAACCTGACCTTCCTCGAAAAAACTGGAAACGGCAGTGCAGGTGCGAGACCCTATAGGGTAAAGCTCTCTGATCTGAACAACCCATGCCTCGCATACTGGAATTAGTCCGCAGATGTGCCTTGCCCTCGCACCAGATGATGGCCGCGGCCAAGGGCGCGCTGGAAGTGCCAGCCGAAGAAATGGTCGAGATTCTGGTTTTTCTGGCTGAGAACAACAAAATATTCGGCGAGACATCGCGCATAACGCTTGCGGGTTGGGACGAGAAGTCCGCCATGGCGATAGTCTCGAATCCAGCCACCGCGAAAGAGGTGCTGGATTATTGGCTGTCGCCAAAAAATCTTCGACCGGTTTTGTTTCGTCTGCTGCTGGAAAATCCCTCAGTCACCTTGGAGAAGATTGGCCAGATTGGGGCGACATTGAAAGGCGAGTGGATTGATGCCATGTTGGCTAGTCCACGAATACAAACGTCGCCGCAGGTGCTGCAAGAATTAGCCGCAAATAATCGGCTTAGCGGAGTGCAATCGGTCCACGTGCAAGAGCTGATCACCGGAAAGCCGGCGGCGTTAGCGATAAACACGCAGGTGGAAAGGAAAATTGAGCCTGCTCCCGAGCCCGATATTCCGATGCAACCGACGATTACTGTGGAGGCGGTCTCGCCGACCCAGACGGCGGCAGAGTTCGAAGTGGTACCCGATCCTGGCGCGGCTGAAGCGGACCCTGAAACTGAGAAGGTGATAATCGCGTTCATGACTGAGCACGCCAGTGAAATCGAGGCAGAGGCGAAGAAGCCTTTTCAACCGATCGGCGGGATTCAGCAAGACGTCAGTGTCGCAGAGCCCAAGGCTGTGGCGGCGGCGGCGACAGTTTCCGCCCCGGCTAGACCAGCGCCAAAAATGCCGCCTAAAAAGCTGGCAAACCCGGAAGACGAACAACGCGGCAGCGTTCTGCAGAAAATTGCCATGCTGGACGTGAAAGGCCGTATCCAGTTAGCAATGAAGGGCACGAAAGAAGAGCGTTCGATTCTGGTGCGCGACGGGACAAAAGTAGTCGCTCTCGCGGTATTAGATTCTCCAAAAATTACGGATGGCGAAGTCGAAAAATTTGCCAACCAGAAGAATGTTCTGGAAGCTTTGCTGCGCGCGATCCCAATGAAGCGGCGGTTTGCGAAAAATTATGTGGTCGTCCGCAACTTAGTGGCGAATCCGCGCACGCCGTTGGATGTCAGCCTGGGACTCATGAAGAATCTTCTAGTCCAGGACCTAAAGAATTTGTCAGCTAATAAGGAAGTTTCTGATACGGTTCGTAAACTTGCTTTACGAATGTTTAAACAGAAATTGGATCCGAGTAAGGGTTAGCCGCGCGATCGCATTAGAATGTTGTTGTGCGCTCTCGACCTGAGACCGATCCGATCCGCGACCTGCTGCAACACGCAAAAACTATTGCGGTCGTCGGGCTTTCTGATAGCCCAATGCGCCCCAGTTACGGCGTCTCAGCTTATATGCAGTCGCAGGGATACAAAATCATTCCCGTGAATCCGACCATTCGCGAATCACTCGGTAAAAAATCATATCCATCGTTACTGGAAGTTCCGGAGAAGATCGACATTGTAAATATCTTTCGCCGCCCAGAATACGTGGAACAGATTGTCGATCAGGCGATTCAGTTGAAAGTTCCAGCGGTGTGGATGCAAGAAGGCGTCATCAATCAAACCGCAGCGCAAAAAGCCGAGAGAGCCAGCATTTTTGTAGCCATGGATCTTTGCATACTCAAAGAGCATCGAGCGCGATTCCGGTAAGCGCTTAAGCTCTCACAAAAATGACGGTGGCGTCATCCTGCAAACCTGCGCCATTTACGTAATGTCGAACGTCGGTAAGAATGCTGTCGCTTGATGCCAGAGGATTGAGCACATGCTCGCGTAGTCGCTCTGAACCGTATTCTTCCTGATTGAAAGATGAAGCTTCGGTGATTCCATCACTGTACAGAACCAGCCGAGAGCCAGGCGGAAGCTGAATTTCGCTCTCCGAAAATCCGGTGATGGCTAAGCCCAGCGGCGTTCCGGCTTCTGTCGGGAGAAAGCGCGCGTGATCGCCTTCTACGAGTAGCGGAGGCAGATGTCCGGCGCTGGCGAATTTCAGCGTGCGATTTTTCGGATCCAGAATGGCGTAGATCAGCGTCACGAATCGGCCGGAGGGAAAGTCTTCGACCATGAGTTGATTCATCTTCCGCAACGTCTCCGCCGGCGAACTACAGGTATCGGCAAGCGAGCGAAGCATGGCGCGCGTGGCTGACATAAGAAGTGCCGCCGCCGTGCCCTTACCGGAAACGTCAGCCAAAACCAAGCCCCAGCAGCCGTCATTAAACGGAATGAAGTCGTACCAGTCGCCGCCAATATCGCCGGCAGGAACCGAAAGCCCGGAGATGGCAAATCCAGGCACATAGGGCGACGCCTTGGGTAAGAGCGCTTGCTGGATGATCCGAGCCTCTTCAGACTCCCGAGTCAAGCGCTGCCGTTGCTCTTGTTCAGCCCGAAACCGCCGGCAATTGTGCAGCGCGACCGCTATGTGTTCGCACAGAGCGTGCAGCAGTTGTAACTGCTGCTGCGGAAACGCATCCACCTCGGAGTGCGACGCCGAGAAGACGCCCACAACTTTTCTGTCTACGATAAGGGGTATCGCCACTTCCGAAAGCGTGGATTCCTCACAAGCCAGGTAGTAAGGATCAAGTCGCACGTCCGGAGCGTAGTGCATTCTGCCAGTCGCGGCAACGCGGCCGACCATGCCATCAATGCCGACTTTTAGCCGATCGCCTTTGTCGTGCAGGGTGCAGCCGCACACGCAGGCAAGCTCCAACTCGCCGCGCTCTTCGTCATGCAGATAAAGGTTGGCTTCGATGCAGCCGAATGCGCAGGAAACGTGGTTCACGATCTGGTCGATCAGGACATCAAGGTCCAGGATGGAGGTAATCTTCGGGATCCACTCCTGCAGCTTCAGGAGATCCTCGATTCGTCCACTCTGCAACGAATGATCGATAACAGAGGTGATCTGAGCCGGGTTGGGAATTGTAGCCATGCATCACACCCTAGGGGAGCGTTAACAGACAGATGATCCGACCTATTCGCTGGATTCTGTTTTAGTTTCTCTAGGAGGGTGTGCTGATCGTTGCGAACGGATTTCTTCCAGGCGCTGGCGAATACGTTTTTCGACGCCTTCATTGGTTGGGTGGTAGTAGCGACGATCTTTCAGGTTATCGGGAAGGCATTGCATGTCGGCGACTTTGCTTTCCAGATCGTGCGCATACTGATAGCCGTGACCATAACCGAGGTTCTTCATCAGCCCGGTGGGGGCGTTACGGAGATGCAACGGCACTGGTTCGGCAGCGGTGCGTTCTACATCCTGCTGAACTTCAGAATAGGCGGTATAGAGCGCGTTCGACTTGGGCGCGAGGGCGAGATACACAGCGGCTTGCGCAAGCGCAAGATTGCCTTCCGGCATGCCAAGAAAATCGACAGCATCACGGGCCGCCAAACAAATCGAGAGCGCATTGGGATCTGCCAGTCCAATGTCCTCGACCGCCATTCGCACTATTCGACGAGCAACGTAAAGCGGGTCCTCGCCGGCTTCGAGCATGCGTGCCAACCAATACAAAGAAGCGTCGGGGTCGCTGTTACGTACAGACTTGTGAAGCGCGGAGATCAGGTTGTAATGCTCTTCACCGGCCTTGTCGTACAACAACACGCGCTTCTGCAGCGCATCCTGCACGATTTCAGTCGTGATCACGTGCGCGCCGGAGATTTCTGTGGGTGCCCCAGCCTTCCCCGTTTTCTGGGGAAGCTGGGGACTTTGACCTTCTTCACCGAGTCGCGTGTCGGATGTAGCCAACGCAGCCGCGACCTCCAGCACGTTATAAGCACTGCGGGCGTCGCCGCTCGAATACGCAGCTATCTGCCGAAGGACATCGTCACTAGCGGATAAATTCATTGCACCCAAGCCGCGTTCGGCGTCCTCAAGCGCCCGTCGCAAGAGGACAACGATCTGCTCCTCGGTCAGCGGTTTAAGCACATACACGCGGCTGCGAGAGAGCAGCGCAGAAATAATCTCAAACGATGGATTCTCGGTAGTCGCGCCGATCAGGCGAATGTTGCCTTTCTCAACGTGTGGAAGAAATGCGTCCTGCTGAGCTTTGTTGAAGCGATGAATTTCATCGACGAACACAATAGTGCGAGCGCCATACTGGCGCGACCGTTCGGCGTCGGCCATGACCTGCTTAATTTCTTTAATCCCGGAAAGCACGGCGCTGAACTCGATGAATTCGGCGCGAGTCATGCTGGCAATGATTTTCGCGAGTGTGGTCTTGCCGGTGCCGGGAGGTCCCCAAAAAATCAGAGAGCCAATATCATCACGCTCGATCTGCGCTCGCAAAGGCTTACCGGGACCAATAAGGTGCTCCTGCCCGACATATTCGTCGAGCGTGCGCGGTCGCATGCGATCGGCGAGGGGACGGCCTTGATCGCCTGGATTATTGCCGCCGGGAATGGACTGGAAAAGGCTCATAAAAAACCCAAATCACCACGGACAACCTCGATGGCAACATCAATAATTTGTTTTGTAACCTGCTCGTGCAACAACATGAAATCAGCCCTCGTTTTCTCCGGGCCTCCGTGTCTCCGTGGTGATATTGGTTTTCTGCCGTGCCGCCTCGTACAGAATTATGCTGGCGGCGATTCCCGCGTTCAGTGATTCGACTCGCGGTGAATGCGGGATCATAATCAGTTCGTCCATTTCGGCTACAAGCTTCTTGTCCAGGCCGGCGCCTTCATTGCCGATGAAGATTGCGATTTTAGTGCTGAGGTCTGCCTTCGGCAGGGCGGTGCCTTTGTGCGATGAAGTTGCGACCAGCCTGATGGCGCGGCTTCGCAAGCTTTCAATCAGGGCTTTCAAATCCGCCTTCAGCGCCGCAAGACGGAAAACTGAACCCGCAGAGGCCCTCACCACTTTGCTGTTGTAGACACTCACTGTGCCTTCGCCCAAGACTACGCCAGCTGCTCCAAACGCTTCTGCTGACCGAAGAATTGTGCCCAAGTTTCCCGGATCCTGCAGTCCTGCGACTACCAACAGTGGCGTTGATAACGCGTTCTCGATGAGCTGATCGAGACTATGCGTCTTCACATGGACCAATGCAGCCAAGCCTTGAGGAGTCTCGCTTGGCACGACACTGGAAAAGAGCTTGTCCGGGATCAATACGGTTTCCACCTGCGACTTTATCTGCGGCAACAGCTTCGCAGCACGCGCCTGGCCAGATTCGCTAACGAAAACGGCACGGAAGCGAAGGCCGCTGCGAATGGCCTCTTCGATCACGCGAAAGCCCTCGATCGCGCACTCGCCTGTTGCCGTTAGCTCTCCGCGATGAAATGCCTGGCGCAATTCCTTCAATAAGGAATTGTGCCGGCCTTCAATGCGGCGCAGGCGGCTGGTGTCGGCGCTTCTTGTGTTATCCAAACTTCGCTCCAGTGGGAGATCGTATGCGCCACTCGGCGGAGAGCGCGTGCTCGTGTTATCTTAACTCTCGCAAACAAAAAGGGTTCGGAGAGTGCAGTGCGCGTCGAGATAGTGAAAATCAATAGTGAAAAGCCGGAGCCTTCGCTCGTCCGGTACGCCGCCGATCAGATTCGCGCCGGTGAAGTTCTAGGAATGCCCACAGACACTTTTTACGGGCTGGCCGCCGATCCTTTTAACTTGCGCGCAGTCGAGCGAGTGTATGAAATCAAGTCGCGCTCCCGCCACAAGCCGCTTTCATTGTTGATTGAGAATGTAGAACAGGCGGAAGAGATGGCAAAACCATTGCCGGATGAATTCTACAAACTGGCGGAAAAATTCTGGCCTGGGCCACTGACTATCATCGTGAGAGCGGCCTCACGACTTCCGTTGAAGGTTACGGCTAACACGGGCAACGTAGCGCTCCGCGTGCCGAATGCACCCATTCCTCTGGCGGTGCTAATGGCGGCACAAATTCCCATCACCGCAACTTCTGCCAACCTTAGCGGTGAAACTGAATGCACGACGGCGGCAGCAGTGAGAGACCAATTAGGCACGCGAATCCCAATTATCGTGGATGGCGGAGAGTCGCCGCGTGAAGTTGCGTCCACAATTATCGATCTCACTGACGACGAAGCGCGTTGGAAGATTCTGCGCGAGGGCGCCATTCCTTCGCAGGATATTTCGGAATTTTTCGCGCAGGGGTGATGGCTACGGCGGAAGCTGACCGGAAATCCGGCCGATGGCTGTTTTGGACGACTGTGGTTACGGCCCTGGTAGTGCTGGCCGTGTTTTCTTCACTCTTCGCAGGCATCCTGAACGACTCCACAAAACAGGAGCTTCATCCCGCCGATGCGATCATAGTGTTTGGGGCGGCACAGTACGACGGACGGCCGTCACCGGTATTTAAGGCCCGGCTTGATCACGCCAATGAACTCTTCCGCCAGGGACTCGCGCCGGTCGTAATCACTACGGGTGGTTCCGCAGCTGATCCCAAATTCAGCGAAGGCGGCGTCGGTCACGACTACCTGATGCGCAAGGGCGTCCCCGAATCTGCGCTGATTGCGGAGACTCAGGCTAGCGACACAGCGGAGTCTGCCGAGCGTGTGTTCGCGATCATGCAGAAAAATCATATGCATAGCTGCCTCGCAGTGAGCGATGCGTTCCACATGTTCCGCATTCGTATGCTGCTGATGCATCAAGGTTTACAAGTTTTTCTGGCCCCGCGGCCTGACTCCAGACCAAAGTCTATCTGGCTGAGCACTGTCGCGCTAATGAGGGAGAGCGCGAGCTATCTTTTGTGGCGGGCCGGATTACGAGGCTAATCGCCTCGTCATACGTCTAAGCAAATGGATTGCGAACCTTATGTCTCGCCAAAGTATACGATTGCAATATAATGAAAAGCCTTTCGTCGCAGAACAACTAGCCGCACCAATCTCATCCTGAATTATCAGGACTATGGCGGAAACAAAGAAAACGCAGGATTCGAACGGAAGCATTGTAACGCTGAAGGCGGTAGCAGCCCACGTCGGGCTTTCAGCGGGGACGGTTTCTGCGGTGCTGAACGACGCTCCTTCCGCCAAACACATTCCCAAGCCCACTCGGGAGCGTATCATTGCAGCCGCGCGCAAGCTCGATTACCGGCCGAATTTTTTTGCCCGTTCTCTTCGCAAGCAGAGAACGTTTACTATCGGAGTGATTGCGCACGAGATTGGCGATGGATATAGTTCCACCGTCATTGCCGGAATTGAAGCCAGTGCCCGGGAAAAAAATTACTTTTTCGTGACCGGGGTGCATCGTCATAACCAGGAGCTCTTCGACAAGTACTGCCGGCTGTTGCTGCAGCGCGGGGCCGAGGGCCTTATTTCTCTCGACTTCAATCTCGCGCAGTCGCTGCCGGTTCCGGCGGTAGCTATCCCTGGCCACATGGACAATGAAGGCGTCACCAATATCGTTCTCGATCACCACCGAGCCGCTGAGTTAGCGCTGAAACACCTCATGGATCTGGGCCACCGGCGGATTGCGTTTTTGAAAGGCCATCCGGACAGCGCGGATGCTGCGAGTCGATGGAAAGCGGTACAAGACGTGGCCCGGGAAATCGGACTGGAACTCGACCCGGAGCTGGTGATCCAGATCGACTCAACCGACTCGACGCCGAGCCTGGGATATCC
>Ga0157372_10005585_pt1 | contig 13373 bp, 8 predicted proteins | sample C55metaG_FD_115307 | JGI IMG/M metagenome (GOLD analysis project Ga0157372, IMG submission 115307) | Corn rhizosphere microbial communities from Kellogg Biological Station, Michigan, USA - C5-5 metaG | ecosystem: Host-associated > Plants > Roots > Rhizosphere > Soil | place: USA: Michigan... | reverse complement strand
TGTCGCTGATCCTTGCCGTCTTCGCCGATCGCATCGTCCGCGGCGCGGGCGTGTACAAGACGCTGCTGATCTGGCCCTACGCGGTCGCGCCCGCCGTGGCCGCGGTGCTATGGCTCTTCCTGTTCAACCCGACGCTCGGCATCGTCGCGCACTGGCTGATCGGCCTCGGCATCGCGTGGAATCCGCTGCTGGATGGCACCGATGCGCTGATCATGGTGGTCATCGCGGCGGTATGGAAGCAGATCAGCTACAACTTCCTGTTCTTCCTCGCGGGCCTGCAGTCGATCCCCAAATCGCTGATCGAGGCCGCGGCGATCGACGGCGCGGGACCGTTGCGCCGCTTCGCCACCATCGTGTTCCCCTTGCTGTCGCCGACGACGTTCTTCCTGCTGGTGGTGAACATCGTCTACGCGTTCTTCGACACGTTCGGCATCATCGACGCGTCGACCAGCGGCGGCCCGGGTAAATCGACCGAGATCCTCGTCTACAAGGTCTACGCCGACGGCTTCAAGGGGCTCGACCTCGGCGGCTCCGCGGCGCAGTCGGTGATCCTGATGGCGATCGTGATCGGGCTCACCGTGATCCAGTTCCGCTACGTCGAGCGCAAGGTCACGTACTGAGCCATGAGCACGCTCGAGACCACCGCCGCCACCGCCGAGCCGGCCGCGCCGCAGCAGCCGCGCCGCTTCCGCTGGGGCGCGCGCCGCGGCGAAGGCATGATCGAGAACCGGCCGCTGCTGACGTTCGTGTCGCACGTCGTGCTCGCGATCGGCGTCGCGATCGTCGCGCTACCCGTGTACATCACATTCGTGGCGTCGACGCTCGCCGGGAACGAGGTGCTGCAGTCGCCCATGCCGATGCTGCCCGGCTCGCACCTGCTCGACAACTATCGCACCGTGCTGCTGCAGGGCGCGTCGGCGAACGTCACCACCGCGCCGGTGGGCCGCATGATGTTCAACAGCCTGGTCATGGCGCTGGTGATCGCGTTCGGCAAGATCGCGATCTCGCTGCTGTCGGCGTTCGCCATCGTGTACTTCCGCTTTCCGGGCCGGGGGCTCGCGTTCTGGATGATCTTCCTCACGCTGATGCTGCCGGTGGAAGTGCGCATCCTGCCGACGTACAAGGTCGTGTCCGACCTCCACATGATCGACACGTACGCGGGACTCACCATACCGCTCATCGCGTCGGCCACCGCGACCTTCCTCTTCCGCCAGTTCTTCCTCACCATTCCCGAGGAGCTCGCCGAGGCCGCGCGCATCGACGGCGCCGGCCCGCTGCGATTCCTGAAGGACGTCGTCATCCCGCTGTCGCGCCCGAACATGGCCGCGCTGTTCGTGATCCTGTTCATCTACGGCTGGAACCAGTACCTGTGGCCGCTGCTGATCACGACCAAGGAGGACATGTACACGACCGTCATCGGCATCAAGCTGCTGATCGCCGGCGGCGAGCAGGCGACCGAATGGAACCTCGTGATGGCCACGGCGATGCTCGCGATGCTGCCGCCCGCGCTGGTGGTGCTGCTGATGCAGCGATGGTTCGTGAAGGGCCTCGTCGACTCGGAGAAATGACACCCCTCGGCCGGCCCTCTTCCGCCAAGCGGGGAGAGGCGCGACAGGGCCGGTGAGGGCCGCACACCATGGCTACCGTCTCGTTCCGCAACGTCACCAAGCAGTACGGCACCGTGCAGGTGATCCATGGCATCGACCTGGAGGTCGCCGACGGCGAGTTCATCGTCATCGTCGGGCCCTCCGGCTGCGGCAAGTCGACGCTGCTGCGCATGGTGGCGGGGCTGGAGCCCATCACCGGCGGTGAGATCGACATCGCCGGGCGCGTGGTCAATCGCCTGGAGCCCAAGGATCGCGACATCGCGATGGTGTTCCAGAACTACGCGCTCTATCCGCACATGAGCGTGTTCGACAACATGGCCTACGGCCTGCGCATCCGCGGGCTGTCGAAAACCGAGATCGGCGAGCGTGTCGAGCGCGCCGCCGGCATCCTGGAGCTGAAGCCGCTCCTGCAGCGCACGCCGCGCCAGCTCTCCGGCGGCCAGCGCCAGCGCGTCGCGATGGGTCGCGCGATCGTGCGCGAGCCCGCGGTGTTCCTCTTCGACGAGCCGCTGTCGAACCTCGACGCCAAGCTGCGCGTGCAGATGCGCTTCGAGATCCAGAAGCTGCACCGGCGGCTGCGCACCACGAGCCTCTACGTCACGCACGACCAGGTCGAGGCGATGACGCTCGCCGACCGCATGATCGTCATGAACGCCGGACGCGCGGAACAGATCGGCACGCCGATGGAGGTCTACGAGAATCCGCAGACGCTGTTCGTCGCCGGATTCATCGGCTCGCCGGCGATGAACTTCCTGCCGGCGCGCGGCGGCGGCGACGGCGAGATCGCGCTCGACAACGGCGGTCGCATGCGCGCGGCGGTCGAAGTCCCCGAGGGGCGTGCCATCACCGTCGGCATACGTCCCGAGCACGCGGTGCCGAGCGCCAACGGCGCCAGCGCGGTGCAGGGACCGGTCGAGATGGTGGAGCAGCTCGGCGCCGATGCGCTGGTTCACGTGGGCCACGGCGGCGGGACGCTCATCGTGCGCGTGCCGCACGGCGAGCAGCCGCGCGTCGGCGAGCCGTTCGGCTTTCGCGTCGAGCCGTCGCGCGTCTTCGTGTTCGATGCGGCGAGCGGCCGCCGCGTGAGCGCCTGAATGTCGGCGCTCGCTCCCTGGCCGTATCCCCGCCTGTGCGCGCATCGCGGCGCCGGCAAGCTCGCCCCGGAGAACACGCTCGCCGCGTTTCGCCGCGGACATGCGTTCGGCTACCGCATGATCGAATGCGATGCGAAGCTGTCCGCCGACGGCGTCGCGTTCCTGCTGCACGACGCGACGCTCGAGCGCACGACCAACGGTACGGGCCGCGCCGACGCGCTCCCATGGCGCGAGCTTTCGCAGCTCGATGCGGGCGGCTGGCATTCGGCGCCGTATGCCGGCGAGCCCCTTCCCACACTGGCCGCCGTGGCACGGTGGTGCCGCAGCAACGACGTGGCGTTGAACATCGAGATCAAGCCAGTGCCGGGCCGCGAGCGCGAGACGGGCGCGGCGATCGCGCTCGATGCAAAGACGCTGTGGGGCGACGCGGCGGTACCGCCGGTGCTCTCGTCGTTCGCCGAAGCAGCACTCGAGGGCGCGCGTCTCGCGGTACCGGACCTGCCGCGCGCGTGGCTGGTCGAGCGCATCCCCACGGACTGGCGCGAGCGGGCGGCGGCCCTTGGCTGCATCGCGCTCGATGTGAAGCACACCGAGCTCGACGAGGCGCGAGTGCGCGAGATCCGCGGTATCGGCCTGCGCCTCGCGACGTGGACCGCCAACGACCCCGCGCGGGTGCGAGAGCTCCGCGCGTGGCAGGTCGACACCGTCATCACCGACGCCGTCGACATCGTCGCCGCGACGCCGACCTGACGCGGATCAGGGCCGCCGGAACCAAACGCACCGAGCGTTCGTCTTCTCAGCACGGCCATGCCCGCCGCCCGCGGCGAGCGCGGCGCCCTCGCACGGGTTCCATCATCGCGCACACGCAGCACCGCGACATCACCGTCATCGGCGGCTCCGCTGGCGCCATCGGTGTTCTGCGCCGTCTGCTCGCCGGACTGGCGCCGGACTATCCGGCTGCCATTTTCGCCGTCGTGCACCTTGCGCCCGACGTGCCGTCGCTGCTGCCGCAGATTCTCGGTCGAGACAGTGCGCTGCCAGTGATGCTCGCACGCCATGGCGCCCCGATTCTTCCGGGCACCGTGACGGTCGCGCCGCCCAACCTGCACCTCGCGCTCGAGCGGGACGGTTGCATCGTGGTGCATGGCCCGCGGGAGAACCAGCATCGTCCTTCGATCGACGTGCTGTTCCGGTCGGCGGCGGTCGTGTTCGGGCCCCGCGTCACCGGCGTGGTGCTGTCCGGCATGCTCGATGATGGGGCGGCCGGCCTGTGGGCGATCGAGCGGCGCGGCGGTGCGACCGTCGTGCAGGACCCCGACGACGCCGAATACCCCGACATGCCACGACACGCGCTGGAACGCGTGCCCGGTGCAAAACGGATCGGCGTCGCCCAACTCGCAGCCTTGCTCGCGCGATCGAGCGCCGAGCCGGCGACCTTCCCGGCGCCCGCCGCGCCGGCCGCCATGCAGAAGGAAGTTGCGCTCGCCACGAAGGAGGACTCCAGCATGGAGGATCTCGACGACCTCGGCACGCGCGTGCCGTTCACGTGCCCGGAATGCGGCGGCACGCTGTGGGAGGTGAGCGAGGATGCGACGCGCTTCCGCTGCCACGTTGGACATGCGTACAGCCTGCGCACGCTCGCCGCCGAGCAGGGCACGCAGCTCGAGGCCGCCTTGTGGGCAGCGTTGCGGCGTCTCGAGGAAAGCGAGCGCATCAGCGAGCGCATGGCGCACCAGGCCCGCGTGCATGGGAACGCCTCGTCAGCGCGCTACCACGAGGACGTGTCGAGGAGCACTGCGCACCATGCCGAAGTGCTGCGCGGGTTGCTCGCATCCATCACCGACCGTGCCGCCGACGTGCCGCAGGAGGGATGAACCGGCGAAGCCGCCGACATCCTTGCTCCGCACGGGCGCAGCGCCGACAATGTGCTGACCCGCCGCCGGATCAGCGCTCGAGCCCGCGCATCGACAGCGCCGCCACGCCGGAGAAACGGCAAGCCCACATCCACGAAGCGCCCAGGGACGCCGGGTGTCAACGATCGATCGAAGCGAGGAGTCCACGCGGCCGGAGGATGTTCCGGGCCTGGTAGCGCTCGAAAAGCCGCCGCTGCCGTTTCCCGTGGTAGGCATCGGCGCGTCGGCGGGCGGCATCAAGGCGCTCCAGGCGTTCTTCGACGCGATGCCGCCGGATACCGGCATGGCGTTCGTGGTGGTCGTGCATCTGTCGCCGCGACACGAGTCGAGCCTCGCGGAGGTCCTGCAGCCGCACACCTCGATGCGCGTGACGCAGGTGATGCGCACGGTCGCCATCGAGGCCGATCACGTCTATGTGATCCCCCCGAACCGACGCTTGATGATGACCGGCGGTCACCTCCGGATCGAGGAGTTTCCTGGTCACGACGGCCGCGCCGCGATCGACGTGTTCTTCCGGTCGCTCGCGATGGCCCATCGGCAGAATGCCATCGCGATCGTGCTGTCGGGCAGCGGCAGCGACGGGGCGGTCGGTCTCAAGCGCATCAAGGAGCATGGCGGTGTCACGCTCGTGCAGGTGCCAAGCGAGGCCGAGTACGACTCCATGCCGCGCGCGGCGCAGGCCGCGGGGATCGTCGATTTCTCGCTGCCGGTCGCCGAGATGCCCGACAAGCTCGTCGCGCTCTGGCGCAACCTGCGCTCCATCGCGCTGCCGATGCCCGAAGCGCCCAGCGTGCCGCGAGACGAGGCGCAGCGCATGGAAGAGGCGCTCAGCGGCGTGCTCGCGCTCCTCAAGGCGCGCACGGGTCACGATTTCAACGACTACAAGCGCGCGACGATCGTGCGCCGCCTCGAGCGCCGGCTGCAGGTGAACCAGCTGCCCGATTTGCCCCGCTACCGCGACTTCCTCGAGCGCCACCCTTCGGAGACACGCGCGCTCCTGAAGGACCTCCTGATCAGCGTCACGAACTTCTTCCGCGACAAGGAGGTGTTCGACAAGCTGGGCCAGGACATCCTGCCGAACCTCCTCGCCGACAAGGCGCTGCAGGACCACGTGCGCGCCTGGGTGCCCGCCTGCGCCACCGGCGAGGAGGCGTACTCGATCGCCATGCTCGTCACCGAATGCGCGGAGCGCCTGGGCGCCGCCCCCGCCGTGCAGATCTTCGCCACCGACATCGACGAGGAGGCGCTGCAGGCGGCCCGTGTGGGCTTCTATCCGGAGTCGATCGCGCTCGACGTGAGCGAGACGCGCCTGCGGCGCTTCTTCGTGCGCGAGTCGGGCGGCTACCGGGTTCACTCGGCGATCCGCGAGATGGTCATGTTCGCTCCGCACAACGTGCTCCGCGACCCGCCGTTCTCGCGCATCGACCTCGTCACGTGCCGCAACCTGCTCATCTATCTCAACCGCGAGGTGCAGACGCGCGTGCTGGACATCTTCCACTTCGCGCTGCGCCCGAGGGGCTACCTCGTGCTCGGCTCGTCGGAATCGGTCGACGATCGCAGCGAGTCGTTCGCGCCCGTGGACAAGGTGCATCGGATCTTCCAGGCACAACCGGTCGGTCATCCGTTCGCCATCGTGCCGCGCAGCACCGTGCTGATGCCCCTCGCGCGCCCCGGCGCCCCGCCGGCCCCGCCGACGCTGCGGCAGGCGGGCGGCATGGACCTGCACCTGCGCCTGCTCGAGCACTACGCGCCACCGAGCGTAGTGGTGAACGACCAGCACGAGGTGCTGCACCTGTCCGAGAGCGCCGGACAGTTCCTGAAGCTCACGGCGGGCGAGCCGTCGTTCGACCTGCTGCGCATGGCGCCGCCGGAGTTGCGCGCGCCCCTGCGCGCGACGCTGTACCAGGCGTTCCACACGATGGAGCAGGTGGAGCTTCGCGCGCCAATGCATCGCGACGACCAGCCGGTCGAGCTCGCCGTGCGCGTGCACCCGGTGCGCGAGGCCGCGAGCGGCCGCGTCTACGCGCTCGTCATGTTCGACGAGCGCACCGCCAATGCGCCGGACGCGGCGCACGAGGAGCTCGCGCCGGTCGAGGTGTCGCTGCTCGAGCGTCTGGAGCAGGAGCTTGGCGCCGCACGCACGCAGCTCCGCACCACCATCGAGCAATACGAGACGCAGACCGAGGAGCTGCGCGCGTCGAACGAGGAGCTGCAGGCCGTCAACGAGGAGCTGCGCTCCACGACCGAGGAGCTCGAGACGAGCAAGGAGGAGCTCCAGTCGATGAACGAGGAGCTCGGCGCCGTCAACCAGGAGCTCAAGAACAAGGTCGAGGAAACGGCGGCGATCAACAACGACCTACAGAACTTCATGGCGTCGACGGACATCGCGGTGCTGTTCGTCGATCGCGACAAGCGCGTGCTGCGCTTCACGCCGCCCGCGCGCGACCTGTTCAACCTGATTCCCGCCGACCTGGGCCGGCCGCTCCTCGACCTTCACCACCGCCTCGAGTACCCGGAGATGGCCGGCGACCTCGACGCCGTATTCGAGACGTTGACGCTGCGCGAGCGTGAGATCGTCGGCACCGGCGAGCGGTGGTACCTGGCGCGCATCCTGCCCTACCGGACGTCGGAGGATCGCATCGACGGCGCGGTGCTCACCTTCATCGACATCAGCAGTCGGCGGCTCGCCGAGGACGAGCTGCGGCGCAACGCCGAATGGATGCGCTTCGTGATGGACAGCGCCCGCGACTACGCCATCTTCACCACCGACGCGAACGGGGTCGTCGAGTCGTGGAGCGGCGGCGCCGCGCGGACCTTCGGCTGGTCGCGCGACGAGGCGACCGGCCGTCCCATGCACTTCATATTCACGCCGGAGGATCGCGAGTCCGGCCGGCCCGAGGAGGAGATGCGCAAGGCGCGCGAGGACGGCCGCGCGGAGGACGAGCGCTGGCACCTGCGCAAGGACGGCACGCGCTTCTACTGCAGCGGCATCATGGCGCCGATCCGCAACGGCAAGCTGCGCGGCTACGTCAAGATCGCGCGCGACCTCACGTCGCGGCAGCAGGCGGAGATGGAGCGCGAGCAGGCGCTCGCACGCGAGCGGGACATCCGCTTGCAGCTCGAGCGCGCCAACCGGCAGAAGGACGATTTCCTGGCCACGCTGTCGCACGAGCTGCGCAATCCCCTCAACCTCATCATGATGCAGGCGCAGGTGCTGCTGCGCGCCGACGCGTTCAAGGACGAGAAGAGCCGGCACACCGCCGAGATCATCTACCAGACGACTGCGACGCAGGCGCGACTCGTCGACGACCTGCTCGACGTGTCGCGCACGCTGACCGGCAAGCTCGCGCTGCAGCGGCAGTTGCTGCCCTTGCCGTTCATCGTCGGCGACTCCATTGGCGCGCTGGTGCGCGAGGCGGAGCAGAAGGGCGTCACCCTCGATCTCGACCTCACCTCGGAGCCGCTGCTCGTGCAGGGCGATCCCGCGCGCCTGCGCCAGATCGCATGGAACCTGCTCAGCAACGCGATCAAGTTCACGCCGGCCGGTGGCAAGGTCTCCATCGGCCTCGTGCGCGAGGGCGATCAGGCGCGCCTCGACGTGACCGATACCGGCCGGGGTATCGATCCCGCGCACCTGCCGCACGTGTTCGAGCTGTATCGCCAGAATCCGCCGGTGCTCACGCGAAGCTCCGGGGGCCTCGGCATCGGCCTCGCGCTCGTGCACCAGCTGGTCGAGGCGCATTCGGGCCGGATCGAGGCGCACTCGGAGGGCGTCGACCGCGGCACCCGGTTCAGCGTATGGCTGCCGCTCTACGACGCTGCGAGTCCCGAGGTGCAGGAGCCGCCGACCGTGGCCGCGCACGACGGCCAGTCGTTGCCGTCCCTGAAGCCGCTCATGGGCCTCGGCGTGCTGCTCGTCGACGATGCCGAGGATGCGGTGGGGCCGATGACCGAGCTCCTCGAGATGGAGGGCGCGCACGTGCGCGGCACGACACGTCCGGAAGAGGCGCTCGTTCTCGCCGCGCAGCACGACTTCGACGTGATCGTCTCCGATCTTGCAATGCCGGGCATGGACGGCCTCACGCTGCTGCGCAGGATTCGGAGCACGACGCGCAACCGCAACACGCCGGCGATCGCGACGACCGGCTTCAACCGTCCGCAGGACGTCGCGCGCGCGACGGCCGCCGGCTTCGACGCCTACGTCTCGAAGCCGCTCAGCATCCCGGAGCTGATCGGGGTGATCGTCGAGGTGATCAAGCCCAAGGCCTGAACGTCACGCGGCAACCGCGGTGCGACGGATCTCTCGTTCGTCGATCGGGAGGTTGATGAGGCCGGCAACGAGGCCGAGCGCGATGGCGATGTACCAGACGACGTCGTAGCTTCCCAGCGCGTCGTAGAGGCGTCCGCCCAGCCAGGCGCCGAGGAAGCTGCCGATCTGGTGCGAGAAGAACGTGAAGCCCGACAGCATCGCGAGATAGCGCACGCCGAAGACCTGCGCGACGATGCCGTTGGTCGGAGGAACCGTAGACAGCCACAGCAACCCCAGCGCGATCGCGAATGCGTACACGCTCGCCTGGGAAAGCGGCAGGAAGACGAAGAGCGCGATCACGACAGCGCGGCCGAAGTAGATGAACGACAGGATGTAGCGCTTCGGCATGCGCGCACCGAGCCAGCCGGTCGTGTACGTGCCGACGATGTTGAAGAGGCCGATCAGCGCGAGCGCCGTCACGGCCACGTGCGGCGCCATGCCATGGTCGGCGAGATAGGCAGGCAGATGCACGCCCACGAAGACCACCTGGAAGCCGCACACGAAGAACCCGACCGTCAGCAGCACGTAGCCGCGATGCGCGAGCGCCTCGCTCATCGCCTCGCCGGCGGATTGCTGGAACGCGTGCACCGCCTTGGCCCCGTTCTCCACCATGGCCATGGCCAGCGGCGCCATCAGGAGGCCGATCGCCGACAGCGCGAGCAGCGCGCCGTACCAGCCGACGTGCGTCAGCAGCGTCTGCGTGATGGGAAGCATCGCGAACTGCCCGAACGATCCCGCGGCCGCGGAGATGCCGAGCGCCATGCTGCGCTTCTCGGGTGGATACGCGCGGCCGAGCACGCCGGAGATCACGCTGAACGTCACGCCGGACAGGCCGGTGCCGATGAGCAGGCCGGCGGAGAGCACGAACTGCCACGGCGCGCCGGGATGCGCCATCATCGCGAGGCCGAGCACGTACAGCACCACGCCGGCCAGCACGACGCGCGCCGAGCCGTACTTGTCGGCGAGCATTCCGGCGAACGGCTGCGTCGCGCCCCACACGAGGTTCTGCACGGCCAGCGCGAGCGCGAAGGTTTCGCGACCCCAGTGGAGGTCGCTCGTCATCGGCTGCAGAAAAAGTCCGAAGCCGTGCCGGATGCCCATGCCGAGCGTCAGAATCAGGCCGCCGCACACCAGGACCACCGTGGGCGTGCGCCAGTCGGCGCGGGTGCTCGTCGTCATGCGTCGCTCCTTGGACCGCGGCTCCCGCGCATGGGAGCTGCATGGGATGAGGGCGCTTCGGTCGCGATGTGCGGATGAAGCGATTCGAGCTCGCCGAGCGTTTCGATGAGCACGCGCAGCCGCTCGGGTCCGAGTCGCCGCCGCACGTCGTCCTGCGCGCGCAGCCAGTGCGGCCTGGCCGCGCGGAGCTCGCGCCGACCTTCGGTCGTGATCGCGATCTCGCGCGTACGCGCGTCGCATCCTCGCGTGACCGCCACGAGACCGCGCGCGACCAACGGGTCGAGGTTGCGCGACAGCGCGGTGCGATCGAGGAGCAGCCGTGCGGCGAGCGCGTTCATGCGCAGCGCGCCGGTCGAGGCGAGGGTGCGCAGCAGCGAGAACTGCGTGACGCGCAAGCCCGCGGGCGCCATCGCGTCGTCGTACAGCTGCGTCAGCGCGCGCGTCGCGCGGCGAAGGCGGCCGCAGGCACAGGCGCTGTCGGGAATCGTTTCGCGGTCGTTCACGTGCAGCGTTGCATATAGGTGCAGGTGCACCTAAACGAGTGTAACGCGGCAGGCGGCCGCCCTGCAAACCGCGCGTCGGGCTTCAGCCAGTCTTACAAGCTTGTAATTGATACAAAACAAGCCCTTACACTTGAATGGTTGGACAGCGGGTGCCAAACTGACGGTTCGCCGTCCCATCCCTCGATGACCCGCGTTTCCCGCCCCCCCGGATCCCAGCGCCGCAAGTCGCCCGAGCAGCAGCGCGCGAGCACGGTGCAACTTCGCCAGAGCGAGGAGCGATACCGCATGCTGGTCGAGGGCGTGCGCGACTACGCTATCCTCATGCTCGACACCAACGGCGTCGTGCAGTCATGGAATGCCGGCGTCGAGGCGATCAGCGGCTACACCGCGGACCAGGTGATCGGCCAGCATTTCTCCGTGTTCTATCCGCCGGAGGCCGTCGCCAAGAGCTGGCCCGCGCACGAGCTCAAGGTGGCCCGCCAGACAGGCCGCTTCGAGGACGAAGGCTGGCGCATGCGCCGCGACGGCAGCCGCTACTGGGCGAACGTCGTCATCACCGCGCTGCGCGACGACGAGGGCGAGGTCATCGGCTTCTCGAAAATCGTGCGGGACCTGAGCGACCGTCGTGAGCAGGAGGAGATGCTGCGCGAGAGCGAGGAGCGGTTCCGGCTGCTCGTCGATGGCGTGAAGGATTACGCGATCTTCATGCTGACACCGGAGGGTTACATCGCCAGCTGGAATGCCGGCGCGCAGGCGATGAAGGGCTACGACGCGAGCGAGATCATCGGCCAGCATTTCTCGATCTTCTACCCGCCCGACGCCAACGCACGCCATTGGCCCGAGCACGAGCTGAAGATGGCGCGCAGCACCGGCCGCTTCGAGGACGAAGGGTTTCGCGTGCGCAAGGACGGCTCGCGGTTCTGGGCCAACGTCGTGATCACGGCGCTCTACGATCATCGCGGCGAGCTGCGCGGCTTCGGCAAGGTCACGCGCGACCTCACGGTGCGCAAGCAGATCGAGGAGCTGCAGCGCACCGAGCGGCGCATGAACGAGTTCCTCGCGATGCTGGGGCATGAGCTGCGCAACCCGCTGTCCCCGCTGCAGTCCGCGCTCGACATCCTCGACATGAAGCCCAACGATCCGGCCGCCGTGGATTGGACGCGCAAGGTGTTCGGGCGGCAGGTGAGGCACCTGTCACGGCTCGTCGACGACCTGCTCGACGTGAGCCGCATCACCAGCGGCAAGGTGGCGCTGCGCTTCGAGAACGTCGATCTCGCGGGTCTCGTCCAGGAAACCGTCGACGGCATGCGGCCGCAGATCGAGGCCAGACGGCACAACCTGAAGATCGAGCTGCCCGCGGCGCCGCTGCTGGTGCGCGGCGACCCGACGCGCCTCGCGCAAATCGTGACCAACCTCGTCGCCAACGCATCCAAGTACACGCCCGACGGCGGCGACATCCGCGTGACGCTCGAGCACGAAGACCCGTTCGCCACGCTCACGGTTGCCGACACCGGCATCGGCCTCGCGCCCGCGCTGATCCCGCAGATGTTCGATCTGTTCGTGCAAGGCGACCGCGCGCTCGACCGCAAGGAAGGCGGCCTCGGCATCGGCCTCACGCTGGTGAAGCACCTCACCGAGCTTCATGGCGGCACCGTCGCGGCGGCCAGCCCCGGCCTGCGCCAGGGCAGCCAGTTCGTGGTGCGGCTGCCGGTGCTCGCCGACCAGTCGAACGCGCCGTTCGGTGCACCGACGCCGGCCGTCGCGGCGGAGCGGTTCAAGGTACTGATCGTCGAGGACAACGCGGACGTCGCGCGGTCGCTCGCGATGCTCGTGGAGATGCTCGGCCACCGCGTCGAGCTCGTGAACGATGGCAACCTCGCGGTGGCGGCGGCGCTCGCGTTCGTGCCCGATCTCGTGCTGCTCGACATCGGTCTGCCTGGCATGAACGGCTACGAGGTCGCGCGCGCCATGCGCGCCGAGCGCACGCTGCGCAATGCCGTGCTCGTCGCATGCACCGGCTACGGCCAGGAGGACGACCGCCGCCGCGTCCAGGAAGCGGGCTTCGACCGGTACCTCATCAAGCCCTTGCACGTCGGCGACCTGGAGCAGATCCTCGCGGCGATGGCAGGGCGCCGCGCCGCCGAACGTGGCGCGAGTGGCGATTAGCCGCCAGCCCAGCCTTTCGCGCGCGCCACCGCCTTGTCCCAGCCCGCGCGCAGCGTCTCGGCGCGGTCGCGCGACATCGCGGGCTCGAAGGCGCGATCGACGTGCCAGTTGTTACGGATGTCGTCGTCGCCGCGCCAGTAGTTGACCGCGAGGCCTGCGAGATACGCCGCACCCAGCGCCGTCGTCTCGACCACGCGCGGACGAACCACCGGCACGCCGAGCACGTCGGCCTGGATCTGCATCAGGAGATCGTTCGCCGCCGCACCCCCGTCGACCCGCAGCTCGGCAAGCGTGATGCCGGCGTCGCGCTCCATGGCGCGCAGCACGTCGGCGCTCTGCAGGGCGATCGACTCCAGGGCCGCGCGCGCGATGTGCGCGCCGGTCGCGCCACGCGTGAGCCCGAAGAGGGCACCGCGCGCGTAGGCGTCCCAGTGCGGCGCGCCGAGACCCGCGAAGGCGGGCACGAAGTACACGCCGCCGTTGTCCGGCACGCTCGACGCGAGCGTCTCCACCTCCGGCGCGCTGCGGATGATCTTCAAGCCGTCGCGCAGCCACTGCACCACCGCGCCGGCAATGAAGACGCTGCCTTCGAGCGCGTATTC
>Ga0157372_10005584_pt1 | contig 13373 bp, 17 predicted proteins | sample C55metaG_FD_115307 | JGI IMG/M metagenome (GOLD analysis project Ga0157372, IMG submission 115307) | Corn rhizosphere microbial communities from Kellogg Biological Station, Michigan, USA - C5-5 metaG | ecosystem: Host-associated > Plants > Roots > Rhizosphere > Soil | place: USA: Michigan... | reverse complement strand
TTCGTATGGGGCGATTTAAGCCATGTCGGCAGCCTGCCCACGGACATTGCCCAGCGCGATGATATCGAGTCGATCGAGGCGCATACAGCTGCCGCTCACTGCTTGCTGACCAGTCAGCGCAAGGTCATTGCGTTCGGTGGTGCGGCCTACGGTGGGGTCGTGCCCGTCGAGATCGCGCGCTTGACCGACATTGTCGAGGTAACTGCAACCTCTTCGGCATTCTGTGCCAGGCGCAGTAACGGGCACGTTGTGGCGTGGGGGCGCGCGGCGGAAGGGGGGAATCTGCCCGCTGACATCGCCAAACGCGCTGATGTAATGCAAGTCAGTGCTACAAGCGCAGCGTTCGCCGCATTGTTCGCCGATGGCTCGGTCAGATGCTGGGGCAGTAACTCGTATGGCGGCTACACAACTGACCTAGCCGGCCAGTTGATCAACGTGAGGGCAATCTACGCCAACTATTATGCCTTCACTGCGTTGACCCATGATGGCCGCGTGCTGACTTGGGGGGACAGTCGATACGGCGGATCCAGTCTGTCCGCCCAGGCCGACCTGGTACAGAAGGTTCGCGCCCAGCGCATCTGATTATCAACCTCGATGGCAGGGCCGGCGGACACTCCCAACACGGCCCTCAATAGGAGCGCCTCATGAGCAACCTCAACACCCCGACCTCGGATCACGCCATCGCCGGATGGCTCAACCCGGACCGCCTGCCCGCACAAGGCGCAGCGGTCGACATCCAGCTCGATGCGATGTATGCAGGCAAGGAACTCACCGTCGTTCTGGCCAAGGTGGATGGTACGAAGTTGGCAAGCAAGAGCCTGCCAGTAAACTACAACGATCAACGTATTACCTTGCGCTTCCCAAAGCAGCTGTTCGCCCAGGGCAGCGGCAAGCTCAAGGTCTATTACACAGTTGGCCAGGATGGGCCCAGCGCGGCCTTGGAGTTCGGAATCAGCGATGGTTTCACCGGCAGTCATGAGGTGGACTTCTCAGCCCAGCGGCTGCCAGTGTTCCTTCACAACGGCAAGATCAAGCTGCCCAAGCAGTTGCCGGCACAGATGAAGTTCGCTCGTCCCTTGCTCGGCGCCACTGGCTACAAAAGCAGTGATGCAAGCGTCGCGACGGTGGACGGCGCCGGTAATATCGGGGTCTTGCGAAACGGTAGTACCACCATTACCGCTACTCTGGCCTCAGGTAGCACAGAGCAGTATCAATTGACCGTCACCGGCCTGGTCGGGTTGGAAATCCTTGCCGCCAGTTCGACACGGAGCAGTGCCGAGAAGCTGTGTAAGTCCCTTGGCATGCGCATGCCAAGCAAGTCAGACTTCATCTTGTTCAAGAATGTTTACGGCGATCAGCTCGGCCAGTGGTTGCCGGACCTGGCAATCTGGGGTGAGACGATCGGTGCCGATAGCGCCTGGACTTTCCACCCCCACACCGGCGTGATCACCGGCGAGTCCAGCAAGGACGGGGTATTGCGTCAGGCGGCGGGAATCAACTGAGGCAAGCCGGCGTGTAAACGGCCTGGTCTACTGCGGTTTGGTCGTCAATTGCCATTCGAACTCGAAGGCAGCTTAATTGCCTTCGAGTTCGACAGGCTTACTCCGCAAGCGCTGAGTCTCTATATCCTCTTCCTCTCAGGAGCCAAGCTCTGCCAGGCACCTCTCGAGCACATCCAGGCCTTCCTCGAGCACGTGGGCCTCGATGGTCAGCGGTGCCAACAGGCGGATGATGTGCCGCGCCTTGCCGCTGGGCATCAGCAGCAGCCCCCTGGCGCGTGCCGCTTCAATCACCTTTTCCAGCTGCGCCGGTGCCGGGCTGCCGTCGGCATTGACGAACTCGATCCCGCGCATGGCACCGACGCCGGTCAGGCGGCCGAGGAACGGCAGGCCCATCGCCTGCCAGTGTGCGAAGCGGCGCACGATTGCCTGCTCCTGACGTTCGCCCCAGGTAGCGATGTTCTCGTCGGTCATCTGCGCCAGGCTGGCCAGGGCCGCTGCGCAGGCGATTGGGTTGCCTGAATAGGTGCCACCCAGGCCGCCCTTGGGCAGCGCTGCCATCAGTTCCTTGCGCCCGACCACCGCACCCAGCGGCATGCCGCCGGCAATGCTTTTGGCCAACAGCAGCAGGTCGGGCTCAAGCCCCAAGCGCGGGAAGGCGAAGCGCTGGCCGGTGCGGCCGAATCCGGACTGGATCTCGTCGATGATGATCAGGATGCCATGGTCGTCACAGAAGCGGCGCAGGGCCTGGGCGAAGCTTGGGTCAAGGGCGAGGAATCCGCCTTCGCCTTGCACCGGCTCGAAGATGAACGCCGCCACGTCCTCCACTGCCAGTTCGACGCTGAACAGGCGGTCCATCGCCTTGAGGGCCTGTTCGCAGGTAACCCCGTTGTCGGCGCTGGGGTAGGGCATGTGGTACACCGGCCCCGGCAGTTCGCCGACCCGCTGCTTGTAAGGGGCCACCTTGCCGTTGAGGTTCAGGGTGGCCAGTGTACGCCCGTGGAAGCCGCCGTCGAAGGCGATGATGGCGCGCTTGCCGGTCGCCGCGCGGGCGACTTTCAGGGCGTTTTCCGCCGCCTCCGCGCCGCTGTTGGTCAGCATGCCGGCCAGCGCGTAATCGACCGGGATGAATTGGCTCAGTTGCGCCATCAGCTCAAGGTAAGGGGCATGCGGCGCTGCATTGAAGGCGTAGTGAGTCAGGCGGCTGGCCTGAGCCTGTATGGCCTGAACGACCGCGGGATTGCAATGGCCCAGGTTCAGCACGCCGATGCCGCCTACGAAATCGATGTAGCGTTTACCTTGCTCGTCCCACACCTCGGCGTTGCGGCCATGTGAAAGGGTGATGGGATGAACGATGGCGATGGATTGGCTGATGCAGTCGTGGTTCATGGGGCAGGGACCTATGGGCGATGTACTGCCAATCCAAGCGCGTGTCATCAGGGGGTGCAAACGAATTATTGGATTGCTTTCATTCCTTTGATTCTTGATGTATTCGAGTCAGTCATTAACGCTCTGCGAGCGATGAACTCGGAGCCTTATGAACTGACCTTCACGACATAGGCCTGCAGGCCAGTTTAGAGAACGTGTTCCTATGTGTAAGAGCACGTGATCATTCCTTGAGGGAATCACGTAGTGATAAAACGTCGTTTGTGACGCCCCGGCCAAGCCCCAATACTGACTCGGATCAAAAAATGACCGTGCGATCCAGTCAGAGGGTTCAACATGGCTTCCACGAACAACAAGAAACAGCGTTCCTTGCAACATGGCCTGACTTCGCGCCAGGTATCGATGATTTCCATTGCCGGCATCATAGGCGCCGGGCTGTTCATTGGCTCCTCCAACGCCATCGCCACGGCAGGCCCGGCCATTCTCATTTCCTACGCCATGACCGGGCTGCTGGTGTTGCTGGTGATGCGCATGCTGGGTGAGATGGCCATTGCCAACCCTAACAGCGGCTCGTTCTCCACGTACGCCTCGCAAGCCATCGGCCCGTGGGCAGGCTTTACCATCGGCTGGCTGTACTGGTGGTTCTGGGTGTTGATCATTCCGGTCGAAGCCATTGCCGGCGCTGATATTCTGCATGCCTACTTTCCCGGGGTGCCGTCCTGGCTGTTCGCCTTCCTGATCATGCTCGTGCTATCGGGCACCAACCTGATCAGTGTCAAGAACTTCGGCGCGTTCGAATACTGGTTCGCGTTGATCAAGGTCGTGGCCATCGTTGCCTTCATCGTCGTGTGTACCTTGGCGGTGAGTGGGTTCTGGCCCTTGGCCGAGGTGTCCGGGGTCAGCCGACTCTGGGATGCTGGGGGCTTCATGCCCAATGGCTTTGGCACCGTACTGGGCGGCGTGCTGATCACCATTTTTTCGTTCTTTGGCGCGGAGATCGTCACCATCGCTGCCGACGAGACGGCCAACCCCAAGGACAAGATCCGGCGTGCCACCAACCTGGTGGTGTATCGCATCGCGATCTTCTACCTGGCTTCGATCTTTCTGGTGGTTTCGCTGGTGGCCTGGAATGATCCAGGGCTCAAGGCAGTCGGCTCGTTCCAACGCGTACTTGAAGTGCTGAACGTGCCTGGTGCCAAGCTGCTGGTGGACTTGGTGGTGTTGGTAGCCGTGACCAGTTGCATGAACTCGGGGCTGTATACCGCCTCGCGCATGCTGTATTCGCTGGGCGCTCGCGGGCAGGCCCTGCCCATGACCCGGCGTATCTCAGGCTCCGGCGTGCCCACGGTCGCGGTGATCCTCTCGACGTTGGCAGGGTTTGCCGGGTGTCTGGTCAACTACGTGTTCCCAGGCAAGGTGTTCGGCTTTCTGCTGTCCACCACCGGTGCCATTGCGCTGCTGGTGTATCTGGTCATCGCCGTGTCGCAATTGCGCATGCGCGCCCGCGCAGAGCGGGAAGGGCGCGCGCTGGAGCTCAAGATGTGGTTGTTCCCATGGCTGACCTGGCTGGTGATCGCCACCATTGTCCTGGTGCTGGGATACATGTTGGTCAGCGATGCCTACCGATACGAAACATTGATGACAGCCGGGGTCACGACGTTCATCCTTGTGGTAGCGCTGGCCAGGCGCCCCGGCAAGGCGAGCCTGCAAACCGCGTGACCTCTCTGCTTTAATGAGGGCGTAGCGCGCCCTCATTACAACAAGCACAGGAAGCGTATGAACGATCAAGCCTTGAGCCTGCAGGCAGTGGCTGCCCCGGATGGCATTTGCTATGGCTGTGGCAGCGCCCATCCGGGCGGGCTGCATGTACAAAGCCATTGGGCCGAAGACGGCATTCATCTGATCTGCCGGCACACCCCCGACGCTACCTTTACCGGCTGGCCGGGGCTGGTCTACGGCGGATTGCTCGCGATGCTGGTGGACTGCCACTCCAATTGGACGGCCATGGCCTACCACTATCGAAACGAAGGCCGGGCGCCTGGCAGCTTACCGCGTATCGACTGCGTCACTGGCCGCCTGGGGCTTGAGTACCTCAAACCAACCGCTATGGGGGTTGAGCTGCTGCTCAAGGCTCGGGTTGAGGGGGAAGTAGCACGCAAAAGCCGGGTGATCTGCGAGGTGTGGGCCGATGGGGTGCTCACTGTCAGGGCCGATTCGGTGTTCGTCCGTGTCGATACCGATAAGTTGCAGCGCCAGGCCCATGCAAGGGCGTGAGTTCCTTACGGCCAAGCCTGCCTGAGCGGGAGAACGCGTGATGCTGCAACTGACCCCTGCCACTGACAGTGACCTTGCGTTCGCCCGCGACCTGACGCGCCGTCTCATGCTGCCGTATTACCACCGCTACGACCTGCTCTGGGTGGAGCAGGCGTTCGATCAGGCCTGGCAATGGCGCGAGCAGTGGCTGGTGACCGATACCGACGCCGTGTTGGGTTTCTGCAGCCTCAGCCAGGATAGCCAGGCGCTGTTCATCCGGGAGTTGCATTTGCTTCCCGCCCACCAAGGGCAGGGCGTTGGTAGCTGGGTGCTCGAAACGCTCGCGCATTGGGCAGCCCAACGGCGCCTGGCGTTGCTCAGGCTGATGGTGTTTCGCACCAATCCGGCGCGCAGGCTTTACCAGCGACGAGGCTTCGTCGAAATGGGTGAGGATGACTGTTTTGTGCGCATGCAGCGCACGATCGATTGCTCAGGACAATGATGCCTTGTCCCAACCGGCTGGCAGCGGCATAGTGCCCTGTGTGAGCGACGCGGAGGTAAGTGCGGACGTGGCGCTGCTCGGAGATACCCAGGGACAAGGAGACGCCCGGATGAATGGAATCGGCCCCCGGCTGCGGGAAGAACGTGAACGGCTGGGCATGACCCAGCGTGTATTCGGCGATATCGGCGGGGTGGAACCCAACGCGCAGGGCAAGTACGAGAGTGGGGAGCGCACGCCACGTGTCGATTACCTGGCCGCCGTAGCGGCCAGGGGGGTTGATGCGCTGTATGTGCTTAACGGGGTGCGTACCCCTGTACCCTTGCACGGGCTTAGTGCGCAGGAGTCGGACGTGCTCAACGCGCTTCGGCGCGTCGCTGAAGCCGACAGGGCGGCGATTTATCACCTGTTGAAACGTCTGTCCGACGACAGGCATGAGCATCCGGGGCGTATAAGTTCGGACGCCGGTCGTCAGCCGTTTCTGACGAAAGCAATGCGCTAGGCCGGTTGTGAAAAATTTTGTTAAGGTGGCGGCATCCAATCGCCCTGCTGAAGAGGTGTGTGCTTGATTAGGGTCCTAGTGGTCGACGACCACGATCTGGTACGAACCGGTATTACGCGCATGCTGGCCGACATCGACGGCTTGCAGGTGGTAGGTGAAGGGGACTCCGGCGAATCGGCGCTCAAGCTTGCGCGCGAGCTCAAGCCAGACGTTGTACTGATGGACGTCAAGATGCCTGGCATCGGCGGCCTTGAGGCCACACGCAAGTTGCTGCGCAGTCACCCTGACATAAAGGTGGTGGCAGTGACCGTGTGTGAAGAAGACCCGTTCCCCACGCGCCTGCTACAAGCAGGCGCGGCCGGCTACCTGACCAAGGGGGCAGGGCTCGATGAGATGGTTCAGGCCATTCGCCTGGCATTCGCCGGCCAACGTTACATTAGCCCGCAGATCGCCCAGCAGTTGGCGCTCAAATCGTTCCAGCCACAGGGCTCGCCGTTCGATGCGTTGTCCGAGCGTGAAATCCAGATTGCCCTGATGATCGTCGGCTGCCAGAAAGTGCAGATCATTTCCGACAAGTTGTGCCTCTCACCCAAGACCGTCAATACCTACCGGTACCGGATCTTTGAAAAACTCTCGGTCACCAGTGACGTCGAACTGACATTGCTGGCCGTTCGCCACGGTATGGTTGACGCAAGCCTGTAAACCTCATGTCTGAAGTCTTTGATGCCAGCGCATTCCTGGCGACCTGCAGTGGTCGCCCGGGTGTGTACCGAATGTTCGATGCCGATGCGCGGCTGCTCTACGTGGGCAAGGCCAAGAACCTCAAGAAGCGCCTTGCCAGCTATTTTCGCAAGTCCGGGCTGGCGCCCAAGACCGCTGCGCTGGTCAGCCGCATCGCTCAGGTGGAAACCACCATCACCGCCAACGAAACCGAGGCGCTGTTGCTGGAGCAGAACCTGATCAAGGAGTGGCGCCCGCCGTACAACATCCTGCTGCGTGACGACAAGTCCTACCCTTATGTATTCCTCTCCGACGGTCAGTTTCCACGGCTTGGCATTCATCGGGGCGCGAAGAAAGCCAAGGGGCGCTATTTCGGCCCTTACCCAAGTGCCGGGGCCATCCGCGAGAGCCTGAGCGTGCTGCAGAAGACCTTTCTGGTACGGCAATGTGAGGACAGCTACTACGCCAACCGCACCCGCCCGTGCCTGCAATACCAGATCAAGCGCTGCAAGGGGCCCTGTACCGGCCTGGTCAGCGCCGAGGAATATGCCGAAGACGTGCGCCACTCGGTGATGTTCCTGGAAGGGCGCAGCCAGCAGTTGGGCAACGAGCTCAATGCCGAGATGGAAAAGGCCGCCATGGACCTCAATTTCGAAAAGGCGGCCGAACTGCGCGACCAGATTGGCCTGCTGCGCCGGGTACAGGACCAGCAATACATCGAAGGGGGCAGCGGCGAGGTCGACGTCATCGCCGCGTTCGTCAACCCTGGTGGCGCTTGCGTCCACATGATCAGCGTCCGTGGTGGGCGTGTGCTGGGGAGCAAGAACTTCTTCCCGCAGGTCGGTATCGAGGAAGACGTCTCCGAGGTGATGGCGGCTTTCGTTTCGCAGTACTACGTCGGCAACCCGGAGCGTGAGTTGCCGGGGGAGCTGATCGTCAACGTGGTGCACGAGGACTTCGAGGCCATCACCGAAGCCCTCAACGCCCTGCGCGGCCGCGAGCTGACCATCAGTCACCGAGTGCGTGGCACCCGCGCGCGCTGGCAGCAGTTGGCAGTGACCAATGCCGAGCAGGCGCTCAACGCACGCCTGGCCAACCGCCAACACATGGCCGCACGCTTCGACGCACTGGCTCAAGTGCTGGACCTGGACGAAGTGCCGCAGCGCTTGGAGTGCTACGACATAAGCCATTCCAGTGGCGAGGCCACGGTCGCCAGCTGCGTGGTGTTCGGGCCGGAGGGGCCGATCAAGTCGGACTACCGGCGCTTCAATATCGAAGGCGTGACTGCCGGCGACGACTACGCCGCCATGCACCAGGCCCTGACCCGTCGTTACGGGCGCATCCGTGATGGCGAAGGCAAGCTGCCGGACGTACTGCTGGTGGACGGGGGCAAGGGCCAGTTGAACATGGCGCGCGATGTGATGCAGGAGCTGGGTTTCAGTGAGCTGACCCTGCTTGGCGTGGCCAAAGGCGTTACGCGCAAGGCCGGCTTCGAAACCCTTTACCTGAACGATGTGCACAACGAATTCACCCTCAAGGGCGATTCGCCGGCGCTGCACTTGATCCAACAGATCCGCGACGAGGCTCACCGCTTCGCGATCACCGGTCACCGTGCTCGTCGCGGCAAGGCCCGGCGAGTGTCGAGCCTGGAGGATGTGGCAGGCGTCGGGCCCAAGCGCCGGCGCGACTTGCTGAAACATTTCGGCGGCCTGCAAGAGCTCAACCGCGCCAGTGTCGACGAGATTGCCAAGGCACCGGGCATCAGTAAAAAGCTTGCCGAGTCGATTTATGCCAGCCTGCATAGCGAGTAGAATGCCGGGTTCAACCCGCAGCCAGTCGTACCGATGAATATTCCAAACCTGCTCACCGTTCTACGCGTTCTGCTCATCCCGATTTTCATCCTGCTGTTCTACATGCCGTTCCACTGGAGCTACATGGCCGCCAGCAGCGTATTCGCCGTCGCCGCCGCCACCGACTGGCTGGATGGTTACCTGGCGCGTCGGTTGCAGCAGAGCACCCCGTTCGGTGCGTTCCTGGACCCGGTGGCCGACAAGCTGATGGTCGCCGTTGCGCTGGTACTGCTGGTGCAAACCCACGCCAACTTCTGGCTCACATTGCCCGCTGCAGTCATCATCGGTCGCGAGATCGTGGTGTCGGCGCTGCGCGAGTGGATGGCCGAACTGGGCGCGCGGGCCCATGTGGCCGTGTCCAACCTGGGCAAGTGGAAGACGGCTGCACAGATGCTGGCGTTGGTGATCCTGCTGGGCAATCCGCCAGCGGTGACTTTCTGGGTCATTCTGGGTTACGGGTTATTGTTAGTGGCAGCGGGTTTGACCCTCTGGTCGATGGTGCACTACCTGGTGGCCGCCTGGCCGCACCTGCGCGAAGGCTCGGAGCAGAAATAAAAGTTTTTTTGAATCAAGGGGTTGACGCGGTTTTGGATATCGCTAAAATGGCACCCATCACGACGCGGGAATAGCTCAGTTGGTAGAGCACGACCTTGCCAAGGTCGGGGTCGCGAGTTCGAGTCTCGTTTCCCGCTCCAAATATCGATCTACAGAGTTCCATGGAAGTCTGTAAGTCATTGAAAAAAGACGCTTAGGCGTCTTTTTTCGTTTCAGTCAAAGCCGCGCCGATCCATGGGCATCCGGACTTTTTTAGTCCACAAATTAGTCCATGAAATTCGGACTCTCACTGTGGCGGTTTGTGCTGGAGAGGAGCGTCGAGCGTCACGAGCATCTAGCCCTGAATTTCATGTTCAGGAGCTCGTACATCGCACTTTGAGATGCAACCTTTCGCCAAGCCAATTCCACCGGCAAGGACTACACCCTCGGAAATAGCGACGGCCTGTCACTTGGCGTGAGCGGGCTGGCGGTAAATCTTGGCACTTTCGCTATTCATGGGCTGGCAAGCAAAAACGCATGCCCCTCGGTACCTACCCCGAAGTCGGCCTGGGCAGGCACGCTCACTGCGCGACGAAGCGCGGCGGCTGATCGCCCCAGATCCCAATCCCTGTATGCACCGGCCCCACCAGCGCCACACCCACAACCTCGCAGAGCAAAACACCTTCCAGGCGATGTACGGCTTGTGATTCAAGCACCGCAGTGGTGTGCTCAAGAAGGGCCTGCAGAGCACGCTGTAGCAGATCCAGCGCATCTTTGATAACGACGTGTTGCCTGTAGTGGGCAAATTTTCCATCTTTGCGGTCAAGCGGCATGACCTGCTGGAAGTGCTGGCCAAGATCGAGCGGCGCCGAGCTTACACCGTGGCCGAGAAGGTCCGGATGTGGTTCAAGCAGCTGTTTCGCTTCGCTTCGGTCAAAGCACCAGGGCTGGAGCAGAACCCTGCGCCGGATCTCGATGTGCTGGTCGCGCCTAAGCCGGCTGTGGTCCACAACCCCTTGCTGCGGGTGTCAGAGCTTCCTGGACTGTTTGAGGCTGTCGGGGGTACGGTGGTGCATTGCAGATCCGTCTAGGCTTGCGCCTGCTGTCACTGACGGGCGTGCGCACCAGCGAGCTGCGTCTGGCCACCCCGGATCAGTTCGACCTGCGGCGGGGGCCTATGGACGATTCCGCCCGAAGTGGTCAAACAGTTGCAGCTTGAAATGCGCAAGGAAGGCCGTCGTAACCAACAAACTGCGCCTTACTCCGTGCCACTGTCCAGGCAGGCGAAGGACGTTGTTCGGCAGTTGCTGCAGTAGATTACGGCCGGCACAGAAATACGTATTCTACAATCGACGCGATCTGACGGACCTTATGAGCGAGAACACCCTCAATACGGCATTGCACCGTATGGGGTATGCGGGGTTGCTGAACGGTCACGGCATGCGCGGTACGCTCTCTACGGCGTTGCATGAATTCGGCTATCCCAAGGCGTGGATCGATGCCCAGCTATCCCATGCAGCCCCCGATAGAATCAGATCGGCCTACAACCATGCCGAGTACGTGGAGCAGCGCCAGCGCATGATGCAGGATTGGGCCGATCGGTTGGACTTGTGTCAGCAAGGGGAAATTGAAGCGGCTACCAGGCAGTTGACCATCTATCTGGAGGGTGTCGCGTTGGAGAGCGAGTTTCAGCCCAATGGGTACTTGGCGCTTTCGTCGTCCAGGGCAAGCGCTTGTTAAAACATGCGAAATAAGAATCACAGGCCCTCATATTGAGCAGGCCCTGTGGATTTTGCAGTGCTCAGGCGACCAGCAGGATTACAAAGACGATGACTGCTGCAATCCAGAGCCCTGTATCGATCAGGTCGGAAATGAGTTGGGTGTGGAGAGTTACAACTTCAAGCTTCAACTCCGCACGTAACAAATTCAAATCTGATTGCGTGATCCGAGATTCGGACATGAGATCTCCCAGTGCTGAGGGATGACGGAGTATGCGGTCCGGCTCGCCGGAGCACTGACATCCGATAGATAGTGAAGCGTGAAAAGTGAGGATCTGCAGCAACCCCGGGATGAAGTTGCTGCAGTGCGATCCAGGACTGTGGGGATTACAGGTATTTCAGAACTGCGATCATGGTGCCTGCGGCAAATGAGAACATCACGCCAAGGCGAACCAGCAACTTATTGTCATGCTGCGAGAACTGGGTTTGGTTTTGAGCGTGAAAGGTGTTCGTGTCCTTTAGAGGGTCATTACGCATCGTCTGGGGATCTTTACGAAGATCCGTTCCCAGGTTGTCCATATCCTTGCGCAGCTCTGCCAGGTCAGCTTTAGCTGCACGGAGATTGGTCATATCCGACTCCAGTACTTGGATTACAGCGGTCGCTTTGGGCTCCTAGTTGTTGATGGCGATCAACGCCTGATACTGAGCCAGTTCCGTGTTCATGAGAGGGTCCCCAAAAAAGGAAAAAGGCCCTCCCTCGACGGGTGGACCCGTCGAGGATTTGGATGACAGTGCTTCCATCGACCTGGGGCTCGATTGATCACGGGAGTGGAAGCTAAGCGATCAGGGGCCGGACCAATGAAGTGAATTACTGCACCGCCATCTTGAGGATCCAGATGGCCTGGGCGTGTGCTGAAGACCTCAGCGTCACAGGTTCCACAGTCAACCGCGCAGGTCTGAATGTCAACGGAGCAAAGCGTTCGCGACACTTCGTTTTGTTGCATCAGGTGACGGGTGCGATGTTGGGGGACAGGGGCAGCGTCAGCTTCCATAGATAATGATCGTTGAGCGTGGTGTTGTTATGGATCTAGGGTAAAAATCTATCAAAAATGCCAGGTGTGCTCTGTGTTTTTTGGCGTATGATGATATTTAAAGGGCCATTTATATGGAGTGCTTGATATGCTGATTTATAAAGATGTATTTACAGGTGATGAGTTGGCGTCTGATTCTTTTCCAGTTAAAATTGTCGACGACCTGATTTTTGAGTTTAGAGGAAGGCATGTAGCTTGGAAGGAGACGGAAAAGGTTTTGAATCTGTCCGTTGATGAAGACGGGGGTGGTGATGAGCGTGTGGAGCGGGGGATTGATATAGTCCTGAGTCATCGCCTCATAGAAATGGATTGTTATGAAGATAGTGTGGTTTTTAAGAGCTATATAAAAAATTATGCCAAGAACGTTGTTGAGTATCTTGAGGGTGCTAAGCGTACACAGGTGGAAATTGATGATTTCAAGAAGAGACTTCAGAGGTGGGTGGTTGGGCTTTCAAATAAAGAGCGATTTAAGAATTTGCAGTTTTTTGTAGGGGAAACTATGGCTGAGGGTAGTGGGGAGGGGCAGGTTTGTATTATAGAGCATCGCGAAGAGGCTGACGGTAAAGTACCGTATCTGATGTTGATCAAAGAGGGTGTGTCGGTGGAGAACGATTAGTTTCTTCGCTCATCGATTTAAGTTCTAGGTACGGGTTGGCCTGAGCGATGTCGTCCATCAAATCCTTGGGATCTTTGATCAGGTAACCGTGGGAGCGCCGCGTCTTGCGCGGACCGGAGACTTGGCAGATCCAGATGTTAGGCTCTGTATGAAATCCTGAGAAATCCAATTTCCGCGCCTTGAGCGCTGAGATTTTGTAGATTTCCCCGCCATCGACGAGAAGAATTCTGTGATGGCAAAGCGTTACGAACTCTCGGACGAAGCCTGCGGCGTAGTCTTCGATCTCTTTATGGAAACCTATGGCCGAGGGCGGCAGCGCCTGAGCGATCGCCTGATGCTTGATGACGTGCTCTGGGTGCTCTGCTCGGGCGCTGCGTGACGAGATATGCCGGAGCGTTTCGGCCCGTGGTCAACGGTGTATCAACGGTTCCGAGGCTGGCGAAATCAGGGGGGGCGTTCGATCAGATGCTCAAACGCATGGACCTGAGATTGAATGAGCAAGGGTTGATCGACCTGCAAGCTTGGGTGATCGAATCCAGCGCAATGCGCGCAACCCGAGCCTCTTATGGCGCCGGGAAAAAAGGGGGCCTGACGAGCCTGCCGATCACGCTTTAGGCCGCAGTCGCGGCGGCCTGACAACCAAGATCCACTTGCCCTGCAACGCCAACGGGACACCGTTGCGCTTCCTTCTCTCTGGCGGCCAAG
>Ga0157372_10005583_pt1 | contig 13374 bp, 8 predicted proteins | sample C55metaG_FD_115307 | JGI IMG/M metagenome (GOLD analysis project Ga0157372, IMG submission 115307) | Corn rhizosphere microbial communities from Kellogg Biological Station, Michigan, USA - C5-5 metaG | ecosystem: Host-associated > Plants > Roots > Rhizosphere > Soil | place: USA: Michigan... | reverse complement strand
TGGTCCGCATCGACAGCAACGATATTTTCAAGCTCACCGGTGTCCTCAAAGACCTTCCGACCAACACTTCATTCGCCTTCGAGTACCTCCTTCCCTGGAACTACCTCGATCGCCTGAAATGGGATTCCCCCAATTGGAACAATACCCCGGCGCCCACCTATGTCCTGCTCAGACCAGGAGCCCGTCAGCAGGCCTTTGACGAAAAGATAAAACATATCACTGCAAAACATGTCACGGAGGGTAGGGGACTCACCCGGGAAACCTTCACCCATCCTGTCGGCCGCATCCATCTTTATGGAAAGGATGTGAACGGACAGCTCGTAACCGGCCAGATCACCACCGTCCGCCTTTTTATTGTGATAGGTGTTTTCATCCTGCTCATCGCCTGCGTTAATTTTATGAACCTGTCTACCGCCCGCAGCGAAAAACGCGCAAAGGAAGTAGGCATCCGCAAGGTCGTCGGCGCCCGCAAAACATCGCTCGTCGCCCAGTTCATCGGGGAAAGCATCTTTTTGGCAATGGTCGCCTTCCTCCTCGCACTCGGCATCGTCCAGCTAAGCATCAAAGGCTTTGACACTATCATCAATACGCCGCTGGAAATTCACTACGGCGATCCCCGCTTCTGGATCGCCGCCGCCGTCTTTATCCTTTTCACCGGCATCGTCGCCGGCAGCTATCCGGCCTTCTTCCTGTCGGCCGCAAGACCCGTTAAGGTCCTCAAAGGCGCGACAAGCGCGGCCCGCAACCGCCTGAACCCGCGAAAGGTCCTCGTCGTACTCCAGTTCACCTTTGCCGTCGTTCTCATCACCGGCACGCTCGTCATCCAGCAACAGCTCCGCTATGCCCGGAACCGCGATACCGGCTATGATCGCAGCCGTCTCGTCTTCACCTTTAGCCAGGGCGGCAACTGGACACAATATGAAAGCATAAAGCGCGATCTTCTCGCCGGCGGCGCCGCCGTCTCCGTCACCCGTACGTACTCACCGATCACCCGCGCCTGGGGTTCGGTTACAAACTTCTCCTGGCCCGGCAGCACACCCGACGACAAAAAGCGCAGCTTCGTTCAGTTCGAAGCCGACGCGGATTTCACCCAAACCACCGGCACAAAGATCATCCAGGGCCGCGACCTCGATCTCAAAACCTATCCCACCGACAGCACCGCCCTGCTGCTCAACGAATCCGCGGTAAAAACCATGCGCCTCACCGACCCCATCGGCAAGATCGTCACCGACCAGGGCGGCGGGCAATATCACATCGTCGGCGTGGTAAAGGATTTTATACTCGAATCCCCATACGATCCCATCGCCCCCATGCTCATCCAGGGTCTCCAGTCCACCTATCCCGTGATCCACTACCGGCTTAACCCAGCCCTCACAGTTGCCGCCGCTCTCGGCAAGGCCGAAAAGGTGTTCAAAGAGCACAACCCCCAATATCCCTTCGAGTATAATTTCGTCGACGAATCCTACAACAATAAGTTTCGCGCCCAACAACAGGAAGGCACCCTCGGCACCCTCTTCGCCAGTCTCGCCATTTTCATTTCTTGTCTCGGCCTCTTCGGCCTCGCGACTTACATGGCCGAGATTCGCCGCAAGGAGATCGGTATCCGCAAGGTCCTCGGCGCATCCGTGACCGGCATCACCGCACTCATATCCATGGATTTTGTAAAGCTCGTGCTCATCGCCGTGGTCATCGCCACCCCCATCGCATGGTACGCCATGCACCTGTGGCTCGACGGCTTCAACTATCGCATCGCCCTCACCGGCTGGATTTTCGTAGCTTCGGGAACGCTCGCCGTCGCCATCGCCCTGCTGACGGTAGGCTATCAGGCGGTGCGCGCGGCTCTCACCAATCCCACTAAAAGTTTGCGCAGTGAATAATATGAAACGCTTACTCCCCCTCACGCTCTTCGCCCTGACGACGCTCTCCGCCGCCGCCCAGTCAAATGGTGCCGTGGTGATTGGAAAGACGGATACCATTCACTCTCAGATCCTCAAAGAGGATCGCCCCATCCTCATCCATATTCCCGACGAAAGCCGCAACTCGCCCACTCAGCGCTTTCCCGTCGTGTATCTCCTCGACGGCGACGCCCATTTCCCTTCCGTCATGGGCATGATCCAACAACTGACCGAGGTCAACGGCAATACTCTTTTTCCAAATATGATCCTCGTGGGCATCCCCAATACCCATCGCCAGCGCGATCTGACACCCACCCGCGCCGCCTCGAGCCCCTATGGCGACAGCAACAGCGTCCGCGGCTCCGGCGGCGGCGAGAGCTTCACCGCCTTCATAGAGAAGGAATTGATGCCGCATATCGACTCTCTCTATCCCACCGCACCCTATCGCCTCTTCATCGGCCATAGCCTCGGCGGCCTCATGGTCATCAACACTCTGATCAATCATCCTAACCTCTTTAATTCCTATCTGGCCATCGATCCCAGCATGTGGTGGGATGATCGCAGGCTTCTCCGCCAGACGGAGACCGTTCTGGACAGGCAAAACTATAAGGGCAAGACCCTCTTCCTCGCCATCGCCAACACCATGCCCGCGGGAATGGACACTGCCAGGCTGCGGAAGGATACCAGCAATGCCACAATCCACATCCGGTCCATCCTCCGGCTAAAGGACGATCTGAAAATCAACAAGGCCAATGGCCTCCGATTTGACTATAAGTATTACGCACATGATACCCATAGCTCCGTCCCCCTCATCGCCGAGTACGACGGCTTCCGGTTCATATTCGACTTCTTCAACCCGCCCTATAACGAAATGCTTTTTGATGACAAATCGACAGCGGAAGCCATCGTAACCGCGATAAAAAGCCATTACCGGCTCATCTCCGAAAAGATGGGCTATACGGTCCTGCCACCCGAAGGGCAGATCAACAGCCTGGGGTATGCCTATCTGCAGAGGGGTCAGCTCGCCCGGTCCGTCGCATTCTTTAAAATGAACACCGAGAACTATCCCAAAAGCGGCAACACCTTCGATAGCCTGGGCGACTATTATGGCGCCGCCGGCGACCCCCGCAAGGCCGTCGACGCCTACGCAAAAGCCCTCACCCTCTACGACAACGCCGACACCAAAAAGAAGCTCGCGGAGCAAAAAGCAAAGATTCCGTAGAAGCCGGCAACCCAGGTCCCCGGGCCCCCGGCCACGCCCCCAAAAAAAGCATTGGGAATCCCGGGTAACATTTTGTATCTTATAGAGGTAAAATCTCCTGAAATGATTGCCTTGCCAAAACTGGTTCCCGCCACCGCGTGGAACACCCTCTCCCTCGCCATCGCGCGCGGTGAGACCAACCGGGTACAGGAAATTGTAGAACAACAGCACCTCGACCCCAACGCCTGCGTCGACTCCAACTCCTGGATGCCCATCCTGATGGAAGCCTTGCTCTCCTATGGTTTTCCCACCGAGCACCATCGTCTCCCCCTGTTAAAATATCTGCTGGAAAAAGGCGCCAATCCCAACATCATCTGCGCCCGCGGGTACAACTGTCTGCATATCGCAGCGCAGCAGGATCGATACATTGACGCGCTCGATCTCATGCTCGACTACAACGCCGATGTCAATATTGGCGACTCCGATGGTTCTAACATCGTTTATTGGGTGGTTCAGGGTTGGCTTCTTCGCCGCGAAGGCGCCGATCGCGCGGCATATCTCCGCGTGATGGAGAAAATGCTCAACCTGGGCGCCGACCTCGATCAGGTCAATCGATATGGCATGAACACCCGCCGATGGCTCGAAGCCTCTTCCGCCGACGTCCAGGACCTCGTCGCCCGCTGGGAGGCCGGCAAACACTCCGTGCATCCCGTCACCACCGTACAACCCGTATTCCCCACCAACCTCCGCTACCCCGAGCTGGTGCGCGAGATCTGGGATCAGTATGTTCCCGCCGCCGGCGGCCCCGCCCGAACTGTGCAGGGCGAACTCCTGCGCGCCGTCGAACACCTCCGTGACGAGGCCCACCAGCAAGCCGGCGGCCGCCGTCCCCAAAACTCCCACCGCAAGGCCAACAAGCGCCAGGCCCTTTTCGTTCGCGACACCCTCCTCGCCTCCGGCCTCTTCGATCCCACCGAAAGCGACCGCATCCGCACCCACACCCAACGCCTCCTCAAACCCACCAACCCCACACCCCCCGACGCCCTCTACGATGACCTCGTCGACAAGATCTGCGTCTTCTACGACCGCCACCGCGAACCCATCCCACTCTAACCCGCGCAAAAATCGTCCATCAAACGCTGGAATTCATCCTCCGTCTGGAGCCAAGGGTCGTCACCCCGAAGTATGATCCACGGACACGTGCCGTATCGACGCGTCCCAATGCCCCTTGGCCTCAACCAACGCCTTGGACCCCTTCTTGAACGTCCAGAACTTCGCCTTCTCCGATGCACAATGAAAGGTTAATGTATTCTTCCCAAGATCCGTTACATACAAAGCACATCCGCAAACAGGACAGGTGTAATGCACACTATCGACTATCTGCTTGATTCGATCCAGATTATCCATACCATTAAACTAGGTCATCCGGCCGGCAAGGAACCCGGCCCGATTGGCTTGAAAAAATTAGGAATAAACAGACAAGAAGGGAAAACCCCTAACAGCAGGAAGGCGGACCTCGAAGGAAAAGACGGGAGATCCCGGAATCCACCGGCCCCGTAGGCAGGACATAACCCGCACGAACGGCCGGTACTATAACAGGGCGGATGCAAAGGTTGGGCGCAACCGTAACAAGACCTACGGGCGAATGATAGCGCTTGGACACAGACGACAAAACCTTCCCAAATTGTACCCCGAGATCGGTATGCCCCCGATACCAGTGCTGCCCGTTGTGCTGCACCCGGTATAACCCGCCGTAAAAGCTCGTGCAGAGATGGAACCGGTCCGTGAGCCTGTTCCCGAACAACACCAGGGAACTCGCCACCAGCAGGCACTTAAAGAACGCACGCAGATATTTGAACTTTGACGTATACATGCTTGGATGCAGGCCACGGGACCACGGACACAAAAATACCACATTCCGGTAAGAATCTTATGGCCTCCCGGTAAATCTGCCGTAACTTCCCCTCCGCCATTAAAAAGCCATTAAACAGTTAACCATGAAGAAAACACCCACCGGCCGCCGCGATTTCATCCGCTCGGCCACCGCACTCACCGGCGCAATGGCCGGTCTCTCCTTATTACCCAATGTCAGCTGGGGTAATACCTTAGTGAGCGCCCCCGCGACAAATGCCCCCGGCGCCAACGCTCCAGGTATCAAAACCCCCGCACCCTTCGCAAACGACCAAAATATCATCGGCCCCAAAGAAGGCTACAGCCCGCAGATCGGCACCCTCGTCTCGATGATGGCCTGGCTCCGCCCGCAGGTGATCAATTCCATAAAAAGTCTCTCCGTCGAACAGCTCGACTTCCTCCTCGACGACAAGGCCAACACCATCGGTGCGCTCGCCTTTCACCTCGCTGCCACCGACGCGTTCTACCATGAGCATACCCTCAAGGGCATCGAATGGGGAAAATGGGACAAGTCAGTCGAAGACAAATTCGGCGCAGCCATGGAGCTCGGCGACGCAGGCCGCAAAAAGATAAAGGGTAACAACGCCGGTTTTTATATCGACATGCTACAGCAAACCCGCGAAAGTACCCTCGCCGAGTTCAAAAAGCGAGACGACAAATGGCTCCTCGCCGTCGACGAAAAATGGTATTGGGGACCTACCAACAATTATTGCAAATGGTTCCACGTCACCGAACATGAATCTCATCACCTCGGACAGATCAACCTGCTGAAAAGCCGGCTGCCCGGCGCAAAGTCGAATAGTAATGGTTAAAGCCTGTTCTTTTCTCCCCGCTGCTACCCGCATCATTTACGACATGGGCCTGCAGGCCCACCTTCACGGCGTCACCTTCGAGTGCCCGCCGCAAGCCCTCGCCGAAAAGCCGAAGCTCGTTCGCTGTATCATGGAAGGAAAAAATTACAGCAGCGAGGAGATCGACACCGTCTTCCGCACCGCAAAAGCGCAGGGCAGGAGTCTCTATTACGTGGAAGAGGAGCTATTGCAGGAGATCGCTCCCGACCTCATCTTCACTCAGGATACCTGTGAGGTCTGCCAGATCGATACAAAATGTACCGCCGCTGCCGTCGCAAAACTCGACCGGCGCCCGGAGATCATCCCCCTCACGCCCGGCAATCTCGATGACGTCTACGCCACCGCCGTTATCATCGCAAAAGCCCTCGGCCGGGAAGAGGCGGCTTATAACTACCTCGCAACCCTGCAAAGACGCACCGCCGCCATCCTCGACAAGCTGAGGCAACACCAGATGCCGCTAAAGCGCGTCCTGCTCATGGAATGGATCGATCCCATCTACAACTGCGGCCATTGGATTCCCTTCCAGATCGCCCAGGCCGGCGGCATCGACATGCTCAGCAACCCCGGCGGTGACAGCATCACCATTCCCTGGGAAAAGATCCAAAAGTATGACCCCGAGGTCATCGTCATCGCTCCCTGCGGCTTCCACCTCGACCGCGCCACACAGGAATTGCATCTGCTCTCCCAAAAGGCTGGTTGGGAACACCTCGTCGCAGTAAAAAACGATCGCGTCTTCGTCGCCGATTTCGATCTGTTCACACAGCCCAGCCCCTCCACCCTCGTCGATGGCATCGAGCTGCTCGCCGCTCTCTTCCATCCCGATCTTTTCCCCTTGTCAGCAACCCTCGAACCCAAGGTCGCCCGCTTCAACCGCGTTCCCGCCTCCTAAACCCCGAGCCCATGCGCAATATCGGTTTCGCTCTGATCATCTTCCTCGCCGCCCGCCAGGCGGTCGCCCAAAAACCACCCGCCACAAAGACCGCCACCACAACCACTATCCACTACCAGGAAGACACCACAGACATTCCTAACCCCGAACGGGGCTTCTATATCCCCATCGGCGCCAGCGCAAGCCACTTCAAACCCCTCGAAGCCGCAACCCTGACACCGCTGTTCCACACCGGGCACCGCCAGGGCAAGGCCCGCTATACCATCCACTCCACCCTGATCCTGCGCGAATACACCCTCGACACCTTCCGATCCCAACCATTAAGCCATACCTTCCTCGACCTGCTCGACCACGATCTGCAGGTCATCCGTAAAGCAGGAATAAAAGCCATCCTCCGCTTCGCCTATATCGACAAAACAAAGACCGGCGATTGCCCCGATGTCTACAAAATATGTCCCCCCTACGGCGACGCCCCCAAGGCGATCGTCCTGAAGCACATCGCCCAGCTAAAGCCCATTCTCCAAAAACACGCCGACGTCATCGCCGTCCTGCAGGAAGGATTTATCGGCATCTGGGGCGAGAACTTCTACACCGATTATTTCGGCGACCCCGGGAAGAACGGCCCTGGCCGCATCATGGACAGCAGCTGGCGCGATCGCAATGACGTCCTCAACGCACTCTTACAAGCCCTGCCCGCCGATCGCATGATCCAGGTCCGAACCCCGCAGATAAAACAAAAAGCTATCGGCGGCCCCGAAGCCGCCATCGACACAAAGCCGCTGACCCAAAGCGAAGCATACAAAGGAAACCCCGCCGCCCGCATCGGGTTTCACAACGATTGCTTCCTCGCCAGCCCCGACGACTACGGCACATACTATGATTATGGCAGCAGCAACATTCCCCAAAAGGAAGCCAACGAGCCGCTCAGACAATATTTACAAGCTGACAGCCGATATGTCGCCGTCGGCGGCGAGACCTGCGACGACGCATTCAGCCCGCAAAACGATTGCGCCCCCGCCGGCCACGCCGAACAGGAAATGGCAGCTATGCATTACAGCTTCCTCAACTCTGGATATAATAATGATGTCAACAACGACTGGGATTCCCTCGGCTGCATGAGCAGCATCCGCCGCCGCCTGGGCTATCGCTTCGTGCTCAGGACCGCCCGCTTCCCCACCACCGCTGCCGCAGGCAGGCCCTTCGAATTCACGATCAACCTCGAAAACACCGGCTATGCCTCACCGTTCAATCCCCGTCCCGTCCTCCTGGTGTTCCGTAACAAGTCCACCGGCCGGGAAATAGCGGTGCCCACCGCCGGCCGCCCCCAGGCCTGGTTCACCGGTTCCATAAAATTCAGCGACACTGTCACCCTTCCCCCCGACATGCCCGCCGGCACCTACGAGCTCTTCCTTTCCCTGCCCGACAAATACGATTCCCTCGCCGCCAACCCCGAGTATCATATCCGCTTCGCCAACCGGCACACCTGGGAACCCACCACCGGCTACAACCGCCTCGGAGTGTCCATTTCCGTACACTAGGAAAAATTTCCTAGAAATGTTTGGTGGCTAGGAAATATTTCCTACCTTAGGACAACAATCGTCCGTTATGCCATCCCAATTTCACATTCTCTTATCCGATGAAGCCGCCCGGGCCGTCTGCTGGACCCTCGTCCACTCCCTCTGGCAAGGCACTCTCGCCGCTCTCATCGCCGGCGCCATCATCCTCACTACCCGTAAACGCTCGGCTACCCTTCGCTACGCCCTCCTCTCGACCCTCGTCGCAACGTTTATCCTCGGAGTGTCCATCACCTTCAGCTTACAGCTCAATTCCACTACTCCCGGGACGCCACCCATAAACATACCCACGTTCACCCAGGTTGTGACGACGCATCAGCCACATATTCAAAACCTCCCGGTAACGCCAACAACCCCCGCCGCGATATCCATTTCCACCTGGCAACAGACCATCAACTATCTCAATTCTCACGCTACCCTCATCACGCTGATATGGCTGGCCTGTCTCGGCTTGCAGCTCCTTCGACTCGCCGGCGGCCTCTATAACATCCACCGCCTCCGCCGTGACAGTACGCCCGCAACGGAATACTGGGCGGCCGAACTGGCCGTTCTGGCCCGCCGCCTCCGCATCCGGCGCCCGGTTGCCCTCCTCCAGTCCGCCGCGGTAAAGGCGCCGGCCGCCTTCGGCTTCCTGAAACCCGCCATCCTCGTACCCCTCGGCTTCCTGGCCCAACTGCCCGCCCACCAGGTCGAAACCATCCTCCTGCACGAACTCGCGCATATCCATCGCAACGACTATTTCGCGAATATTTTATTACACCTCACCGAAGCCATCTTCTTCTTCAACCCCGGCATTAGATGGATCGCCACCCTCATCCGCCGCGAACGCGAAGCCTGCTGTGATGATATGGTCCTGGCCGGCACGAGCGATCGCAATAACTACTTCGAAGCCCTCGTCGCCTTCACCCAACTGACCATCGACAACCAGGACATCGCCAAAAACGCCTACGCGCTCCAACTCGGCGGCAATCGTAAGAACGATCTTTTCTGGCGCATCCGGCGCATGCTCGAAAACGAGAACAAACGCCTCCACCTGCTGGAAAAGACCATCCTCTCCGTCGCCCTCTTCGCTTTGGTCTCCTTCAGCATCATAAAACCCAGGCCCGCCGTTTCCGGGGATGCACGTCGCACTATCACCCGCGCAAAGCTGCCCCATATCGCAGCCATTCCGGCAATAGCAGCCAGCCCAACAATAGCCGCAACCCCAGCAATAACCGCAACCCCAGCAATAACCGCAACCCCAATAACTGCAACCCCGCTTATCGCGGCCACCCCGCCCATCGAAGCCCAACAAGCCATCGCACCCGTACAGGCCATTGCACCCATAAAACCAATCGCACCCATACCACCCGTCCCCGCAATCTTCCCCGCCACCGCGCCGCACCTGTTCCCCACACACCCAGTCTTCATCACCGACACCACGCCACAAAGATTTTATTTCACCAACCTGAACAGCTCGAACAGCACCAACAACGACGACCATAACTTCAATGGAGACGGCATTGGCATCGACGGTCATCATTACCAGATCAGCTTACACAACGATGATATCCTCGACTTCAAAGTCGACGGCAAAGCCATCCCAAGCGAAGAATACCCTCATTATCTCCGGATCATCGCCGAATTCAGGGCGCATGAGTACGGCTCACCTGGCACTCCAGGGACCCCCGGAACCCCCGGCACACCGGGCACTCCCGGTACGCCCGGTACTCCCGGAACCCCAGGCACGCCCGGCACACCCGGAACTCCGGGCACACCCGGCACACCTGGCCACCCTGGCACCCCCGGCACCCCCGGTACCCCCGGCACGCCTGGAACCCCAGGTACACCCGGGACCCCTGGCACCCCCGGCACCCCCGGTACCCCCGGTACGCCGGGCACCCCCGGCCGGCCGGCCACCGTCGTTATCTCCGCCGAAAACCCGCCGACAACAGACTACCCCCTCGTATTCACCGAGCAGCCGAACATGGATATCCTGAACATCGCGAAAGACCTCGTGAAGATGGGGCTGATCCAAAACGTCAACAGGTACCGCTTTAGCCTCACCGCTACCGCCTTCACGATCAACGGCGTTTCGATGTCAGGCGATATCTTCCAGCAATTCAAAGCAAAATATATCAAAGGACCGAGGGACCACTTCAACTATTCCCAGTATTACACTCGTCAGGGCAGCGGTTCGCACTGTGACGTACATACCCCAACCAGCGACTGGAACATCGTATATACCTACTAATATGTGGAAGAACTACCTTATCATCGCGTGGCGCAACATGACGCGCCACAAACTCTACACGGCCATCAACGTCATCGGCCTCGCCGTCGGCATCTGCTCCTGCCTCGCCATCGGCACCATCGTTCACTATCAGCTGAGCTTCGACACCTTCCACGCTGACAAAGAACGCATCTATCGCCTCGTCAACACTCATAAACAACTCGGCAGCGACGACGCCCATTGGCCAAACCTGTGCGAACCCGCCGCGCCACAGATCCGCAAGGAGATCACCGGCCTCGAGACCGTCGCCCAGTTCCATAACTACAATGCGGCCGTCACCGTCCCCGGCGAACACGGCACGCAAAAGAAATTCCCCAGAGTCCCAGGCGACGAGAACAACAACACCCTCATCTTTGCCGAACCCCATTATTTCGACATCTTCAAATACGATTGGATCGCCGGTAACCCCGCCGTACTCGAACAGCCCTTCCACATCATTCTTTCCACCAGCGCCATCGAACGCTATTTCGGTACAAAAGACTACTTGTCTGCGATGGGCCGCACCCTCATTTATGACGACACCATCAACGTCACCGTCGCCGGGATCATAAAAGATTGGAACAGGATCACCGACTTCGCCTTCACCGATATGATCTCCTATGCAACCATAAATGCAACGGGTCTGAAGCGGGAAATGGGGGAGGATAACTGGAACAGTTTCAGTTCCAGCTCGCAAGCCTTCGTGAAACTCGCAAAAGGGGTCACCCCCCAACGCATAGAGGCCGAGCTCGTTCCCTTCTCCGCGAAATATTTCACCGGATACGAGAAAAAGGATAGTTTTCGCGTCCGGCTCCAACCCTTTACCGCCCTTCATTTCGACACCGTATACGGCAAGGATTATGGCACCGAAGCCAATCTCCCCACACTTTACGGACTCATGGCCATCGCCCTTTTTATCCTCATCCTCGCCTCCATCAATTTTATCAACCTGTCGACGGCCCAATCGCTGCGCCGGGCCAAAGAGATCGGCATCCGAAAGGTCATGGGAAGCCGCAGGGCCGGCCTCATCACCCAGTTCCTCGGCGAAACCACCCTGCTGGTATTTATCTCGCTGGTCCTCTCCCTGGCAATGCTCTATCCGGTGCTGAATGCGTTTCCGGACTTCGTACCGGCGGGCGTCAAATCCCATATCTTCACCCCCGCCAGCATCGCCATCGGCGCCGGCATCCTGCTCCTCACCTCTCTGCTTTCCGGACTGTATCCCGCGTGGATCCTGTCCTCCTTTAACCCGGTGAAGACGCTCAAAGGCCAGGGCGCACAGAAAGGCAGCTCACGGAACCGGCTCGGCAAGGGATTGGTCGTTTTCCAGTTCACGATCTCCATCGTCTTCATCATCTGCACCATCGCCGTCAGTCACTAGATGCGTTTCCTCCTCAACAAAGACATGGGTTTCGCGCACAACGCGATCATCCGGTTCGGCGCGAATCGCAAGGATAGTCTCAATCTCCGTTATCTGCTCCGCGACCGGTTGGCGCTCCTGCCTGGCGTCGCCAGGGTCAGCCTCGACAATAGCCCACCGGCCGTCAATGGCTGGTCGAAGACCACCATCGACTACAAGGGAGCTCATCCATACAAGTCCAACATCAATGTCCGCACAGGCGACACCAATTATATCCCTCTCTACCAGTTGCAACTGCTAGCGGGGCGCAATCTCCGGCCCTCCGATACGACATATGAAGTGGTCATCAATAACAGTTACGCCCAGCTGCTGGGATTCAGCAAGCCTCAACAGGCCATCGGGAAAATCCTGCCGTTGTGGGGTCGCCAGATCCCCATCGTGGGCGTCGTCGGCGATTTCAACCAGCGGTCCCTTCGCTTCGCCATCGAGCCCACGATCATTACCCAGGATGGCAGGTCTCAAAGTAACTATAGTGTAAAGTTGAACGCCGCCGCCGGCGATATCCCCGGAACGCTGAAACGCATCGAAAAAGCCTACAAAGCGGTCTTCCCGGACGAGAGCTTCACCTTCGCTTTCCTCGACGACAACATCGCAAAATTCTATGACAACGATCGCAGGATGGCCCAACTGATCAACCTCGCCATGGCGATCACCATTTTCATCTCCTGCATGGGCCTCTTCGGCCTCGCCGCCCTCACCGCCGAACAACGTACCCGCGAGATCGGCATCCGCAAAGTCCTCGGAGCCCGCGTTGTCAATATCGCCACCATGCTCAGCCGCGACTTCGTCCTGCTCGTCCTCCTCGCGCTGGTCATCTCATCGCCCATCGCCTGGTATTTTATGCATAAATGGTTGCAGGATTACACCTATCGGGCAAGCCTCGGCTGGTGGATCTTCGCCCTCGCCGGCCTCGGCGCCGTCGCCATCGCCCTGCTCACCGTCAGCTTCCACGCGATCCGGGCCGCGCTGGCAAATCCGGTTAAGGCCCTCCGCAGCGAATAATATCCCGCGGCCCGGCCAAAGGTCGGGCCGCGTCCTCATCTCCCGGCAACCGATCGGTTTGGCCAGTAGATCCCGCCGATCACCAATAGCATCCCCGCAATAGTATACCCCGTGATCGGCTCCCCCGTAAACACATTGGAGATAACAAACCCAAACACCGGCGTAAGAAAAAGCCAAAACGAAGACCTCGCCGCATCCCGCTTCAAAAGATACAACCAAAGCTGCACCGCCCCGATGGACACGGGAATGGCCAGCCAGCCGATAGCCCCCAGCGCCGTCACACCCCAGTGGTTCAAAGCAGGGCGATAAACCGCCGCTGCCAGCGGCAACAGGGACAGCCCACCCAACAGCACCTGCCAGCCGTTGATCGCCAGCAAGGG
>Ga0157372_10005581_pt1 | contig 13374 bp, 9 predicted proteins | sample C55metaG_FD_115307 | JGI IMG/M metagenome (GOLD analysis project Ga0157372, IMG submission 115307) | Corn rhizosphere microbial communities from Kellogg Biological Station, Michigan, USA - C5-5 metaG | ecosystem: Host-associated > Plants > Roots > Rhizosphere > Soil | place: USA: Michigan... | reverse complement strand
GTTATTTGTGAATGACAAAATTCATTGAGATAATAATATAGAGCGGAGGCGATTGCAACTCCATTATTGCCTTTTAGTTTGATCTTGTTCTGGGAAGACTCGATTTCGAAGACATCATTAGTACTTCCGGTCTTGAGTTCTTCAATGATGAATTGGGAAGCATGGGTGGGAGCAACACGTTGTAGCAATGCCTTTGATGCTGCAATGTTCAATTGAGCCGGGGATTGCTGGCTAATGGCAAACAATAGTGACACAAAAACGGAAAACAAGTAAGATTTCTTTAGATTCATAGAATGAATATTACCAATAAACCGTGTATAATGCGATAAGAATTCCGCAAATGATGATAGAACCGATCACAAAGCTTCATGACGTCCGGAATGCTGTCGTGTCCACTTTTATTGAGTGTTTTAGATTATGCTGTTTTTGGCTCAGCAGGCTGGTGACCACCATTAGTCCAACTATTAGTAAAAACGTAATGGCCATCCTATCTAAAAAGGGAATCGCTTTTACCGCACCATTTGTTGCCTCCGGCAAAAACTTTAGGAATGTGGAAATGGGGATTGTAAACAAAGCTCCCATCAATGCCGCCTTTGCCGTTGTCTTCCGCCAGAACATTCCTAATAGAAAAATGGCAAGCACACCAGGAGAGAAAAAACCGACATACTCCTGTATAAACTGATACGCCTGGTCCAGGGATTTTAATGCAGGGGCAACTAAGGCAGCGAGCACCATTGAAATAATCACAGCCCAGCGGCCCGTCCTGACGAGTTTCTTTTCAGAGGCATCCGGGTGGAAGTATTTTTTATAAATGTCTAAAGAGAAGATTGTCGATATACTGTTGCTTTTGCCGGCAAGCGACGCTACGATGGCTGCCGTGAGTGCTGCAAAGGCTGCGCCTTTAACGCCTGCCGGTAGCAGGTTCATTAGGGTGGGGTATGCATGGTCAGGCTTTAGAACACCCGCTGCATCGACCATATCAGGCTTGAACATTCCGTTCTTGTGAAGGACATACATGATAATTCCCGGCAGGACTGCGATGATTGGAACAAGCAATTTCAGGAATGCAGCAAAGAGAATTCCTTTGCGCGCCGTTCTCAGGTCTGCCCCAAGAGCTCTTTGAACGATGTATTGGTTGCATCCCCAGTAGGCGAGGTTGTTGATCAACATTCCGCCAATCAGCACTGAAATGCCGGGGAGTTCAGGGTAGTAAGGATCGCCTCTTTTAAAGATCATATGAAAGTGGGTTGGCGCTTCCTTGCGTAATACACCGAGTCCCTTCCATATATTTCCATGATAGCCGAAAGTGTCGGATAGTAGTTCAATTGCAAGATAGGTCGTCAGTAATCCTCCAAGGATTAGGACAATGACCTGCACTACATCGGTGTACCCGATAACTTTCATGCCACCAAGTGTTACAACCACGGCAAAGATTCCCAGGCCGACAATGCACCATTCAAAACTTATATTGCTGATGGAAGATATGGCCAGTGCTCCGAGGTAGATGATTGACGTAAGATTGACAAAGACGTAGACCAATAACCAAAATACTGCCATGATGGTACTGACCGTGTCATTATACCGGAGCGACAGGAATTGTGGCATTGTGTAAATCTTGTTCTTCAAATAGATCGGTATCAGGAATACCGCAACCATTATCAAAGTAGCGGCTGCCATCCACTCGTAGCTCGAGATAGCAAGTCCCATGGCAAAGCCTGAGCCGGACATTCCAATAAAATGTTCTGCGGAAATATTTGAGGCGATCAGGGAGGCGCCGATCGCCCACCATGTCAGTGACCCTTCAGCAAGAAAGAAATCTTTCGACTCGGTGGTTTTTGATTTCTTCTTATGATAGATGTAATAACCATATATGGATATGGCTATAAAATAGATAAGGAAAACAATATAGTCAGCAAGCTTAAGTTTGTTCATTTTTAATTCGTCAGTTCGGTATCATCAAATCACATTACAATTTCAAAAACCATTTGTGTTTATATAAGAAATACAATAATGCCAGTTGAATGAAGGCTACACCGGTCCACAACAAAGCCGGCTGCGACAGTGCAGGCGCTTGCCTGGTCAAACCTCCGAATAAAAACTGAGAGGTATACTCAAAGTTTATCACACCATGTGCCGCCATGTAAATCAAGATCGAATTGGTCCCTATCCATACTAAGGGTAAACTCCATGTCTTCAATCCGGCAACATCAATTATCAAATAAAATAAAGAAAGCAATAGTACACTCCATCCACCTGCATATAGAACGAAAGAGCTTGTCCACATGTTTTTGTTGATAGGGAAAATGTAGGACCAAAGCCAGCCTACCGCTATTAAGAGAACTGCTGCGCCAGACAAATAGAGCACTATCCTTATTCGATTCAAGGTTTGTTGAACGCGTCGCAGAAATTGGCCCGTGAACACACCTAGCAGTGCTGAAGCGATTGCAGGAAATGTTGACAGTAACCCCTCCGGGTCATACACCTTCCTGTGAAGTTTTCCAGGTAATAGAATTCGGTCAACGTAAGCTGCAAGGTTCCCTTCGGGAGAAAGGACGCCGGGTCCATAACCGGGTACGGGAATGAACATTAAGGCGGCCCAATAGCCAATTAGGATAAAAAAGAACCAGATGATTTGAGTCCTTAGCTTACAATTGAGATAAATAATCGCAGCAAAAAAGCAGCTTAAGGCGATTCTGCCGAGCACACTGGCAAACCGGGTATTCTCGAATCCCTGGAATTGTAGCGCACCATTTACAACCATACCAAGAAGAACCAGGATTATTGTTCGTCTGATCAAAGAAGCATAAATGCCTTTTTTAATTTCTAAAAGGTTATTAGTAGGCTGCTCCAGTTTTCTGCCATACGAAAATGGCATGCTTACGCCCGCGATGAAAATGAAAAGTGGGAAAATAAGGTCATAAAAGGTAAAGCCATTCCAAACACTGTGATGTAACTGGTTGCTGATTGTTATAAAGAATCGTTCGACCAGGCTCAGGTTTCCAGTCATTTGGATCTGCCAGTCGACGGTACTTTGCTGTAGCGAATGTTTTTGTTTTATAACAGAAGCAATACCGTGGAATATGCCTTCACCACTAATGATCCAAAACATGTCGAAGCCACGCAAGGCATCGAGTGATTGCAAGCGGGCGGGGATAGTCTTTGCAGAGCCAGCAGGAGCGATTATGATCCTGGTCGAAGGAAGGACTTTTGTTTGTTCACCCATTGTTTACCGGATAGTACTTTGCCCACAGAAGTGGGCAAAGTGTTCGAACGATTGCTTGAGGAGAGAAACTATTTTAATACCCTGGATTTTGTACCAATGCAGGATTTAACGCGAAAGCATTTGTAGGTATCGGGAAAATTCTGCGGTAGGTGTCGGTATTCGTTTTAAAGCCCCAGGTTCCTTCATATTTGCCAAATCGAATGGCATCGTTACGCCGCCAGCCTTCCCACGCAAACTCTCTTGTTCTTTCAGCGTAAATGTCGTCGATTGTAATACTTGCCAGGGCTGGCGAGGTTGTGCGATTTGCTCTAAGCATATTCACTAAAGAAAGGGCCGATTGTCCTAAGGTTGCCGAGCCGCCTTTTTGAATTGCTTCTGCCTTCATTAAAATGATGTCGGAATACCTGAACACTGGTTCGTCATTATTCTGATTCCTTGAAGTGGAAGTAGCGTCAGGATAGAACTTTACATTGCGATAGCCAGTTGTCCACGCGATCTCGTCATTGCCTACATCAAAGGATGCGGCGCTTTGACGAAGGGTGATTGTGGGTTTCAGATTTAATTGGAATGTGTACGGCGCATTTGGACTTGGGCCATTATAGAACTGATCGTAACCTTTATTCGTTGTTGTGATCATAATGGGAGTAACACCGTCGGGCTGATATTGCAGCCCCGTGAGCCATTGTTTATTGCGGATATCGTTTGCATCATTGAAATAGGCATAGTATTCAGGTAGCGTTGCGGCGGGTCCGCTGGTGTTGTAGGGAATGTTGAAGTAATTGTAGCCTGCCCCGGTGGCAACCTTGCTCATGGAACGTGGCACATCATATCTTGCCTTGTAATTTGCCGATCTTCCGAGAAAGCCGGATGATGTAGCATCGAATGGGATTGCGAATATGAATTCATCTTTGCTTCCCACGGATGTAGGGCCATTGGTTGGATAAAACATCTGGAGGTAGGTGGCCCTGGAGGTCAATGAAAACTTATTCGAGTTAATTACTGCGTCGCAAGCTGCAATGCAGTCATTCCATCTTGCCGTTCCTGTATATACTTCGGCGTTTAGATACATCTTCGCCAGTAGGGAGTAAGCCATCCATTTTGTTGGACGACCGTAGGTTGTTGCATCATTTAAATCGGTTAGATCCGGCAGCGCCGTCTTGATCTCGTTTTCAATGAATGTAAATACCTGTGCTCTTGGTGTGTTTGTTTTGGGTGCAAAGTCTCCATATGTAGTTACGATTGGAACATTTCCATAATTGTCCATCATGTAGAAATAGCAAAGCGCGCGAACCATCTTTACTTCTGCCAGAGTCCTCTTTTTGAAACTGCCTTCAGGCATGTTTGTTCCTAAAATAGCGAGCGTTTGATTGCACTCACCAATTGTGGTGGTTAGCCAGCTCCAGTTGCCATTTACGTAACCATTATCTTTCGTCCAGCTGTGGTAGTGCATCTGCATGTTCTGCCCCCCGTCGTACCAGTTACCTCCATAAGCCGGGAGAATCATCTCATCCGTGCTTTCCGATTCCATAAAGAAGAATTCAGTCGAGAAGTTGCCTCGCAAGGCAACGTAGACTGGGCCCGTAGCCTGGATAAATTGAAGCGAATCTTTCGGGAAGACATCAGGAGTCAGCTCCGATTGAATCGGAACATCAATCTTATGGCAGGAGGTAAGTGCAACAACTGCCGTGATGAAATAGGCTAATATCTTTTTCATACAATTATCTTTTCAAGGTTTAACTAAAAGGATGCGTTTACACCGAACATGAAGGTTCTTGTCTTGGGATAAAAATTGTTGTAATCAACTCCCGGCGCGATACCTCCCATGTTTACTTCGGGGTCAACTCCCGTGAATTTTGTGATCACAAAAAGGTTGTTTACCGATACGTACAAGCGAATCGTTTTAATATACTGGTTCAATTGCCTGAAATTGTAACCGAGCGTTCCGTTGTCAAATCGTATGTAATCGCCTTTTTCGATGAACCTTGAAGAATAACGGTAAGCATTGTAATCAGCAGTAGATTCATTGGCGGCATCAACAAGAATATTGGTGTATTGTGCTGTGCTTGGACGGAAGAGATCCGCTCTAGTCGCGTTGAATATTTTGTTGCCGAATACTCCTCTTATAAAGAAGTTCAGATCAAAGTTCTTGTAGCGGATGGTGTTCGTCCAACCTAACAACAGTTTTGGTTGTGCATCGCCCATGTAGTGATAGTCTGTACCTCTTTGTGGCGTGGTGGTAAGTGTTTTACCATCGGCGGCCACGTATTGTGAAACGCCGTTGGCATCTTTGCCCGCATATTGGAATGTAAAGAACTGGCCGAGAGGATGTCCTACTTTTAACAGTTCCAGGGAACTTCCGGACTGTCCTGCGCCTTCAGGGAAAGCCACGGCCACTGAATCTCCACCGACGAACAGAGGATTGGATAGGCTGGTGATCTTATTTTCGTTGTGTGCCAGGTTCAGGCCTGTTGTCCATGAAAATGCTTTTTTGCTTATTGGTGTTGCATTTAGCCCCAGTTCAATTCCTTTGTTGCTGATGCTTCCTCCGTTGGCAACGATGGCACCCGTTGGTACTAGTATTGGATCCACACTATAGCTATAGATCATACCGTTCGTATTCTTGTCGTACCAATCAATTGATCCACTCAATTTCCCGTTCAAGATCGTGAAGTCAGCACCAATATCCGTGGTTGTGATCTTTTCCCATCCGAGGTTCGGGTTAGCAGCGTGCGTGGGTCCGTAGGCGGCAGCAAGAACTCCATTATAGTAGAAAGTTCCAAGGCTTCCAAATGAGAACTGTGCCGTGTAAGGATTGAATCCTAACGCGTTCCCCGTGGTACCATAGCTTCCCCTGATCTTTAGATCAGAAAACAGCGTTTGCCTTTTCATGAAGTCTTCCTGGCTGATTCTCCAGGCTCCGCTTACGGCAGGAAAATAGCCCCAATGCTTGTTGTCTCCAAATGCCGAACTACCATCCCGACGAACAGACGCCTGCAATAAATACTTGTCCTTGTAGCTATAGTTCAAACGGCCAAAGTCAGAGATCATGCGGATCTTTTGGTAGCCGCCACCACCGAGATTGATGCGGAAGGAGGGAATAGCGTAAGGGTTACTCAAAGCGAAATTCAGGTATCCTGTGTTGTCTGTCGTGAAGTTGGTAGTACTTGCCTGCACTCCGTCATTGTTGATGTCCTGTTGCCACGAATATCCGATTACGGCGTTTACAGAATGAGCACCAAACTTCCTGTTCCAGGTAAGATAGTTTTCAAAAATGGTGCTTTGGCTTTGATAGCTGGCTCTATAGGCTTGTCCGTTTACACCAAATGTCTGCAGACCGTGTCCATAAGTGGTTGGGTCTGGATTGTCGTACATATTGTTGTAGTTGGCCGTGTAATACTTATCTAAATAATTGCTGGTGAGAAATGAGGATTTCTGGTAGGCGAGGCTTAGGTCATAGCTCAAGCCAAATGGAAGTTTCGCCTGGGCAGTGAAATTTCCCAGGGTGGTATTGTACTTGTTACTTGCGTTGCTGTTGTTCATCATAGCAACGGGGTTGTAGTAATTCGTCTTTGTGAGGTTCTCGAAGTAGGTCCCGTCAGCATTCTTTATTGGCGAGACAGGCAGATACAAGGCTGACTGCAACAAAACTGTATTTCGATAGGGTATATCATTTGCATTACTTGTTGAATTGTCAAGCGTCAGTCCGAGTCTCAATTTGTCGTTGATGGCATATTGCTCTAAAGAGAGGCGGCCTATATACCTCGTGAGATCGCTGTTATTCAAAATACCCTGCTTTTGCAGATAGTTTAAACTCGCTGAATAGGTGCCGTGTTCACTTCCACCGCTGAATGAAAGGTTGTGATTCGTTGATAAGGCGTTTGTTTTTTCAACTGCTTTTTGCCAGTCGGTGTTGGCGCCTTTGTCGTCTGCAGGAGTAAAGGCCGAGTTATTCTTTGTGAGGAAATCTCTGAGTTGTGATGCGTTCATCACTTTCAACTGGTCCGACACCTGCTCAGTGGCTACATAGCCATTATAGGAAACCTGGGATTGTCCTTTTCTTCCTCGTTTCGTGGTGACCATGATTACACCATTAGCTGCCCGGTTACCATAAATGGCAGTCGCAGACGCATCCTTCAATACATCGATAGAGGCTATATCATCAGGAGCAATTAGGGCGATGTCGGCACCAGGAACTCCATCAATCACATAGAATGGTCCCTGCGGGCTATTTACGGTAGATGCACCGCGAAGAATAACTGCTGCCGTCCTGTTAGGATCGCCGCTTGCAGTGATATTCAAGCCGGGCACTTTTCCCTGGAGTAATTGTCCAACATCGGCGATAGCACCTTTGTTCAAGTCGTCTGCTTTAATTGAGCTGACCGAACTACTAAGTGTTCGTCTGCTGCTTTTGCCATAACCAACCACCACGACGTCAGTCAAGGTGGCCGTGTTATCGACAAGCGTGATGTTGTAAACCGTTGCACTTCCAATGTTTACTTCTTTTGCTCCAAACGAGACGTGGGTGATTACCAATATATCCCCTTGTTTGGCATCGATACTAAAGGAACCATCTGCGCCCGTCAAAGCGGTACGCGTCGTTCCTTTTACGGTAACAGTAGCGTCCGTAACCGGGCTTCCCTTTGAATCGCTAACAACACCGTGCAAGTTGGTTTGTTGCCAATGAAACTTGTAGTTGTAGCCGTTGAATGTTCCCGCGTAGGAGACACAATAAGCAGCCAGACCTGTACTGGCTAGTACAAGCCGCAGTAAGAGACTTCTCATAAAAAACGTTTAGTAGTTAAAAATTTTTATTCAGTCATAGCGATAGGTGTGACGTTGTTGTTGTTTCAGCAGTACTTGTTTCGTTGGCCTTGCTAGAATTTCAATTCGCCTGTCGGTAGATATTTTGCAACCAGGTCTTCGTAATAGGGTCTTAGCTGGTTCCAATCGGGTGGTTGGGGACTTTTCGAATAAAGATCATAGGGATTAAACAGCTTTACCCATTTGAACATATTTCTGTCGTGATCATCGAGCAAATGATCGTAGGCATTCTCCCGGTGCTGGGCGTAGAAGGAGTGATAGCGGAGCATATACAAGCCTGGTTCGGGAATATAATCCTTTACCATATGATACACATATTCGTCATGCCCCCAGGACATATGTACATTTCTTAGTCCGCAATTGTGAGAGTAAACGCCATATTTTGAATTGTATCGATCGTCCGAAAAGTCTGGGTTATTGACAAAAAACTCGTGGTAAACAATTTTGTCCGAATAAGCGCAGCCTACAGGAAAAGTGTCACCGACTACTGCCCATTGTGGTTCGCCGAAGAGACAAAGAACCTTTCCCATGTCGTGCAATAGGCCCGTAAGCACCATCCAGTCAGGATGACCGTCCGCGCGAATAGCTTCGGAGGTTTGGAGCAGGTGTTGAAGCTGGCTTAAATCTGTATCCGGGTCTGAGTCGTCGACCAATTGGTTCAAAAAATCAAAAGCATCCCAAATTGGCATTTTTGCTTTGGAGAACGCAAGGAGCTCTTTTTCTTTTTGCCGGACAAATTCAAAGGTCTGGTAGGTATGATTGAGGCGGTAAAACTCCTTCACCGTGTCGCGGACAGGTGTTTCGTAGTTGCGATAATGATCAGTTGATTTAGATGTAGCAATCGTTTGCGGATCGGGGTAACGGCGCAACACATCCTCTTCCCACTCATCTAAGTTTCTTAGAGGAGCATTAATTTGATTAGCGTCCATATATGTAATCGTTGGTTTATTCGTTTCCTTTACCCGCGTCCTTAAGAGAAGAAATTACCGGTTTCGATCTCTATTCCATCCATGCAAGCCACAGCAAGCAGGTAGTGTATTTCGACAACTAATTTGAGAGAATTTTGTAAACACACCGCCGAAAAATGAAACTATATTTGCGAAACCGGTTTCGATTATTGGAGTTATTTCCAATGAAATCCACCTCATGAGCAGCGTAAACATCAACGACTTAGCAAAGCAGCTCCATCTTTCAAAGAGCACTGTATCAAAAGCTTTACGAGACAGTTACGAGATCAGCCAGGAAACGAAGAAGAAGGTTCTTGAATTAGCGCAGCAACTCCACTACGTTCCAAATCCTTACGCCAGTAGTTTGAGAAGGAAAAAGAGCAACACCATTGGAGTGGTTATTCCTGAAGTGGCAGATAGCTTTTTCTCCGGTGCCATAAAGGGAATCGAATCTGTTGCGCGCGAAAAAGGTTACCACGTGTTGATCTATCTTACTTACGAGAACTACGAAAGGGAGAAGGCTATTTTGAAGGACTTTGGCAGCGGGAGGGTTGATGGTGTGTTAATGTCTGTTTCCAGTGAAACACCTGATGCAGGTGACGTTAAGGACACGGTGGACAAGAAGATTCCCGTTGTGTTTTTCGATAGAGTTGTGGAAGGCATGAATACGGCCAAGATCATTACCAATGACTTTGAAAGCAGCTATGAGGCGACGAGTCATTTAATTAGCAGGGGCTGCAAACGAATTGCGTACCTGTCCATTTCTAAGCATTTGACGATCATTAACAAGCGAATGGAGGGATACCAGAAGTCTTGTCTTGACCATAATATTAAGTGTTTCGATGATGATGTAGTGGAGTGTTCAAACGATAATGAAAGCAATTTTGCCCTTGTGAAAGGAATATTGTCTAAGAAAAAGCGACCAGATGGGCTAATTGCTTCAGTTGAAAAGCTGACTACGCCGGTTTATCGTGCTTGTAAGGAACTTGGACTATCGATACCGAATGATGTCAAAGTAATCTGTTTTTCCAATTTAGATACTGCCTCCATATTGAGTCCTACACTCACCACCATTCGTCAGCCCGCTTTCGAAATGGGTAAGACGGCTGCGACAATACTTTTCAAAGCAATCGAAAAGAGAAATTTTCAATTGAAGAAGGAGTATATTATTATCCCTTCCTGTTTAGAAGAGCGGGAATCCACCAGTTAGAGCACAGGAAACCAGGCTATGGAAGCGGCGTATTTGACTGGCATATAGGCGTAATCGACAATGAACCGGGAAGTAAATTGCAAAACCCACTATGTTCTAACAATTCTTCTTTGGCCACAAAAGCCCGTACTTATTATGTGAAATAGAAAGTGTCGTACTTGTCTTGTACCGGCCACATAAAAGCGTACCACAAATAATCAAAGCAGACGGTGCGGAAGAACAATGGTAAAGCCTCCGTTACGCAATGGACCTGCCGACGTCAAAATGTGTCAACCTTTGGGATGTCTCGCAGATGTCTCGTATATGCTCCATAGATGTCCCATCTCTTTAAAGATATGGGACATATACGGGACATATATGGGACATATATGGGACATCCTATTCTCAGACATTAGTTTTCCCCTGGTTTGACTAATTCCAGCCAAGCGGCTCCTTTTTTACCTCCGTTCCTTAGAACCTCCGTTGACCGGAACGCTAGATGCTGCATTGCGGGGTATAAAAGACATTGTCGTATTGATCGATAAGCATCCGCTTTTGAAGCCCGGATACTTAGACTGGTGAAAAAGGACATTTGGCTTATTAATATCCTTCGACATTTTTCGTAAGTTTGGGAATAGCCTCATAAACCCTTCTATGCGAATAACAACACAAACCCTTGTGATCCTCGGCTTTTTACTCTTTAACAACCAACCGGCCTTTGCGCAGTCGATGATACTTTCGAAAGGTTCAAAAGCACCGGTGTTTTCTGCGAAAGCAAGTGAAGCCGGGAAAGAGTTTGATTTTTCACTAAAGAAAGCACTCGCAAAGGGACCAGTAGTATTGTATTTTTATCCTTCGGCATATACCGGCGGATGCGACCTGGAAGCGCATACATTCGCTGACTACAAGGATTCATTTACGGCTGCCCACGCCACCATCATCGGTGTATCTGCAGATGACATTGAACGGTTAAAATCGTTCTCTTCGAGTCCTGAGTATTGTGCAGGGAAATTTCCGGTGGCATCGGATCCTTCCGGCCAAATAGCAGCATCCTATGGGTTAAGGATAAAGCCACCGCAAGCGGGTGTTAAAGACGTACGTGGCGAGCAGGTCACCCATGGCTTCATTCCAAGAACAACCTTCGTTCTGAATAAGAAGGGAGAAATTGTGGCTGTCTTTTCTTCAGAAACTGATCACATTGCGCCCGACGAGCATGTGAGAAGATCGTTGGCAATTGTGAGAGGATTATAACGGCATGTTACTCCGGTTTCGCCATATTGAACCCGACTTCCGTCTCAAAAACTATATAGAAAAAATGTGGGTCTTTGAAAGCAGTGGCAGGATGCCCGTAGAAGACATGAAACTGGTTGTGCCAAATGGGAATATCAAGCTCACACTTTCGTACAAAAATGGAATTGTGGCCGCTGTCGACGGAAGACGATTCAAATCTCAAGAAAACGATATTACTCTCACGGGAATGATGGATGTACCCGTCATTTTGGATGCGGAGGAAGACGTCGCTACTGAAACAATCGGGATCGAGTTCACTCCTAAAGGAGCGTATCGGTTTTTTCGTCTTACCCTTCACGACATACAAAACGCGATATACTCAATGACTGAGCTTTTGGGCAAGCAGGGAAGACTGATGGTGGAAATGACCGAAAATGCCGATTGTGCCTCGGAAAAGATTCGCCTCCTACAACAGTTTTTACTTCGACAGCTTTCTTTACACCAGGAAGACCGGGTTTTTGAATATTGTGTTGAGAAAATAACGGCATCGAAAGGAAAGGTCACGATAAAAGAACTGGAAAAGAAAACGGGCTATAGCAGCCGGTGGCTGAATATGAAGTTTGATGAAAGGCTGGGTGTAAGTCCCAAAAATCTTTCGTCCATTATCCGGTTCAAGGAATACTACAAGATATTTATCGACCCACAAAAAGACTCAAGATCCAGGAAGGATTACTATGAGTTGTATTACGACCAATCGCATTTCATCAAAGACTTCAAACGATTCACTGGATTAGCGCCTACAAGATTTGAAAAGCAGATGAACGAATTTGGCGAACGGTACTACACTTAATCATACTTCCGATTTTTACAATTTTGGGCAGTTTCCTTAAACTTTCTTTGGGGTACTAAAAACAAATGAAATGAAAATGGAAAGCTACGCTACGACTATTGCGGTCACCCGAACAGCAAAGGATGTTTTTAATGCCATTACTGACGTTAGGAACTGGTGGAGCAAGGATTTTGAAGGCGGAAGCAGAAACTTAAACGATGAATTTGTCATCAACCATCCGGGTCTGCATTATTCAAAACAAAGGGTCGCTGAATTCTTGCCGGGTAGAAGGATGGTGTGGCTGGTAACTGACAGTAACCTGAGCTGGCTAAAGAACAAGGAAGAATGGACGGGTACGAGAATGATTTTCGAGATCAACGGCGATGGCGAAAATGCTTTGCTTACTTTCTCGCATGAAGGACTTAGCCCGGACAAAGAGTGCTACGAGGCTTGCAGCAAGGGCTGGAATATTGTGATTGAGGGATGGCTGCGGCATTTTATCTCTTTTGGAAGACCGTCGGAAGAAATGGAGAAGGCAGCGGAGATCAGGAACAGGCACTTTGAGGAGAAGTCAGAAAGCAAGAATTATCACAAAGCCATCACAGTTGCTGCTTCGCCTGCCGAGGCCATGAAGAAGATCAGCGAGGTAGATGGGTGGTGGAAACAAGATTTTAGGGGTAGTGCTCAAAATCTCAATGATCAGTTCACTGTCCCTTTTGGAGACCCAGCTTACGTTGATTTTGTTGTGAGCGAACTAGTGCCAAACAAAAGGGTGGTTTGGAAGGTGCTGGATTGTTACTTGCCCTGGTTTGAAAATAAAAAAGAATGGAATGGTACTGAAGTTGTCTTTGAACTGTCTGAAGGGAACGATAAAACGAAGATTGATTTCACGCATATTGGCCTGCTACCCGGAATTGAATGTTACGAAGTTTGCGAGAAGGGCTGGAATGGGCATATTGATACTTTAGCCAGTTTCATAAATGAGGGGAAGGGACTGGGGGTGAGAGGTGAATGGTGAATTGTGAATGGTGAGTGATAAGTGAGTTGCTCTGAAGGTGATATAACTCTGCTATTTGTTTTGAAGGAAATAGGGCGCATTGAATTTTGGAGACGAGGTATTGGCATTGTTTTTCGT
>Ga0157372_10005580_pt1 | contig 13377 bp, 9 predicted proteins | sample C55metaG_FD_115307 | JGI IMG/M metagenome (GOLD analysis project Ga0157372, IMG submission 115307) | Corn rhizosphere microbial communities from Kellogg Biological Station, Michigan, USA - C5-5 metaG | ecosystem: Host-associated > Plants > Roots > Rhizosphere > Soil | place: USA: Michigan... | reverse complement strand
ATTGAGCAAAGAAGAAGTAGAAAGAATGAAGGCAGAAGCCAAGGCCAATGAAGCAACAGACAAGGCAGAGAAAGAAAAAGTGGAAAAACTGAACCAGGCCGACAGCCTGATCTTCCAGACCGAAAAGCAACTGAAGGAATTTGGCGAGAAGCTGCCTGCCGATAAGAAGGCGCCGATCGAATCCGCGCTGAACAAGCTCAAGGAAGCACACAAGTCGCAGGATATTGCCGCCATCGACGCCGCTGTTGCGGAGATGAATAACGCCTGGACGGCCGCTTCGGAAGAGATGTACAAGAACACTCAGCAGGGTGGTGGTCAGCCTGGTGCGGGCGCCGGCTCGAACCCCGGCGGTGGCCAACAGGCCAATACCGGTGGCGAGAATGTGACCGATGCCGAGTTCGAAGAAGTTAAGTAATTGAGCGTTAGATAATTTCAAAAAAGGGCCCCATTTTGGGGCCTTTTTTCTTGCATATTTCAAAAAAATGCGTACCTTTGCATCGCAAATGAACAACCAAGTACGCGTTTAGCGGCCTTGCCAACCTCAAGAGTACTCTCGTCGACCGACACTTCTTTCAACGATTCTCAAGTGTTTATTCTTCCCTGGTTGTTCTGATTTAAACTATTTAAAACAGAACGTTTATGAAAAGCGATGTAATGCACTCTATTGTGCAAATGGAACCTTCTATCCTTAAACAATGGATGACCGAAGTAAAAGAAACCGTGGCGACCGGTGTCGCAACACGTGAAGAGCGCAAGAGCTCTCTATCGTTAAACCTCTGGGCTATGCGGAGATCCGCCCGCTATGCGTCTAATGGACGCAGGAAGCCCGGAATCATTACCGGACTCGGTTACTAAAGGATATGGTTATGTAGCAAAGCCCGCCCCTAAAGGCGGGCTTTTTTTTTATTAGATAATATCCATCTTCTTCATGAGGAAGCTCGCATTGCGGTTGCGGGCGATGCCGCGCTGCAATTGATAGTTGAAGTGCAGCTCTCCATTCTCGATGACACTTTCGAAGCAGTAGTTCGTGATGCTTCCCGGCTGCTCGAGCGTGCCCAGCGTCAGGTCGTGCGTGGCGAAGAGCGCGAGGCAATGGTATTGCAGGAGACGGCGGATGAAATGTTCGCTGCCGAAGGTCTTGTCCTCGGAGTTGGTGCCGCGGAGGATCTCGTCGATGAGCACGAGGGCCCGTGCACCGGTTTGCAGGCGGTGGATGATGCGTTGGAGCTTTTTGAGCTCGGCCATGAAATAAGAGGTCTGATCGAGCAGGGAGTCGTCGATGCGCAGGGAGGTGAGGAGTTCCAGCGGCGTGAAGGTGAAGCTTGCCGCACAGACGGGGAGGCCGCATTGCGCCATGAGGCAATTGACCCCCAGGGTGCGGAGAAAAGTGGTCTTTCCCGACATGTTCGAGCCGGTAATAAGAATGAGTTTTTCGTCGCGGCCGATGGTGCAGTCGTTGGCCACCCGCCGTTCCGCGGCAATCAGTGGATGGGCGATCTGTGTGGCTTCGATAAACGAAGTGGGGGAGGCTACCGGGGATGGATAGGTGTAACTGGGGTTATTGAAGGCGAAGGTGGCCAGTGAATTGAGCCGCTCGATGGCGGCGATGGCTACGAGCCAACCGGGAAAGGCGGCATGGGAGGCTGCCTTCCAGCGTTCGAGCCGGAGCACGGCGTGGAGATCGAATAAAAAGAACGTGTTCAGGAGGAGGTTGACCATGCCATTGGTCCGGTAGTTGAAAAAGTTGGAGATGCCGGAGAGCCGCTCGAAAGCGGCCCTGGCATCGACCGTCTGCGCCCGAAGATCGGCAAGCACGGCCGAATCCTGCGGATCGACGGATTCGAACGCAGCCAGGATGCCTGCATATTGATCAAGCAGCGCTTTTTTGTGATCGATCTGCTCGTGTTGCCGGATGACATATTTACCGCAGGCCGCCAGGATTATCCGGGAGAGGAATGCGCCGGCCAGGGCGAAGGTATAATTGTTGCGGGCGATCCAATAGCCAATGGCAAACGTATTGAACGCGATCAAAAGATAGATGCCGGCGAGGCGTAGCGTATGGGTATAAAGAATGGGCGGGGTGGTCAGCCACAAGCGAAAACTGCCGGGATCGATATCCGTTTCCTTGTCTTCATTCAACAGACCCTGTGCGGTGAGCAGCTGGCGAAGCTCGTCCTGGGCAGCGAGGACCCGAATGGCATCCTGTTCCCGGACGATCGCGGCGGGTTCGGTCAGGGAGCTGGACAGCAGCGATGCCAGGGCATTCCGGCCCTTGACGGTGGTGGTGCGGTTGAAGAGGTGGAAGAGGGAACCCCGGCCAAAGATGTCCAGGTCGTCGAGATAATTTTCCGAGCTGAGAAAGGCCGCACCATCGGGAAACCGATTCAGCGCACCGGAGAGCAGCCCGAGCTCATTGGTGTAGACAAAGACCAGCTTCTCCTGCAGACGCCGGTCGTCCTTCCAGCGATAGTAGATGTTGATGCAGATGATAAAGGCGGCGATACAGCCGATGGCGCTGGCGAGTAAGAAAGGACTGTATTGTTTGGCCAGGAAATAGATACAGGCGACAATCCCGGCAAAGGTCAGCAGCCTCAGGAGAGCCATACCGTTCAACCTCTCCTGGATGCGCCGGATCTCCGCGTTACCCGCATCGATCTTTTGCTGATAATATTGCGTTGTAGGCAAGGGGAGCGACTACATGATGTCCATCGCCTTTACAAAGGAGGTGGCGACAAAAGGCAGGATGAGGGTCAGATACTCGAAATGAGAGTACCAGGCGAAAATAAAGCCGGCGGTGGAAACGAAAAACAGGAGCCAGTAAGCAGCGGTATTCTTCTTTTGTGCCATGAGATCAAGAATTTACGCAAAAGTAAGCGAAAACGTCCATTGAACCAAAGTCAAAAAATTCGATATCTTCGAGAGTGATGAGACACAACCTGAAATTGGATTTCTACCTGCGATTTTATACCCATCCCGGCCAGTCGATCCTGCTCGTGGGCAATGTCCCCGAATTAGGCAACGGTCAGCCGGCCGCAGCGATGGAACTGGGCTATGTGAACGGTGAATTCTGGCATGTAAGCATTGTTTTGACCGGGACGCCTCCCGGGGCGATAAACTATCATTATATCCTTCGCAATACGGACGGCACGCTCACCGAAGAATGGGGAGATGACCGGTCCATCGACGCCCAGGCGATCACCGCCGCGGAGATCCAGGTGATCGACACCTGGAACTTTGCGGGGGAGTTCGAGAACGTCTTCTATACCTCGCCGTTCCGCGAGGTATTGCTGCCTGCGCATAAGGGAGTGAGAAAGGCAAAGGCCAAAGACCCGGTGACGACGATCTTCAGGGTCAAGGCGCCGTTGCTGGACGAAAATGAGGTAGTTTGTTTGCTGGGCAATTCGACGGGATTGAACGACTGGAATGAGGACGATCCGCTGTTCCTCGCGCCGGGCCAAGACTGGTGGACCCTCGCGCTTCCATTAACACCCGAGTCCTTTCCGCTGGAGTACAAGTACGGCGTGTATCATAAGAAAGAAAAGAAGCTGACCCGATGGGAAACGGGACCGAACCGCTACGTACCGGGAGACGCCCGCCCGGACAAGGTGACCATCCTGCACGATGGATTCGTCCATTTGCCCAACACCGGCTGGCATGGTGCAGGGGTGTCGATCCCCGTGTTCAGCCTCCGGAGCAAGGACTCGATGGGGGTGGGGGAGTTCACCGATCTGAAACTGCTGGTCGATTGGGCCGTCAAGTGCGGTTTGAGGCTTATCCAACTGCTGCCGGTACAGGATACCTCCGCCAACCACAACTGGCTGGACTCCTATCCCTATGCCGCTATCTCGGCCTTTGCCCTGCATCCGATCTACCTGAATCTCGACGACTGCGCCGGGAAAAAGAACCATGGGTTGATCAAGCCACTGAATAAAAAGAAGAAAGAGCTGAATGCGCTGACCGAGTTGGATTACGAGCAGGTAATGAAACTTAAATTATTAACTGTTAAAGAATTATACGAGTTACAGAAAGCAGAATTCGAGAAAGATCCAGATTTCCTCGAATTCTTCGACAAGAACAAGGACTGGCTGGTGCCTTATGCCGCCTTCTGCTATCTGCGGGACAAGCATGGAACGCCGGATTTTTCCCAATGGACGCTTCATAGTCAATACGATGCGGACGCGATTCTCAAATATGTGTCGCCGGAGAAGCCGCATTATGATTCCATTGCGCTTCAGTATTTTATACAATATCATCTCCATCTTCAATTGAGAAATTCCGTCGATTACGCTCATGAACATGGAGTTGCGGTGAAAGGAGATATCCCGATCGGTATCGGCCGGTACAGCTGCGATGCGTGGCAGAATCCCCGCCTTTATCATATGGATTTCCAGGCCGGAGCACCCCCGGACAACTTCGCGGTAAAAGGGCAGAACTGGGGTTTTCCGACCTATAACTGGGAGGAAATGGCCCAGGACGGCTATTGCTGGTGGCGCCAGCGGTTCAGCCATATGCAGAATTATTTCGATGGGTTCCGGATCGATCATATCCTGGGCTTCTTTCGTATCTGGAGTATCCCGATGGAGGTGGTGGAAGGGATCCTGGGGTATTTCGTCAAGGCCATTCCCGTTCACCGGTCAGAATTCCAGCAGCGCAATATCTGGTTTGACCACGACCGGTATACGCGGCCCTTTATCAACGAGGCGGTGCTTTGGGAGGCGTTCGGCCCCGATAACGACTTTGTCAAGGCCCATTACCTGGATGCCCGGGGCAACGGTTTTTACACGCTGAAAGAAGGATATGGTACGCAACGGAAGATAGCCGGCATCTTCGAGAAGCTGGACGCTACGCCCTTCAATGAGAAGATGCGCAACGGCCTCTATGACCTGGTCTCGAATGTGATCCTGCTGGAGGAGCCGGGCTCGGACGGACAGCAGTACCATTTCCGCATTTCGATGGAGCAGACTTCGTCGTTTCGTTACCTGGAGTGGCATACGCAGCAGCAGTTAAAGGATCTTTATGTGAACTATTTCTACCAGCGGCAGGACGATTTCTGGCAGCGCGAGGCCATGCGCAAGCTGCCCGCCCTGAAGCGCGCCACCGATATGCTGGTCTTTGGCGAAGACCTTGGAATGGTGCCCCGGAGCGTGCCCGACGTAATGCGGCAGCTGGGTATCCTCAGCCTCGAGGTACAGCGGATGCCGAAGAATACCAGCCGGCTTTTCGCGCGGCCGGCGGAGGCGCCCTATCTTTCTGTGGTGACCCCCTCCACGCATGATATGAGCACGATCCGCGGCTGGTGGGAAGAGGACCGCGAGCTTACCCAGCGCTTCTTCAACCAGGAGCTGGGACAATGGGGCGAGGCTCCGGCCTTCTGCGAACCGTGGATCAATAAGGCGGTCGTGTTGCAACATCTGCATTCGCCCGCGCAATGGGCGATCTTCCAGCTGCAGGACCTGATGGGGATGAGCGAGCATTTCCGGCGGGAAAACCCGCATGACGAGCGGATCAACGTGCCCGCCAACCCACATCATTACTGGCGGTACCGGATGCATCTGACGTTGGAAGAGCTGCTGGCGGAGAAGACTTTCAATTCGGAGTTGAAGAAGGAGATAGAGGCGGCAGGACGATAACGCTGAGCAGGCTGACAATTGGCGCAGCCGGCTCACCATTGTGACAACCGGCTGCAGGGGTAAGGGGTTTTATTTATTTCTCAGGCTATTATTATATCTTCTTGTTGGCTAGTTCGTGTCTTTGTGCCGCCTGGTCAGCGGCCTTTATGAAGCGCTAATGTTTGTCCTTCGGACGCGCCTCCTCCGTCGGCGCTAGAGCATTTTAACGAAAGACTGTACAAACTGGGTCGAACCTTCGCGGTTGGTAACCTTCAGGAAGTAGTTACCGTTCTTCAGACCGCTGAGGGTGATCGACTGTTGGTTGCTACCGGCGAAGAGCTGCTGCTGGCTGGTGTAACAAACCACACCGGCAAGGTTATAGACCTGTACGATCACTTGCTGGGGAGCGGCGGAAGAAACATTATAGTTAAGCGTGGCGGCTGCGGGGTTGGGGTACACCGACATCTTCGCAGAAGCATTCTCGTCGATATTATTGCTGAGGGTAACTACTTTGGAATAACGAACCGCACCATCGAGATCGACCTGGCGAAGGCGGTAGTAGTTGTTACCGCTGAGCATATGACCATCGGCGAAGTTATAAGTGGTCATATTATTATTGTTGATCCCGTCTACAACGCTGATAGAATCATAACCGCCCGTTTCACCGGCGCGTTCGATCACAAACCATTTACAGTTGGTCTCGTTCTCCATGACCCAGTTGAGCCGGGCAGTGCTGTTATTCACCTGGCCGTCGAAGCTAAGCAGCAGGGCGGGGGTGACACCATTCTTGTTGGAAGTGGTCTGAGCAACGGCCGTATTAAAACCAGCAAACAAAGTGGCAACGGCGAAGGCGAAGCGGAGGATCGTTGTGGTCTGTTTCATTTGGGTACGATTGCGTGTTGTACCCCTACTATCTCAAAACGGTGCCAAAATGCAAAATATTGATATTGAACACTTTGCGACGATGCCAATCGCTAATTCCTTCCCAGGACGGGAAAGATTTTCTCAATTCTGCAATAATTCGCGTAGAAGCCCGCGTTTGCCCGTATTTTCCGCATATTGTTCTATACTGTACATTTGCCCCCCATGAACTGTACGTACTATTCCTATCAACTTCCTTTCCGGCATCCCTTTACCATCTCCAAAGGCACCAAGACCCATCAGCCGACACTGATCGTAGAGCTCGAACACAAGGGTCTGAAGGGCTATGGGGAAGCCCCCGCCATTACTTATTATCATATCCCCGTGGAAAAGATGATCGCCGACCTGCAGGCCCATCAAACGATGATCGGTCGTTTTGCGCTGACCGATCCGCAACGGTACTGGCACTACCTGCACCATCTGCTGCCGGACAACCCGTTCCTGGTTTGTGCGCTGGATATTGCCGCCTGGGACCTTTATGGGCAGCAGATGGGCAAGCCCCTGTTTGCATTATGGGGACTGGACCCGTCGAAGGGACCGCAGACGGATTTCACGATCGGTATCGATACGGTGGAGAAGATGGTGGCGAAGATGAAGGAGAAGCCCTGGCCTATCTATAAGATAAAGCTCGGGGTGCCCGATGACATTGCCATCATGGAAGCCCTGCGGCAGCATACGGATGCGAAGTTCCGGGTGGACGCCAATGCAGGATGGGAAGTGGAGGAGGCGCTCCAAAAAATTCCGCGGCTGGCAGAATTGGGTGTGGAGTTTGTTGAGCAACCTTTAGCAAAAGATAACTGGGAGGGAATGAAAGTGCTTTATGAGCGATCGCCGCTGCCGCTGTTCGCAGACGAATCCTGCGTGAAGGAAGAGGATGTCGAACGTTGTCACGGGCACTTCCATGGCATCAATATCAAGCTGACCAAATGCAGCGGGCTGACACCGGCGCGGCGGATGATCGATAACGCGCGGCGCCTGGGAATGATGGTGATGGTGGGCAGCATGAACGAGAGCACGGTGGGCAGCGCGGCGATTGCCCATTTATTGCCGGCGATCGATTTCGTGGATATGGATGGGCCGCTGCTGCTGACGGAGGACGTGGCGACCGGTCTCTCCTTCGACTATGGGAAAGTTACGATCCCCCGCAGCCCCGGATTAGGTGTCAATTTTACAGGTATAAGAACCGATAATAACACATAGTGGAAAAAAATCCGTAATGAATGTAGTGTAATCTCATAAAAGGTCACTAACTTACTTGTCAGACTACATCGTGAGGAATGCTTGACCATTTGGACCAACTAACTGCTATATCAGGGCTGCAAATGCGGATCGCCTTATATGAGGATATGAAGGCGTATAAGCAATTGTACGAGCTGCTCGCCGACGGGCTTTACCGTTTTTCCTACTCCATGGTCCGTTCGGCCGAGGTGGCCGAAGAGATCGTTTCCGACGTCTTTATTAAAGTTTGGCAGATGCGGGCCCGGTTGTCGGAGATCGACAATCTTAGGGTCTACCTATATACTATTGCCCGTAATTGTTCGCTGAACTATCTCGAGAGGAATGCGGACAGCCGGGTCATTGGACTGGAGAATCTCGACAGCGGGGCTTTTGTCGAAGGCGCCAATCCCGCCGACCTCTGTATCTCGGCCGACCTGGCCAACCAGATGCGGCGGATCGTGCAGCAGCTGCCACCGCAATGCCGGCTCATTTTTCAGCTGGTGCGGGAAGAAGGCCTCCGGTATAAAGAGGTGGCCGCGATCCTCGATGTTTCGCCCTATACCGTCCGCAATCAATTGGCTATCGCCATACAGAAGATCGGCGAAGCGCCCCTACTAAAAGGCATCCTTTACAACGGTGTCGCCGAAAAATAATTTTTCCGAACCTTTGGTACATCTCACTACAAACCCGTGTCTAAGGGGGTATACGATGCCTGCTTATGCACCCAAGGGAAGATCAATTCTGGCTGTTAGTGAGTCTCCGGTTTTCGGGAGAAGCCACACCTGAAGAGTCAGCGATGCTGGACCGCCTGCTGGAAGAACGTCCGGAGATGGCCGCCCGGCTGGAAGCGACCAGCGACTGGTGGATCCATGCGGCCCCACGCAATCCCGGGTTGAAGAAAGGTGCGCTGCAGCGGCATCTTCAGCGGCTGAACGAGCGGGAGAAGCTTCCTCCGCGCCGCGGCGGCGGAAGACGGCTCTTCCTCTTTATCGCGGGCATCGCCGCTTCACTGGCCGGGTTCTCCTTCTTTATCTATCACTGGACGCCGAAACATTCCACTCCGGTGGCCGTCGCACACAACAGCATCAGCACCAAATGCGGTTCCAAATCCAAGATACAATTGCCCGACGGCTCGCAGGTATGGCTGAACTCCGACAGCCGCCTGATCTACAGCGAGACCTTCAGCGGGGACGCCCGTGAAGTACAGCTTTGCGGCGAAGCCTACTTCGACGTGGCCAAGGACCCCCTTCACCCCTTTGTCATTCATACCAACACCATCGATGTGCGGGTACTTGGCACCACGCTCAACGTCCGGTCGTATAGCAACGAAAAGAACACGGAAGCCGTGCTGATCCATGGCTCGGTGGAGGTGATACTCCATAGCGATCCGGAAAAGAAGATCATCTTAAGGCCAAACGATAAGCTGGTCGTACCGAACGCGAATCTCGCCGCCACAAAGACTGCGAAAGCAGATGCGGACTCCGGCCGGACGCTGAACCTTGGCAAGGTACACTTTATGGCCAGGGACAGTTCGGCGGTAGAGGTGCTTTGGGTGAAGAACAAGCTGGCCTTCGACAAGGAAACCCTGGAAACGGTGGCGCTGAAGATGGAACGCTGGTTCAATGTAAAAGTGATCATCACCAACGATTCCCTGAAGCAGATGGAATTCAGCGGTGTTTTCGAGGAAGAGGCCTTGCCCCAGGTGATGGAGGCCCTGCGACTGACGGGGAATTTCCACTACACCATCCACCGGCGGGTGGTGACGATACGACCATGATCGACTAACTAAACCAATATAGCCATATGCAAAAAAACACCTGACACAACCTAAAAAAAGAAGCGGAGAATGATTGCAGCATCCTCCGCCAGAGACAATCCCTGCCGCTGGGCGGACAGGTCATTATCATCATTTCAATCTCAAGATATGAAAAAAACCGGAAGCGGCCCTTCTCCGGAAAGGGTGCGCCTACTCATCAAATACCTGCTGATGACGAAACTTGCCATTTTACTCACGTTTGTCTTTTCCTTCCAGTCCTTTGCTACGGGATACGGACAGGGCAATATCAACCTCCGGCTCGAGCGAACCCAACTGAAAAAGGTATTCAAAGCAATTGAGGATCAAGGATTCTTCCGATTTGTATACAAGGACGAAATACTTCCCAAAGACAAGAGCGTCACTATTGTGGCCCAGCAGGCTTCCGTCGAGGAAGTGCTGGACAAGATCCTGGAACGGACGGGGCTATCCTATCACCGGCTCACCGACAACCTGATCGTCATCGTACGGCCGACGGTCAACGTCGGCGGCAAAACGGAAGCAACTCTCGCCGCCGTCCGGGTGACCGGAAGGGTACAGAATGAAAAGGGCGAACCGCTGAAAGACGTGACCGTACAGGAAAAGGGCACCAATAACGGGACCACGACCAAAGAGGATGGCACCTACGCGCTGGACGTAACCAATCCCAATGCGACGCTGATATTCAGTTTTGTGGGCTACGCTCCGCAGGAGTTTGCCATCAAGGGCAAGACCTCCGTCGACGTGAGGCTGCTTGCCGGCGACAATCCCCTGAAGGACGTCGTCGTGGTTGGTTACGCCAGCCAGAAAAAGGTCACCGTGACGGGTGCGGTTGCCCAGGTAAAAGGAAGCGAACTGGAAAAGACGCCTACCGTGAACCTTTCCAACGCCCTTGTCGGTCGCCTGCCGGGGGTCTATGCCGTTCAATCCAGCGGTGAACCGGGTTATGATGGTTCCACCATCCGCATCCGCGGTACCAACACCCTCGGGAACACCTCGGCGCTTGTCGTTGTCGACGGTGTGCCGGATATTGCCGGGGGTCTCGAGCGGCTTAATCCTGCCGACATCGAAAGCATGTCCGTCCTGAAAGACGCCTCCGCGGCGATCTATGGAGCCAGGGCCGCCAACGGGGTGATCCTGGTGACCACCAAACATGGGAAGAGCGGCAAGCCCCAGGTAGCCTATACGTTCAATCATGGCTGGGCGCAGCCGGACCGTATCCCCAAGATGGCTACGGCCACGGAGTATGCGGCGATCAATAACGAGACGACGATCTATGATAATGTTCCGGCCGCCGAGTGGGCCGCGGCCGAATCCGCATTTGCATCGGCCGGTAAATATACCACGACCGGCGGCAGCGTTGTAACGGCGCCCTTCCAGCCTGCCGATATCCAGAAATACAAAGATCACTCCGACCCCTGGGGTCACCCGAACACCGACTGGTTCAAAACCACGTTGAAGACCTGGTCGCCGCAGGTACAACATACCCTGCAGATCAATGGCGGCAGCGATAATATCCGCTACCTCGGCTCGGTGGGCTACGAGGACCAGGACGGCTACTATAAGAATTCCGCAACGGGCTATAAGCAATATGACATGCGGCTGAACGTGGACGCCCGGATCAACAAATGGATCAACACGGGAGTCAATCTGACGGCCCGCGAAGAGTTCCGCTTCTTCCCGACACAATCGGCGGGTTCCATTTTCCGGATGCTGATGCGCGGCCGGCCGACGGATCCGGAAGTATGGCCCAACGGTTTGCCCGGCCCGGACATCGAGAACGGCCAGAACCCGATCGTCATCACCACCAACCAGACCGGGTATGATAAAGACAAAAGAGATTATTTCCAGGTGAATGGAAAGGTAGAGCTCTCGATCCCCTGGGTCGCCGGTTTGAAAATAACCGGAACGGCAACCGTCGACAAAGAGAACCGGCTGGAGAGGGTATGGCAAACCCCCTGGTCCCTGTATTTCTGGGACCACGCGACCTACCAGGCGGACGGCAAGACGCCGGTGCTGACCAAGAGCGTACGGAGCACCTTTACCAGTCCGCAGCTGAGCGAGACCAATTATAACTATCTGAACGTTCTGCTGTCCGGTTTCGTCAACTATGACAAGACCTTTGGCGACCATACCGTTAACCTGATGGCCGCCGTGACCAAGGAAACGGATAAGGAAGACGATTTCAATGCGTACCGGACTAATTTCATTTCCGCCACTGTCGACCAGCTGTTTGCCGGCGGTACGGCTCAGCAGAACATCGGTGGATCAGCCTATGAACGGGCGAGACTGAGCTATTTCGGCCGTGCTGCCTATAACTATAAAGAAAAATACCTCGCGGAATTCCTTTGGCGCTACGATGGCTCCTACCTTTTCCCTGCGGCGCACCGTTTCGGGTTCTTCCCCGGCGTCCTGGCCGGCTGGCGGATCTCGGAAGAAAATTTCTGGCGATCGATGGCCAAGACGGTTCCCTACCTCAAATTGCGGGCATCCTGGGGCCAGATGGGGAATGACCAGGTTTACTACGGCAACAAATTGCAGGAGTATCAGTACCTGGCGACCTATGGCTTCAATTCGTACACCATCAATAACGCGGCCGCCACTACCTTGCAGGAAACGGTCGTTCCCAACCCGAATTTCACCTGGGAAGTGGCCAATAACTCTGACGTAGGGCTGGAAGGTTCCGTATGGGACAACCGGATCAATTTCGAATTGGATTATTTCTATAACAAACGGACCCATATTCTCTGGCAGCCGCAGGGTTCAACCCCCGCATCCAGTGGTATCGCCGCCATCCTGCCGCCCGAGAACATCGGCAAGACCGAGAACAAGGGATACGAATTCACGGTCGGTTATACCGGGCGCAGCGGCGACTTTACCTATTCGGTGAGCGTCAACGGCGGTTATGCCAAGAACAAGATCCTTTTCTATGACGAGGCGCCCGGCGCTCCCGCCTGGCAGCACGCCACCGGTCATCCCTTTGGCGCCAGCGGCAGCCCCTACAATGGAGCGGCACCCCTGGCCTACCAGTTTGCCGGTGTATTCAAGGATCAAAAGGAGATCGACGCCAACACGATCGACTATACCGGAGTCACTCCTTCGCTCAAGCCGGGGGATATGAAGTTCGCGGATGTCAACCATGACGGGAAGATCAACGGCGACGACCAGGTTCGGCTGAACAAGACCCAAGACCCGACCTTTACCGGCGGCGTCAATTTCAAGGTGGGTTGGAAAGGTTTCGACCTGTCGGTCCTGTTCCAGGGAGCGACCGGCGGCCTGTTGTACATCGGAACCGAGTCCGGCGATATCGGTAACTACCTGCAGTATTCCTACGACCATCAGTGGACGATCGACCATCCGAGCGGCACCGACCCACGGCTGGCCAACCGGGGCAACACGTACTTCACGGGTGGCGGCGCTGCGATCAACACTTATTTCCTGCGAAGCAGCGACTACCTGCGGTTGAAGAACGTAGAGCTGGGATACAACCTCTCGCCAAAACTGTTGCAACGAATGTACCTCAACAATCTGCGCTTCTACGTCAACGGCCTGAACCTGATCACCTGGGATAAGATGAAGATCTGGGATCCGGAATCCACCTCGGGAAATGGTCAGTACTATCCCCAATCGCGGATCATCAACGCAGGGTTGCGAGTCACTTTCTAAAAAAAGAAACAGTATGAAACGAAACATAAAATTATTCATGAGGGCGGTGCCCTTTCTCGCGGCATTGGTCTTTTTGGCTGCCTGCAGCAAAAAATTCCTGAACACCCAGCCACTCAACCAGATCTCCGGCCCGGATACCTGGAAGGACGGGGGTCTGGCCAATGCCTTCGT
>Ga0157372_10005574_pt1 | contig 13381 bp, 13 predicted proteins | sample C55metaG_FD_115307 | JGI IMG/M metagenome (GOLD analysis project Ga0157372, IMG submission 115307) | Corn rhizosphere microbial communities from Kellogg Biological Station, Michigan, USA - C5-5 metaG | ecosystem: Host-associated > Plants > Roots > Rhizosphere > Soil | place: USA: Michigan... | reverse complement strand
GCTCAGTGAGGAAGATAAAAATTACCTGCTGTCTCTTTTACAATCCAAAAAGCTGCGGCGTAAAACCTTTCTCCGGCAAGAGGGCGATATTACCAGGGCAGCCGTCTTTGTGACCAGCGGGCTCCTCCGTATGTACTCCATCGACAAAAATGGCTTTGAGCATATCCTGCAGTTCGCCCCACCCGGCTGGTGGATCGGGGACATGAAAAGCTATATTACCCAGCAGCCTGGCTCCCTCAATATCGACGCCCTGGAAGACAGCGAGGTCCTTCTCCTCGAGAAACAGCATCTGGACAGCCTCTATGAAAAAGTCCCTGTGTTCGAACGCTTCTTCCGCATCCTGGCGGAAAACTCGCTTGCCACCTATCAGCAGCGTCTCATCGACAATCTAAGCCTTCCGGCCATCGACAGATACAACAATTTCTGCCGCCTGTACCCCTCCCTCATAGAATGTCTTCCTCAAAAGCAGGTGGCTGCCTATATCGGCGTCACACCTGAATTTCTAAGCAAGATGCTGAGCCAGACGCCCTCCAATAAATAGCCGGCAGGCCGGTGATACGCTTAATCTATCTTAAGTTCTTGGCTTAACCTATGTTATTGGCCTCCGGGGTCCGCACGCAGTACATTTGCATAAAGGAGTTAATAAACCATGAACAAAGTAATAGAATCGATCATACCCCGCCCTTCCCAACCTAATATGGTAGGCGACGGATTTAGGGTATTCAACTTTATCCCTGGCGGCGTCCAGCAGCGCAGGATCAGTCCTTTCCTCATGCTGGATTTTGCGGCAGAGCACAATTTCCCGCCTTCTGTGAAAGAGAGAGGAGTGGATGTACATCCGCACAAAGGCTTCGAGACGGTGACCATCGCCTATAAAGGCAGCGTGGCCCACCACGACAGCGCCGGCAGCAGCGGGGTCATCAACCCGGGCGACGTTCAGTGGATGACGGCAGGCAACGGCATCCTTCACAAGGAATACCATGAAAAGGAATACTCCCGGAAAGGAGGCCCCTTTGAAATGGTCCAGCTTTGGATCAATCTCCCCAAAAAGGATAAATCCACGGCACCCCATTACCAGGCCCTGACAGCAGGCCAGATGAGCAAGGTGCAATTATCCAATGGCGTCGTCAATGTCGTTGCGGGGGAGCTCGCCGTGGCCGGACAGCCCGATAAAGTAAAAGGCCCCGCAGAAACCTATACCCCCGTAAATCTCTTTGACATTAAGCTGGACAAGGGTGGAGAGCTCAGCTTCCCCATACCAGCCACCCACAATACGGCCCTGCTGGTCATAGAAGGGAATATAACGGTGAATGACAGGACAGCGCCGCAGCACAGCTTTGTCCTATTTAAAAATGAAGGCGAGGACATCTCGATCAAGGCTTCAGAGAACAGCGTGGTATTGCTGCTGAGCGGTGAGCCCATCGACGAGCCCATTGTCAGCTACGGACCTTTTGTAATGAATACGCAGGAAGAAATTTACGAGGCCATACACGATTTTCAACGGGGTAAATTCGGCACGTTGGTCTAATTGATCCATATGAAAAAAGCAATAGCCCATATTCTGGCCGGCAGGGAAAAGGCCATCACTCCTGAGGAGACGGTCTTACAGCCGCTGCCACACAAGGATTTCCGTTTTGCCAATCCTTTTATCGTGCTGCATCATCTGAAGCCGGAGGCTATCCCTGCCGGCTCGCTTTTTCGCATTCATCCACACCCGCACAGAGGCTTTGCGCCGGTGACCTTTATGCTCCAGGGCGAAGGCTATCACAAGGACAATGCGGGGCACGATGCCCGGATCAAGGCGGGTGATGTCCAATGGATGTTCGCCGGTAAAGGGATCCTGCACAGCGAAGGCCCTACCAAAGAGCTGTTGGCGTCGGGAGGCATACAGGAGCTGGTCCAATTGTGGGTCAATGTTCCAAAAGCGCACAAATGGGATGAGCCTTCTTACCAGTCTGCCGCCCGGGACGGGCAGCCACGGGTGCTGCAGCAGGAAGGGGTCGATCTCCGCCTGGCCAGCGGCGAATACGATGGAGCCGTAGGTCCATTGAAAAGCTTTACTCCCGTGATCGCTATATCAGGGACTATCAACCAGGGCAGGCGCGTACAGTTTACCTCCACACCCGGCTACTGGACCCTGCTTTATATGATAAAAGGCAGGGCATGTATCAACCAGGAGAGCATTGCGCCCTATAATCTGGTAGTATTTGAACAGGCAGGCGAAGAGATCATTTTTATCGCGGAAGAGGATACACAGCTATTGTTCCTGTCGGCCGAACCCATCTCCGAACCCGTGGCTGCGAAAGATAACTTCGTGATGAATACACAGGAAGAGGTGGAGCAGGCTATCGCGGATTACAATAAGGGAATTTTTGGTACTTTGTCCTATTAATAGGCGCCGCTGGAAGCGGGCATTTTAAAATCTTACCGCATGCACTACAAATTCGATAAACCTATAGCCGGCACCATTGGCACGGAGAAATATCAATGCACCATCGAATGGAGAAATGGCACATTCATAGCTGACGAGCCGGAAAAGACAGGCGGCAGGGACACAGGCCCCGATCCCAACACCCTGTTCCTGTCTTCGCTTATCAGCTGCACCCTGGTGACCTTGCGCATGTACATCGACCGCAAGGGCTGGGACATCCCGGTCATCAGCGTAAAAGCCAATCTTTTCCAGACCGTCCAGGATGAAAAGCTCACCACGATCATCGACAAGGAAGTCTCCTTCCCCGGCCCCACACCGCTGGACCCGGAGAAAAAGAACAGGCTGCTGGAAATAGCGGAGCACTGCCCCGTCTCGAAGATGCTGGAAGGCCAGATCAAGATCCGCAGCTTCGTTTATCATGACGAGCCGGCAGAGAAGGAGCTGAAGTATACCAATGGCGAGATCACCGTACACTGGAGACCCGATATCTGCAAACATTCCGGCCGTTGTGTTACCCAGCTGCCACAGGTATTCGATCTGAAAAGTCATCCCTGGATCAATATGCAGGGCGCTGACACGAACGCCATCATCGACCAGGTCAACAAATGCCCTACGGGCGCGCTGTCTTATACGCGCAACACCTGAAATTGTCGTAACTTTCCTGTCCTTCTCTCACTTTTAAAACTAACTATTATGGCAAACGTTTCGTCCGAACCTGCTGTCAGTGTTCATGTGGACCGCGCACCGATCACTCCCCTTGATTATGCCTCCGACCCTGCGATAGAAAGCCATACGAAAGCCTTTTTAAAAGCCCTCAACAGTGGAGATGGCCGGCCCATGGAAACGATGACACCCACGGAAGCCCGTGGAGTGCTGGAAGGAGCACAGGCCATGGAAGTAGACCTGTCCGGCATCGACGTCACCGAAAAAAACATCACACAGGACGGTCTCGGTGTTAAATTATATGTCGTCAGGCCCTCCGGCGTGACGGGTACACTGCCCGTATTCATGTTCTTCCACGGAGGAGGCTGGGTATTGGGCGACTTCCCTACCCACAAACGATTGGTAAGGGATCTCGTGGTCCATTCAGGCGCAGCGGCCGTATTCGTCGAATATACCCGGTCCCCCGAGGCAAAATATCCCACGGCCATCAACGAAGCCTATGCTGCTACAAAATGGGTGGCGGCCAATGGGGCCGAAATCAATGTGGACAGTTCCCGCCTGGCCATCGCCGGCAACAGCGTAGGTGGTAATATGACAGCCGTAATTGCCCTGATGGCAAAAGATAAAAAAGGCCCCGATATCAAGCTGCAGGTGCTGCTCTGGCCGGTGACCAACGCCCATTTCGATACGCTGTCCTATCATCTGTACGCTACACAGCGCTTCCTTACCCGCAATATGATGATATGGTTCTGGGATAACTATACGACGGACCCCGACGCAAGGAACGAGATCTACGCCTCTCCGCTTAAGGCCAGCCTCGATCAGCTGAAAGGCCTTCCCCCTGCATTGGTACAGGTGGCCGAAAACGATGTGCTGCGGGATGAAGGTGAAGCCTATGCCCGGGCATTGGATGAAGCCGGTGTGCCCACCACGCTCGTACGCATCGAAGGCATGGTCCATGACTATGGGCTGCTCAATCCGCTGGCGACAGTCCCCGCCGTACAGTCGGCCCTGCGCTATGCAGCCAATGAAATAAAGAATGCACTCGCCTGACCCTTAAAATTGTATTCTATACAGCACGTCCGGAAAAAACCTGATCTGATAGATGGGCTCCGCTATTCCCTTGGTGTGGTTGTATTGTATAAGGAATATGTTCTTCCTGTTAGTGACATTCTGCAGGTCCAGGTAAAAAGTTTGCGTCAGTTTGCGTTTACTGCTGTTCGTCCGGAAGCCAAACCTGACGTCCAGCCTGAAATAGCCGTCCAGTCGCTGGGAATTATAATGCAGCGTATCCAATATTTGGTATCCCGCCGCCACGGAGGCCGGCACATTGACAGGAGTGGTATAACGCCCTCCAAGCTGGAGCTTTCTCTTCCCGTGCAGGCCGACCCGGTCGTAAGCGGGGAAAGGGTCATTATTGCTTCAGGATTTTTTTGACATATCGGGCGTCCCTGATCCTGATCTCGACAAAATAGATGCCTTTGTTCAGATCGCCGATGGGGATATCCACCCTGCTGCCGGAAGCGTTTACCGTCTTCAACGTCTGTCCCGCCGTGTTCACGATAAGGACACTGGCGTCTTCTGTGGAACCCGCCAATGTAATATGCAGCTGGTCTGCTGCCGGATTGGGATAAAGAGCAGGCGCAATGGTAAGCGTTCCCTGGAAATCCATCAGAACAGTGGTAGAATAAATGCTGGCGCCATCCTTGTCCACTATCTTCAGCCGGTAGTAGTTCCTTCCGGCCGCAGGCGCGTCATCCGTAAAGCTGTTCACAGCTACAGACCCCACCGTAAGGAAGTCGGTTGCGCTGGCGCCGCGCTGTATCTCGTAGTGATCGATATTCGTCTCATTCCCAACGCTCCATTTCAAAACAACGCTGTTTTCCCGCTTTGTAGCGGTGAATCCGGTGATGGATACAGGAAGGATCGAAGCGCTGTAGGCAACGGTATAATACCCATTGGGCAGGTTGGCGGCGTTGACTACAAAGGAAACTATTTGCGTGCTTGTATTGACAGTTGGCGTAGAAACGAGGGACACCAGATGACTGGCTCCATTGGCAAAGCTGCCGTCCGTAGCGTTGTAAACCAGCGAATATGAATTGCTGAGGGAGGGCGTGCTCCCATTGTAATCCGAAAAATTGAAGTTCAGCGTTACCTTCCCCGTGCTGTTGCCACCGGATCTCTGCAGGTACCAGCTGCGGTTCCACTTCGAAATAGGGCTGGCGCTGGTAACAGGCGATATCGTAGCGTTGGAGATGACGGTATTACTCTGACCATTATGCGCGGCCATTAGGTATCCGGCTGTATTCAAAAGATCCGTTGCGCCGGTGCCGCTGCTGAACCCCAGGCCGTCGGTGGATCCGGCTGAATTGGCGGTGAAATTATCCGTGCTGCTGGTATAGCCGATGCCTACCAGGTTGGTGATATATGTATTAGCGCCCGGCGGCGTGTATTTCGATACGCTCACGGTTTTCCCCCACTCGGCCGACAGATAATTTTCCATGATGACACGCTGTGTCGTATTGAAGGCGGTGTTGTACAAAAGTATTTCGGACATCGTGCCGGTAAAATAATCGTCGTTAGACCAGTTGCTCCTGCCGATGTAATTGTTCCACCGGGTGACTGCGCGGGGGATCCAGGTCCTGCTGGAGCCTGCCGCACCATCGTTGGCCTGTGAGGTGCCGGCGAGATAGTGGCTTACAGTTGTCGTATTGCCCACAGATCCTGCCTGTTGCACAGCCTCATAAATGGTGCTCGTCCCATTGACGACATTGTTGGAAGTAGTATAGGTCTGGTCACCGGAACCGTTGTTCCACCCTTCATAATAAAAATTAGCGCTGGCGCCATAACGGCCAAACCCGATATTGTTGCTGCCTGCACCGTTGCCCAGATCAATGATCCGCTGCCATCCCCATGAGGACGACGCGCTAAAGCTGGCCTGCGTAAAAAAGCTGACGCCGCCGGTGAACGAGATTGACGATGGAAGAGACGACAGGCTCAGGTATTGCGAGCCGGAAGCATCGAAAGTAAGGGCAGGCCGGCTGTTTGGACCGCCCGTGGCGCTGTACACAGGTTTATTGCTCGTAGTGGACTGAGTAAAGTCATATTCGTTGCCGCTGAGGTCGGCCCATGTAGCCACCTTGTTGGATCCATTCTTTGTGATGGAACTGGTCTGGCCAGCATTCAACCAAAGTACCAGGTTCGTATTTCCAAGACCTCCGGGGTAATAGCTTTGAGCCGTAACCTGCTCGGCTCCCAAAAAGAAAAGGGCCATGAGATAGAAGAAAGTGCGAATCAATTTGCCAGCGTAAATGTTCCTCATAACATACGGAATTTGGCACTAGGAGTGCAAATGGGATGCTAAAAAAAATACCATTGATTATCAATCCATTGCACTGGCAAAAGCTCATCTAAACCCTCCCATTTTGGGAAACCTTTTCAAATACAGGAAACAATCCACCGGCAGGACTTATTCCCTTTTTATTGCCGGCGTTTGTAATATCTTACATTTCTTTCTATTTTGATCCTATCATCCCCTATTCTCATGAGTCCGAACGGCAGCATGCCCCCTCACACGGAAAGGTATCAGTCGTCGATCTGTTGCGTGGGGCCGACCTGTCCTGCAAATGGATCCAGTCAGGAAGAAGAAGATTTGTTTATGGTTGGACTTGTCGGCCATCATTGCATTTATCGTTGTCGGAACATATATCGTGTCGGCAATGCCCATGCGGCCTGATCCCCCGCCCTTTATCATCCGGCTGCTCAGACAAAATAAATATCCTCCTTCCATCCTCTTCGCTGATGACCCTGGGTCCATTGATAGCGCTGATCCCATTGGCAGAAAAAGTAAAGGGATGGTTTGCACGGGTGCTGCCGCTGGTATGCAGCTTATAAAACCTGACATCCGGGGAATAAATGGCTATAGTATATCTGATCGCCAGTTCTTACCATGATCTTCCAGCACAGAAATAAAATTGCCGGCAGGGTCCTTGAACCAGGCTATTGCCTCCGGCCCTCTCCCATTACCGTGAGCTATACCTTTTTTGTCCGTCTGCAGCTCGCCATCATAGTGCTCGAATTTCACACCTGCAGCGGTAAGCTCGTCCACCGTTGCTTCGATGTCCTTCACCTGGAAATTCAGGACGGTGAAAGTGGCCGGGGAATGGTTCGGCTTGGGATAGATAAATACTACATTGCCCCCTGACAGATTTAATGCCAGTCCTTCGGGCGTCTCTTTTACATCGAGATTCAATGTCTTCCGGTAGAAATCTTTCGCCTTTGCCAGATCGTCTACGGAGAAGCTGCTGAATGTTTTTTCAAAGCTGAACATTTTTGTCGGTTTGATTATTATAATACGCAGCAAATCTCTTACCACAGCATAGACAAATATTAATTTATGAAATATTATCAGCTCGGTCATTCGGGCCTCATCGTATCGGAGCTTGCTTTCGGAGCCATGACCTTCGGCTCGGGCGACTATTATGGTTTTAAATATACGGTGGGTCAGCAGGAAGCCAATAACATGATCGCCAAGGCTATAGACAAGGGGATCAACTTTTTTGATACGGCCGTATCCTATGCGCGGGGCGAATCCGAGATGATCTTGGGAAAGGCCCTGGGCAATAGAAGAAAAGATAATCTCATCGCGACAAAAGTGGCATTTCGTCATCTCGACCAGCCCTTTCGCGCCGGCGTCAATCTGAAAAATCTGGTGGAATCCACCAATGAAAGCCTTGTACGGCTGGGTACGGATTACATCGACGTGCTGCTGCTGCACAATGACGATCCGCTGACCCCGATAGAGGAAATGGCGCGTGCATTGGAGATGCTGGTGCAGAGCGGTAAGGTCCGCTATATTGGCCTTTCCAATTTCCAGTCCTGGAAAACCGCTACGCTTGTACAGCTGCAGAGATCGCTCGGCTATCATCCGCTGGTAGCTTCCCAGATGCACTATTCGCTGTTGAACAGGGAAGTGGAGCAGGAGTTTGTTCCCATGAGCCTTTACCATGGTTTGGGCATGATGGTATGGAGTCCTCTGAGCAGCGGCTTTCTAACAGGCAAATACACACGTGAAAATCCGGCGCCGGCGGATAGCCGTCTCAACACTTTCGATCTCGGTCTGTTCGACAGGGAAAAAGCATATGACGTGGTCGACAAGGTAAAGGGTATCGCCCGGGATCATCAGACATCTTCCATTGCCGTAGCCATTGCATGGCTGCTCACCAGGCCCGTAGTATCCACCGTGATCATCGGCGCTTCCAGGATCGCCCAGATGGATGATAACCTGGCCGCGGCAGACCTCACCCTGACGCCGGAGGAGATAGAGCTATTGGATCAGCTGACCAAACCCGAAGTGCGTTATCCCAATACTTTTATCAATAACCAGGACAGCGTGCTCAGGGCAGCCAGGAAGTTTGGATAGCGCAGGCTATGCCTCATAAACGTATATCGTGGAATCATTATCGTCCGGCATAAAATAAGCCCGGATCCTGTTATCCGGCATCAGCTCGAAAGAACTGGGATTTTGTGTCATAACGGCCCCGGTGACAGGGGACCACAGCTGAACAGGCACCTGGTGTACGGGAAGTCCTTTTTCCAGGTCGACGATCTCCAGCCCTCCCAGCGCCATCGACTGACTGCCAGGTCGTTTATAGGAGGAAAGCCCGGTATAGAGCATTTCCTGTCCCCCTAAATACTGATTGTCCTGGTAGTCGATGTAGAAGGCGTGATTGAGCCGGGCGGCATCCTTTGGCGCGGCCAGGGGCGTACGTACATCCCCGTTGTCATCCAGCTGCCATTTGTAAAACTTCCGGGAACCCCAGCTGATGCCATGCAAGGTATTCGTCTCCTTATCTCGCGCGATGGCCCCGATATGATCCCCCCATCGGAACATCTCTTTCAATTCCTTTTTGACGGGGTCCCACCGGTAAATAATGGCCTGGCTGTCGGGACGATATTCCGCCGCTGCGATCCAGATATACTGGCCATCGAAGTCGATGCCGCTGGGATGATAGACGCTCCCTTCTCCTATGGATACATGGTCCAGCAGACGGCCTGCGATGCCGATGCGGAACAGATGTCCTTTACCGGCGGTGCGGTCCGGCAGGCCATCGGGAGTGGTTCCAATTTCGACTGAGGACACCCAGAACTCATCTCCTATCTTCGCCATCCCCTGACAATGGAAGGTCTTAAAGCCAATCTTGATCCCTGTGATCAGCGTCCAGGTCGTATTGCGGGTGAGGGTCTTCAGACGAGCGCTCAATGGACTCTTTTCTGCACGAGCCGCCGCAGACAGTGGGCGGGCGTTGAGGACGGAAGGGAAGCAAAGAGCGCCTGCGGGAATTAGGGTGCGTTTGATGAACTGTCTTCTGTCTGTCATCCTTGGGTATTTATGTTGCAAATTAACTATTGGGCCGGGAGGCTCGTCTATCCATATCGCCCCATCGTCGACTCATCCTCCCCGTTGCCGGCAAGGTGATGGAACTTCACAGTATGTCCAAAACACAAACGCTAAATAAGGTCCGCCGGTTGCTACACATCCTTATGTTCCTTCCAGCCATCATTGGAATTGCCGTGGTCGTACGCCGGACCCTGGTCCCGGCCGGGCTATTGGGTTCCTTCAATCCTCCGGGTATGGGGAGGGGCGACGACGGGTTCAGCCGACATCCTATCGTTACGTTAATTCATATATTGCCGGGCGCTCTCTTTATGATCCTGGGACCGCTGCAGTTCATACCCGGCATCCGTCGGCGATACCGCTGGTTTCACCGGCTCAGCGGCAGGATCTACATCATAGCCGCCTATATCATCGGCCTATCGGCTTTGTATATGCCCTTTGTCATTCGCCCCATCGGAGGACTCAACGAAGCGGCCGCGACCACCCTGTTTGCCATTTTATTCCTGGTGTCGCTGAGCAAAGCGTGGTGGTCCATAGCGGGCCACAGGTCCGCTGCCCGAAGGGCCATTATTAACCATTTTCGGCCGGAGGATATTTTTCATGTTAATCCGGAGGCCGAAAATATCGTGCACAAACAGGTGGCGCTGCACCGGGAGTGGATGATCAGGGCTTTCTCCATCGGACTGGCGGTCGGCACCATCCGCCCGATCGTAGCGCTGTTCTTTGTTTTCTCCGGACTGCCGCCGCAGGTATTTTTTGGAACGGCCTTCTGGATCGGGTTTACCTTAAACCTGCTGGCTGCCGAAATATGGATCAATTATACCCGGGGAAGTCCGGCTTATGGGCCTCCGGCCCGTTAGGTCAGCCCTTCTTTTTAACGGGAGTTTTTTTGGCAGGCGTCCTGGATCCGGGCAGCTCCTGCTTGACGAGTATTTTAGGATGTTCGCTTGTATACGTGCCTCCATGTTTCAGCCGGCCCTTGCCATTCCGTCGGGTCCAGAATACCAAAGGCAGCTGTACATTATGCCCGTTGTCGACGTAATAGCTGACGCTGAACCGTATGTCGGAACCTCTTCCAAACTTATCGCCTCCGACAAGCCCCAGCGGAGCACCGGCTTCTACCGGCTGGCCCGGATGGACAAAAGCCCCGTCTTTTTTGAATACGCCATACAGACCGAATGTACAATCCCCATGAACGATCTCTACATAATTCCAGCTGTCCGTAGCCGTGGCGCCCGCATCATTTTCGGAGGCGCCGGTATATACCGCATTTACAATGCCCCGCCGGGCAGCATAGATCGTATCTCCCTGCTTCATCCGCAGACGAACGACAAATCCGCTGTCCCGCCCGCCCTCGCCAGGCGTCTTGTTGATCTCATAAACCTGTGTCTCCTTCCCCGGCGCCATCGGCAGCAGGTAGGTGAACCCGGTGTCGATCTTCGGATCAAAACAGCCTTTCCGAAAGCTCGTCCTGTATTTTATCTGTATGTCCTCTGAAGGTTTTACGGGGCTGACGGTAAATAATTTGTTGATGCCCGGCCTGACCTCGGCCACAAAGGGCAGCGTATGATCGGACTTGGCATTCTGAAAAGTGGTGAACTCCACTGAAACGATATAGGTGCAAAAAGCATGGTTGTTGCAGGTAAAGGATAGGTTGCCCTTGCTGTCCTGGGTATAGCTGACTTCGACAGCCCGTTGGGAGAAAATAGGGGAAGATAAAAGAAGAGATAGAGAAAGCAGGATGGTGCGCATCGTTTTCTTTTTCTAAAAATAAGAAGTTTTAGCGCTCCCCCAACGTCCATTTCTCATAACAGGCGATGGCTCATTGCCCCAGATAGGTCACATGGGCCGCAATCGCCACCCACCGGCCATGCCGCTTTTCATAAATATCCAGGTAGCTGGTACGCCCCGGCGTTTCTTTCCCATTGGCATTGTCCACCGTGACAAAGCTGGCCTCCGCGAATACCAGCGCCGTATTCCCTACCAGCCTGACCTCCGCCTTGTCCACCTTGCTGGTTTTTACCTGCTGATCGGGAGACGCCATATTCTTCAGGATATCCTTTTTGCCTATCCGGGAGCCGTTGGGCGTGATCATGATCAGGTCATCCGCCAGGATCCTGTCCATGGTGGCGGTGTCTTTGCCAGGATAGGAATGTATCCAATCCTCGTTGAGCTTTTTTACGGTGTTGATGTCATCCGGGGCCGCCTGGGTAAATGAGGCCAGACCGGACAAAATACAGCAGGAGAAGATAAGGAATTTCATGGCATAGCGTTTATGGATAAAGTTAACCCTTTCGCCGGAGTTCTGGAAAATGATTAACTTGGCCGGCCAAACCCTCCTTGCATGAAAGGACTGACCTCTTTTGCATTATGCCTGCTGCTTCATATTATTTCTTTTGCCCAACGCGCCAACATACATGTATCCCTCGCCCATTCGACACCGGCCACGCTTGACCTGATTATTTTCGCCCGGACACTGACCTACGATGTGTTCAAAAAAGGCTCCTTTACTATCCCTGTGAACAAACAGGGGTCGGCATCTCATTCCATTTCCCTGAACGAGCCTCTTGTGGCAACGCTAATTGTCAGCCATTTCGATTCGGCGGGAGGGATGCTCTCCTATGCCCTTTATGTGTCTCCAGGTGACGATCTGCATTTGACCATCGACCCGCTGTCTAAAGGTTCCAGGGTTACTGTCAGCGGCAGGGGCAGCGACAACAATTCTCCGGACATTATCAGTTTCCAGTTCTACAGGGACCTGTCGCCTTACTCCGGGGATACCCTTCCCTACCGGGTAATGGAAGCCATCCGGCAGCAGCGCCGTTCCAATGACAGCGCCGCAAAAGCATTCCTCTCGACACATCACCCGACGAAGGATCGCATCCACAACCTGCAAAACGAGTGTGCTTACTTTGCGCTTCAAAATTATTATCGGTTTAAAGAGAATAATAAATATGCTATCAGAGAAGCCTATCAACGCAATCTCCCGCAATGGCAGGCCATCCAGGACAGCCTCTTTGCCACCATCCGGCTGAACAATGACTCCGCCCTTTCATCCAATTGCTACAGAGAGCTGCTTCGGGATTTTCTGCAGAGGGAAAAAGAAAGATTATGGCAGCCAGGCGCCGACCCTAACCTCCTGAGGGAAAAGATCATCCAGCGTAGTTTCACCGGACGGACTGCCGAATACCTTTATGCCGTACTCTTTGAAGAAGCTATCAATTCAGGCGAGCCTCGCAACATAGTAAAAATCTTCGAACATTTTTCAAAGACATATTCGCAGAGCGAATACATTTCCTGGATAAAACCCTATATCGATACGATAAGGGACAGGCAAAAGCAAACCCTGACCGACAAGATGATCTTTGTCAAGGACGATGGTCAAATGCTGAGCTCATTTACAGAAGTGCTAAACCTGTTCAAAGGACGCACGGTGTTGCTCGATATGTGGGGCACCTGGTGTGCGCCATGCAGGAAAGAGATAGAAGCCAACAGCCAGGCCATAAAGTCTTATTTCGCAGGCAAGAGCCTGGATTATCTGTACATCGCTAATTATGATCGGGGCAACGACGTTAAATGGAAAGAGCTGATAGCCTACTTCCACCTGGAAGGAACCCATATCCTCGCCAATGGCAATCTTACTAATGACATCATGAAAAAGGTCAATGGCAGCGGCTTCCCTACCTATGTCATTATCAAAAAAGACGGGTCCTATGAGCTGTCGAAAGCCGGGTACCCAATGGACAGACAGAAGCTGGTCCAACAACTGGAAACAGCCCTGGGACAATGATCATCGTATTGCCTCAATGGTTATATTTGGGTCTTATTCAAAACTATGTTATGTATTCTACGTCTCTTTCACGATGGGCGGCGCTGGCGATCAGCGGGCT